>Ga0310038_10004059_pt1 | contig 10468 bp, 8 predicted proteins | sample Sb_taG_6_FD_200461 | JGI IMG/M metagenome (GOLD analysis project Ga0310038, IMG submission 200461) | Peat soil microbial communities from Weissenstadt, Germany - Sb_50d_4_PS metaG (v2) (version 2) | ecosystem: Environmental > Terrestrial > Soil > Wetlands > Peat | place: Germany: Weissenstadt... | reverse complement strand
GAAGCGCCTAAAAATCAATGATTCCACGCTTCAGCCCGAGCATGGCAGCGTGGGTGCGGTCGTTGGCGCCCAATTTGGACAGGATGTTCTTAACCCGGCTTTTGACGGTATCTTCAGTGATTGAAAGCCGGTCGGCAATCTGTTTATTGGCATTGCCCTCGGCAATCAGGCGTAGGATGGCGACTTCCGCCGGGGTCAGGGCGTCATCGGTGGCGTGCTCGGCAAGTTGGTAGGAGGCCTCCGGGGAAAGGTTCTTTTTCCCGGCGTGGACGGCGCGGATGGTCTCCAGCAGTTCCTTGTGCAAGGCATTCTTAAGCAGGTAAGCCCGAGCCCCGGCCTTGAGGGCGCGCAGCACCTGGACGTCCCCTGTATAGGTTGTCAGTACGATGATTCGTGCTTCGGGAAATTCGTTGCGAATCGCGATCAGCGCGTCCAGACCGTTCATTTCCGGCATCTGGATGTCCATCAGGGTGACGTCCGGATGAAGCGCGCGGAACTGCTGGACCGCCTCGCGCCCATTCGCGGCTTGACCCACCATCGTCATGTCCGGTTGATCGGCGACCAGCCCCACGATCCCCTGGCGCAGCAGGGGATGGTCGTCCACCGCCAGAATCCGAATTCGGATTGGATTAGTCGTCATGACTTTAGATCATCGCGCCGCACATCCCCTGGGGCGGCGGAGCAGCAAAAGCAAGTCAAAAGGCAAGAGTGAAAAGCCGCCCATTCAAATTCCACGCCCAGGGGCATGGATCTGGCCATTTCCTTGCTCTTCAATCTGTGAAATCTGCGTGATCTGCGGATCACGCCCGCCGCGGTGGCGATTTCGCATATGCAATCGCCGCCGGGATGCTCAACTCGACTTCGGTGCCCGTATCGAGCTCGCTCCAGACGTCCAATTGTCCGCCCACCGCTTTGGCGCGCTCGCGCATGCCGCGCAGGCCGAAGTGTCCATCGCGCCCCTCCCCGGCAAGAACCTTGGGGTCGATGCCCTTCCCGTCGTCACGGACCCGCAAGCGAAGCTGGCGATCGTCATAGCGGATATCCACTTCGATCTTACGCGCCTGGGCGTGCCGGGAGGCATTGCGCAGCGCCTCACCGGCAATCCGGTAGACTTCATCCCGCAGAATTGGATGGAGATTGCGCGGCGTGCCTTCCACCCCCACATGCAAGACGGCGGAATTCCCGTTGGTTTCATCGGCCAAGAGTTCGTCTCCCAAGGCGCTGACGGCTAGGGCCAGGTCATTGGTCTCGACCGTGGACGCGCGCAACCCTTGCACAGCATCCCGACCCTCGGTGATGGCTTGGGCGGCCTGATAAATGTGGGGCTGAAAGTGGTCAGTAGGGAACTGCCCGGAATCACGTCTCGGTGAACCCTTCCTGGTCAAAGCTGTTCTTCCTCTATTTTCTTGAAACCAGTTCTCTCCTTTTTGCGGCTGTACCGTCTAATTGAGCATTTGGTCGTCTTCACTCGCGCCAGTTCGTCGCGGTGGAGAGTGCAGCTGCTGTCCTGAATATGCGTTGGCTCGGGCTGACTGAGGAGGTCTCGCGCCGGTGCTTGCGTGCCGAACGGGCTGTATCACAGTTTCGGAGGGAACGGGCGGAATGCGCTCGACCTGGGTGGATTTCAAGGTATTGAAACGGGTCGTCTCGATCGAAATGGCCATCGCGTATTATGGCTTAACGCTGCGTCGCGTTCATGGGCCCTATCTGCGTGGTCGCTGTCCGCTCCCCACTCATGTTTCGAAGGGCAGCGTTCAAAGCTTCATCGTGAACACCGAGAAGAATGTGTGGGTTTGCCATTCGGATTCTTGCGCGGCTTCACGTGGTTGGCGGAGAGGCGGGAACGTGTTCGACTTCGTGGCGGCCATGGAACGTTGCTCCATTCGTGACGCGGCGCTCAAGCTTCAGGAGCGGTTTTCTGTCGCGCCGGTCTCGAGCGAACAGATTGTTGCCGCCACCGGGGGAGACGAAACATACCCGCCAGTTGCCGCCAAAGAAAACAACCAGCCCTTAGCCTTTCAACTCTTTACAGTTGATTCGGCCCACCCGTACCTCGCCCAGCGCAGGGTGGACCGGAATACAGCCGCCCACTTCGGCATAGGCTTCTACTCTGGGAATGGCTCGATGGAAGGTCGGATCATCTTCCCCGTCCACGACGACACCGGGGCCCTGGTGGCTTACGCTGGAAGGAGCATCGGACAAAGCGGACCGAGGTACAAGTTTCCGGTTCGTTTCCGCAAGTCGCTCGTGATGTTCAATCTCCACCGCGCCGTTCGCCACGGGAAAGCCGTTATCGTGGTCGAAGGATTCTTTGATTGCCTGAACGTACATCAGGCCGGGTTTCCATGCGTGGTTGCGCTAATGGGATGTTCGCTTTCAGCACGGCAGGAAGCGCTTCTTCAACAACACTTCCGCCAAGTCACACTGATGCTGGATGGCGATAATGCGGGACGCCGGGCCGGCATCACCATCGCCGCTCGCCTCGTCACCAAGTTGGCCGTGCGGGTCGTAGAGATTCCGCTTGGTACTCAACCGGACCAACTCTCCGCAGATCAGATCCATTGTTTGTGCGATCCCGATTTCTTTTGACGTGCCCGCTGACCCAGATGATTACTGTTAACCGTTCAGTTGGATTGCCCAGGGACGATCCCTTCGCCGCAGACTCGCTGCCGCCTGGATACAGTTTCCTTGTGGACGATGAAACGCACTGCGTGATTGAGCCAGCCTTGCTTTGGCTGTGCCATCAATATCCTCCCGCCAGAAGCATGTGGCGCCCGACGACCGTGGCGAACGCTGCCTACGATCTGTGCGATTGGTGGCGGTACCTCGGGCATACCGGAAGAGCATGGGACATCGCAGACGAGCGTGATTTGATCGCCTACCGCGATTCCATGCTTCATGCCGTCAGTCCGCGCACGTGTGAGCCCTATGAGTTGCGCACCATTCGGCGGCGGATGGGAACAGTGATCTCGCTTTACCAGTGGGCATCGGAGAAAGGCTACTACAGCGGCGGATCCCTCCTTCAGCGGGAGGTCCTAAAGGTGGTCAGGCCGATCGATGCGAATCCGTTGGCTCATACGGTGCCAAGTGTCAGCATGTGCCAAGTGTCGAGAGTGTTCCCTCTCAGTACAAGATCTGCGGACGATCATGTCCGTCCATTATCGAGTAAGGAATGGGCGTTGGTCTCGCGTGCGCTCGGTCCCTTACCCAGTGAACAGCAAACGGGTGGCCGCCCATCTCGCGACCGCCTCGCGGCCGAGATTAGTCTATGGACAGGGCTGCGCGTCGACGAGATCGCTGGCCTCACAATCAATCAGGTTCGCGATTTGACGCCGGACCCTATGGAGCCGCATGCGGCGCTGCGGTTGCGCGTCGTGCGAACCAAGGGATTACGTCCGCGCTGGGTGTTGATCCCAGCGCACCTTGTGCTGGAACTGAGGCGTTATATCGACGGAGAGCGGGCGGAATGCATCGCTGTTGGTCGGCGCCACGGCCTTCGCGCGAATCCGGAAAGTCTCTTCGTGAATGGCAATGCGTCTCGTCATGACGCAGGCAAGCCGATACGGGCTGAAACACTTTCCCGTGCCTTCACGGCCGCTGTACGGACTGCCGGGTTAACCCGCAGCGTCACCAAAACCGACCCTGAAACCGGCGCACTCTATCAATCGGCAGAGGCAGCACATACCTTTCATGACGCGAGGCACACATTCGCCGCATGGATGTATCACGCGGAACGCGCCGGCGGCAATGCAGAACCATGGAAGATCGTCCAGGCGAGGCTCGGTCACAGGCAGCTCGCGACCACGCTGAACACATACCTGCGCGTGGTCGATGACTATCGGACGGAAGTTAATCTGAACGTCTACAGGTTCTTGAGGGAGAAATTTGGGAATTAGCCGCCCCATTGCAACGCGTTTCGCTCAACTGGATCGACAGAACCCTTCCCAGAGAAGTGTCTCGCCGAACACCGCCGTCGTGCCGATGACTCACGTTACTGCCAGACGGCGGATTGAGCGCGGGAAGAATAATGGTGTGCCGTTCCTTCGTGCTGTGTTCCCACGACCCGGATGGGCTGAGCCACAGGTCATTGATCTGAGCTACCTTCTCGACCTGCCGCATCTGGCAGGTCCTTTTTCGGAGGCATTCTCCGAGGCCTACGCTCTTCGAGCATGGCAGACACGAAGCTTGGCTTCAGTAGCATTGCGCACTTTCTGCGCTTATCTGCTGCAGAATAACCTCGCAGCCATCCGGCTGGCAGCCCTCACAACCGCGCGCCTAAACGGTTTCGTGAAGTGGCTGAACCAAGTTGATCCAGCCTCTGGTCACGCACGCTGGGCCGTCCGAAGCCGCCAGGGCTACTTCGCTGTGGTACGAATCCTGGTCTCATGGCTGGCGCGTCACGCTCCGTGGATGCATGAGATGCCCAAAGGCCTGTGTATACCCATGTTCTGTTGGCCGGGGGCCAAGCGTCAATCGAGCCCGGCTCCTGTGCTGACCGATGATGAGCTACGCGCTGTCTATCGCGCCTCTGTTACCGAGGTTCTCGAAACTCGCAAGCGTGTTACCGAGGGTATCCTGCTTATGGAAGAGGCGCGCGACCGCGTTCCCACTCGACCGAGTACATATCGCGATTACACCGATCTGGGCGCCTGTTTGGCCGCCCTTACTCAGGCATTCCCAGATTCGGTGCCGAACTACGGTCGGGTTCTGCAGGAACATCCGTTCCTGTTCCGGGCAATAAAGAAGAATCATGGAGGTCTACTGGCTGTGCGCTCTGTTTTGTACCCCGATGATCGCCTTCTCGTGCCCTTCGTACTGCTCCTGGCAATTCACACCAGGTACAACCCTCAAACTCTTCTCGACAGCAACCTGGAGGATTGCGCGATCGAGGAGCGGATTGGTCAAAGGGTACTTGTGTTCCGCGCTTACAAGGGGCGTTCCCAAAGCCGGCAACTCTCCATCACGCCCGTCGAGCATGAGGCCCCTGACAACCCCGCTTCAATCGTTGCGTTTCTTCGAGAATGGACTCAACGGGCACGGCGGTTGGCCAGGCCCCACCTTGCGAATCGCCTGTTGCTATTCGTTCCGCGACAGGCGCACCCCACGGTCACCACGTACAGCAACTATAGCGCCAACGGCCACAGCAGCACGTGGCGTATTGGATTGCGACAGTTTTGTGAAGATCACCACTTGAAGCCCTTCTCGCTTGCCCAGATCCGCCCCACGATGCTCGACCTGGGTACGGTGTTGAATAGCGGGGACCTGCGTGCCGCCCAGGTGCTCGGCAACCACCGGCGTGCGGATACCACCTACGTACACTACGTAAGTGATGCCCAACGCCAGCGCAATGCTGAACGGCTTGGCGAGGTGATGGCGTTACGCACTCGTTGGCGCGAGACCAACGGCGGCGTTGATCCGCGCGAGCGTCCCCACGATACCGACCAGGGGGCCGCCACCCCCGGATGGAGTTGTCTCGATCCCTACGACTCGCCATTTTCCTCCAGGGGGAAGCTCTGCGATGGCTACGGCTTGTGTCCGCTATGCCCGCTCGCACAACTCGATCTCCAATCCCCATACGCTTGCGCCCAGGCGCATAACCTGCTGGAGGCCGTGCGCCGCACTCGCGAAACCATGGCCCCCCAGGCATGGCTGGCCCGGATGGCTCCAATTGAACGTAGGCTTTCCCGCTTTTGGCTGCCCCAATTCAGCGCCGCCGTACAGTCTCGCGCACGCCAACTCGATCTTCCGGTTCTACCACTTCCGGAGTGAACACTCATCCATGCCGATTCCCTTGACCACGCAAGAGATCGCAGCGAGTGATAGCGCCAAGATCCAAATGGCAGCGGGAGCTGAAGATTTTCCTGTATCGCAGTCGAGTCGCTTCGGCGATGCAGTGTGGAGGCTGGACAGCACTACGCCTGGTCAACACCCAGCCCAATCATCCATTCGCTGGGAGTTCGAGCTGCCCGACGGATGCCTTTTCACCGATCCCAAACATGCACGGCTACGTTATTCCCTGAAACGGTTTGCATGGTCGCTCTTTGCTGATCCGCGGCAGGGACCTCCAATGGCGCCTGGGAGTGCAACTCACATCTCTCGGGCGTTGCGCTATCTGGTCAGATGGATGGTCCGCCGCGATTACTCAGCGCTATCGGAACTCAATGCCACGGCCAGCCAGGAATACCTTGAAGATTTAGCGAGAGATCTCGCCGAAGCAGACGAGACAGACCCCGAGATCATTCCGGAGGCGACGGGAAGCGACGACGGCGCCTCTCCCGGAGGCAAGACAGTCACCAGTGTAGTCGGACGGATCAACATCTGGAGACTGCTATGGCGGCAGAGTGGCGCTTTGAAGGATGCAGGCATCGACCCCCTGCCTAACGTGCCATTTGCCGGACGTTCGCCAAAATCTTTGGCCCATGACTTGGCTACCAAAACCATGGGTTGGATCTCGCCGATTCCAGACGAGGTCGCATTACCCATTATGGCCGCCGCACATCGAATGCTTGGTGTCCCCGCCGCTGACGTCATCCGGCTGCACCGACTGTATCTCGATGCACGTGCCGCCGCCTCTCACTGCTCCGTTGGCAGACAGGCGCTGCTGGCAGGCAAGGCGATCGCCGGCTTCGCATTCTCGCCCATCGAGGGTCAAAACTCCCCGTGGCGAGTTTCCCTGTATCCGACTACAAGCCGACGGCTGCACCATGGCGCTTGGCACACATCGCATCTCGATGTGCACCAGGCGCTTCGGGCGTTAATCGAGGATGTATGCGCAGCCTGCATCATCGTTCTACAAAGTGAGGCGGGAATCCGTATCAACGAGGTCTGTGGGTTGCGGGCCGGTACTAACCCGGACACCCGATTGCCAGTTTGCATCGAAGTCCGGCGCAGCAAGACGGGCTTGCATGAACTCTTCTTCCTCAAGGGAACTCTTGCCAAGACGCGTCCTGCTCCCGTCGAAGCTGAATGGCTGCTGGGGGCCCGACCCGTCGGCATCAAGGAAATTCCAGCACCGGTGCGTGCTGCCCAGGTATTACAGGAGCTTTACGCTCCGTTGCGCAGCCTCCCGACGAATGGTACGCGGTGCAAGGACCTCATTGTCCAAATGACGTGGCCAAGGGGCTTACCGAAAAATAGCCGCATGATTGGAAAAATCCTTGGGGGGTGCTTGCTCGCCTACCAACGCCAGTTCATTGGGACCTATGTCGACCTCAGCGGACTACCAGACCGCAACCGGCATGGAGAGAATCTAGCCCAATACCGGACCAGCCGCGGCGCATGCCTCCGATCCCACTCCTGGCGGAAAACTTTTGCGCTTTACGTGTTCCGCACGGACTCCCGGATGATAGCGGCGATCGCTCAGCAGTTCCACCACTTGTCGCTAGCGATGACCGAGCAAGGTTATCTCGGCAGCGACCCGACCCTGTTGGAGGTGATGGACAGCGTCCGCACCCGCCAAACTGCCTTGTTCTTTTATGAAATGGCTCGTGGCGTGCGTCCTATCGCTGGCCGGATGGCGAAACTCATCGATGCGCACCGTACAGAATTGGAGGGCATCATCGCCGGACTGGAGGAGCGCGAGGGCTTGTTCGCCATGGAGCGATGGGTTGTTAAGCAGGACCTGCGTATTTGGTTCTCGAGCCACGGAAAGTGCTTCCTGCGCCTGGCACCCGGGCAAGCTCGGTGCCATCAACTTGCGGGCACGGCGCACTGGGCGAACCGCGAGCCGAATTACACCTACCGAAGCCCTGAGGTGTGCCTGGGGTGCCCAGCGTATGCCATCGATGGCGAACATGAGGTCTATTGGGTGCGCCGTTACTTGGAAAATCAGACCGCCTGGATGAAAGCCGTCGCGGGTGGATTCGAAAAGGATTACCGCATTTCGGAGTTTCGCGCCCTTCAAAGCGCTGCCGTTATGCAAGCGATTGGCGTCGGGCTACCTCGGGTAGAGACAGAGACAAGATATGCAAGGGCCAATTGAACATTCCGCACTGCGCCCGATCGAGCAGGAGCTTATGGGGGCGCTGCAGAGACTGGTGGACCGGCGCCCGCAAGATCCCGACTTGGCTCGTAAGGCTCAACGCGGGACGCTCAAGATCAACGCGAGCACTGTGGCGAAGGAGGCAGGCCGATCCCGTACCCTAGTTAGTCACGAGCGCTGTGCGTACCCGCGAGTACGGGCTGCCATCCTTAATTACAGGAACCCTCCCAACCAAGCCACCTCCATGGCCGAAATTAACCGTCGCCTGCGCGGCGAAAATGCAGAGCTTCGGCGCAGTATCAAGCTTGCGCGGGAAGCAATGGCGGCAATGGTCAGGCGCATGGAGCGCGTGAAAAACGAGGCGGACCGGGAAGTTTTGGCCGCGCGACGCCGAGAGCAGCGCGGGAACCGTGATCCGAATGAGATGGCCGGAGTCCGGCCGGACCAGGTAACACCCACGATTTTAAACTTGGTTCCGCGGTCGGAATAGCCGAAAGTGGCACATCTCAGAAACCGGCGGCCCATGACTTGGCTACTTCCCATCGCTGAGAAATCCAGCGGAAAAGCATGGGACCTTATGCAAGGACATGGTGATTTCGGACGGCCCATTTAGTATAGCTTGCTGTGCACTTTATGGCCGGTTCCCGCAGGGTGGCGTCCCGCACGCACAGCACGCGGAACTCCGTCGGGATGCGGTCCAGATACAGGCAGATTCGATCAAAGTTGGTGTCCGTGGCACGGTGAGCTAAAGCGGAAGCAACTGCATACTGCGCCGCCGCCGCGTCGGGTACCGGCTCACTCGTGGGATTCAGAAGAATGGCATCTATGTTCGGGAGTTCACGGAACATCCTTAGAAAACCGGAAAATTCTGTCGCTGCACCATTTCCGACAGCGCCGGAAAATAGCTCGTGCTCGATTGAGGGATCGGGAGCGGATTTGAGGATTTTGGAGACGAATTCCCACGAGCGTGGGGATGCGAAGGCGTGGGCATCCTTGTCATACGAACTCAACAACTCAGGCCTGAACCGAATGAAGGCAATGACCTCCGGCCGTATGTCTGCATTGATTGCCCACTCAGACCAGGTCTGCATATCGACTTCGAATTCTAAGTGGACGAAGCGGTTGCGCAAAGGCGTGGGCATTCGTGACGTTTGCGCTCGATCCGTTTCGCGGTTTCCGGCGGCCACAACGACCCAGTCGTTGGGGAGCGTGTATTCGCCGAGTTTGCGGTCGAGCACCAGTTGGTAGAAGGCAGCTTGGACCATTCCCGGCGCCGCGTTCAGTTCGTCGAGAAACAATATTCCGGCGCCGTCACTCGGTAGAAAATCAGGCGCCGCCCATTTCGAGCGCCCATCCGGGCCCAAGTAAGGGAGCCCACGGATGTCTACCGGATCGAGCAATAGGGCGCGTATGTCCTGCAGAGCCAAGCCGAGCTCGTGCGCAAGTTGTCGCACCACCGAGGACTTTCCTATTCCTGGCGGTCCCCATATGAAAGTTGGTTGCTGGGCTACGATCAGAGTTTTCAGAGCCGATGAAATCGCACTTGCTTTCATAAACACCTCGAATGCGATGTGATTTGGACGGCAGCGGTTCCAATAATGACCAGAAGGCGGGGCCCATCAGCTAGCGATTGACGATAACGACTCGATTTATCAAAGAGCTGCACCAGCTTACTAGGTGTGACTGACCAATTCAGCCTCACATTACGCGATCGATGGCGCTCTCGAGTCTTTGCTTGGCTTCCAGCGGACGGTCCGGGAGGACTGTTGTAACCGACTGAAAGCGCAGCAAGAGTCCATGAAAGCTTTGCAGCAGCGTATCGTGCAGTTCCCGCGCGATGCGGGTTCGCTCGTTCACGCGGGCTTCAAGAGTCATATTGAATTGCCGCGCCACCTGATGCAGGCGGTACTGGTATAGCCCCCATAGCATTGCCAGGAACGCGGCCACGCACGTGAGGCGGAACCAAAGGGTCTGAAAGTAGGCCGGTGCGACGGAAAAATCCAGGAAAGCGCCGGCCTCATTCCACACGCCGCTGTTGTTGCACGCCATTACGCGGAAGCGGTAGTTGCGGGGCGCGAGATCGCTATAGTACGCTTGCCGGCGAGTGCCCACGTCCTGCCAATCGCGGTCCCGGCCTTCCAGCTTGTAGCGAAAAAGTACCTTTTCTGGCGCGACGAGGCTGAGCGCCGTATAGTCGATCGAAAGGTCGCGCACCCGCGGCGGCAGGCTGGGATTCGACGGTGCATCGCCGGATAAATTTTCCCAGTACTCCTTACGGTCGGCGGTGACCTTCTCGATATGCACCGGTGGCGGGAGCTTATTAAAGGAAACGTTCTGCGGATCGACGACGCTGATGCCGTCCGGAGCCATGAACCAGAGTTTCCCATCTGCTGACTTGGCGATAAGTGGCGTATAATCGCCAATCACAGCGAGACTTCTTACCCCGTCCGAAGTATCGAAAACCGCGGTGAGGATCGTGCGGGCGGT
>Ga0310038_10004052_pt1 | contig 10473 bp, 9 predicted proteins | sample Sb_taG_6_FD_200461 | JGI IMG/M metagenome (GOLD analysis project Ga0310038, IMG submission 200461) | Peat soil microbial communities from Weissenstadt, Germany - Sb_50d_4_PS metaG (v2) (version 2) | ecosystem: Environmental > Terrestrial > Soil > Wetlands > Peat | place: Germany: Weissenstadt... | reverse complement strand
CCAAGGAGGCGGCGCTGGCGGAGGCGCGGTGCCTCAACCCGCACCCGGAGCAGGTGACCGATGCGGAGTTCGGCGCCAGCGACTTCTTCGACGCCCGGGACGCGGTGCAGGTCAAGTACGAGATGGTGCGCAAGGTGCGGGCGGGCGGCGCCCCGGTCACCGAGGCCGCCGCGGCGTTCGGGTACTCCCGCCCCGCCTACTACGCCGCGGCCGCCGCGCTGGAGTCGGCAGGGCTGGAAGGGCTGGTGCCCGCCCGGCCCGGGCCGCGCGGCGGCCACAAGCTCACCGAGGAGGTCCTCGCCTGGGCCGAGGGGCAGCTGGCCGCCGACCCCGTCCTGCGCCCGGCGCAGCTGCCGGGCCTGATCGAGGACGCCTTCGGCGTGCGCGTGCACCCCCGCTCGGTCGAGAAAGCGCTGGCCCGCCGCCGGGAGCGCCACTCCAAAAGCCGCGGAACTGACCGCCCGCGAGACGCGGAAGGAGGATGACCCGTCCCTGCCCCTGCTCCCATCACCTGGCCACGCGGCTGCTGAACCAGGCGCCCGCCTGGATGCCGGCCAGGCTACCGCCCCCGGCGGCGGGCTGGACGCCCGCTACGAGCAGCTCCGCCATGCCGCCCTGCACGCGCGCGGCGAGGCGTTCCCGCTCGGGCTCGGCGTGCTCGCCGGCAAGGGCGTCACCGCCTGGCAGCGCACCCTGGCCAGCCTCGCCCCCGCCGCCCGCCCGCCGGCACCAGGCGGGCCAGCAGGCCCGCCGCACCCCTGCCTGGCCGCCGAGCTCATCAGCGCCCTAGCGGCCGTCGCGCTCGCCGCAGCCGGCGGCGCGCCCCCGTAACCACTCACCCCCGAAGGAGGCCAAGATGCTCCCCGATACCGCGGCGTCGAAGGTGACCGCCGCCCACCTGTCCCGCCGGGCGCTGCTCTACCTGTTATCCTCACCGACGAAACAGAAGCCCTCATCGAAGGACATGATGGCGCTCTTGTCCGCATCCAGCGGCATCCCCAGCGCAGCGGCTGCATCGCTCATCACACGCATCGCCTCCCAGGCATCGTCACGGCTGGCCGCAAGCGCCACCAGATCGTCCGAATACCGGACTACAGGGAACCCCGCGCGGACGACCCGGACGTCGAATCCGGCGAGCACCAGGTTGGCCCACAACGGGGACAGCGGAGAGCCCTGCGGCAGGCCGGTCACGACCGCTGCGCTGCCCTGCGCTGCCGCACGCCGGTCCAGCAATGCCCCGATCAGCGCGAGCAGGTCCGCGTCCCCGATCAGCACCGACAGCAAGCGGCGCAGGTAGTGCACGGGAATCGAGCCGAAGCAGTCATGGAAGTCCGTACGCGCCACCCACCTCAGCCCCTCGTCGCGCAACACGGCGATGGCCTGCGCGGCGTCCGCCACTCCCAGTCCCGGCCGGTAGGCGTAACTAAACGGGCCTAGCAAAGGATCAACCTCAGGGATCAGGGCCGCCAGGATGGACCGCTCCACCACCCGGTCCCGGACCGCTGGGACGTGCAGTAGCCGTATCCGCCCGTCCGGGCGGGGCAACTTCACCGGCATGAGCTGGCCCGGCTTGTACGTCCCTGACCGGAGCTCACCGGCGATACGGGCCAGGTGCTCGTCCGCGTCTTCGGCGAACTGGGCTACTCCCTGCCCGAGTACTCCGTCCTCCTGGTCGCTGGCCAGCACGTCCGCCCAGGCCGCGGCCAGCTGAACCGGGTCAGCGACCTGAGCCAAGGTCGCGCGCAGGCCAGGGCCGACCGGCCCGTTCACGACTGGCCTGGCCGCAGGGTCGGTGGCTGCCAGGTCGGCTCCGGGGAGGTCACTCCGAACCCGTAGGTGGCGTGGGAACCGGCCCCGGCATAGGCAGCGAACGCCAGCAGCGCGCCGAAATCCGCGGCCTCGGTCTCGGTGCCGTGATCACAGACATAACGGATGCGGCCGGTGAACCCCGAGATCACCTCATCGATCAGCCGCCACTGCCCGTCGCGCCTGGCCCGGCGGGGCAGGATGTGCGCCTCGCTGTGCCCCTCGATGTCGCTCACCCACACCGACGGCAGCCCCCGCGCAGGCGACGGCGGCGCCGTCGCCGGATCGAGCCGCTGCCAGCGCTCGGCCAGGCCGCGCGCCACCGATTCCGGGGCCGGCCACGGCGAGGTCCGGTTCCCCCGGCGCAGGCACACCGGGGTGACGAACCGGACCTGCCAGGCCCTTTCCCCGTTCCAGCGCCGCAGGTCCGCCCAGGACGCCCGGCCGGTCTGGCGGACCGGCGCGGCGATCTCGTACTCGCCCGCGCCGAGGCGGACCGCGCGGCCGGGCCGGACCGCCCGGCCCAGCCGCCCCGCCAGCGCGTCATCCAGCAGCCGGACCTCCAGTACCGTCACCGTCCCCCCGGCCTCGGTCAGGCACGCGCGCAGCGGCCCGCACGCCCATGCCCGCGCCGCCGCGGAATGAGCCGACCGCCCGGCCGGCTCGGCCCCGGAGGCCTGCGGCCGGTCATCCAGCCAGCCCGACACCACGGCCTGCGGCGCCCCCAGCGGCACCGGGACGTCCCGCGGACCCGTCAGAGCCACCTCCCACCGCGACGGCATGCCACCCCCTAGACCCGCCGGCTCGGCACGGATCCGGCTCCCAGCTGCAGGGCGGGGACGACCAGCCGGCCGCCGGCGTGGAAAACCGGGTACACCTGCCGCGGCCACTGCTGCGAGGGCGTCCGGTCCCATGACCGCTGGCCCAGCTGGACGCCCAGGCCGACCCCGAGCTCCTGCGGGATCCGGGTCGCCAGCAGCACCACGCGGCACGGATGCGCCGCGGCCAGTGCGACCACCCAGTCCGCGATGGCCTCCGCGGCCGCGGGGAATCCCCGCCACGGCAGCTCGGGAACCCGCTCCGCCCCCGCCGCCCGCGAGGCAAGCCGCCACTCATGAGCCCGAACGATCTTCGTTCCCGCCCGGATAACGCGCCCCGCCAGGCCGGGTGAGACGTACATCGTGAACGGCCCGGTCCTGGCGAGGTCAAGCGGGATCGGGCCGGCCGGCCCGTGGGTGACCCGCACGATCAGCAGCAACGGGCCCTCGTCGCCGTCCCCGGCATCCGGGCCGCTGTGCCTATCGCCATACCCGCCCGGGCAGCCGTGCTGGCCGGGCAGCGGCGCACTCAGCGGCTTGATGGTCATCGTGACCATCGCGGAGGCGACCACAGGCTCATGAAGGGCAGCCACGCCGGCCAGGACCGGCAGCCCTTCGCGCCGGATGAAGTCGTGCGCCACATCGTCCGGCCGCGGCCGGCGGTGCGGCCCGGCCGCACCATAACCCGGCCGCTGCCGCACGTGCAGAACCAGACCCCGGCGGCGCGCGGTCGCCCGGGCGCCGAACGCCATGGCCACCGGCCACGGCGCCCACACGAAAACCGCGTTGCCGGTGACCTGGCTGTCGTTATAGTGCACGGCCCAGAACGAGCTCACCAGCTCATCGACACGGGCGTCCCACTGCGGAGCCGCCCGCCCGCCGGCCTCCCACCGCCAGTTACTCCCCAGCTCCGCCGGCCCGGGCACCCGCAGCACCGCAGCGAACCCGGCGCCGACATCAGCCAGCACCGACTCCTTCTCCTCATGCCGCCAGGTGATCGCCTGCTCCTCGATCACGTACGCGGTCCCCCGCTCCTCCAGCATCACCCCCCGCCGGTGCCACCGCCACGCCGCCCCGATCAGCGCCGCCAGCCCCGCCACCGCGAACACCACCGTCAGCCGCAACGTCCACGCCGCCCACGCCACACCCCAGCCGCTGGCCTTCGCCTCATCAAGAGCCCCGGGGAACAACGCCAGCGCCCCGCTCAGCAGCGCGGTCGCGACAGCGAACAGCACACCCGTCAGCGTCTGCTTATCCAGCGGCCGGCCCCGCCGCCGCTCCCGCGCCGCCGCCCGCCACGCCCCCGGAAGCCGCCAGACCGCCGACCTGGGCCGGAACGACGCCAGCCCTCGCGCGCCCGTCACCCGCCCGTGTTCATCCCTGATCTCGTCGAACGGGAACACCAGGTCACCCCGGTCCCGCGCCGCCAGCGCCGTCACCCGCGACACCACATACCGGGTACCAGCCTTCGGTGCCGGAAGATCGAGCAGCCGACCCGAACGGCGCAGCCAGGTCAGCCTGACCACCCCGGACTCCGTGTCGATCATGCGTTCCCGGAGGCGGGCGGCCCCGTCATCCACCCGCGCGAAAAGGCCTTCCGGAGGAATGCATGCCAGCGACTGCCCCGCCACCCCGTCACTGCCGTTTCGCGACACCAGTACGACATCGTGTTCGGTCAGGTTGACCAGGCGCTCCCCAGGCGGCAACGCGGCTTGCCCAGATTTCGTCGGCTCCCCCACAGAACCCGCCTCGGATCACACATGCCTAGGAACCGCCCACACTCTGACCAGGCCGCTCACTCGATGACGGTACCCTTTCATACCGCAACAACCGCTATCCCGTGAATTCTGGAAACCTTGGTCAGCGCTCAGCATCAACGCCGAAGCATCAAGATGACCGCGTGCACACCCTGCCGCGGCCGCAGAAGCGCTTTCCCCAGCTCAGAGGGGGTGGTTTACGATCATGCCCAAAGGCCGTCACCTGTGCAAGCGTCCTGCCAGCACAAACACCCGTCTGGACCGTGTTACGGAGGCTCGGCGGGCCCCTCCTCAGGTCACCTGTGCAATCGCCCCGCATCTGCCCTGGTCACAACGCCGCCAGACAGGGTAGGGTCCCAACCAAAGTCACGCCACAAGGCGTATAGAAACGAAATGCATCGTTGCCTTCAGCGCCGGATCGCAGCGGGTCCCAACCAAAGTCACGCCACAAGGCGTATAGAAACGCCACTGCTCTCGCTTCCAGGAGTTGCTGGTCGTCGTAGTCCCAAAACGAAGTCACGCCACAAGGCGTATAGAAACTTGTAGCTGAGGCTGCTGACCTCGAGCTTGGCGGCGAGTCCCAAACGAAGTCACGCCATAAGGCGTATAGACGCTCGAATCAGTTGCCGCAAACGGCCGCGTTCGGCAAGCCATGCCGTTGTACTCGCAAGCACCGCGCCGAGCGCTGAGCGTCATCGTGCCTAATAGGTGCCGGGAGTAAGGCGGGCATCAGCCGCGCGCATCAGGGCGGCCATTTCGGCCGCCGTTCCGGCTCGGAGCCACACCATCGGTGCCTCCGGGCCGGGCGGTATCGAGCCAGCTGACCGTACCGCCGTCCAGGTACCGTCGTCTGCAGGCAGCCAGACCGCCCAGCGCGGAAAGGCACGCAGCAGGACCGCAGCCTCGGCGAGGCTACGGACACTGTGGGCGCCGAGCCGGTCCAGCGCGTCGCCGAGAGCTGTGAGTGCCTGCGGGTCGCCGGCGGCCCCGGCAGGCGGGTTGGCGCTGCTCACCCGGTGTTCCCGCTGAGGGCTGTTCGGGCTCGGGGGTGGCGCCACATCGGCCACATGGGTGGCCCGCCGTCGGGCAGGTAGAACGGGGCGTCTGGCTGCGGGACGTAGCCATGGGCCAGGTACAGGCCGCGGGCGCGCGGGCTGGAGGCTTCGAGGTAGGCGGGCGTGCCTGCGTCGTCGAGTGTGGCGTGCCAGGCCTGCAGGAGGGCGGTGCCGATGCCTCGTCCCTGCTGGTCCGGGTGGACGACCAAGATGGCCAGGTGCTGATGGGGTATCCCGGCCGGGTGGTGACGGTCAAGCGCCTCGTCGAAAGCCAGGAACCGGCTGGTCCAGGGGCTGGTCAGCGCGGCCAGCCGCTCGGCATAGCCGTCAGGCGGCCCGGTCGTGTCCTGGCCGCCGGGAACCCACAGCGCCGCCGCGGTGCGACTGGGGGTGGTGTGCACGGTGCCGTGCGCCAGGGCGTGCTCGAGGTAAAGGCGGAAGTAGTCGGGGAAGATCCGACCACGGATACCCGGGTCGGTGATCAGCCACTGGGACGGCGCCAGGTCGAAGAAGGTGTCGGCGATGACCTGGCTGAGCACGTCCAGGTCGGCTTCGTCCGCGCGGATCCCGTCCCATCCCGCCGCTGGGCTGCGGCGCGGACCCGTCATGGCAGGATCCGGCTGGCGGGCGCGATCTGCCTCGTGACGGCGTGTGCACCCAGCCCGACCGTTTCGTAGACCTGTGGCCGGCGCACCCGCAGCACCAGCCCCCAGCCCAGCCCGGTCGCCGCGGCCAAGGCGTAACCACCAGGCAGGGCCCACGCGGCCGCGCTGCCAGCAGGGACGCCGAGCAGGGTGCTGTAGTGCAGGACCGCCAGGACCACGAGGCCGCCGAGCAGGATCGCGGCCAGGGCCGGCGCGACCAGCCGCGCCCAGGTGCTCTCCCCGCGCGGGTCTCGGGCGAAGAACGCGATGACCGCCACCGCGGTCACGGCCAGCAGGACCAGGATGCCGAACCCGCCGGTGGTCCCCAGCCAGAAGAACAGGTTCGTCATCGGCGCCCACCCGCCCGCCGCGTAGGCCACGATCACGGCCAGCCCGGTCAGGCTCTGCGCCAGCGACGCGGCCTTCGGAATGCTGTTCGCCCCGGTCCGGCCGAACGCGCCGGGCAGTACGCCCTCGCGTCCCAGCGCGAAGATGTACCGCCACACGCAGTTGTGAAAGGCCAGCGCAGCGGCGAACAGTGAGGTCAAGAACAGCAACTGCGCCGCCTGCCCCAGCCAGGCGGACCCCAGCCCGAACAGCAACCCCGGCCCCTGCGCCGCCGCGGCCGCCACCACACGCGACCGGCCGACATGCGCGGCCATGGCCCAGGCCGCGCCCGCGTACACTACGGCGATCGCGCCCAGCGCGAGATAAGTGGCCACCGGGATGGTCCGCCGCGGATGCCGGGCCTCCTCGGCCAGCACCGGCGCCTGCTCGAACCCGACGAACCCGAGCACCGCCACGACTGCCAGCACCCCGACAGTGCCGAACCCTCCCGAGGTCAGCGCGGCAGGAGACAGCACCGCGAGGCTGAGCCGACCGCCCGCCGGGCGGGCCAGCCCCCAGACCGTCTCAGCGAGGATGACAAGGATCTCCGCGGACAGCAGCACGCCCAGGACCCGCCCGGTGATGTCGACCCGGGCCAGGCCGAGGGCGGTGATGACCGCCCAGGCGGCCAGCGCCCACGCCCACCAGGGCGCGTGCACGCCCAGGTGCGCGGCGGCCTGGCCCGCGGCGGCCGGGCCGAGCGCGCCGTACAGCCCGACCTGCAGGAAGGAATAGGCGACCAGGGCGACCAGGGCGGCGGCCACCCCGGCGGGGCGGCCCAGGCCGCGGGCGATGAAGGCGTAGAACGCGCCGGCGTTGGTGATGTGCCGGGTCATCGCCACGTATCCGGTGGCCCACACCACCAGGATCACCGCGACCAGCAGGAACGCGGCGGGGATGCCGGTCAGCCCGGTGGTCGCGTACGCGGTGGGGATGACCCCGGCGGCCACGGTGAGCGGCGCGACCCCGGCCAGCACGAAGAAGAGCACGGCGGGCACGCCCAGCCGGTCACGGGCCAGCGCCCGCGACACTGCGCTGGGCTTGGCCGCCATGTGCGTTCTGGACATCGAGAGCCTCCTGATTCCTGGGTTCGGGCGAAGAACGGTCAGGCGCGGTGGGAGAGGACGGCGTTATCGACGACAGCCTGGGTCTGGGCGACCAGTTCCCGTAGGCACGGATTGAGCTGCGCTAATGCCTCATCCAGGCGGCGGCCGGCCGATGCCTGGTACTGGTCCAGGCGGAAGCCGAGCCCGCACGCGGTGGCCAGCCCGGCCAGAACGGCTCCGTAGGCTGGCAACGGCCGGGCCGGGTCCAGGGCCGCGCGCACCCGCAGCAGCGGTGAGAACGCCCAGTCCGGATCGACCGGGATCCACCGCCCCGGCCGCCACGGAACCCGCCGGCCGGCTCGCGTCACGTACCCCGACCGTGCGAGCCGCTGGGCGACATCGTCCGCAGCGGTCCGGGCCAGGAACAAGAGCCAGTCCCGAACGAGGCGAGGTTCGTGCTCGCCAGCGATCTGATCGCGTACCTGGCGGGCGAGCTCGTCTGCGGGCCAGGTGCGGCCGGGCAGCACGGCGCCGTCCGGTCCTAGGCCGATGCTGGCCCCCAGCATCAGTTCGGCCAGCAGCCCGCCCGCCAGTCCGGTGCCCAGGGCCCGCGGCTGCACGAACGGCCTGCCTGTGAGCTCGTGGTGGGCCATCAGGTACAGGTCGTCAGCCAGCCGCCCGGTCCCGCTCAGCCCTGCCCTCATCGTGCTCCGGCCCGCCATTCGTTCCTCCACTTGGTTCGGCCGTCAGACGATTCATGAAGATCATTCCATATTTTTGTACAGTACAGAAGTTAGTGCCGTTAATTATGGCCTCGGGCCTGGACTGGAAGCAAGCGGTTCTGGCGATGCCCGCCATCTTGCGAGCACTCAGCGTTAAGGCAAGATCATTCCTGCTGTTCAGTAACCAAGGACGAGCAGGCTGCCGCGGTGGCCGAACTCCGTACGCTCGCCGGCGGCCGGGCCGACCTGCTCGCCGAAGTCGCTGGGATCCTCGAAGGCGTGTCCGAAGGAGAGCTGGACGAGTCGCTCGCGAACACTTCCCGCCCGATCCCGAAATCCGGGAGAGTTACTGATCGGGGAGTTCGGCGGCGGCCTTGGTCAGGAGTTCGAGGCTGTCGGCGGCAGGAAGGGCCGCGTCGCGGAGCCGCTCGTAGAGCTTCTCGTACGGCGCCACCTGGTCCGGCTCAGTCAGGATCAGGTCGGAGGTCACGGTGTCGATCGCGACCACATCCGGGTCACCCGGATCGGGATAGGTGTAAATCGAGAACGTGCAGCGTGGCACGGTGAAGTCTTCGACGATGGCGCGGACGGGCAGTATTCGCAGGGTGGCCTTCGGGTCACTGTTGACCGTGGTGGCCAGATGGTAGAGCTGCTTCTTGACCACCTCTGGCGGAGCCGTCAGGCGGGAGACGGCCACCTCGTCGACGATCACCTCATACGTCGGCCCGCCCGGGCGGCGTAGCATCCGCTGACGTCCGGCACGTCCCGCAAGTACACCCTCGACGGTGCCTGCCATCGGTTCGAGGGTCGCGTCAGCGGCAGTGCGGGCACGCACGAACTCCGGGGTCTGCAGCAGTCCGGGGATGAACGTCTGCTGGTACTCGCGGATGCTGGCAGCACCTGCCTCGAGGTTGGCGTACATGGCCTGGCGCTCGCCCATCGCCTTGTGGGATTCCCACCAGCCCTTCTCTCCTGCCTCGCGAGCGATGGTGACGACCTGTGTCCAGCGGTCACCGTCGACGCCCAGGACGTCCAGGATGCTGATGACATCGGCCTGGTCGACCACATGCCCGTTCTCCAGGCGCGAGATGTCAGCGCGGGACCGGCCGATCCGCTTGCCGAGCTGGTCGGCGGTCAGCCCGGCCTTCGCGCGCAGCGCCCGGACTTCGGCTCCCAGGCGCAACCGGCGTACGTAGGGGCTGATCATCTGTATCCTCCCGAGCTGCGCGTGGTCAGATCATGATCTAGTGCTGTACTAGTTTTTTGAACATCCCAAGTATTGGTTCGCACAGGATGGGGCGCAAGTCCTGCCTCGCTGCCGCGCTGGGCCGCTCGACGCGGAAAAGCAGCGGACCATCCACCAGCATTTCCGGATGGCGGCGATCCGCTGCTCGCATGAGGCAGAAAAGATCAACAGTGCTAAGGGGTTAGCTTTGCCCGACGTCAGGCCATGCCCGGAATGGCCTGCTATGGGCCTTTGCCAAAGGCGCAGCAGCCTCCGCGTCTAAAGGTTCTGCGGGTCGCTCTTGGTCTCGGCGAGAAATCTCCGCCAGGCGACTTCGGTGAACTCCAGCATGGGGCCTCGGCCGCCTTGCTTGGTATCACGGATCGCGACGAGACGGTCAGCACCTGCAACTTCCACGCAGTTGCCCGTACCGCTGCTGTGACTAGACTTGCGCCAGCCAACGTACATGCTCTCACTCATTATCGATGCGGCTCCTCATGCATCCTCGGGCAGTTCGGCGGCCCTCTTGGTGAGCAGGTCCAGGCTGTCGGCTTCCGGCAGTGCAGCCTCACGCAGCCGCTCGAACTGCTTCTCGTACGGGCCCACCTCGGCCGGGTCGGTAAGGATCGGGTCGGCGGTTACGGTGTCAATCGCGACTACGGCCGGGTCATCCGGGTCCCCGTAGGTATAGATCGAGAACGTGCAACGCGGTACGGCGAAGCCGTCAATGCGGGCATCGACGGGTAGCACGCGCAGGGTTATTTTCGGGTTGCCGTTTACCGTCGTGGCCAGATGGTACAGCTGCTTCTTGACGACCTCGGGCGGAGCACACAGGCGCCGGACGGCCACCTCATCGATGATCGCTTCATATGCGGGGCCGCCGGGCCGCCGGAACATCCGCTGTCGGCCAACGCGCCCGGCTAGCACTCCCTCGGGGCTGCCGGTCATCGGCTCAAGCGTGCTGTCGGCATCGGCCCGAGCGAGGACGAACTCCGGGATCTGCAGCAGACCCG
>Ga0310038_10004050_pt1 | contig 10475 bp, 6 predicted proteins | sample Sb_taG_6_FD_200461 | JGI IMG/M metagenome (GOLD analysis project Ga0310038, IMG submission 200461) | Peat soil microbial communities from Weissenstadt, Germany - Sb_50d_4_PS metaG (v2) (version 2) | ecosystem: Environmental > Terrestrial > Soil > Wetlands > Peat | place: Germany: Weissenstadt... | reverse complement strand
CAGGGCCAGTGCCCGCTGGTAGGAGGCCTCCGCGCCTGCCCAGTCCCAGTCGTAGCTCATCTTGATCCCACCCATAGCCGCGTGGGCCTCTGCCAGGTTGGCATCCAGCGCCAGCGCCCGTTCCGCCGCCTCCCGCGCCTTGCGGTAGCCTTCCTCGACAGGCAGGTAGCCCCGATCCGCCTGATCGCTGCGGGCCGCGGCCAGCCCCACCCATGCCGGGGCATAACCGGGATCCAGCTTGATCGTCTGCTCGTAGTACCCGAGAGACTTCTCCAGGTTTTCCTTGCCGTGCCGCTTAAGGAAGTACTCCCCTTGCAGGTAGGCGTTGTAGGCATCGGCATTCGTACCTTGCGAGGAAGGTATTGCTGTCTTTTTCCCCAGCAGCGCCACCTTCAGCGATCCCGCCACCGAGCGCGCAATCTCGTCCTGCACCGCAAAAATATCGTTCATTTCCCGGTCGTAGGTCTCCGACCACAGGTGGAACCCGTCCCCGACCTTGATGAGTTGCGCCGTGATCCGCACCCGGCTGCCCTGCCTGCGCACGCTGCCTTCCAGGATGGCGCCCACATTCAGCTTCTCGCCCACCGTGCGCAGGTCCTCGTTCTTCCCCTTGAACTGGAAGGAAGAAGTCCGGGCCGCCACCCGCAGTCCAGGAATCTTGGCCAGGTCGTTGAGCAGTTCCTCGGCCAGGCCGTCGGAGAAGTACTCCTGGTTCTTCTCTGAACTCATGTCCACAAAGGGCAGCACCGCGATCGAAGGCGTGCCACCTGTTGAACCTTTCCCGCCTCGTCTCAGCCAGAAGACAGCCGCCACCGCCAGCACCGCCACCAGCACTCCCACCACAACCAACATCCTCCGACGCCCGCGGGCGGTTGCTGATATCGCCGTCTTCGGCGCCGTCTGTAGCTTATGCGGCGCCTCACGGTGGCCGATCTCATCGCTGTACAAGTTATAGATGTGGAGCATGACCCCATGCTTGACCTCCGCCTCACCCAGGTCGTGCAGCATGTTTCTCCAGAAGCCGACCTGGCCGAGAACGTCGGCCACGCTTTTCGAGACCAGGATGTGGCCGGCATCGCCGCAATCCATCACGCGCTGGGCCATGTTGATCCCGCCGCCGGCTACATTTCGGTTGGCATTGATGTCGGCCACGCGGTACACCGGGCCGGAGTGGATGCCCATGCGAACCTTGATATCCGCCTGCTCTTGCAGGGCCCGGCTCAACTGCACGGCGCAGTGCGCTGGGGCTTCGGCGTCGTTGAAGAACACCAGGGCCATGCCATCCCCGGTGGGAAGAGAGATGAGCTGGTCCGAATCATGAGCACGGACAAACTCATCGGTATTGCGCACAGCCTCCTGCAGCGCGCGCAGGGTCTGCTCCTGCTTGTCCATGGGCATGACCGAGTACGAGACCACATCCACGAACAGCACGTGGGCGATCTGTAGCCGGCCTGCGAAGGATGGAGTCGCCATAAATTCCTGGTTGAAACAGGCGAATTATCGCACAGCAGCCAGCCCGCAACTTCTCAGGTGGCACGCGGCTCTGCATGTCGAACAAGCAGGTGTTCTCGGGCCTCTGACGTCGTGCCATGACACCCAACTCGGGAATAGAGCAACTGTGAAGCCGCTCTCCGCCCGCTGCGCCAAAAAGGCAGCGTCTCCCAGCCCTGTACTTCGGTAATTTGGCCGCATTCCCGCACCCAGCTACCATGCCAGCAGCATGTCATCCATTCCAACTGTTGACGATGTGCCCTCCGCCGCCGACCGCCGCTGGCAGCGTTTCCACTTTGACGTTCCCATCCGCCTGGTGTTTGAGACCGGCAACTACACCCGCATCGCCGAAGGCCGCGGGACCGAGTTGAACGAGGGCGGTCTGGGGCTGTACGCCGGCATCGAGTTGGATATTGGCGACCAGGTGGAAGTGGAGCTGACCGTGCCTTTCTACTGTCTTTCCCTGAGGTTGCAGGGGGTGGTCCGCAACCGGCCCGGCAACGGGTACTACTACGGCATCCAGTTCGTGGATACCGACGCGACCCAGAAGGGCGAGATCGCGCTCTTCGCCAAGATGCTGGAAAGCGCCGCCGGCCATCTCGATTCCTAGCGCTTCGTTCGCTGCGTAAGATACTGTAGTGAGTATGGCAACCCGCTCCTGCCGCAGCCTTCTCCTGGCCGTGCTGCTGCTGGCGACAGCGGCCGCCGCTGCTTCCAAGCCCAGTACCCTGTTTGACCCCAGCAACGTTCCCACGGTGGTCGATACCGGCCCGGATGCCGGGGTGGAAGTGGGCGTGAAGTTCAAGTCCGACGTCAACGGCGCCATCAGCGCCATCCGTTTCTACAAGGCCAGCGCCAATGCCGGCCCCCACGTGGCCCGGCTGTGGACAATCTCAGGGACCTTGCTGGCCTCCGCCACTTCCAGCAACGAGACCTCGTTCGGATGGCAGCAGGTGGAGCTCTCCGCCCCGGTCATCATCAACGCCGGCGTAGTGTACGTGGCCAGTTATCACGCCAACGCCGGCCACTACAGCTTCAGCCCGCAGTACTTCGCCCAGTCCGGGGTCGATAGGCCGCCGCTGCACGCGCCCGCCAGCAAGGACGCCGGCGGAAACGGCGTCTACGCCTACGGTTCCACCTGCGTGCTTCCCGGCGGCAGCAACAACAGCGCCAACTATTGGGTGGACGTGGTTTTCACTCCGAAGGATCTTGCGATGGTGGCCATCACCGTGAAGCCGGCAAGCGCCAGCATCGTGGCGGGCGCCAGCACCAGCTTCACCGCCACCGGCAAATACAGCGACGGCAGCACCCAGGACCTCAGCGGGCTGGCGGTGTGGGAGTCGCGCGACCCGGGCATCGCCACCGTCAGCAGCTTCGGGCAGGCGATGGGAATTTCCGGAGGCGAAACCACCATCACCGCGCGCATGAAGTCCACCGTCGGCAGCGCCATGCTGGCCGTGCGGGCGGGGCCCGGCGAATCTCCCGTACCCTTGCTGGTGGTGACCAGCGGAACCAACCAGTTCACGGCGTACCTGCCGGAGATCCTGCGCGCCGAAGGTTTGAACGAGTTCGACACGCTCGACATTTCGCAGGTTACCAGCACGGTCTTTTCCAGCTATGACCTAGTCTTGCTTGGAGACATGGCTTTGACACCGTCCCAGGTGGCGATGATCAGCGACTGGGTCAAAGGCGGCGGCAACCTCATCGCCATGCGTCCCGACAAGCAGTTGGCGGGATTGCTGGGCGTCGCCGACGCGGGCGGCACGCTCTCCGAGGCCTACCTCCAGATCAACACCGGCACGGGCCCGGGCGTAGGCCTGGTGGGCGACCCCATCCAACATCACGGCAGTGCCGATCGCTACCTGCTGAAGGGCGCTACCAGCTTCGCAACCCTGTACTCGTCCGCTAGCGCCGCCACCACCCACCCAGCAGTGACGCTGAACACGGTAGGTCGCGGACAGGCGGCAGCCTTCGCCTACGATCTGGGCCGGTCGGTGGTGTACACGCGCCAGGGCAATCCTGCCTGGAGCGGCCAGACGCGCGATCGCAGCACTCCTATCCGCTCCTACGAGCTGTTCTTCGGGCAGTCGCGCACCGATCCCCAGCCAGACTGGGTGGACTTCGCCAACATCGCCATTCCCCAGGCCGACGAGCAGCAGCGCCTGCTGGCGAACCTGATCCTGCAGATGATCGCCGTCAAGAAACCCCTGCCGCGCTTCTGGTACCTGCCGCGGGGCTTCAAGGCGGTGGTGGTGATGACCGGTGACGATCACGGAACCATGTACGCGAGCGGGAACGGCGCCACGGCGAATCGCTTCAGCGACTATCTGCTGTCAAGCTCGCCGGGCTGTAAGGTGGAGAACTGGGAATGCGTGCGCGCTTCCGCCTACCTGTTTCCGCCCGTGGTGGCCGCCAATCCTCTCCTTCCGGACCAGGCCGTGGATGCGGTTTCCCGTGGCTTCGAGATTAGCGTCCACGTGGACAGCGTTCCCGATTGCTCCGACTGGACCCCCGCCTCCCTGGACGCCTTCTACACCGGGCAGTTGAGCTCGTTTGCTTCGCGCTATGCCGGCGTTCCTGCGGTGCAGACCGGCCGCATGCACTGCGTTTCGTGGAGCGACTACGATACCCAGCCGCAGGTCGAGCTCAAGCACGGCATCCGGCTGGATGCGAACTACTACTATTACCCCAAGACGTGGATCAACGACCGGCCGGGGCTGTTCACCGGCTCCGGAATGTCGCAGCGCTTTGCCACCCGCAACGGCGCCGTCCTCGACGTGTACCAGGCCGCCACCCAGATGACGGATGAGTCCGGGCAGAGCTATCCGCGCACCATCAACATCCTGCTGGATAACGCCCTGGGACCGCTGGGATATTACGGCGTGTTCACCGCTAACATGCACACCGACACCGCCGATTCCACGACGGCGCACAGCATCGTGGCCTCGGCGCTCAACCGCGGCGTGCCCATCGTTTCCGCGCTGCAAGTCCTGCAATGGCTGGATGGCCGCAATGGATCGTTCTTCTCCGCCGTGAGCTGGAAAGACGACACTCTGACCTTCAAGGTTTTTGCGGCGCCGGGGGCGAACGGGCTGGCGGTGCTGCTGCCGGCCAACGGACCTTCCGGCCGGCTGGCAGGAATTTCCCGGAATGACAGCCCCGTCCCTTACACCACGCTGGTGGTCAAGGGCATCGAGTATGTGGCCTTTGCTGCCGGTTCCGGGGGAAGCTTCCAGGCCTCGTACCGCGCCGCGCCGCGCAACTAGCGCAGCGCATCTTCCAGCGCGCTGCCCCGGTCCGTCTTCTCATCGCGGTACTTAATGATCACCGGAGCGTAGATGGAGAGTCCCCACTCGCGGGCTTTGCCGCGGTCGAGCGCGCGCGTGCCCGGCACCACCACGGCGTTTTCGGGCACGATCAGCGGCCGCTCGCCCTCGGCGCGGTATATTTCTCCGCGCACCAGGTCGTAGAGAGGCGTGGAGCGGGTAAGGACGGTCCCGGCGCCTAGCACGGCGCGCGCCCGCACCTGGGTTCCCTCGTACACCCCGCAGTTGCCGCCGACCAGCACATCGTCTTCGATGATCACCGGCGAGGCGTTGATCGGTTCCAGCACGCCGCCGATCTGCGCCGCCGCGCTCAGGTGGACGCGTTTGCCGACCTGCGCGCACGATCCCACCAGTGCGTGCGAGTCCACCATGGTGCCTTCATCCACATACGCCCCGGCGTTGATGTACATGGGCGGCATGCACACCACCGACGGCGCCACGTAGGCGCCGGAGCGCACCGACGACCCGCCGGGCACAATGCGAACCTTCTCGGCCGCGGTGAAGCGCCGCACCGGATAGGTATCCTTGTCGACGAAGGAGAGCGCCTCGCCGGTCTCCGCCAGTTCTCCCAGCCGGAAGCCCAGCAGGATGCCCTTCTTCACCCAGGCATTTACCCGCCATTCGCCCGCGACCTTTTCCGCGGCGCGGATGCGCCCGGCCGTTAGCGCGTCACGGAATTCGGTGAACAGACGCCGTGCCGCGTCCGACTTGGCCTCACCCTTCAGCTCGTACAGCCGCTCAATCTCTTCGCGCATCGCTGCTCCACGTACTCAACGCTTTGCATTTCCTGCAATGGGAAGTGTGCCGGTAAGGGCCCATATTGCCGGCCGCTCCCGCCGCTTTGGTGGGGCGGTCTGCATGGCCGGGCAGTATAACCGGTCTGATGGCCCATCCCGACATGACCATTAGTGTACGAGCACTTCGCTTGCCTTCGTGCCGATTCAAGTTTGGCCAGAGATTCGCCGATAAGTAGTCCTCGGAGGTGCCGCGTGGCGTTCAGCATGAGTCTCAAGGGGAAGTTCCGGGTGATGGTCGGGGTCGCCGCTGTTGGGCTCCTGGCGCTGGCAGGCTGCTGGCTCAGCAGCCTGCGCTCGGAGCTGCTGACACAGCGCATGGAGAAGACGAAGAATCTTGTCGAAGTCCCCTATTCCGTTGTCGTCGAGCAGCACCGGCTGGAGGCGGAAGGGAAGATCAGCCGCGAGGAAGCCCAAAGGCGCGCCCTTGAAGCCATTCGAGCCAATCGCTACGAGGGTACCAATTATTTTTTTGTCAATGACATGCACCAGGTCATGCTGGCGCATCCGAAACCGGACTGGACTAACAAGGACCTCACCGACCTCAAAGACCCCACGGGGAAGGCCATCATCGTGGAGTTCGTAAATGTGGTACGTACCTCGCATGAGGGCTTTGTGTTTTATGAGTGGCCCAAACCGGGCAGCGACAAGCCGGTGAAAAAGCTGACCTTTGTCAAGGGCTTTGAGCCCTGGGGATGGGTGGTCGGAACCGGGCTCTATATCGAAGACATTGACGCCGCCTGGCGCAAGGATGGCAAGCTGGCAGCTTTCCTGGCGCTGAGCTGTCTGGTGGTGCTTCTGATCGTCTCCACCCGCGTCTACCGCTCCATCTTCGTCCGGTTTCAGGAGATGATCGAGTGCATCAAGGATGTGGCCGAAGGCGAACGCGACCTGACCAAACGCATCGCCATCACTTGCAACGACGAGGTAGCGCAGCTGGCCACATGGTTCAACCGGTTTATCGACAAGGTCCAGGAAATCTTGTCCCAAGTGTCAAGCAATAGTCAGGGTCTTGCGGTCGCCAGCGAGCAAATCTCCGCCTGCTCGCGCGACCAGGCGCGCGGGGCGGAATTGCAGCAGGATCAAACCAACCAGGTGGCCACGGCCATGCGAGAGGTGGCCGCAACTGTGCACGAGGTCTCGGAGAACTCCAGCAAGGGTGCGGCGGCTTCGCAAAAGGCCGCCGAGACCGCGCGCGAGGGCGGCCAGATCGTGGACGAAACCCTCTCCAGGATGCGCGCCATTGCAAGTTCAGCCGGGGAAACAGCCCGGAAGGTCCATGAATTGGGAAAGCGGTCGGACGAGATTGGCCGGATCACCGGCGTTATTGACGACATCGCCGACCAGACCAATCTGCTGGCGTTGAACGCGGCCATCGAAGCTGCGCGCGCCGGCGAGCAGGGTCGCGGCTTCGCGGTGGTGGCCGATGAAGTACGCAAGCTGGCCGAACGTACCGGCGCCGCCACCAAGGAAATCTCGGCGATGATTTGCGGTATCCAATCAGAGACCAAGACCGCGGTCGCCGCCATGGAGGCAGGGTCCAGGGAGGTAGAATCGGGCGTAGAGTCCACTCGTCGGGCCGGCGACTCGCTGCAGGGAATCATCAAGATGTCCGAGCAAGTCGGGGACATGGTGACGCAGATCGCCGCCGCCGCCAACCAGCAGTCCGCCACCACCGAGCATATCAACAACAACATTGAGCAGATTGCCAGGATTGCTTCATCGACCGTGACTGGGGCGCAGCAGACCGCGGCGGCGCTGCACGATCTCGCGCAGGTGGCGATGAACCTGCAGCAGTTGGTCGGGCAATTTCGACTCTCCGCAGACGGCGGGGAAGCGACCGGCCGCTCCCGTTCCCGCACCTCCCAACTGGATCAGGCGGTCAGCAACAGTCTGGACTTCGGCCGCGTGAAGATGGCACACCGCAGTTGGCGGCTCAAACTGCGCTCCTTCCTGGACGGCCGCGAGAACATCGATCGCAAGGGACTGGCCTCGCATCGCGACTGTGAACTGGGCAAGTGGATCTACGGCGGTGGCATGGCCGCCTACAGCCATCTCCCGGACATGCAGGAATTGGAGACCATGCACAGGGACATGCACGCCCTGGTCAAGCATGTGGTGGAGCTGAAGCACGCCGGGAAAACCGGCGAAGCCGAGCAGGAGTTCATCCGGGTGTGCGATGAGGCCGAGGGAGTCGCGGCTCTGATCAACCGGGTGGAGGCCCAGGTGATCGGGTCCCGCGTTCATGCGGTGGAGGGCTCGAAACCGCGCGCCGCTGCCCAACCAGCCTTGAACTAGCCCGCTACCAGCGTTCGCACCATCAGCCCGGCTTCGCTGGCAATCTTCTCCAGCTTGGCCCGGTTTTCTTTCAACTCTTGGGACGAGCGTCCATGCCGAAATCGCGTTGCAGGCGCTGATACCAGGCGTCGTCGTCCAGGGCCCCCCACTCGACCCACTTTTCGTCGGTCATTGCGGCCCGCCATTCGAGGAACGCAAGAGCATCGGGCCCGACCGGATGCCGCAGGGTCCACGTTCCGCTTTCGATGATCTCCCGAATCTTCTGCGCCACCAGCACCGGCGGCGCCGGGTTCTTCAGCGTTGCCACATATAGGTTGGCGAAGCGGCGCACGTGCCGGTAGGCCGATTGGGACGGCACAGCGGCCCGCTGCGCCATGGGCGTATCGATGATACCGGGCTCCACGATCGCCACCCGCACGTTGAACGCTTTCATCTCCTGCGCCAGCGCTTCGCTGAGCGCTTCCAGCGCGAATTTCGACGCCGTATAGGCGGCCAGGGGAGAGCAAGCGACGTGGCCGGCAACCGACGCCACATTGATGATGCAGCCGCGGCCGCGCTTGCGCATCGCCGGCGCTACCGCCTGAATGCAGCGCAACGCTCCAAAGTAGTTGGTCTCCATCGCTGCCCGAAACTCGCTCATCGCCAGCTCTTCTACCGAGCCGATGCGTTCGATCCCGGCGTTGTTGACCAGCACATCGATGTGGCCGCCCTGGGCCTGGATCCGGCCCATCGCCGCCGTCACCGAGGAATCCGAATCCACGTCCATCGGCGTGATCGTGACCGGCAGCTTCTCTTGGGCGACGGCGCGTCCCAGTTCCGGCGCGCGCTCAGGATTGCGCATGGTGGCGTGGACCTGGTGGCCGGCGCGGCCCAGGGCCAGCGCAGTCGCAAGGCCGATGCCGGTGCTGGTCCCAGTGACGAGTACGGATGCCATAATCCGCTCCCTATTTCCAAATGAGATTTGAAAGGATTCCTAGCCGGCTACCAGCGTCCGCACCATCAGCCCGGCTTCGCTGGCAATCTTCTCCAGCTTGGCCCGGTTCTCCTTCTTCATGGGGCAGAGCGGCAGGCGATAGACTTCCTCGATCCGCCCCATCATGGCCAGCACCGCCTTCACCGGGATGGGATTGGACTCGATGAAGTTGGCCTGCATCAGTGCCAGGCACTTGCGATGGACGCGGCGGGCGGCGTCCCACTGATTGGCCAGCGCCGCGCGGGTCAGCTCCGCCATCTCGTGCGGGATCTCGTTACCGGCCACGGAAATGATTCCCACGCCGCCCAGCGCGATGATGGGCAGCGTCACCGCATCGTCGCCGGAGAAGACCAGGAAACTTTCCGGGACCGCATTGCAGACGTCGGCGATCTGCCCGATGTTGCCGCTGGCTTCCTTCACGCCGATGATATTTGGGATTTGCGCCAGCCGCGCCAGCGTGGCGGGTTCGAGGTTCGCGCCCGTGCGCCCGGGTACGTTGTAGAGAATAAGCGGCTTCTCCACTGCTTCGGCGATGGCTTTGAAGTGCAGGTACTGCCCTTCCTGCGTGGGCTTGTTGTAGTAGGGGCTGGCGGTGAGGATGGCGTCCACGCCGCGGCGCGCGGCCACCGTCTGCGCCTTCTCCACCGCATCGCGCGTGGAGTTCGAGGTGGCGCCGGCCACGATGGGCACACGTCCGCCCGCGACTTCGATGGTGATGTCGATCACCCGCAGCCACTCCTCGCGTGAGAGCGTGGGCGTCTCGCCGGTGGTGCCGCAGGGCACCAGGAAATCGATGCCCGACTCCACCTGCCAGGCAACCAGCGACCGCAGCGCCGGTTCATCGATGGCGCCGTCTTTCCGGAACGGGGTGACGAGAGCAGTGCCGCATCCGCGCAGTTTCATAATCGCAAATCATACTGCACTGGGCGGCTCAGGCAGCGAAAAAATGCGGCTGGCGGCCAATTGCTACGCCGTGGCCGCAACAAAACAGAACTGTCATCCTGAGGAAGGGCGACGGAGGCGAAGCCGACAGAGCGTGACGAACGATCTTGGTATTGCTCGCGGCAGTTTAAGCCCGCTCCGCTAGACGCCCGACGCGACGCCGGCGACCGGAGGGGGGAGGGTCGCGGCTGCCGTTTGGCTGAGCGTGATGGGGAGGCGGACCTCAAAGGTGGCTCCGCCCTGCTCCCGGTTGTGGCCGACGATTTTGCCGTGGTGCTCCTGGACGATGCCGTAGGCGGCGCTGAGTCCCAACCCTGTGCCCGCGACGCCCTTGGTGGTGTAGAAGGGGTCGAACACGCGCTCCGGCTCCTTCAGTCCCACGCCGGTATCGGAGAATTCGATGACTACTTCGTCTTCCTCGGTGCGGGTCACGACCCGCAGCACGCCGCTGCCCTGCGGTTCCATGGCATCCACAGCGTTGCGCGAGAGGTGCAGGAAGACCTGCAGGAGCTGGTTCTTGTCCGCCGAGACGGTGGGCAGGCGCAGCCCCAGGTCGAGTTCCACCCGGATCTGCCGCCGCTGCATACGGGTCTCGCTGAGCTTGATCACGGTGTGCAGCAACGCGTTCACATCCACCGCGGTTTTCTGCCA
>Ga0310038_10004048_pt1 | contig 10485 bp, 7 predicted proteins | sample Sb_taG_6_FD_200461 | JGI IMG/M metagenome (GOLD analysis project Ga0310038, IMG submission 200461) | Peat soil microbial communities from Weissenstadt, Germany - Sb_50d_4_PS metaG (v2) (version 2) | ecosystem: Environmental > Terrestrial > Soil > Wetlands > Peat | place: Germany: Weissenstadt... | reverse complement strand
CCGTTCGAGGCGGCGCTGAAAGGTTCCAAGGAGATCGCCTTTACCGTCCTGACCATCAGCATTTCGCTGGTCGCGGTGTTCATTCCCTTGCTGCTGATGGGTGGCATCGTGGGCCGCCTGTTCCGGGAGTTTGCGGTCACCATGTCGGTGGCCATCGGCATTTCCATGGTGGTGTCGCTCACCGCGACCCCCATGATGTGTGCCCATCTGTTGAAGCAGCACGAATCCCATGGCAAGCTGTATGAGCTCAGCGAACGCGGCTTCCAGTGGGTGGTGAACCTGTACGGCCGCACGCTCACGCGGGTGCTGCGCCACCCCGCGATAACGCTGGTGATCTTGCTGGCGACCATCGCGTTGAACGTCTTTCTGTTCATTCGTGTCCCCAAGGGCTTTTTCCCGCAGCAGGATAATGGCCGCATGGCGGGGTCGATCCAGGCCGACCAGGACACTTCGTTCCAGGCAATGAACAACCTCCTGTTGCAGATGATCGCTATCGTCAAAGCCGATCCCGCGGTCGACACGGTCCTCGGCTTCACCGGCGGTGGCGGAGGCGGGACCACCACCAACACGGGGCGCATGTTTATCGCTCTCAAGCCGCTGAGTGAGCGCAAAATCACCGCCGACTACATCATCGCGCGCCTGCGGCCTAAACTCGCAAAGGTTCCGGGTGCGACGCTCTACCTGCAAGCCCTGCAGGACGTACGCGTCGGCGGACGCTTGAGCAACGCGCTCTATCAATTCACCATGCAGGGCGACAACCTGGACGATCTCACCAATTATGCGCCCCGCATGCTGGAAGCCTTGCGGCATGTCGGGATCATTACCGATGTCAGCAGCGATCAGCAGAACAACGGGCTGCAGTCCCTGGTGCAGTACGATCGCGCTACCGCGGGGCGCTTCGGGATCTCGCCGCAGTTGATCGATAACACGCTCTACGACGCGTTCGGGCAGCGCCAGGTCTCCACCATGTACACCTCGCTGAACCAGTATCACGTGGTCATGGAGGCGGCGCCCCAGTTCTGGCAAAACCCAGAGTTCCTGCGTGAAACCTGGGTGATGGCGCCGAACGGGCAAGAAGTTCCCCTGAGCGCTGTTGCCCACTACGGCCCGGCGATTGCGCCGCTCGCCGTGAGCCACCAGGGCCTGTTTCCGGCGGTAACGGTTTCCTTCAATCTGGCGCCGGGCGTCGCCCTGGGTGACGCCGTTACCGCAATTCACAAGGCTGCGCTCACGGTCGGGTTGCCCTCGAGCATCCATACCACGTTCTCCGGAACCGCGCAGGCCTATCAGGATTCGCTCGGCAATGAGTCGCTGTTGATCGCCGCCGCGCTGGCGACGGTTTACATCGTGCTCGGGATCCTGTACGAGAGCCTCGTCCATCCCATAACCATTATCTCCACCCTGCCGTCGGCCGGCGTCGGCGGCTTGTTAGCTCTGCTGATCACGCGCACCGATCTCAGTGTGATTGCGATGATCGGCCTGATCTTGCTGATCGGCATCGTGAAGAAGAACGCCATCATGATGGTTGACTTCGCGCTGGCCGCCGAGCGCAACGAAGGCAAAAGCTCGCGCGATTCCATCTTTGAAGCCTGCCTGTTGCGCTTCCGCCCGATTCTGATGACGACGATGGCCGCTGGGCTGGGGGCTTTGCCGCTGGCGCTTGGCACCGGTACCGGATCCGAACTCCGCCGGCCGCTCGGAATCACCATTATCGGCGGGCTGATCGTCAGCCAGGTGCTGACCTTGTATACCACTCCCGTGGTCTATCTGTACTTCGACCGCCTGCAGCATTGGCTCCGCGCGGGACGGCGCAGAGAAACCGGGCCCATTGGCTCCGAGGTGTGAGGCTATGATCGCTGACGGCAACTTTTGCGAAAGAGGATTATGAACCAACCTGTCGCTGCAGCTCGCCGGTTTCACCTCGTAGTCGTTCTTGCGCTGGCGGGTATCATGATGCTGGCCGGCGGCTGCGCGGTCGGCCCGAATTACCGGCGGCCTGCGGCGACGGCGCCGCAGGTTTTCAAAGAACCGCCGCCCGAGGGGTGGAAGGAAGCACAACCGAATGCCGGGACGATCCGCGGCAAATGGTGGGAAATCTACAACGATCCACAACTCAATGCTCTCGAGGAGCAGGTCAGCATTTCCAACCAGAACGTGTTGGCGGCAGCGGCGCAGTATCGCGAGGCCCGGGACGCGGTGCGGATCGCTCGTTCCGGCCTGTTTCCCACCGCCACAACGTCGCCCGCCGTGACGAACCAGCGGACGCCCGCCACCCTGACGAACCAGCCCAAGGCCGCCTACCAAACGACTTATGACCTACCGGTGGATGTCTCCTATCAGGCCGATGTGTGGGGAAGCATCCGGCGCAACCTCACGGCGAGTTACGCGAACGCGCAAGCCTCCGCCGCCGACCTCGAGAATGCCCGCTTGTCGTTCCAGGCCGAACTGGCGGAGTTTTACTTTGAACTGCACGGACTGGATGGCGATACCGACCTGCTGCAGCGCACCGTCAAAGTCTACGAAGAATATCTGAAACTGACCCAGGACCGGTTCGAGCTGGGAGTGGCCTCGGGAGCCGACGTGGCGCAGGCCAAGACCCAGCTCGATACCACCCGCGCGCAGTTGATTGACCTGGGGGTGCAACGCACCCAATTCGAGCATGCCATCGCGATCCTGATCGGCAAGCCGCCGGCAGAGTTGTCCATCCCTGCGATGGTGCTCAAGACCCCACCGCCAGCGGTTCCAATCGGTGTTCCTTCCGCTCTGCTGGAACGCCGGCCGGACATCGCCGCGTCGGAGCGGCAGGTGGCGGCGGCCAACGAGCAGATCGGCATTGCCAAGGCAGCGTTCTTCCCGTCGCTACTGCTCAGCGCCACTGGTGGCTTTGAATCCGCTAGCTTTTCTACGTGGCTGTCCTGGCCAAGCCGCTTCTGGGCGGTTGGCCCGCAACTGGCGGAGACGCTGTTCGATGCCGGCAAGCGTCGCGGCCAGTTGGATTCGGCGCGCGCCGCCTACGACGTCACTGTAGCCAACTACCGGCAGACTTCCCTCACCGCCTTCCAGCAGGTGGAAGATAATCTTGCGGCTTTGCGCATCCTCGAACAGGAAGCCGCCGCCGAAGATGCGGCCGTGGCGGATGCGGAGGAGTCGCTCGCGATCTCCACCGATCAGTACAAACAGGGAATTGCCACTTATCTGCAGGTGATCACGGCTCAGGCGTTCGCTCTGCAGGACGAGAAAGCGGCCGTGGATATTCTCACGCGGCGCATGACGGCGAGTGTCCTGCTGATCGAAGCGCTCGGCGGCGGGTGGGATGCGTCTCAATTGCCGACGCGGACGGAGATATTGGCGAACAGCAAATAGATCGTCGCGTGCTTGGCGAGTGCGGCAGCAAGAGAGACCGTCAATGAAGAAACTCCTGCCACTATTTCTGGTTTGTGGTTTTTCCTGCCTGGCGCAGACTCCCCCCGCGCCGGTCTGGAAGTTTGCCGTCTCGGGCGATTCCCGCAATTGCGGCGACATCGTTATGCCCGCCGTCGCCGCGAGTGTGCTGAAGGGCGGAGCAAGCTTCTACTGGCATCTTGGCGACTTTCGAGCGATCTATGACTTTGACGAGGATATGGTTCCTCCCGCCCGCCTGCAACTCGAGGCGCCCCACCTTACGATCAGCTCTTACCTCGCTAAAGCGTGGCCGGATTTCATTGAGCACCAACTCCGCCCTTTCGGTGCGCTTGAACTATTCCTTGGTATTGGCAACCATGAAACAATTTTTCCTCAAACCCGCGAGGCGTACCTCGCCCAATTCGCAGGCTACCTGGACAGCCCACGGCTTCACGCCCAGCGCGAACAGGATAACGACACGGCCGGCGGGGCACGCTCCTACTTTCATTGGGTGATGAACTCTGTCGACTTCATCTCGCTCGACAACGCCACTCAGAACAGCTTCGACAAGACACAAATGGACTGGATCCGGACCCGTATTGCCGCGGACCAACGGTCCGCTTCTATCACTACGATCGTGGTCGGCATGCACGAAGCCCTGCCAGGAAGCAAGGGATTGAGCCACAGCATGTGTGACTCGCCCGCCGGAGTCGCGAGCGGACGCGAAGTTTACAACCTGCTTTGGAACCTGCAGCAGGCTGGCAAGAAAGTCTACGTTCTGGCCAGCCACTCTCATTTCGTGATGGACGGCGTCTATCGCACGCCGTACTGGAAGGATCGGGAGTTGCCGGGGTGGATCGTAGGCACGGCCGGAGCCGTCCGCTATCGGCTGCCTCCGGAAATCACGGTCGGGAAAATCGCCAAGACGGACGTCTATGGGTACCTGCTGGGGACGGTTCTATCCGACGGATCGATCCAGTTCGACTTCGAAGAACTTGGGCTTGACGAACTTCGCTTCGCCAACGCAGGCAAAGCGCCGGATTCGCTGGTCCGCTGGTGCTACACCGAGAACAAGGATCAACAGATTCCAGCACCGGGGTCCTGCGGCGGTACGCACTAGGACCGGGCACGAACTGCTCCCAGTGAAACGATTTCGCAGTGTGCAAGCTTTTGCACGTACCTGGCTGCCCGCACAACCTGCTTCCAGCCAAGCCTTCAACGAGTTGAAAACCAAAGGCGTAGCCACGATTTCCGCGGAACGATTCTGGCAAAGAAAGTGCTCAATGTGTAGTGAGCCATGCGGGTACGATTTGAGCAAGGCTCAGGCTGAGGAATTCGCCCGCGCTACTCACGGCAGGATTACGAAATCAAGCCGGTGGGCGAAAACTGAGAGGTGGACACCATGAAAACCATTTTCCTGATACCGCTGCTGCTGTTGTTGGGCGTTGGAGCTTTCGGGCAATGCTGCCAGTCCTCAGGCCCGTCGATGACAGGCGGGTGGAGCGCGCCTGACCATTCGCAGCGCGCCATGCATCACAGCTTAGCCACTGAATACGATTTGCGGGAAATCGGCGGCGTCACCATGGCGCGGGGCGAACTTCCAGCGTGGGAGGTTATGAGCCCGGTAGAGGAAACCCCGCTTGGCGACGTGGCGCGAGATTACCGCAAGGAGCACGAGACCGCCGAGAAAGCGCGCATCGTGTGGGAGCAGGTTGGAAACTGAACGGCCGGAAAACAGACCGCAAGACCTACCAAGGGTTGGGCTGATGCCGACGAGGGCATGCGCAACCTTCAGCCAGGAACGATTAACCAACGTATACCCCGAATACTTCTCCTGTTAACCTGCTGTTCCCGGTTGATCTCAACAACCTGCGAGTGAGGGAACGGCTCTCCGCTGAGCCCCGCATCCAAATCCGCCTGGCCAGCGTACCTCAACCGGTCCACAAATCGAATCACAAGGAGATCCGGTATGAAGCAGGTTTTCGTGGTTGCGTTGGCGCTGTCGATCCTGACCGGGATCGCGGTGGCGCAGTCGGGCATGGGAAGCGACATGAAGAAGGACAGTTCGGCCTCGGCGCCGCTGAAAGACATCAAGGGCACGGTGAAAGCCGATGGCGACAAGACCTGGTTCGTCGCCGACAAGGACAAGAAGTCGTGGGAGGTAGTGAATCCCGAGGCGCTGAAGGGGCATGAAGGGCATCACGTACAGGTCAGCGCCCACGTTTACGCCGACAAGAACCAGATCCACGTGATGAGCGTGAAGATGCTGCCCGCCTCCAAGATGAAAGACGACAGCATGAAGAACGACAACATGAGCAAGTAGGCCCGCAAGCGCTCTGAACTTCATTCGCCGCGGATAAGCGCGGAGCAACTCGGATTCGCGGTTGAAAATTCGCGTTGATCCGCGGGGATGGAGAGTGGGCGAGGCGTTGTCGCCGGCGGATACCGGCTACTTTTTCCAGTGGCCGGGTTTCTCGCCCGACGCGTACCGTCTCCTAGACCCGCACTCGAGGCACATTTGTTCGTCTGCGATCGGAACCGTCCTTACATCGTGCGTGCAACCGATTCCGGTCCAGAAACAAGACGCCGGTCACCAGCACTCCGAGGATGGCCAATACCCGCATCAGTGTTTGCTCCGCGATAACGCTCCCGCAGGAGCGTGCGCAGCGGCGTCGTGAACCGAAAGCTCTACTGCGCGTCAGGCAGGCGAAAGGGAGGGCTCTGGCAGGGGAGAGGCTAACCATACGCGATGCACCAAGAATGGGGCAAGTAAATTCCGCAGCCAGAGGGTGACAGCGGTGCTGGTGGTGATTACGGGCGTTATCTTGAGGATTACGAAGGTGGCTTTGCCGGGCAATTGTGCGGGATTCGGGGGCTGGGCCCGGCAAACATTGGGCCAGTCAGCAGCAAAAACATCGGGAGGGCGGCCCTTGGCCGCCCCCGTTTTGAGCAAGGTTATGCGCTCTACATCTTCCCGTTCAACCAGTCTTCGTAGGCCTTGAAGCCGTAGGGACGGCCGAGGAAGTCGGTGACCAGCGTGGCTGCGGGTTTGGAGCCGCCCGGCTCCAGCACCGCATGACGATAATGCGCCGCCGCTTCCGGGCTGAGCAGGCCGTCGTGCTTAAACACGGTGAGCATGTCCTTGGCGATCACCAGCGACCACATGTAGGTGTAGTAGATTGCCGAATAGCCGTCCAGGTGCCCGAAGCCTTCCTGCATGTAGGTACCCTTGACGTATTTGAACGGGGTGTAGCGGTCCTGCAGTTGGGCCACCACCTCGGTGCTGTCAAGCCCTTTGGGGTTGCGCGAGTAAAGTTGCAGGCTGAGCGCGGCGTAGAACATCTGCTGCCGTACCTGCAGTCCGCGCCCAAAGTCGTCGGCGGTCTTCATGCGCCTGGCGACATCAAGCGGAAGCGCCTCGCCCGTCTTGTAATGCTTGGCGAAGGTTTGCAGCACGCCCGGGTCCCACGCCCACTCCTCCAGCATCTGCGAAGGCGCTTCGATGAAGTCCCACTCCAGATTGGGGCCGGTCCAACGGGTGTTGCCGCTGAAGATGGCGTGCAGCAAGTGGCCGTACTCGTGGAAGAAGGTGACAACGTCGCCGTGCTCCATCAGCCCGGGATCATCGCCAGGCCGGGGGAAATTGCACACCAGCACGGACTCGGGCAGCGCCCGGCCGCGTTTGCCATTGGCCATCCCGAAGGTAGCGTAGTGCTTGTACTTGTTCTCCCGCGGAAACATGTCGAAGTAGATTCGCCCCAGCAGGCGGTCGCCATCGTAGACGTCGTAAGTCTCAACGTCGGGGTGCCAGACCTTGGCGTCCGGCACGCGGCGATAGCTGATGCCGAACATCTTGCTGGTCAAGTCCATGATTCCCTGCTTCACCTTGGCGTACTGGAAGTAGGGACGGACGGTGCGCGCGTCGAAGTCGTACTTCTCCGCCCTGACTTTCTCCGACAGATACGGGCTCTCCCAGGGATAGACGGCCGTGGCTTTCGGATCGTCCTGCCGCTTGCGCTCCAGCAGTTCCTGGTAGTCGTGCTCCATGCGCGCGCGGGAAGCGGTGGCGATCTTCTCGATGAAATCGGCGGCGTTCTTCTCGCTGCCAATCATCTTGTCCTCGGTGATGTAATCCGCCCAATCCTTGTAGCCGAGCAGCGTGGCCAGTTCGTAGCGCTCCTGGAGCATCTCGGCCAGCGTGTCGAGATTCTTGGGGTGCCCGCGCTGGCGGTAAAGCTTCCAGAATTCCTCGCGCGCCCGGTTACTGGCGGAATAGGTCATGAAGGGTATGTAGTCGGTGTTGTCGGTGGTTAGGGTAGATTTGCCGTCGGGCCCCGGCTTGTGGGCGGCGCGGAAATCGTCGGGCAGCCCCGTCAACTCCGTAGGATCGACTTCGATCTTGAGCACGCCCGACTTGATGTTGTTGCCAAACTGCTGCCCGGTTTTGACGAGCTGCTCGCGGAGGTCCTTGATCCTGGCGCGAGTGGCGTCGTCGCGGTCCACGCCGGCGCGCCGGAAGTCGCGCAAGGAGCGCTCAAGGTAGAACTTGGTTTCGGCGTCGAGCTTGGAGCGATCAAGGCCGGCCAGCGCGTCGTAGATGCCGCGGTCGAGGGAAAAATCGGTGCTCAGGGCGTCGGCTTCCTGCTCGCATTTCTCCGCTGCAGCACGCATCTCGGCGGCAGGCTCAACCTCGCGGGCCAGCCCGGAGCGGAACAGCGCATTTGCCAGCGCCAGCTCGGCTTCGTCATAGGCGTCCAGCGCCGGGATGGGATCGCGCGGCGCTTTCATGGCCTTGAGCGCGGCCATCTGCGACCTCGCCCGGTCCATGTCGGCATGGCAGGCCGAGAGATACTGCTCGGGCGTTCCGGCCAGGATGGTAGCCGCCCCCGGTGCGGGCGCCTTATCGGCCGCCAGGCTGGAGGCGCACAGTGCAGCAACGAACAAAAGAACAGCAATCAGACGTGTAAAACGCACAGTAATTTCCCCCGGCTTATTGGACTTGGGCATGAGCAAAACGTAAGCGGGCAGAGGTAGAGTCTAAACGGTCGCCCTCTGGTTGGGAAGGGCCGCCTAGCGCTCAACCAGCGCCTCCAGCGTGGTGAAGAACTCAGGATAGGAAATCTGTGCGGCGCCGGCGCCGCGGATCAGGGTGTCGCCTGTGGCGCGCAGGGCAGCCACGGCGAAGGCCATGGCGATGCGATGGTCGCCGGCGGAATCGATCTCCGCCCCATGAAGCTGCTGGTTGCCGGGAACCCGTAATCCATCCTCGCGCTCCTCGACGGTCGCGCCCATGGCGCGGAGGTTGGCGGCGACGGCGGCGATGCGGTCCGACTCCTTCACCCGCAGCTCGCGCGCGTCGCGAATCTCGATGCCCTCGGTGGTGTACGGAGCGATGGCCGCGAGCACCGGCAGTTCGTCGATGAGCGCGGCCGAGAGCGCGCCGGCAATCGTGGTTCCCTTCAGCGCCGCGCCTTCCACGGCGACGCTGCCGACCAACTCGCCGTGATGTTCCTCCAGGTTGACCACCGAGATCCGGCAGCCCATCCCTATGAGCACGTCCAGCAGCGCGGCCCGCGTGGGGTTCATCAGCACGGAATCGAGCAGGAGGTTCGAGCCGGGGAACAACGCCGCGGCGCAGAGGAAGAACGCGGCTGAGGAGATATCGCCGGGGATGGCGGCTTCGATGGCGTGCAGCTTCTGCCCGCCGGCCATGGTGACGCGGTTGCCATCGCGCGTGAGTTCGGCGCCGAAGGCTTGCAGCGCCAGCTCTCCGTGGTCGCGGGTGCGCACCGGCTCTTCCACCGTGGTCGTGCCCTGGGCGAAGAGGGTGGCGAACAGGATCGCGGTCTTCACCTGGGCGCTGGCGACGGGCAAGCGGTACTCGATCGCCTGCAATTCATGCCCGGTGATGCGCAGCGGAGGCCGTCCGCCGGGGCCGGCTTCGATGCGCGCACCCATCTTCGTAAGCGGCTCGATGACGCGGCCCATGGGGCGTCGCGAGAGCGAGTCGTCGCCGGCCAGTTCGGCAGTGAAGGGCTGCCCGGCCAGGGTGCCGGACAGCATGCGCATAGTCGAGCCGGAGTTGCCGCAGTCAAGCGGTGCTCGCGACGCACGCCAGGGCGAGCCCTCGATCTCGACTGCGCCCTCTTCGCCGCGCCGGATGGCGATACCCACGGACGAGAGCGTCCCCAGCGTGCTGGCACAATCCGCGCCGGTCGAGAAGTTGCGCAGCCGCGTCGTCCCTTCGGCGAGCGCACCCAGCATGGCGTAGCGGTGCGAGATGGACTTGTCGCCGGGCAGCCGCACCGCCCCGGCCACGTTCTTTGCGGGATGGATGACGATATCGTTTCGCGGCTTCACGGAGCGGCCGCTACGATGCCGCGCCCGCGCGCGCCTCAGCCAGAACGTCCTGCGGCACTTCCTTCGCGCTCAACTGCAGCTCGAAGCGCGGCCCCTCGGCGTGGTGTCCCCAGCGGCCCACTCCCCAGCGCGCGCACAGGAACTTGATGCCCGGGTGCTTCGACAGGTCGAGCAGCAGCGGGTGCTGCCCGCGGTAGAACTTCTGGGGGAAGGAAAGCAGCGGCTTCTCTCCCCAGTTGGCACCGTCGGGAGAGCCCCAGACGCCCACATCGAGCGACTGTTGCTCGATGATGTCGGTGATATTCAGGGTAAGGAGCAGGACCTTGCCCGCGGCGGAGGAAACATCAACAGCCGGGCCATCGCCCTTGTCGCGCACCACGGTCTTTTCGGGAATCAAAGAAGAGTTGAACATGACACGCCGATTCTAGTCGGCGGGACGGGGATTTTCCAGCCGCCGCGCTTAACGGTGGTGGGTCGCTGCCGCACGGCTCGGTTGGGGTCGCTTGGATTTGCCGTTTTTCGATTTGCCCGCCTTGTTCCAGCCGCCAAGACTGAGCGCGACCGCCATGCAGGCAGCGCGCAATTCGTCGGCAAGAGCGCGGTCGACCATGGTACGAGCCACGACCATGCCTCCGATGGACAGGGCAGCTATGCCCTGCGCTGTGGTGTGACGACGCCGGCCATTTTGCATCAAGCTCCGCTCCAAGACGCTTACCATGGCTTTGAACACGGTTTCGAAGGCGC
>Ga0310038_10004047_pt1 | contig 10486 bp, 8 predicted proteins | sample Sb_taG_6_FD_200461 | JGI IMG/M metagenome (GOLD analysis project Ga0310038, IMG submission 200461) | Peat soil microbial communities from Weissenstadt, Germany - Sb_50d_4_PS metaG (v2) (version 2) | ecosystem: Environmental > Terrestrial > Soil > Wetlands > Peat | place: Germany: Weissenstadt... | reverse complement strand
TCTCGAGCGGTGGCGCCTCGGTCACGCCGGCGTTCGTCGAGGACGCGGCGCGCACCTTCGGCTGCCGGGTGAAGCGCACCTACGGCTCCACCGAGGCGCCGACCGTGACCACGAGCACGGACGACGACCCCTTCGAGAAGGCCCGCGACACCGACGGGCGCGCTGTCGGGGAGGTGGAGCTGCGGGTGTCGGACCCAGAGACCGGCGCGCGGCTGGCGACGGGGACGGCCGGTGAGCTGTGGGTCCGCGGACCCGAGATGTTTGCCGGCTACGCCGACGCCGCCCAGACCGCTGCGGTGGTCGCCCGGGGCGGCTGGTTCCGCACCGGCGACCTGGCGACCGTCGACGCGGACGGATGGGTGCGGATCGTCGGCCGTCTCAAGGACGTCATCATCCGTGGCGGCGAGAACATCTCGGCCTCCGAGGTCGAGGCAGCACTCGAGGCCCACCCCGACATCCGTCACGCCGTGGCGGTCGGCTACCCCGACCCGCTCATGGGCGAGCGCGTGGCGGCGTTCGTCGAGTCGGGCGCGCCGTTCGACCTCGAGGAGTGCCGGCGCTGGTTCGCCAGCCGGGGCATGGCGGCCTTCAAGACGCCCGAGCGGGTCGAACAGCTCGACCGCCTGCCGTTGCTGGGCTCCGGCAAGGCCGACCGGGCCGAGCTGCGCCGCCGAGCGGCCGCGACCTGAGCCAGCCGCGACGGGCAGCAGGCCGCCCACGGGGCCGAGGGGCAGGCACCGGTGCTGCTGCAGATCAACGGGACCCCCACCCGCAGCCTGGGCTCGTAGCCGCCGCGCCCGACGCCCGGCGACGCCTGCGGCGTCTAGGACAGGGCCTGGCCCGAATCCAACCGCTCGCGCAGCATGGCCGCGATGCGGTCGCGGTGGAACGCGGCGTCACCGAAGCTGACCTGGTCGAGCTGGGCCCGCTTCACGAAGAGGTGCATGTCGTGCTCCCAGGTGAAGCCGATGCCGCCGTGGACCTGCAGCCCGGCGCCCATGACCCGCCGCGACGCGTCCGAGCACCACGCCTTGGCCATGCTCGCCGACAGCGAACGATCGCGGTCGCCGGCCGCGGCACACCACGCGGCGTAGTACGCCGTCGATCGCATCCCCTCGACGTCGACCAGGGCGTCGGCCAGCATGTGCTTGACGGCCTGGAACGAGCCGATGGGCTTGCCGAACTGAACCCGGTCCTTGGCGTACTCGACGGTCATCGACAGCACGCGGTCGGCCGCCCCGAGCATCTCGGCACTCACGAGCGTCGCCGCACGGTCAACCAGCAGCTCCGCGGCATCGGCACCGCCCAGCCAGCGGGCGGGCGTGCCGTCGAAGTCCAAGATGCCCAGCTCCCGCGTCCGGTCCATCGCCGGCACGGGCTCGGGGCAACCCTCGGTGCGCAGGTCGACGGCGTAGACGCCCCCACCCGTCACGACCACGGCCACATCGGCCGACGGGGCGTAGACCGTGGGCGTCGAGCTGCCGCTGAGGCGGACGTCGCCGCCCGCGCCCGACGGAACGACCGAGATCCCGTCGGCGGGCGCAAAGACGACACAACCGACCGCGGCGCCCTCGCTCAGCGCCTCGCGCCACTCCTTGGTCCCCGCGTCGCGGCGCGCCTCAGACGAGCACAGCGCACCGAGGGCCACGACGGAGGGCAGGAACGGCGCCGCGACCAGGCGCCGCCCGATCTCCTCGCAGAGCACGGCGAGCTCCACCATGCCGAGACCCAGGCCCCCCTCGTCGGCGGGCACCTCGATGGCGAGCCAGCCCTGCTCCGCCATGGCCGACCACACGCCGGCGTCGTAGCCGTGGGGCACATCCACCGCGGCATCCCCGTCCCCCGCGCCCGCACCGGGAAGGGTACCCACCACCGCACCGGCGCCCACCCTCGCCCTGAGCGCGTCGTGCCCCGCCATCCGGTCGAGCAGCCTGGCCGCCGCATCGCGCAGGGCCTGCTGATCGGTCGAGAGGTCGAAGTCCACGGCGGCGCAGTCTACGGTCATCCCTGACACGGGTGTCACCCCTCGGGGCCGCTGTGCCATGCTGCGGCGGATGGATCTGCGCACCACCCCTGAGCAGGAGATGCTGCGCGACGCCTTCCGGGCCTGGCTGATGGAACACCTCCCCTGGCCCTACGGCGTCGGGCTGCCGCCCCGCTATCGCGACCTGGCCGACACGGTCGCGTTCGGGCGGCGGTGGCAGGCCGACCTGGCCGCCGACGGCTGGGTCGGTATCACATGGCCCGATGAGTACGGCGGCCGCGGCCTGGGCGCGCTCGAGAACTACGTCGTGATCGAGGAGCTGGCCCGGGCGCGGGCCCCCGAGCTCGTCGGCCGCATCGGCATCAACCTGGTGGGGCCCACGCTGCTGGCGTACGGGACGGCCGAGCAGAAGGAGCGCTTCCTCCCCCGGATCCTCTCGGCCGCCGAGCTCTGGTGCCAGCTCTTCAGCGAACCCGATGCAGGCAGCGACCTGGCGTCGCTCACCACCCGCGCCGTGCGCGCCGACGGCGGGTACCGCGTCACCGGCCGCAAGGTGTGGACCTCCTACGCGCAGTTCGCCGACTGGGGGCTCTGCCTCACCCGCACCGATCCCCATGCGCCGAAACGCCAGCAGGGCATCACCGCTCTCATCGTCGACATGCACGCCGACGGCGTGGGCGTGCACCCGCTCGTCCAGTCGACCGGGGAGGCCGAGTTCAACGAGGTCGAATTGGACGACGTCTTCGTGCCCGACGAGCAACGCGTGGGCGACGAGGGCAAGGGATGGACCGTCGCTGGCTCCACGCTGGCGCACGAGCGCGGGATCAACCCGCGCCAGCTCGTGATCCATTCGCAGCTCATTGAGGAGCTCCTCCGCCTGGCGTGGGACAACGGGAGCTTCGACGACTGGCGCCTACGCCAGCAGCTGGCGCAGGCAGCGACCGAGGTCCGGCTCTTCCAGCTCCACAACTGGCGCTCGCTCACCCGCCTGTCCAAGGGAGAGGCACCCGGGCCGGAGGGCAGCGCCCTCAAGCTGTACTGGAGCGAGATGTCCAAGCGGCTCCATCAGACCGCGCTCGACGTGCTCGGGCCGGCGTCGCCCCTCTGGGAGGGCGCGCCCGGCAACCCCGACGACGGCGCGTGGCAGCGCTCATGGCTGTACTACCAGGCGTCCTCCATCTTCGCCGGCACCAACGAGATCCAGCGGACGCTGGTGGGCGAGCGCGTCCTCGGGCTGCCCAAGGGTTGAGCGGCTCGAGGGGTCGAGCGTCCACGGGCGTGACGGCGCGGCGCGGCAGGATGAGTGACACAGGGAGGATGGGAGAGATGGCAGAGGGATACGAGACGATCCGCTACGAGAGCGACGGTGCCGTGGCCACGATCACGATGAACCGCCCGGACGTCGCCAACGCGCAGGACTCCAGGCTCATCGATGAGATCGACGCCGCCTTCGACCTCGCCGACGCCGACGACGCGGTGCGCGTGGTGATCCTCGCCGGCGAGGGAAAGCACTTCTCCTCCGGCCACGACCTCAAGGCGCTGGTCAGTGGCGAGGGGGACGACCCGTGGGTCGCCCTGCGCGACACCCCGGAGGGCAAGTTCCTGCACGAGAAGACGATGTACTTCGACCGCTGCCTCCGTATCCACGACTTTCGCAAGCCGACCATCGCCGCCGTGCAGGGCAGCTGCGTCGCCGCCGGGCTCATGCTCGCCGCCATGTGCGACCTCATCGTCGCCGCCGACGACGCCGTCTTCTCCAACCCGGTGCTCCGTCTCACCGGCGCCGGCGTGGAGCTCCTGGTGGAGCCGTGGGAGATCGGGATCCGCAAGGCGAAGGAGTTCCTGTTCACCGGGGACACCATCGACGCCCAGGAGGCGTGGCGTCTCGGCCTGGTCAACCGGGTCGTGCCGCGGGCTGAGCTCACGGCCAAGGTGCGCGAGCTGGCCGACCGGGTCGCTCTCGTCCCGCCGGTCACGGCCCAGACGGTGAAGGACACCATCAACCACACGGCGGACCTGATGGGCAAGCGCGACGCCCTCAAGTACCACTTCATGGCCCACCACTGGGTCCACAACTCGGCCACGGCGCTCGATGCCCTGGCGGCGCGCAAGGCGAAGGGGTCCATGCGGGAGGTCATGGCCGAGCGGGACAAGGGCCTCCCGGAATCGGGCGCATGAGCGGCCCGACGAAGGGGCCCCTCAGCGGCATCAGGGTGGTTGACGTCGGCACGCGCATCTCCGCCCCCTTCTGCGCCGGGTTGCTCGGCGAGCTCGGCGCCGACGTGATCAAGGTCGAGCTCCCCGGGCAGGGTGACTTCATGCGCAGCATGGGGCCGTTCGTACCGGTCGACGACGGGCCCGACTACTCCCTGTCGTGGGCCGTCGAGGGCCGGGGGCGGCGCGGGGTCACCTGTGACCTGCGGCAGCCGGAAGGGCGGGACCTCTTCAAGCGCCTCGTGGCGACCGCCGACGTCCTGTGCGAGAACTTCCGCCCCGGCACCATGGAACGCTGGGGCCTCGGCCCCGAGGACCTGTCCGACGACCTCGTCTACGTGCGGATCAGTGTGTTCGGACAGACCGGGCCCTACGCTCCCCGTCCCGGTCTCGACCGTCTGGGCATCGCGTTCGGCGGTCTCCTGCACCTCACCGGTGACCCCGACCGCCCGCCGGTGCGCCCCGGCGTGACCGTCTCGGACTACCTCACCGGCGTGTTCGCCGCGTTCGCCGCCGTGGCGGCGCTCTACGGACGCGACGCGGGCGGCGGCGGCGGCGGCGGCGGCGGCGGCGGCGGCGGCGGCGAGGTCATCGACGCGCCCCTGTACGCATCCATCCTGCGCATCCTGGAGTGGACATTGGCCGGCTACGACCGGCTGGGCATCGTGCGCCAGCGCGAGGGGAACCGGCTGTCGCACTCGGCCCCCCTCGACAACTACCCGACGGCGGACGGGTTCTTCGTGTGCATCGTCGCGGGCTCCGACGCCAACTTCTCACGCCTCTGCGCCGCCATGGGGCGGCCGGAGCTGGCCGTCGATCCGAGGTTCGCCACACTGGCCGAGCGCGCCGCCCGGGGTGACGAGATCAACGGGCTGGTCGCCGACTGGACCTCGTCGCTGACCGCGGATGACATCACGGGGCGCTGCGTCGAGCACGACGTGCCCATCGGGACCGCTTACAGCGCCGCCGACATCTTCGCCGACCCCCACATGACGGCCCGCGGCGACCTCGTCTCCATCGACGATCCGGTCATCGGGCCGGTACGCCAGCAGGCACCGTTCCCCCGGCTGTCGAAGCACCCGACGCCGGTCCCCACGGGGGCGCCGCGGCTTGGCGAGCACAACCATGAGGTGTGGTGCGACCTGGTGGGGCTGAGCGATGCCGACCTGGCCGAGCTCAGCGAGCGCGGCGTCCTCTAACCCGATCGGCGGCCTATCCGAGCTGGCTGACCAGCCGCCCCAGGTAGGAGGCGCCACCGAAGGTGAAGATCCCACCGTCCGCGGCGGCCATCCAGTAGCCGTTGGTCGCGTTGTCCGGGGCCATGCCCACCACCGGGGCCACCAGGGAGAGGCTGCCCGTGGAGCCGTCGAAGGGCGCCAGCCCGAAGGTGAAGATGCCGCCGTCGGAGGCCACGAAACGGTAGCCCTGCCCGTTGGGCGAGGCCTCCATGCCCACGATCGGCTTGTTCAGGTGGATGCCGCCCGTGCTCCCGAGGAAGGGTGCGTGGTAGCTGAAGATGCCCCCGTCGGAGGCCACCTCCCAGTAGCCGCCCGTCGCGGGGTCGTCCGCGATGCCCACGATGGGCTCGTTGAGCGGCGAGCCGCCCATGGAGCCGTAGAAGGGCGCATCCCCGAAGCTGAAGATCCCGCCGTCGGAGGCCACCATCCAGTAGCCCTTGCCGTCGGGCGTCGAGGCCATGCCGACGATCGGCTCGTTGAGGCGCAGCGACCCGGTCGACCCGTAGAACTTGGCGTCGCCGAAGCTGAAGATCCCCCCGTCGCTGGCCACCAGCCAGTACCCGCCGCCGTCGGGCGTTGCCGCGATGCCCACGATCGGCGAGTTGAGCTGGCCGGTCAGCGATCCATAGTTCTGCGCGGCGCCGAAGGCGCCGACCGTGCCGTCGGCCTCGGCCTCCCAGTAGCCGGCTCCGTTGCCCAGCGGCGCGAGGCCGACCGTGCGCGAGGCGGCGTCGACGGACGCGTCCTGGCCCCAGGTCAACGTGACGTCGCTCGGCGGCGCGCAGGAGCTGACGACGACGGCGGCGATGGAGCCGGCGGCATACCCGTTCGCCGAGTAGGCCGCACCCATGGAGAGGACTGCCGGCCCCGTGGGGCAGCTGCCGAACTCGTGCAGGATGATGTCGCGGTGCCCCCAGCACTCCGACAGCGTCGCCAGGCTGCAGGCGGCGTTGGTCGTGGCCGAACCGGCGAAGCCGTCGTCGTACATCCAGTAGTAGTCGGCCTCGAGGACCGAGGAGAGGCCGCCGGCCCAGATGGAGCCACCGAAGGTAAGGGGCGGCCCGCCGGTGAGCGCGGACGGGAACGACGGATCGGTCCCCGAGTCCGCTCCCGACTGGGCGTAGGAGTCGAGCTGCGAGGTCATGTACTCAATGGGCGGCAGGCCGCGGTCGATGCGCTCGTCGTTGACGACGGTGAAGACCTGCTCGGGAATCGGCAGCGCGGCCAACGACGACTCGGAGACGTTCATGCCTCCCACGCCCTCCTGGCCGCGGGCCGAGTCGATGGAGGCCAGCCAGTCACCGCTGTTCGGCGCGATGTTGGCGGACGGGTTGGACGGCGGCAGGATCCCGGCCGCTCCCGCAGGTGCACTGGTCAGCCCAGCTGCAACGGAGCTCATGATCATGATCCCGATCGGCAGCAGCAGCGACGCGACGCGACGACGAGAGCGGTAGTGCACGGTGTCCTTCCCCCTCTGGACTCCCCCTCAGGACTCCAGGTCTTTGGTATCGGGTTCGGGGGGGCCGAAAGTAATGGGCCCTTTTGACTAGATTGCGTGCGAATTGGCCGCCGTTGTGCGTGCGTTGTCGCACGTTGGTTGTCAACCGGTTGCGCCACACGTCCCGGCAACGGCGTCGCGTCCCGTAGCGCGGGCCCGTGCGGGTCGCCGCCGAAGTGACGGGCTGCCGGGCGGACCGGTGTCAGGGTGCGCTCAGGTGGAGGCGATGAGCCTCTCGAGGGCGCGGCGGTCCACCTTCTCACCCGCGGTGAGCGGCAGGGCGTTGAGCACCACCATGTCCTCGGGGAGCTTGTAGCGGGCGAGGCGCTCGGCGGCGAAGTCCCGCAGCTGCGCCAGCTCCGGCGTCGGCCCCTCCGGCTGGGGTACGACGACCGCCACGCCGACCTCGCCCATCACCGGATCGTTCCGGCTCACCACGGCCACGGCGGCGACATCGGGGTGATCGGCCAGCACACCCTCCACCTCCATCGGGTAGACGTTGTAGCCACCGCGCACGTAGCGCTCGCGGCTTCGTCCTGCGAGATGCAGCCGCCCCCACTCGTCGACCCGGCCGAGGTCGCCCGTCCGGACGCTGCCATCCTCGGTGAAGACCTCCGCGTTGGCGCCGCTGTTGCGCCAGTAGCCCTCCATCACCGCCGGCGAGCCCAGGCACACCTCGCCGATCTCCCCCGGTGCCACCGGCGCGCCATCGTCGCCGAGGATGGCCAGGCGAACCCCGGGCTGTGGCCGGCCGACGCTGACCTCCGCGTCCTCGTCGGGGTCGGTGAACGAGGTGCCGCACCCGATGCCGGCTTCCGTGCACGAGTAGCGCACGGCGAGCGGCGCCCCGATGCGCGCTCTCGCCTCGCGCACGAGCGCGGGCGTGGCGGGCCCGCCGCCCATGACGACGGCGCGCACGGACGAGAGGTCGGTGGTCTCGAACGCCGGGTCGCGCAGCATCAATGCGATCTGCGTCGGCACGCCGCCGAGCGCCGCGATCCTCAGCTCGGCCACCATGCGCAGTGCATCGGCCGCCTTCCACGGCTTCTGCGAGAGGTGCTGGGTGCCGCCCTTCTTGAGATTGCCGGCCAGCTTCGTCGTCGGGCCCAGGTGGGCCAGCGCCGAGCCCGCCATGGAGTGGCCGCCGCCGCCCCAGGCATCACCCACGTCGCACTGCGCAATGAAGCCGATCTGGCGCCCGCAGAACACGGCACCCTTCGGCATACCCGTGGTTCCCGACGTGAAGACGATGGCGATCGGGCGATCCTCGTCGGGCGCCAGGGGGTCCGGCCGCTCACCGGGGCGGCGCAGGCCGTCGAGCACGGCAGCCACGTCGGTGGCGGGCTCCACGAGGACCGTCGCGAAGCCCGCGGCGCTCTCGGCCGGCGCCAGCTGCTCTGTGGTGACGACGACGCGCGGGTCGGCAGCGCGCAGCACGGCGGCCCGCTCGGCCTGCACGAGCTTGGGGTTCACGGCGGCGGTGACGGCGCCCAGCTTGGCCGCGGCGACGTAGGCGATGAAGTGCTCGGGCACCGACGGCAGCAGCAGCCCGACGACGTCCCCCTCCCCCACTCCCAACTCGGCCAGCCCCACCGCGGCCTGGTCCGCCAACGCGTCGAACTGCTCGTAGCTGAGTGTCAGCCCCTCGTCGGTGACGAAGGCGGGGGCCGGCCCGAAGCGACGGGCCGCCTCGGCCGCGGTCTCAGCCAGCATGCGGGCCGGGGTCCCGAACCCCGGATCTCACCCCCGGGGCAGGCCGAGCACGCGCTCGGCCACGATGTTCCGCTGGATCTCCGACGTCCCGCCGGCGATGGTGCCGGCGAAGGAGCGCAGGTACTGTACGCCCCAGGAGCCATCGTAGAACGAGCTCATCGCGCTGGACTCCATGGGATCCGGCTCGAAGTGGGCCAGGTCCCACCCGGTGAACTTGTTGGGGCCCGGGCCGTCAAGGTCGAGGCCCTCGAGCCCGAGCGCGTCCTGGGCGAACAGGCAGGCGCGCTGCTCGGCCTCGCTGGTGAAGAGCTTCAGGACGAGGTGCTCGGGCGGCATCTCGCCCCGGGTCGACTTCTCGAAGCCCCGGTAGCCGAGACAGCGCATAGCGGCCGTGTCGGTGGCGAGACGCCCGATCGCCTCCGCGATGCGGGCATCGTCGCCCAGCGTGCCACCGCGGCCGTCGGGGCGCTGGGCGACACGCACGAGGGCTTTCAGCGTGCGCTCCATCTTGGAGACGTTCATGATCCAGAGCATCCCCCGCTCGTGGCGTAGCGAGCCCTGACTCACCGCCCAGCCGCTGTTCATCTCGCCGAGCAGGTTCTCCTCGGGCACCTCGACATCGGTGAAGAAGACCTCGTTGAAGTCGGCGTGGTGTGGGTCCGTCAGCTCGGGCAGCGGACGGCAGGTGATACCCGGCGTGCGCATGTCGATGATGAGCACGCTGATGCCGCGGTGCTTGGGTGCCTCGGGATCGGTGCGCACGTAGCACATGCAATAGTCGGCCTCGTGGGCTCCCGACGTCCACACCTTCTGCCCGTTCACCACGAAGTGAGCGTCGCGCCGCTCGGCCCTGGTGGCCAGGGACGCCAGGTCGCTCCCCGCATTGGGCTCGCTCATGCCCACGCACCACGTGATCTCGCCCTTCAGGGTGGGGAGGACGAAGCGCTCCTTCTGGTCCTCGGTCCCGAACTCGACGATGGAGGCGGCGCAGATGGAGAGGCCCTGCGGGTTGAGCGAGCGGGGCGCCATCCGCTCGGTGATGACCTCGAAGTAGACCATCTGCTCCTGGGGCGTGGCGTTGCGCCCGCCGAGCTCGGGCGGCCACCCGGGCACCAGGTAGCCCGCTTCGAACAGCTCCCGCTGGAAGGTGCGGGCCCACTCGGGCAGGTGGGCCGATGACCGCCGGGCCTGGCCCCCCATGAGGTCGGCCGGGGGGAGGTGCTCGTCCAGCCACGCCTCGAATTGGCGGCGGAACGCGAGCAGGGATTCGTCAGGGGCGAGCCGCATGGGCAACTATGACACGGGCGTCAGTCAGCGGGCGAGTCACCGTCGTCGTCGTGGAAGCCCGCCGAGCCCTGCTTGAAGCCGCGCCGGGCGGCGGGCAGAGCCTGGATGGCGAGCACGATCCCGAAGGCGGGCTCGGTGAGGAGGATGGAGCCGGCGACCTCGTCCCAGGTGGCGCCGACCTCGGCGGCCAGCCGGGCGTGGCGCTGCACACCGCCGGGCTGGCGGGCGATGACGGTGCACACCATGCGGATGAGCTCGTGCGTCTTGCGGTCGGGGGCGCGCAGCGAATCGATGGAGGCCATCCATGCGTTCTGGGCCTGCAGGACACCGGGTGCCCACTCGTGGAGGAACTTCTCCGAGGGGAAGGGCCAGACATCCTCCTCGACATCGAAGTCGAGCGCCTCGTCGGGGTCTTCGCGTTCGGTGCCTGGGCTCATCGCGGAGTCATCGTACCGGTGCCGTTCGCTCAGGTGCCCGGCTCGGGATCACGGGGCTGTCCGAGGATGCGCTCCGCGATGACGTTGCGCTGCACCTGGCTCGTGCCACCGGCGA
>Ga0310038_10004041_pt1 | contig 10493 bp, 10 predicted proteins | sample Sb_taG_6_FD_200461 | JGI IMG/M metagenome (GOLD analysis project Ga0310038, IMG submission 200461) | Peat soil microbial communities from Weissenstadt, Germany - Sb_50d_4_PS metaG (v2) (version 2) | ecosystem: Environmental > Terrestrial > Soil > Wetlands > Peat | place: Germany: Weissenstadt... | reverse complement strand
CCGTCGCCTCACTCAGCCTTTTCAGCAAGCCGAGACTCTTCCAGGTGGTGTGGTAGCAGTGATCGCTCCACGATTGCACCAGGATTTCGATCTCGGCATCCGTGTGCGGCCTGCCCTGGGTGAGTTCGTGCGCCTGGAGGGCTTTCATCTGGGAGAGAGGCGCGTACCAGGAACGGGCCAACGAAAGAGCCGTCAATTCCTCATCACTCAAACCACGAAAAGAAATCGTGGAGACCGGATCGGGCTCACCCGTCGGGCGGAGCGTGGTGAGGATTTCATGCGACTCGCGGATGCGCTCCACAACATGGTTGTAAAGGTACCGGGCGGCGATTCCACGCGCTTCGGTCTCGTCCACCCCCCAGAACTGGTAGCGCCTGCTGAGACGTGCAAATTCCAGGCCGGCTTCGCCGAGCGCTCTCGCTCCCGCTAAGATGGAAGGCGTCTCCGGGTCGGTCACAGCAGGGCGATAGGCGATTTCAATAATCGGCCCGAGCCCCGGATCGAGTTGTGAGCGGTCTCCCGGAGACTGATAAAGTGGATTCACTAAGAGAGGCATTAAGCGGTCGAGCTTCACCGATCCTTCCAGCCAAAAAACTCGCTCGATGACCAGGTTCTTCAGTTGGGGGTAGCCGCGGCGGTGCAGGAAGCCAAGCCAATTACGCGCTTCAGGGTCGTCCTTTGAGAGTGTGTAAACGCTCTGAATCGGCATTGTTGCCTCAGGCCAGATTTGTTTCAGACTACCTGCCTGCTGTCCGGCGCCCGGCTGCGTCAACTTTGGCGAAAGACGGACAGCAGCATACCGCGGGATCCATGGAGAAACAAACTGCTCATTATAGCCGGGAAGCTGTGAGTTGTCTCTCACCATTGACGGCCCATCGAAAAGGCAGCCAGCACTTGAAGCCTGCGTCACTCCGGCACCGTTACCTCAATCGGCGTGCTGAGCACCAGGTTGCCCCAGCCGATCCGCATGGTCACATGCTTGATGTCTTCCTTCGGATAGGAGAGAGTGATGGTGAGCTTCTCCGCCTGGTTCTCGGCGTTGGAGACGTTGGACATGTGGGCTTCGAACTCGACCGGTGCGCGCTCAACCTGGAAGGCGTCGAGGTGCATCTTTCGAGCCTTGGCCGGATCGATGAAGGCTAAGCTCCACTCAGAGCCCTCCTCCGAGCGATGGAGGCCGAGGTAATAAAGGCCAATCGGAACCTTTTTCCCGCCGATGGACAAGGGAAGGTTGGTGTCCAAAATCGTCCAGTAGTTGCTCCCCATCCGCCAGATTTTCCCGCGGGTCATGGCATCGAACTTGGCAGTGTCGTTGTATTCCTTCTTCCAAACCGGCCGGCCGTAATCGATAGCCACTTGTCCGGCGGCAGATTTGGTTTGAGCGTTCCAGTAAAGCACCCGGGCTGAGGCACGGTCATCCGGCGTGCCGCCTTCAGCAGCGATTTTGGGCTTCTGCTGCGACTCCGCAATCAACGTGAACAGGAGCATCACGCCGACCAGCATGGCATAGCGTTTCATCAAATTCCTCCTTTTGGTCTGCCGTTGTTACTGAAGCGTGATTCTAACACGGTATCGCCGGATTGTCGCAGCGCGTCTTGGAGCTCTTCACGTGGGAATCCACTGTGATCCTGCGACGCCATGACATTTTGACCTTGTTCTTTGTTTTCATAGACATTCTCGCTTTGTTCCCAGAATTCGCGAGTCGAAGAGTCGAGAAGTTGAGGAGTTGAGAAGCCAACCGGCATTTCTCGGACCTTGTCTGGGACTTTGTGTCAGCTCTTGCCCTCCGCCGCTTAACTCTTCAACTCCTCGGCACCTTAACTTCTCGACTTTCCTGACCTCCTCCTTTGTTTTCATATACATTCTCGCTTTGTTCCGGCAATTTTGAGGGTCAGCGGTCGGGATTGTTTGGCAAGCCAAGCCAATCCGCCGCGCTCCAGCACTCCTTCGGTAGACTCGTTGTCCGAGCGGTCGATGGGCTGGAAGACGCCGGCGAAGCGTTCTGCCCGTACAAAAAGCCCAGCGACCCGAGTCCACTCCAACATTGTAGCCTATAGTTATGGCCTTGTCAAGAGACAGGAAGTCCGAGTTGACTGATTTACACCCCCCGCCCGGTCGCTGGGCTAGCCTTTGGCCACTTCCTCCCGTGCCGATCGTCGACCGATAAATCTCGTTGACTCAGGGCCAAGGTGGGTGCAGAATCTGAGTCTGGGGTTAGGGAACGGCCGAAGGGCCTAAGCGTCGTTTAGGGGCGCAAGTCAGACTGGACCATGATAAACCGCAAACTTAAATTTGGCATTGGTGTGGGTATTATTCTCGCCGTCGTGGGCTGGGAGGCTGTCTCGGGCTTCCAGGAAAGCAAGACTTACTACGTAACCGTAAACGAATTGATGCAGGGGCGGGCGGCGCGCCAGCGGGTGCGCGTGGGTGGTACGGTCCAGCCCGGCTCCGTCGAACGCAGGGCAGGGAAGGTTTCTTTCCGGCTCGCTCAAGATGCGAACTCCCTTCCTGTGGTCTACGTGGGGAATGACACCCTGCCGGATACGTTCAAAGACGGCGCACAGGCTATTATTGACGGAAATTATCTATCCAGCGGTGAGTTCCAAGCCGAGAAGGTCCAGGCGAAGTGTGCCTCAAAGTATCAGGCGGCGCCGGTATCGCCGGCAGGCAACGCCAAGGTTGCGGGTCTGTAACAAAGGGAAGTAGGGGCGGCTCGCGAGCCGCCCCTACTCTGCGATAGGGTGTTTATGAACCAACTCGGAACCGTTGGCCTCATCGCTGCGTTGGCGTTCGCCGCCTACGCGGTCGTCGCCGGAGCCGTGGGCGGCAAGTTGAGGAGTTCGCGCCTGACGGTGAGCGCGGAGCGGGCGGCCCTTTCATTCTGCGTCATGCTGACGCTGGCGGTGGCCGCACTCGAGTACCTGATCCTGACCAACGATTTTCACAATGCCTACGTTGCTGAACACTCCAACCGCGACCTGTTCACCTTCTACAAAGTCGCAGCGCTCTGGGCGGGGCAGGAAGGCTCGCTGCTTTTTTGGACGTGGCTGCTTTCCATCTACAGCACATTGGCCATCCTGCTGAACCGCCACAAGAACCGCCAACTGATGCCTTACGTCGTTGCGGTGCTGATGGGGACGGGTGTCTTCTTTTCGTCGCTGGTGCTGTTCGTTGCTAACCCCTTTCAAGAACTTTCACTTTCTACGGCCGCAGGGACGCAGCCCTTTACGCCGCCCGACGGGAACGGGCTGAATCCCGTTCTGCAATACCACTCCATGGTGATTCATCCTCCCATGCTCTACCTGGGATATGTGGGCATGGTGGTTCCCTTCGCCTTCGCGATGGCAGCCCTCATCACGCGGCAACTGGGCGACAACTGGATTCGCACCACGCGGCGCTGGACGATGGTCCCCTGGGCGCTTCTGGGCCTCGGCATTCTTCTGGGCGGCAACTGGGCCTACGCCGTCCTCGGCTGGGGCGGGTATTGGGCCTGGGATCCGGTCGAGAACGCTTCACTGCTGCCCTGGCTCTCGGGAACCGCGTTTCTGCACTCGGTGATGATCCAGGAAAAGCGCGGGATGTTGAAGGTGTGGAATGTGGTACTGGTCATCACTACTTTCTTCCTGAGCATCTTCGGGACTTTCCTTACCCGCAGCGGAATTGTCTCCTCGGTCCATGCTTTCGCGCAGTCCAGCATTGGCCCCTTCTTCTCGGTTTTCCTCTGCATCATCCTCTTCTTCTCGGTCACCTTGCTTTTCCTGCGCCTCGATCATCTCAAGAGCGAGAACAAGCTCGACTCCCTGGTTTCCAGGGAAAGCGGGTTCCTCTTCAACAACTGGATTTTGCTGGCGCTGGTTTTCGCCGTCCTCTGGGGCACGTTGTTCCCGCTGATTTCCAAAGCGGTCCAAGGCGTGACGGTTACCGTGAGCGCTCCGTTTTTTAACAAGACGGCGATCCCCATCGGCCTGCTGCTCTTATTCTTGACCGGCGCAGGTCCGCTGCTGGCATGGAGAAAGACCTCCTTCCAGAGCCTCAAGCGGAACTTCCTCGCGCCCTCGATCGCGGCGGGAGCGGCAGGCGCGATTCTGCTGGTGGCGGGAATGCGGCATTTCTACGCCTTGATGACCTTGTGCCTCTCGGTCTTCGTGGCGGTTTGCGTGTTGGGTGAGTTCTGGAAAGGCGCCCGGACGCGCATGAAGACCGGGGGCGAGAACTTTGCGCAGGCTATGTACAACCTCACCATGCGCAACACGCGGCGGTACGGCGGATACGTGGTACATCTCGGCATTGTGCTGCTTTTTATCGGGTTTGCCGGCTTGGCTTTCAAGACCAAGGCGAAGGCGCTGATGCAAGAGGGAGACCTGCTCCGCGTTAAAGACTACCTGCTGCGTTGCGACGGGCTCACCAACGGAGACACGCCCAATTACGAATACTCGCGAGCGCTTATTACCGTTACCAAGGACGGCCACGCATTCGCTTCGATGCATCCCGAGAAGCGATTTTACAAAGCCAGCCAGGAGACGACGAGCTACGTCTCCATTCACCCCACACTCGCCGAGGACCTCTACGTGGTGCTTTCAGGGCTCGACGAGGACACCGGTAAGGCGGTAATCGAAGTTTTTGTGAACCCTTTGGTGGTGTGGGTATGGATCGGTGGAGTCGTGGTATTCCTTGGTACCCTCCTGGCGCTTGTTCCCAGCCGGGTCGAGCGCGAGATGGCGGAAATTCGCCGCACGCAGGATATCGCCGTATCAGCAGGCGATGCCAACTGAAAGAGGGCAGTCGGCAGTAGGCAGTGGGCAGTTGCCTTGTGAACCAACCGCCCTCTCCCAGGGGAGACGGTGGCCCACGGCGGCGTTTTGATCAGCCGCAGTGGGCCGGGTGAGGGGTTACTTGCACGGAATTAAGCACGCGGCATGCACATCGACGGTGGCACTCCTGGTTATCGGCCTCAGCGTGGCTTCCATGACCCGCGCCGACAGCCCCAGAAAGCCGACGCTCGAGTCGATCGGCGACCAGGTGATGTGCCTGTGCGGATGTGTTGCGACCTTGAACCACTGCCCGCATCGCGATTGCGCGACGGTGGCGGAAATTCGTCCTGTCATCTCCCAGGAAATCGCGGCGGGTAAGGATGAGACCACCATTCTGCAGGACTTGGCTATACGCTATGGCGTGCAAGTGCTGGCGGCTCCCCCGGCGCGGGGATTCAGCCTGACGGCCTGGATTCTGCCCAGCGTGGGTTTGCTGGCGGGGTTATCGCTCGTGGTTGCCGTGGCGCGCCGTTGGCGGAAACCGCGGCCGGCGCTCGCCGGCGTCGATGCCAAACCGCTGGACCCGAAGCTGCTGGCGGCGGTGGAAGAAGAAATGAAAGCTTCCGGGATGAGGGCGCGAGACTAAGGGATTGCTCACTGATAACTCATGTATTCTGCTATTGCAGTTCTAATCGCTCTTGGCATGGCGGCATTCGTGGCCATGCCTTTGCTGGCTCGTGAAGGCGCGGGGGCGTCCAGCCTGCCGGTGGATGTCACGCCGCTCGCCGACTTGAAGCGGCGGCGCTTGGTGGTCTATGAAAACCTCAAGGACCTGGAGTTCGAGTACCAGGCCGGAAAACTCGCCGCCCCGGACTACGAGAGCCTCAGGCAAAACTACCTTGGCGAAGCCGCTACCCTCATGGCCGCCTCCCAAGAGGCTGAACAACTGAAAGAGATCGATGCCGTGCTCGAACACGAAATCGCCGCCCGCCGTGCCTCGCGGAAGGACCGCCTTCCCCAGGATTATGTTTGCCCCAAGTGCGGTTTCGAGAACCCCGTGCCCGTAAAGTTTTGCGGCGAGTGCGGGACGAAGATTGCTCCATTGAATCATTGAGCCATTGAGTCATTGGGCCATTGCATCGAGTCGTTCGGTCAACCTCATGCGCCTTGCCTTTCTCGTACCACTCTTCCGCGATCCGGCAGAACATCACACCAATCGCTTCACATTATCGCTATAATTAGCTGACGCTGGATTAGTTCTGAGCGGGTAGTGCTGTTTTTGTATTGTGCTAATGAACCAATGATTCAATGGCTCAATGACTCAATCGCCCGATGACTCAATTACGCAACCTCCGCTTGCTCATCTCCTACGACGGCACGGATTTTCATGGCTGGCAGCGACAGCCGGACGCGCCGACGGTGCAGGAGTGCTTGGAGTCGGCGATCGAGCGGATCCTGGGCGAGAAGGTCCAAGTCTGCGGGTCCGGGAGAACCGACGCCGGTGTGCACGCACTGAATCAGGTCGCCAACTTCAAAACAGCCTGCAAAATCCCTTGTGAAAATCTCCTGAAAGCCTTGAATAATACTCTGCAACCTACTGTGCGCGTTAAAGATGTCAGAGAGGCGCCGTCTCGCTTCCATGCTCGATATGATGTGCGTTCCAAAACCTATCGTTATCGAATTCTCCAGGCGCCGGTCGCCTCGCCTTTTGTGAACCGGTTCGTTTGGCATTATCCGTTCCCTTTGGACGTCGTCCGCATGGCCCGGGCTGCGAAGCTTTTCGAAGGCGAGCACGATTTCTCGAGCTTCGCGGCGGCCGAGGGCCTTGTAGCACAGGCACTCTTGCCTGTGCAGAAGAGAACCGCTGCAAACGACGCACAGGCAGGAGTGCCTGTGCTACGGAAGAAAGCGGAGGGAACTCTGGCGCGAACAATCTTTACCTCCCGCATTCTCCGCCGCACCCGAACTTGTATGCTGATCTACGAAGTCACCGGCAGTGGTTTTCTTCACCACATGGTGCGCAATATCGTGGGCACGCTTGTCGAAGTCGGGCGAGCGAAATTGGAGCCAGTAGACATGACGCGAATTCTTCAAGCTCACGACAGGACGCTGGCCGGCCCTACCGCTCCGGCGCAGGGGCTTTGCCTAGTGAGGGTCGAGTACTGAAGAATTGGATCATTGAGTCATTGGGCCATTGAGCCATTGGTCCACCGAGTCGCTTCTTTGCTGACCCTCCAGTGTTGACTGTCGACTGTTAAGTCTGCAATGATTCAATAGATCATCGATCATTGGCGCAATGGCTCGATGGCTCAATGACTCAATTCCGCCGGAGGTGGCCGTGGCTTTCACAGTTAAAGAAAAGAAACCGGGCCAGCGGGCCTGTGATCAGAAAGACGCCAAAGGAGAGTTCTGCGTCGGCCACCTGAAGCGCTGGTATTACGACGATCGCCACCGTCTCTCCTCCACGGCGGACGAAGAGGAAGCTGTCAAGGAATTCGGCCCAGGCGCCGAGATTTATCGCTGCGAGCGCTGCCATACGATCTACCGGCGGGTCGTAGCTGACCATTCCACAGCCGGGCAGAAATTCGAGTCGCGTCCGGTGAATTTGCTGGGAGCCTTTGGAAAGTCGAGAGTCGAAAGTCAATAGTTGAAAATCGAAGAGTCGAGCCGTAATCTTCGGACTTCTCCGTTGAACATCCGAACAAAAGCTGAATTTTCATTGGCGCTGATAACCGCCATCTGGGGGTTCACCTTTGTGATCGTCAAAGGTGCTCTCGCCGACGCTTCTCCACTGCCTTTTCTGGCCGTGCGGTTCATGCTGGCGGGGCTTCTCCTGCTGGTGATATTAGGCCGAGGCCGCGTGGGGCGGGGAACAATTCTGCCCGGATCGATCATGGGCGTGTTTCTTTTCGGGGGCTACCTGTTTCAAACCTGGGGCCTGGTGTATACCACGCCTTCAAAAAGCGCCTTCCTGACGGGCTTCAGCGTGATCCTGGTCCCTCTGATCATGATGCTGCTGGGTCAGAAACTGGGGTCGGCGACCCTCCTGGGCGCAGTGCTGGGACTCTCCGGGATCTACCTGTTGGTGGCGCCTTCCGGGATGAGCGGCGTGAATCTGGGAGACATTTTCACATTGGTCGGCGCAACCTCCTTCGCGGTTCATATAGTGCTGGTGGGGCGCTATACGAAGAGATTCTCCTTTCTGCATCTCGTCCCTGTCCAGATTCTAGCGGTTGGCTTGCTCGCCTCAGTCGCCATGGTTATTTTTCCGGCGCAAAAGTGGCATTTCAGCGCCCGCTTGGCAGTGGCGATCCTGGTGACTGCGGTGCTGGCGACAGGAGTGGCTTTTTCCGTTCAGAATTGGGCGCAGCAATACACTCCTCCCGCGCACACGGCCCTGATTTTCGCCCTCGAGCCGGTCTTCGCCGCCATCTCCTCCTGGCTGGTTGTGGGAGAACACTTCCGAGGCAGGACGCTGGCAGGCGCCGGCCTGATCCTGGCGGGCATGGTGGTTTCGGAGATTTGGGGGGCGCGCGTGGCGAGCCCGGTGGAAGGATAGACGAGCTGCGAAAATCGAAATTCGGGAACCCGCAAACCCACGGCTCTCCCAAGAAACGTACTCCTCTAATCGAGGCGACTGAGCGGCGTTCCCAGTATGTGACGAAGGAGCCTTCCCCTGGCGACGTTGTCGAATTTCGATTTTCGAATTTCGAGTTTCGAATCACGCCCGCCGCAGGGCGCGTTCGAAACCGGGCAGGGCGCGCTCGATCGTGCCCGGTGGAACGGTAAGAGATAGGCGGATGTGCCCGCTGCGTCCAAATCCCGCGCCCGGCACGGCGAGGATGCCTTCGTCCATGAGGCTATGCACGAAGGCCAAGTCATCCGCTATCGGGGTTTTGGGGAACATGTAAAAGGCGCCCTGCGGTTTAGTGACCTCATAGCCCATGCGGGTCAAGCCGGTCCAAAGCAGGTCGCGTTTCTCCTGGTACAAGCCAGGATCGATCTTGAGGTCGGCCACTTCCCTCATGACCTGTTGCCAGATGGCGGGCGCATTGATGAACCCCAGCGTGCGATTGGCGAACGTGCAGGCGTTGCGAAGCGCCTCCACTTCCGGCAGCCTGGGTGAGAGAGCCAGATAACCAATCCGCTCCCCAGGTATGGCCAGGGCCTTGGACCATGAGTACGTGACTACCGCGCGGCGAACCACGGCCGGAATCTCAGGCAACGTCAGACCGTCAAAGGCGAGGGATCGATACGTGTCGTCGGCGATCACGGTTACCGGGTGATCGAGGCCGGAAATCAGCGTTTCCAGGTCGCGCGCGAATTCGCCGGAGTAAACGGCGCCCGTGGGATTGTTGGGCGAGTTAAGAATAATCGCTTTGGTGCGCGCGCTGATGGCGGCTTCGATGCGGGCAAGATCAGGGCGAAACTGGGGGTCGGTTTCCACCAAGACCATCCGCCCGGAGTGGTTCTCAATGTAGAACTGGTACTCAGGAAAGAAGGGCACCAGGATGATGACCTCGTCGCCGGGGTCGAGCAGGGATTTCAGCACCACGTTAATGGCCCCGGATGATCCCACCGTCATGAGAATGTGATCGGCCGTGTAAGCCAGACCTGTGCGCCCCGAGAGTTGCTGCGCGATCACGCTCCGCACCGAAGGATAACCTGCATTGGGCATGTAGGCGTGGCTGCGGGGCTGATTCGCCTCAACCACACGCCGCAATGCGGCAATCACTTCTTGCGGCGGCTCACCGGCGGGATTTCCCAAGGTAAAATCGAAAACGTTTTCTTCGCCGCGCTCCCGTTTCATCCGGTCGCCGATCTCGAACATGCGCCGGATCCAGGAAGAATGCTCCATCTGTTGCGAAATAGTTTTGCCGATGCTCATCGGACTCCGTTGTAGGGGCGGCCCTTGTGGCCGCCCTGGGCAACCACAAGGGTTGCCCCTACGTCTTTATGCGTTCATAAACTTCGGTGCTGCCCACTATAATATTGCCGGCCAGTTGCAGCCGATCAATTGCCGCATCGGGTTTGTCGAAGCGGAAAATCATCACCGCCGTATCTCCGCGGCCGAAGGTGAACGCATACATGTACTCGATGTTGATGTCGGTGTTGTCGAAGACAGCCAGCAATTCCGCCAGGCCCCCTGGCCGATCGGGCACCTCGACGGCAACCACCTCGGTGACGTTCACCACGTACCCGGCCTCCTCGAGAAGCCTGTCGCCTTTCTGCCAGTCGGAGACGATGAGGCGCAGGATGCCGAATTGCTCGGTGTCGGCCAAGGTCAGGGTGCGAATGTTGATCCCGGCTTGCGCCAGGAGACGGCACGGTTCCGTCAACTGGCCCGGCTTGTTTTCGAGGAAGAGCGAGAGTTGATGAATCTTCATAGGTGCTCCCACCTTTTCTGTCATTCTGAGCGAAGCGAAGAATCGCCGCAGTCGTGCGGTCGAAAAGCAACTGCCGGGATTCTTCGCTTCGCTCAGAATGACAGCGCGAAGGGCCCCCTCTGGCGGGATGAACCAGGCGTCATGCATTCCGCCGATCGATGACCCGTTGGGCTTTTCCCTCGCTGCGCTTGAGAGTCTGAGGCGCGACGAGCCGGACCTTAACCCGCAGGCCCAACGTCTGGCTCAAAGCGTGAGCAAGCTTGTTGTGCAGGTTCTCGAGCGCGGCCACCCGGTCACTTGCCACCGGGGGCGTAACCTCCACTTGAACCTCCAACTGGTCCAGCCCCGCCTCGCG
>Ga0310038_10004029_pt1 | contig 10513 bp, 10 predicted proteins | sample Sb_taG_6_FD_200461 | JGI IMG/M metagenome (GOLD analysis project Ga0310038, IMG submission 200461) | Peat soil microbial communities from Weissenstadt, Germany - Sb_50d_4_PS metaG (v2) (version 2) | ecosystem: Environmental > Terrestrial > Soil > Wetlands > Peat | place: Germany: Weissenstadt... | reverse complement strand
AGACTCCTCACGAGAAGGTTTCTCGCCATGCTAAGCGCGAGGCACTGACTTCCGAGTGCTTGCGCCCAAGTGACTTCCGAGTGGTTGCACTTACCCGATGATGTCAGGATAACGAATACGCCAACGGGTCTCGCGGTCTTTGCCCAAGCCGTTAGGGGAGGACCAAGTTACAACTACCGACTGGAATTGTCGGCGAAACAACTGCTCGAATGCCTGTTCCAGCTTCCACCCGACAAGATCGCCTCGGCGATGGAGGAGCTACGGGACGGGTTCAACTTCGCTAAAGTCATCCCCGAACTCCAAAAACAGCTTGCAGCCGGTGCGCTGCAATCACAATCGTGCGAAAGCGAAGATGAGGACGACGAGGATGACAGCGACGATTGAAACCTGCTCTGAAAATGACCGCCCGCACATGATCGGCCGTACAGAAGAAGCAGCCATTTTCATGGTTTCTGGGTGAACTGGAGTTCATGAGCGGCTGACACCGCAGACGTTGACGCGACCCGGTTCCTTGCATGGGGAGCCGGGTTTTTTCCTGCGCTCGCTCCCCATGCTACACTCCCGCCCGAAGCGGTGCTGCCATCCCTGAGCGTCTTAACCGGACCCGGGCAACGACGCCTGGCTCCCCTTTCTGGTACGCTTCCGGCATGCCCGGCGAAACACCCGACATTATTTCTGAGATCGAGCAGATGACGCGGAATCTCCCGCGCCGGCACCATGTGCAGGACACGCTGGTCAGCTTGCAGGTGCAGTACCTCCAGACCGTCGAGCAAGTGCAGCTGGAGGCGAGAGACGAATACGAGGAGGAGATCGGCAACCGCATCCGCGTCCTCTATGCGCTACCGGCATCTGACGCAGGAAGACGTGCGCGGGGAGGCGGAGCAGTCCGTGCGGCCGGAGGTGAACGACGAGGCGGTCCGGGAGGAGCAGGAGTTGCTGCGGGGGGCGGCCAGGAAGTTGGTGGGATGGGCACGCGGTGGATAAATGGAAATGCTGCCGAGGCAGGGCTTTTTGCTTGGCGCAAGCATAATCCATGACGACAATCCGTCGAGGGAGGTGCCGTCGAATGCCGAAGATGACGAGGCTGCCGTCCTGCTGACCTACTCGGCGCCTCTACTCATGCGTATACTATAGGAGGGGATTGTGCTGACGCAGGCGAAGGTGGATGAGTTACTTGCGTTAGTGAAGTTGCTTGAAAACGCAACGCCGGTGCGTTTCCCGCTTCCTGGAGAAACTGCGCAAATCCCGGTAAAATCAGAAGATGGGCGCGAGTCGTTCCTTATCGACGTGAACCGCAAGGGAAAGATCAAGGTATCCAAATGTACTTATCAGGAACGCTACCAGGTAATCGAGATCCTCTTGCGACTCGACATCGACGGCCCGACGCATGAAAATCCAGACGGGACCGAAATCCCGACCCCCCATTTGCATATTTACAAGGAGGGATTTGCGGACAAGTGGGCATACCCGCTGCCGGCGGGTGTGTTCACAGACACCACGGACCTGGTCAAGACCTTTTTAGAGTTTTTGAAGCATTGTAAGGTCAGAGACGTACCCCAGGTACAGCGGGGTGTCCTCTAATGAATACCGAATGCGACAAGCTGGTGATTGCCTATCTCTCCTGGCTGAAGACGAAATATGCCGTCAAAGACATCGACGGCATCTGCGAAATTACTACGCCATTTCTTGATCGTCATAATGACAGACTCCAAATTTACGTTGAGCAGAAGAATGGCGGACTCCGCCTTACGGACGATGGCTACGTCATCGGCGATCTTGAGATGAGTGGTTGCGCGCTTGATACTGCCAATAGAAAACAGATGTTCGAGACGGTCTTGAGGGGCTTCGGCGTTCGCGAGCAGAATGGCGAGCTTATGATCGACGCGACGCCGGAAACATTTGCGCAGAAGAAGCACGCGCTCCTGCAAGCGATGATCGCCGTGAATGACATGTTCATGACGGCCAGGCAGCGAGTGGCTCGCCTTTTCATTGAGGATGTGACGTTATTTCTGGAGAAGCTCGAAGTGCGGTTCATCCCGAACGTGGAGTTTCGGGGCAAGAGTGGATACGTGCATCGCTTTGATTTCGCGATCCCTAAATCAGCAAGAATGCCCGAGCGTCTTCTTCGAGCGATCAATACTCCAACTCGTGATAATGCGACCGCATTTATCTTTGCCTGGACGGACACGAAGGAAGTCCGATCGGCCGACGCGGTCGCGTATGCAATCCTGAATGACCAGGAGAGGGAGCCTACCCCAGATGTCCTCGGGGCTTTTCAAGAATACGCGATCCGGCCTATTCTCTGGAGTCAGCGAGCAAATCACGAACACGAGTTGGCAGCATAAGACGAGCTTGAATTCGGCGGCAACACGCCGGCCTCTCGGCCAGCGGCTGGACGACGACCTGGTAGACCGGCAGCTTCCCCTCCCTCGCTGTCCGCCGGTTCACGAGGTGTCCCTTTCGGTGCATGTCCCGGAGCCGAGCCGAAACGGATGCCTCGGGATGCCGTGCGAGAAAGGCGATGCAGTCGATGACGCGCCTCATGCGGAGTCGCGGGTCTCGCGGATGATCTGGACGCCGATGTCCTGCACGCCGAACTTGGCGCGGATTTCTCGGCGGGCCGCTTCGGCTCGTTCCTGGACCCGACGCAGTAGTTCGGCGTTCTTCACGCCGCCGGCGGCGGCCTGGCGGGCGACCTCCTGCAAGTCGGCGAGCATGTCCGGGGTGGTTTCGACGGTAGCCATGCTGTTATTGTCTCGAGGAGGCCTTCGCTGTGGCGAGCGGGAGGGATTTATGTTCCACTGCCGGGCGGGTGCCACACCGCTGCCGGAGTATTGTATCACACCCGCCGGAAGTGACACAATACTCGCGCCGCGCGGCGCAACTAATGCCTTTGCAATGACTTGCTGCAACGGAGTATTGTTTCACCCACCCCGCGCGCTGACACAATACTCCGACACAAGGCCCCTGCCAGGCGAGTCCGCAGGCCACGCCCAGGCGGCCGACAGATCGTTCCTCTTCGACCGCCCTCACCAGCGAGTACGGCAGGCAGGGCAGAAGAATTGCTGCCGCTCGCCTGCTAATGGTGAAGGCCGCGCACGGCTTTTCAGCTTCAGCACGCCCCCTCCTCGCGCCCCTGGTATAATGGCGCTTTCCCAGCCACGCCCCTCGGGCTCACCGCCGGGACCGTGTTATGACCCCCCTCTCGCCGCACCTGCCCGCCGCCGCCAACGGCGCTCCGCCGGACGACCTCTTCGCCCACGTCCTGTCCGCCAACCCGTTCACCGACAACCGCGTCAACGGCCCGGGGCCCTGCGGCGCCGACGTGGGCGACATCCACCATGCGGCCTTCGCGCGGCTGACGGCCCTGGCCCGCGAAGCGCACACGACCCGCCGCGGCCTGGGGGCGGTCCTCTGGGGCGAGGCGGGCGTCGGCAAGAGCCACCTGCTCGCGCGCCTGGCACGTTGGGCCGGCGCGGACGGGCACGCCTCCTTCGTTTATCTGCACAACCTCCAGGCCAGCCCCGACGGCTTGCCCCGCTCGCTGCTCAAAGCCGTCGTTAGCACGCTGACCCGCGGCTGGTCGTCGCGCTTCGCGCGGACTCCCCTCTTCCGCCTCGCCGCCTCGTTCGCCCATGAGGCGTGCGGCTACGAGGCGGGGGCGAAGTCCTGGGCCGACATCGCCCGCGCCTGGGGCCGGCTCGTCGATCGCGAAGGTGCCGGCCACGCCGCCCTTGTCGATCGCACCGCCTATACCGTGCTGCTTCGCTTCCTCGGCTCGGCCTACGCCGCCGGCGAAGGCAAAAATGACGGCATCGCCGCTCTGGCCGGTCGCTGGCTGGCTGGGGATTACCTCGACCCGTCCGAGGCGGCACGCCTGCGCTTGCCGCCTGGCCCGGCGCGGGACGAGCCGGTCGGCCTGACCGATAATCAGCAGGTCAAGCAAGTCCTCGTCGCCCTGACGCGCCTCGCCCTCAGCGCCCACCAGCCGTTCCTGCTCTGCTTCGACCAGGTGGACAACCTCGACGACGAACAGATGGCGGCGCTGGCTCGCTTCCTCGAAGCGCTGCTCGACGCCGCCCCGAACCTGCTTGTCGTCACCGCCGGCGTCCAGGCGACGTTGCTGCACTGGCGCCAGGCCGGCGTGATTCAGGAATCGGCCTGGGACCGCCTGGCGCAGTTCGAGGTGCGCCTGCAGCGCGTCACGCCTGCCGAGGCCGAGCGCATCGTCGCCGCGCGCCTGGGGCGCTTCCTGGAGCCGTTCCGTGACCGGGCCATCTTGCCGCCCGACGCGCTCTTCCCGCTGGGCGAGGCGTGGCGCGCCGAGTTCCTCCGCGACAAGGCCGACGTGCGGCCGCGCGACGTCATCAATTGGGCGCGCGAGGGCTTCCGCCGCGAGCAGGAGGCGCTCGTCCGCGACGGTGGGACGACATGGCTGGCAACGTGGGGCCGTCGGCCGGGGGTCGCAAGCCCCCGGGCGATCCCAGTGCCGGACGAGGCGCAGCAGACCATCGACCGGCGCGTCGCCCGGCAACTCGCCGAGCAGAAGGCGCAGCGGCGTGATCGACCGGAGGCGCTGCCGCCGGATGCCGACAACCTCGCTGGACTGGTCGGGGCGCTGCTGGAACAGTGCCGTTCGCTGGGGACAGAGTACGCCGTCGAGGCTGTGGAGCGGCCGGCGTCGCGTTCGGGTGCCCGGCCGGCCTACGACCTGCTGCTGCGCCGCCGCGCCGCGGCTGGTGAGGAGCGCTCCTGGTTGGTGTTCGTGGTGACGACCAGCAGCCTCTCCACGACCGGGTCGCTGCGTCGGGTCGTCGAGGCTCCCGACCCGCCGGGGCGGCTGTTCCTCGTCACCGACCAGCGCTGCCCGCTGGCCCTGGGGTTGAAGGGCGAAGAGCACCTGGCAAAACTGCGCGAGGGGGGCGCCGGGCAGTTCCGCCATGTCGAGCTGACGCCGGCCGACGTCGCCGAACTGGACGCCCTGCAGGCGGTGGTCGGGCTGGCGCGATCGGGGGACCTGGAAGTCGAGATTCTTGCGGGAAAGCCTCGGCCGCTGAGCGCGACGGAGGTGACCGAGTCGCTGCACCGGCAGGGACGTTACCGGGCGGCGCCGCTGCTGCGCGACCTGCTCGGAGAGATGGCCCCGGCGCTGGCCGCCAAGCCGCCCGCAAGAAGAGGTGGCGTGGTTTCAGGTCCAGCCGCCGGGGAAGATCGAACCGAATCCGCCCCATCCCCAACCAATCCCCCCGACTGATCCCATCCACGGGAACAGCAGCGACGCGACGCTCACCGGCTGCAGATTGAACGGCAGGCGCACGCTCGGCGGGGCCACCGGCGACGACAGGCCGGCGATCAGCCGATTCGCGACCGGGCTCCCGAGTCCGGTGACGTAGTCATATCCCGGACTGGCGAGGTAGCCGTTGCTGCCGAGGACGACATCGTGGAAATCGCTGGCCGGGAGGTTGTAGAGTTGCGCCTGAGCCTGGTTGAGCGGGCCGAGGCCGACCTGCGCCCGCTGCTGGTCGGCCTGGGCGATCAGGCCGGCCCACTGCGGCGCGCCTGCGCTGGTGCCGCCGACCGCCTGCCAGGTGCCGCCCTGGTAGACCTGGACGCCCGTCTGCGGCGCCGCGTCGAAGGCCACGTCGGGGGTGGTGCGCCGCCCCGTGCTCTGTACGCCCTGCTGGTAGGCCGGCTCACTCTCGTACAGGCTCACCCCGCCGCCGCTGCCGGACCAGCCGATCTCGCCGGCGTATGTCCCCGCCGGGCCCGTCAGCAGCATGGTCCCGCCGACCGACAGCACGTTGGGCGACACGGCCGGCCAGAGGGTGCCGGCGCCGCTGTCGCCGCTGGCCGCGACGAACGTGATGCCGCTGTGACCCGGCGGTGTCGTCAGGATCGAGTCATAACGCAATTCCTGTGGGAACTCGGCGGTGCCGAAGCTCATCGACACGACCGACACGCCGGGCTGGTAGCGGGCGTAGTTGATGGCCGTCGTCAGGTCGCTGACGCTCGCCGAGTTGGCCTCGACGAGGAGGATGTTGGCCTGCGGGGCGGTCGCGTGGGCCCACTCCACATCGAGCGCCGTCTCCAGCGCCCATCCCGAGTCGGACGGCCCACTCGGCGCTCCGCCCGTCTGGTTGACGATTTGCAGGTTCGGGGTGGGCAGGCCGAAGGTGCTGTCGAAGACGCTGAGGTCCTGGGCGACGGTAGGGGAATTGTCGGCGGTCACGATGGCGATGGTTTGCCCGGCGCCGGTAAGCCCGGTCTGGTTGAAGCCGTAGGCCTGGGCCACCTGCGCCGGCGTGTAGCCGGCGGCGGCACCCATTTGGCCGAAGCGGTTGTAGGTAAGGGCCGGCGCGGCGCTGGGGACAGACGGCGTGTAGTTGTCGGTGCCGATCGCGCCGCCCGCGCTGACGGGAACGGCGTTCCGCTGCGCCTGGATGACGGCGAGCCGTTGCGCGAAGGGCAGGTTGAGGGCGTAGAGGGCCCGGAGGTCGCCGGAGCCGACACCGCCGACGGCACTGAGCATGATGCTGCCTCATGCGTCACGGGGCTTGCGACCCCTGTGCGTTGACGAGTTGGTAGGCGTCGGTCGCCTGGGCCACGGTGAAGGCGGACACGAGCGCGCGCTGGCGGAGGTTGTCGATCAGCAACCCCGGCAGCGTGGCCCCGTTGGCGGAAAGCCCGTCCAACTGGCCGAAGCGGTTGTACGTGGAGGCGATTGCGGCGGGGGACAAGGACGGAATGTACAGGTCCGTACCGGCTTGGCCGACTGGGCTCCCTGCGCCCACCGCTCCGGCGGCGCTGTCCGAGATGGCGGAGAGCGTTTGCAGCTTGGCCAGGTTGGCGGCATTCAGCGCGAGGAGGTTCTGCGAGTCCACGGCGTTGACAGCACCGAGCATGAGGACACCCCAGTTGAAAGGACGTGGGTCCGCGGCGAGTGCGGAGTCTCCCCGCGAGGAGGTCCGCTCACCGGTGAGTCTGATCCTTGGTGGAGCGATGAAGTGCAATCGCGATGCCGTCTTTTCCAAATGATGAGGTCGGCCTGGAGGGCGCGAGAGGGGGACGAAGCGTAACCTGAACCGGGGCTGACACTTGGGTCCGCGCCGCATCCGTCGCCCGACGAATGCGGCGCGGGCCTGGCGAAGGCGTTCTGTTAACCGGCGTTAACACGGTTTACATCAGGTGTTTCCGATTCACAATCCGGTTGCCGACCTCAGGGCTCCCGCCGGCTGACCGCTTGGGCCGCCTCGGGCGGCGGGTGCAAGCGGAACAGCGACGCGGTGCCGTTGGCGTTCGACGTCAGCAGGTACTGTCCACCGGGGCTGAAGGTCACGTCGTGGACAGTGCCCGAGAAGTGCCAGGTCGCCAGGCGTTTGCCACTGACGGTGCTCCACAGGGCGACCTGGTCGCCGGTTTCGACCGCAGCCGCCAGCTCACCGTCGGCGGAGAACACGACGGGGCCGCCCTCCTTCTTGCCCTGGAGGACCGCCTCGCGGACCGGCTTCAGTTCGCCAACGGCGTAGCTCATCTGCCAGACGCGCACGTGGTCGGCCTCGACGGTCGCCACGCGGCAGTCGGCCTTGAGGGCCTCCACCCACGCCACGCGCCCCGTACCCGCCCTCCGCGTGGTGATAATCGTCGGCGCCTTCACCCCGGAGAGGTTCCAAACGTACACGTAGCCTTGCTCGTCGCCGGACACCAGCAACTTGCCCTGTGTCCGATAGGCCATCGCACTGACCGCGACCTTGTGCCCCTTCAGGACACAGCGCTTCTTCGCCGTCCCCCAGCCCGGAGCCCAGACGTGAATCGTGCCGTCGAAGTTGCCGACGGCGAGCGACTCCCCGTCGTCGGCGAAGACGACCGACCGGCGACCCGGACGATCCTTGACCGTGTCCTCGAAGGGGATCAAGGGAGTCTCCGCATCGGGATTCGACAGGGCTCGGACGCGCACCCCCGTGTCCGTGTCGAGAAAGGCCAACGAGTTCCCGTCCGGGGAAGGGACGACCCATCGCGCGTCACCGGACCTCCCGCGGTCAAACTCCTTCGGCTTCTGGTCGGCGAGGTTCCAGAGGAGGAAGGATTTGTCCTGGCCGACGGTGACGACGCATTTGTCGCCCGGCAGAAAGGCGCCGCAGGACACTCCCTTCGCGTGACCGGCCAGCGGGGACTCGCAGCCACTCAGGGAATTGCTCGGGCGGAGGCCGATCCTTTGCTCGTCGAGGTACACGACGGCCAGAGACTTTCCCTTCGGGTCGAAAGCAACAGGCCGTTCGGGGTAGCCTTCCCTTATCGCGTCATAACCCGTAACCTCGCCCTTCGCATTCAGGTCCCAGTTACGGATCATCCCATCGGAGCCCCAGATTGTCCCCTTCGGCATGAATGTGAACGACTTCAACTCTCCCCATTCCCTCGGCCATTCCACCACCAACTTCACGTCCCCAGCGGTTCGCTTCCAGAGTGAGAGTCTGCCCTCGTGAAGCGTGGCCAGCGCCTTGCCGTCGGGCGCGAAGGCGATGTGCCCGTCGCCGCCGACCTTCGGGCACTCCCGAGGTCCCGTCCTTTTCGAGCGGCAAGAATCCGCGGACGACGCCGCAGAGACCGCCCCGGAGGACACGGCGATCGGCTCGGCCCCATCGACCGACCACAAGCGGAAGGTGCCCTGATCGCTGATGGCGGCCAACGTCTTGCCGTCCGGGGAATAGGCCACGTCGCCGACCGTCTTTTCGAGCCCCTTGAGCACGTCTCTGACGCTCGGCCGTCGCCGGTCGAGGTCCCACAGCTGCACGCGGCCGGTCTCGCAGCCGACCGCCAGCGTGTTGCCGTCGCCGCTGAACGCGACGGCGCCAGGCGAGTCGCCTTCCAGCTTGGCCCATAGCTTCGCGCCGTCCTTGCCGATGTTCCACAGGCAGACCGTGCCGTTGTCACAGCGCGCTGCCAGGCGCTTGCCATCCGGCGCATACGCCAGCGCTGCGACGATACCAGAATACTGGCCGTCTTCGGACGCCGTTTCGACGCGCAGCACTTCGCGCTCACTCACCGTCGTCGTGTCCCAGAGGCGCACGACCGCCAGGCCGCGCGACCCGCCGCCGCCGGCCAGGGTCTTGCCGTCGGCGCTGTAGGCGACGCAGGTCAAGTCCTCCCAGTGCCGCAGCCGCGCCTCGCCGAGCACGGCGACCGGTTCCTTCGTCGGCTGGGGGGCATCGACCTCCGGGGGCGGCAGGACTTCCCGGTTGGACGCACCCACCCTGACCAATTCGGGGGTCCACACGGCTGTGGTTCCCGCCGCGACGGGTTCCAGGACAGGTGGTGGCGGCGGAGGCGGAGGCACCTCAATACTGGCGAGCAGCGGCGGGGGCGCCGGCAGGGGAGGCAAGGTGGAGCGATCCGCCTGGGGTGCCCCGGTGGTGGAGGCATCTTCTGAAATGGGCGGCACGGGAACAAGGGAGGGCAATGCGATCGGCTCTTCGCGTTCCTTTGATAGCGCCGGGAGAGTTATCTTGACGGGTGGCGCATGTATCTTCGCGGGCGGGGCAATGACGCCCGCTTCTACTGCCTTTTCCGCGGGGGGCGATTGATGCGAGGTCGCTACCGACGCGACCGGCGCGGCTCTCATCGCTTCCTCCGCCCTGCGTCGGTCCTCGGCTTTCGCGTCGGCGTGTGTCGTTTCCGGCTCCGCGACTGCAACGGCTTTCGGCGGTCTCGTCGGGCCGCAGGCCTTCGGCAACCATCTGGAATACCCCAGGAACACGACCACCCCGACCCCGATGAGCAAGGCCAGGGTGCCGACCAGCAACGGCCGCCGGCGCCGAACTCGACCGCGCGGCGCGGGTGGGGAGGCGACCTGCCGCACCGGCGGCGACGGCTCCTCCGGCGCTGGACTCGCGATCCTCAGCGTGTTGAGGATCATCTGGCAGCGCTGGCATTCGGCCGCGTGCTCGGCGAAGCGCATCCACTCCGCTTCCGGAGCCGCGCTGTACAGGTAACGCTGCCAGTCGCCCACCTCGGGACAGGGAAGATCGGCCACCATGAGGCTCCCTCCGGGCGTGCTTGGACGGGGATGAGCGACGCCGCTCAATTGAAGCAGAGCCAATCGATGCTGCCCCACGGGTAAGTAGCAGCGGCCGCGACCGCCGGCGCCACCGGCACGGCCACCTCGCACCTCTCCGCCGGGGCGAGGGCGGGCGGCGTCGCCGTGATCGCCGTCGAGAGGTCCTTGCGCACGTCGCGCCACTCCCACCTGGCCACCTGCTGCCACAGCTTCCGGAAGTCGTTCGGCGACAGCAGGACGGTCACCACTTCCTCCTTCGACACACTGACCAGCTTGTAGCCGCGCTCGTCCTTGCTCAGGGAGAACTCGCGCGACCGCGACGGGTGCAGCGCCACCGTCGTCACCTGCCGCCGTTCCACGCGGATGCTGCTCGCCGTCGGCAGCGCTGGGGGCGCCACGGCGACGGCCTCGGACGCCGCGGAACGAGGGTCGCCGCCGTTGGGCTGCACGACGGTCTGGCAC
>Ga0310038_10004027_pt1 | contig 10515 bp, 12 predicted proteins | sample Sb_taG_6_FD_200461 | JGI IMG/M metagenome (GOLD analysis project Ga0310038, IMG submission 200461) | Peat soil microbial communities from Weissenstadt, Germany - Sb_50d_4_PS metaG (v2) (version 2) | ecosystem: Environmental > Terrestrial > Soil > Wetlands > Peat | place: Germany: Weissenstadt... | reverse complement strand
GTTGTCTTCTATGTCTACTCCGTCGAAGTCGAACGACGACGGTGGGACATCATCCTGGCCGGACTGGCCCTGTGGTTCATGGACTGGTTCAACGAACTCGTCAACTCCGCCGTTCTCCACATCTCCGATCGATCAGCCCTCTGGACGGTCACCGGACACACGAGCTATCTCATCCTCATCGGCCTGACAATCGAACTCACCTTGTTCTTCCTCATGGCAGGCGTCATATTCGTCAAGTTCCTCCCACCGGATCGCACGATGCGCATTGCGGGAATCCCGAACCGGTGGGTGTACGTCGTGGGGTTCTCGTGTTTGTCGGTGGCAGTTGAGATCCTCCTGCACGCCACCGGCTACTTCCACTGGGAGTACTGGTTCTGGAACGTCCCCTTCGTCCCGCTCATCGTGATCTTCGGTTACATGACGTTCTATGGGGTGGCTGCATGGGTGTTCGACATGGGCCAGAACCACCGACGGCAGGTCGCCATCGTTGGAACCATTGCCGGGATCGATGCCGTTCTCGCCCTGGGCTTTGGGCTCGCCGGTTGGCTCTAGCCCGAGGGGGTCGTAGGGGGGTGTCGGGACACGATCCGAGCATCGCACTGCCCCCGAACGCCCCGGGACGGTGGGACACTTCGAACGCATCGGGGTTACCAGCCTGGCAAAATCAGGCAGGCGCTATGACTACCGAAGATGTCTCTGCCTTAGAGGATGAACTTGGATTGGCCAGGTTGACCCAGTCCGAACTGGGCTACATCCGTGACCCCTACCCAGAGTTCGCCAGACTGAGGGAGGAATCACCGGTCACCCGCCAGGAGTCCGCCTTCGTCGGAGGTCCCCCTTCCTACGTGGTCTACAGCCATCACGAAACGACAACGGTCCTCCGGGACGCAGAGACCTACTCATCGACCATCATCACTGAAGGCATGGGGCAGGTGTGGGGTCCCAAGATCATCGTCGGTATGGACGAACCCGACCATCATCACCATCGTGCTCTGGTCTCGGTGGCATTTCGACAACGCACGCTCGCCCGTTGGGAGGAGTCTCTCGTAGGGCGGGTGGTAGACGAGTTGATCGATGGGTTCATCGAACGGGGCAACGCCGACCTTGTCAGCGAGTTCACGTTTGCCTTCCCGGCCAAAGTCATCTCAGGGGTCTTGGGTCTGCCCGAGCAGGACTACCAGCAGTTCCAGCGCTGGGCGGTGGGCATTATCTCGATAGGGCGGGACTGGGACCGGGCCATCCAATGCTCCAACGAGCTTCGGGAGTATCTGGAGACCGTCGTTGATGCCCGACGAGTGAACCCTCGGAACGATCTGATCAGCGACCTCGTCACTGCCGTGCTCGACGGAGAGAAACTCGACGACGATGAGATCTACTCATTCCTTCGGATGCTCCTTCCCGCCGGAATCGAGACCACATACCGTTCGAGCGGCAACCTGCTCTTTCTCCTGCTCACTCATCCCGAGCAACTCGATGCAGTCCGAGTGGACCGACCGCTCCTGCCTCAGGCCATCGAAGAGGGCCTCCGCTACGAGTCGCCTGTACTGCTCACAACCAGGGTGACAACGACTGACACGGTGCTGGCTAACGTCGAAATCCCGGCAGGATCGAGTGTCACCACCATGCTGTCCTCGGCCAATCGTGACCCCGATGCCTTCGACAAACCAGAAGCATTCGACATCTTCCGAGACCCCACCCGCCACCTCTCATTCGGACTCGGGCCGCATCTGTGCCTTGGACTCCATCTGGCCCGCATGGAGACGAGAGTGGCCCTGAACGCTCTGCTGGATCGCCTGCCCAACTTGCGAATGGATCAGGACGAAGCTCGGCGACTCGACACCCACATTGGTGGAGACACGCTGTTCCGCAGCCCGAACCATTTACCAGTCATCTGGGATCGGCCGTAGCTAACGTCCATACCCGCCTGCCCCCTATCGCCGGACCGGCGTCACGCTGGCCCGCCTTTGAGGCGTCCACTCCAGAGCGCGAAACTGCCGACGTGAACGACGACGACTTACTCGCTGAGCAGCGGTCGTACTATCGGGCCCGGGCGCCTGAATACGACGAATGGTGGCAGCGACGGGGCCGGTTCGACCGGGGCGAGGAAGAGCTGCTCGAATGGCAGCGCCAAGTAGCGGTCGTGGACGACGCCCTAACTTGTTTTGGAACTACGGGCTCGGTCTTGGAATTGGCAGGAGGTACTGGTTGGTGGACCGAGCGCCTCGCTCGCTCAGCCAACAGTCTCACCGTTGTGGACAGTTCGCCCGAGGTCCTCGCGTTCAACCAGGAACGGGTGGGACGCTCCAACGTGAACTATGTCGTGGCGGATCTCTTCGATTGGCAACCCGACTCCCACTATGACGTGGTGTTCTTCTCCTTCTGGCTCTCGCACGTGCCAAGGCCCCGATTTGGCGAGTTCTGGTCGCTCCTTCATTCATGCCTCACTCCCTCCGGACGTGCGTTCCTCATCGATAATCGAAACGGTCCGCAGCCAGAGACGGCTACGAAGGACCCATTCGTCCTCAAATACGACACTGACTTGCACTTGCGTCGCCTGAGGGACGGATCCGAGCACCGGGTCGTGAGTGTGATGTACGAGCCAGGTGAGCTGCAGTCACTCATCGAAGCAGAGGGCTGGAAGGCTGAGGTCCAGGCGACGCGGTGGTTCATTTTCGGTTCAGCCCGTCGAAGCTGAATCGACGCCCCCGATTCAGTATGGAACGGCGGGACAGTTGGGCGGTGTCCTCCAGGGGTCAATGCAACGCCCCGGTGGCACGTCCCAACCACGCCAACCCGACCGGTAGCGGTACAACAGTGAGCGGTCGAGTCGGACAGGTATTCAGACTGCCCGGTACCCTGTCGGGTTGCCTTCCAGCACCAGGACCCGCTACGCCAAGTGCGGCGACGTGGACATCGCCTACCAGGTACTCGGTGAGGGGCCGATCGACCTGCTCTTGTTGACGGGGCCGTAATCCCGATCGATTGTATGGACGACGAACCGTCCATGGCTCGGTTCCAACGTCGATTATCTGCCTTCGGTCGGCTCCTGCGGTTCGACGGGCTGGGGATTGGGCTATCGGACCGAGGGTCACCTTTGGCTCCTCCCACCCTGGAGCAACGGGCGCAGGCCGCAGTGGCGGTCTTGGACGCCGTCGGCTCCGAGCGAGCGGCGGTGCTCGCCATGTTCCTCGACTCCCCAGCGGGTCTCAAGTTGGCGGCGAGGTATCCAGAACGCGTCAGCAGCTTGATTGTCGTGAACGGCAGTGCCCGCCTCATGCCAGGACCCGACAACCCCGATGGCCTTCCCCAGAGCCTGGTCGACCCGTTGCGGCTCGCTGTCGAATCCGATGCCGTGGAGCAGGGCTACGACGCCCTGGCGGACTTTGCTCCGAGCGTTGCCAATGATGCCGCGTTCCGGGCCTGGTTCGATCGGGCGGGCAACCTCGGCGCCACCCCGGCGATGGCCCGAGCGATGCTGGCGGCACGCCTTGAAGCTGACGTCCGCCATGTCCTATCCGAGATCAGCGCACCCACACTTATCCTGCAGCGAACCGACACCATCTTCGGCGTCGGCCATGGCCGCTACCTGGCCGAACACATCGCCTGAGCCAAGTTGGTCGAACTACGGGGGCCCGACGCCCTCTACTGGGTGGGCGACACCAGCCCGATGCTCGACGAGATCGAGGAGTTCACCACCGGTGTCCGGGGTGGCTCGGGAACAGAGCGGGTTCTGGCCACAGTGTTGTTCACCGACATCGTGGGTTCCACCGACCGGGCGGCCAAGCTCGGGGACGGACGCTGGCGGGACCTGCTGGACCGGCACGACCAGAGTGTGCGCACCCAGATCGAGCGGTATCGCGGTCGTGAGGTGAAGACCGTGGGCGACGGCTTCGTGGCCACCTTCGACAGCCCCGGTCGGGCCATCGAGTGCGCCTTGGCCATCCGAGAGAACCTGAAGGGGTTCGACATCGACGTGCGGGCCGGGATCCACACCGGCGAGATTGAGGTCCGGGGCGGCGATGTTGCCGGGATGGCGGTCCACATCGGTGCCCGGGTGTCGGCCCTGGCCAGTCCCGGTGAGATTCTCGTTTCTGGTGCCGTGCCACCGTTGGTCGTGGGGTCGGGCATCGAGTTTGAGGATCGTGGCGAACGCGAGCTGAAGGGCGTCCCGGAAAGCTGGCGGCTGTTCCGCGTCGAGGGTTGACTCGATCGCTCTCAAGGTGGCGAAACCGGACAACTTGGGTATCCCAGTACGCCGGGACAGGGTGCCACCTTGCGGCACGACTGGGATACCCGGCCGTCGGCGATTGCGTGGGGCTGGGACCAAAGCCCCTACTGACTCCCTGTCGGGCAGCACATGCTGATCTCGTGGGGATCGAGGAAGCCGATGTCAGTTCACCCAATGGGCGAGTCGTTTCAGGCCGTTGAGAGCGCCTGGTTGCAGAAGGCGACGATGGAGTGGGCCCGAGATGACCACGATCCAGTCAAGGCGTTCCGCTGGTTCCTATCGGATCACTGGGGCATCGCTCATCCACCTTCAAAGGTGCAAGAACGGCCTTCGACGACCTACCACGGTGCCGCTTCGGATGCGTCCTGTCCGCTAAGGCTCGAAACGCCGCGGGTGCCCCATACCGCCGGGAGGGTGGGAGACTCAAGGCCGCCGTCTCGATCCTCGCTTTGGTGTCAGATGGTTCCGTCAAGCACGGCGGGCAGCCAGGGAACAGCATCTCGGGCAGCGGACAGCGCATCGGCCTCTGTCTCAAACTTCCTGGTCGAGTAGTAGGCGACAGGCGTCCACGCGCCCATGTCCTCTGGGTCACGCCGGAACTCTTCGAATCCGAACGTTCCGTCGGGCCGGACGAATACATCGACGCAGCGACCGACCGATGGCGTCGAGGGACTGGCCACAACCGACCAGGAGGGATCCAAACGTGCTGACACTGCGATCAGGATATGCGTGTGTTGGAGAACAGGCCTTGCTCAGCGACAGGCAGTACGTGCCCACTACCGCGGGCAGGGGGGCCACGAAGGGCACTACCTTTCCAATTCGGAGGCCGAAATTTGAGCGATGCCTATTCCCGAGTTCACAGATCCGCGCCAGGTAGTGATCTATGACGCGGTGAACTCATACGAGCCTGGGACACAACCCGACTTCTATCTTGGCGTTGCCGAAAAGGTCAGCGCTGAGACCGTCGTCGACCTTGGGTGCGGTACGGGCATCATCACTCTCGAGTTTGCAAGTAGGGGCTATCGAATGATCGGGGTCGATCCCTCTCCTGTGATGTTGGAGGTGGCCCAGCAAAAGCCCGGAGCGGACAGTGTCCGGTGGGTCCAGGGGGGTGCTGGAGAATTGGGAACGCCAGGCGCGGACCTGGCAATCATGAGTGGCCACGTAGCCCAGTTCATCCTGAACGATGCCGAGTGGCTGGAGGCCTTGGCCGGAGTGAAGGCAGCGCTCAGACCTGGGGGATACTTGGCCTTCGAGAGCCGCGACCCGCGAGCGCAGGAGTGGGAACGCTGGACTGGCCGCAAGCGGATAATCCCGGAGACCCTCTTCGGTCGAATCGAGTCCTGGACCGAGGTGACAACCGTGGAGGGCGATGTCGTTTACGCGGTCGGCCACCGACGTCTCTTGCAGAGTAATGAGGAGCTGGTTTCACCCTTCGCCCTTCGATTCCGCAGCGAAGAGTTGCTCAGACAAACTCTTACCTCATCGGGATTCTCAGTCGAGGATGTCTTTGGTGACTGGGATAGGCGACCCTCGGGTCCGGGTAAGCCAGAGTTGATTGTCATCGCGAGGAGGTCGTAGCTCGGATCCGACCGTCGTGCCACGTGTACTCAGACAGAATCGACCTGCCCCCGTACATTGCCCCGGTTCCGAGGCCGCTCTTAGGAAAGCGATCGAACGATCTCGACGACGTCCTCGCCTCGATACCCATGGAATCGGGCGGACTCGAGGAGGTCTCGCACCCTCTCGATCACGGCACCTTCGTGGACGGTCCCGGCCACGGTCACGCCCCGGCCACGTCGAAAGTCCAAGAGACCCTCGTCGCGCAAGATGCGCAGGGCTCGAAGAACGGTGTTGGAGTTCACGCCAAGCACTGCCGCCAGATCCTTGGCCGGAGGGAGGCGCTCACCAGGTGATGCTTCGCCAGCAGCAATGGCACGGCGGATCTCGCCCGCCACCTGGTCGTGCAGCGCGACGTCTTCGGAGCGGTCGACCTTGACATCGAACATAGTGCTATGCATAGTAGCACTATGTCAAGATGCACCGTTGTTGCGGACTCGCCGGCCCCAATAGAGGTCCTGATCCCTGAGGCCCGGCACCGCCAACGTCAGCGATTCCGGCGCTCAGCCATTCTCATCTCGATCGTGGCACTGCTCGTCGGAGCACTCGTTGCGTTCTTGATCACGGCCGCATCGAGCGGCTCGGGTACGACCCACCACACGTCGAAGCCCGCCACGGCGGCGGATGGTCGCACCACCGTGCTGATCAGGCCCGTGCGGTGCCTTGCCTCTCCCTATGCCGCGAGTCAGAGGAAGTCTGGCCCGGTGCCTGCATGTGCCGCTCAGTACCTGCTCACGGCCGCAGCCCTCAACGTCTCGCCAGCCTCGGCGAGAGGGGGCTATTCATCGACCACACCCAAGCCCGACCCGGCGCTGGCAGGCTACCCAAGCAGCACCCGTGACTCACCAACGCGCACCGTGCTGCTCGGAGGGTTGGCCGGTAGCCCGCCCGTCGGTCAAAGATGGGTCTTGGGTTCATCCCAAATGCGTCTGTCAGCAGCTGACGTCGAGTCGGCATCAGCACAGCAGAATCAAACTGGGCAATGGACCGTGATGGTGCACCTCTCCTCGGGTGGCGCTGCCACCTTGGACCGTGTCGCCGAAGAGAACTTCCACCAGTTCGTGGCGATCGACATGGGTGGAAGAGTCGTGAGCACGCCCATCATTCAGCCGACCCAAACCTCGTTTTCATCGTTCGATGGGGCGATGCAGATCTCAGGTTCTCTCACTGCATCAAGTGCACGCGCCGTTGCGGCGGCAATCAAGGGATAGGGAAGCACTGTCCCCATACATTGATGCACTCACCGGGATGAAGCAGTGGGTCAAAGAGAGCGCCTTCGACGCCTGACGCCCGTCCAGACAAGGACGAGGATCAGCAGCACGAAGGCGACCTCGAGGACGATAAGCCAGGGCTCGTCGGCCTTGAGGCCACCCGCTATTGCGTGGTTGATGATCCGGTTCGGATCCGCCGTTGTCGAGGTCGTGGAGTCCACGAGGGGACGCTAGCGCCGAGCCGTCCCACTCCCGGCGTTCAGGGCACCCCTAACGAACTGTTCCGGTACTTTCGAAGGAGCATGGACGAGACTTTCCGCCCGGCAACGCATTAGCGCGTGGGAACCCAGGCTGCGCCAATGACTCCGGTAGCGATCTCGACCGGATCAGTCGAAATGCGATTGGGATTGCTGCCGATGGTCCATCGGTACAGTGCCCCGGATCCCGATCCAACCTCCACCAAAGCGAGATGTTGACCGGAGGGATCGATTTGAACGGCTCCTTCGGCGCCGTCGAAGACATTCCCGACGGCAAGTCGCCCGGAGACGTGCGGCAAGCGAGCGATGACACGGCCGCTTGTCGCATCCACCACACTCAGCCCAAACGTGGGACTGGGGATCGTACCTGCCCAATGTTGGGTTACGCCGATGCCGTCCGCTCGATTGACGTAGCCCGCCCAGGCCATTCCCGGCGCAAGCGGTATCTTTCGGGCTGCGTCCAGCGAACCAGCAGGGGTCGAAGCATTGAGCACCCAGGCTCCTACGGTCAAGGATCTGTTGTCAGGAGTTGGCATCGTGGTCGTGAAGGAAACTTCCTGCGAACCCGGCGACCATGAGAGCCCCGTGATGTCTGGGCCGACTGTCGAATAGCGCCAGATCTTCGTCGCTCCCGTCCGCAGATCTGTCACGGCGACGCCTTGACCGACGTTGGTGATGTCGGCATAAGTCAGATAGGCCAGATAGCTCCCATCGGGACTAACCGCCGGATCGTGACCGTCGGCGACGCCGGTGACCCGTCCACCCGAAAGAGGCACGCTCAGTATCTGCTCCTCGGGTATTCCGTTCACATCATGTGCCTCGTCGAAGTACACCGTGCCGCCCGGAGACACCGCCGGTTGCGGCGTGAAGCGATTGAGGCCGGCGTCAGGCGCTAACGTCCGGATCAGGCGTCCGGTCGTCGAAGAAACCACCTCGATGCGGAAGTTCCTCCAAACGACCACTTCCCGAGGGATCGCCGCGGTCCGAGTCGGAATGGTCGGATCGTTCTGAGCTCGATGCGGGGTACCCCGAGACCCGCCAGTGTGTCCGAGGGTCACGACGATGGTCGCAGCGATGACACCGACGATCGTGACCAGGATCCCCCACCGCCGGTGGCGAAGCCGCCTGAGTCTGCGGGCCTCTTCGAATAACGCCTGCGCAGCAGCTTCGCTGCTCTCTGGTTGGCCGTCGAGGTCAGTCGGGCGTTCGTCGAGGACCTTCATGTGCATGAGCCTGAAATCGGCGCTGGAGTCACGGAAGGCCTTCGATGATCTCGACGACCTCGTCCCGGCGGTATCCCTGAAGGCGACAGAACTCGACCAGTTCACGGATTCGCTTCACGACGAGGCCTTGTTGTGGCGTTCCGGCCACGGTGATGCCCCGCCCACGCTGGAAGTCGAGCAATCCCTCGTCCCGAAGGATGTGCAGGGCCCGCAGCACGGTGTTCTTATTCACGCCGAGGACGGCTGCCATGTCTTTGGCCAAGGGAAGGCGTTCTCCGGGTCCAGCTTCTCCCTCGGCGATGGCTCTGCGAATTTCCGCTGCCACCTGGTCATGAAGAGGCGCCGTTTCTGTTCGGTCGACCTTGACATCGAACATGGTACTAGGCATAGTAGATCTATAGAACCCGAATTGCCAGGCCCAGGGTGACGATTGTTGCCTCGCCGCCGGAGGACCCCCAGGCCGATGTGGCGCAGCTTCTATTCCGCGAAGCTCGCCAACGCCGTCGACGGAGGTGGCTCATCGCAGGGATAGCAGTCGCCGGCTTCGTGCTCGTTGGTATTGCGGCAGGTTTCGTGGCCAACGGCGGCGGCGGAAACACCCTCCCAACCCAACCTTCAAGCCCGGGAGCAACCCCGCCCACTGTCGGCCAGAACCACTCGGCACTGCCAGGCACGTCCGAGGTGGTGTGGTTCGCCTCCGGGCGACTTCACCTGGGAAATCCGAGCCTGGGTTCTGACCGCGTTGTTGCCCAAGTCGATGCTGCTGCGACCCGCTTGGTCAGCATCGGCAGTCGGGTGTATTTCTTTCAGCGAGGTAGTCCCGATGTCTCCGCGCTAAACGGTGGGAACCGCATTGCCCAACTCGACACAGGGTCTGGCCGCGTGCATTTTCTCAGTGCTGGCATAAATGTCACAACCACCACTGACGGGCGCGATCTTCTTGTTGCCCTCGATCCCATCCACCTCGTCGAACTGTCCCCTACCGGTGCTCGACTTTCGCCAGTCTGGACAGTCCCGTCCGGCTACACACTCAATACCTACGCTGCCCAGCACCCACTCGCCGCGGTGGCCGGCGGAATCGCCGTCGAGTCTGCGCGCCCTGCATCGCCGGCTTCGGGTGCGTATGTTCTAGCGATCTGGTATCCGACCAGAGGCACCATCCGCGTCATAGGACGCGACGCCTTTGTCATCGGCTCGTACACACGGCCAGGGGCGAACCACAGCCTGCTCGCGTGGATCGATGGTAGCGGTGCCGGAGAGAATGTTGACCGGTTGGCCATTACTGACACCGCAACGATGCTGACCCGTCACATCTCCAGTCCGCAGAGCGGAGTGTTCTCGTCGGCAGTCCCGCAGTATGGACCACAGGTCATGGAGTTCGGCGGCAACTTCTTGGGCGGGGGAGCATTCTCCCCCGATGGCCGACAGCTCGCCGCATTCGTGTCGTCATTCCGGCCTCATGATTGGCCGAACGCTCAACTGGTACTGGTGGACCCGAGCACCGGTTCGGTCCAGCTCATCGCCAATACGGTCGTCCAGATCGGGGAACCCGCCGGTTGGGCCACATGGTCACCGACTGGAAGTCATCTGTTCGGTGGCAGCTATCGAGAAGGACCGGTGATTCAAGCCTTCGCATTGAAGAAGGGTCAGACGCAAGCAACTCCGCTGACCTTTGACAAGAACGCCGCGGATGACGTCACCGGCTCGGCGGTATCGGTTCAAGTGAGTGGGCGCAAACCCTCGTCGTCCTGATCCTCCCATGATGACGAGTGATCGGTCGAGCTGATCCAGAGTCGTACCCGTCCCAGCCGTCTCGAGAAACGAGGGGTTACTCCCGGAGTTCAGAGTCCCTCGCCCGCCACTTCGATCGTTGCCAATGTTGCCGGCATCCGCGTGGCAATACTTCACTTCCATCAAGTGTCGTGCCCTCGGCGTGCCCTTATGAATGCGAAACAGGGCGGAACAGCGTGGCGCAA
>Ga0310038_10004025_pt1 | contig 10520 bp, 9 predicted proteins | sample Sb_taG_6_FD_200461 | JGI IMG/M metagenome (GOLD analysis project Ga0310038, IMG submission 200461) | Peat soil microbial communities from Weissenstadt, Germany - Sb_50d_4_PS metaG (v2) (version 2) | ecosystem: Environmental > Terrestrial > Soil > Wetlands > Peat | place: Germany: Weissenstadt... | reverse complement strand
AGTTTGCGTTGCCAAAGGGGATGTTCGTTGAGTTCCAGCTCGTCGATCAACACCACGGACTGATGTATGTGTTCGGCGGCAAAGCGGATCAGCAAGAGCAAGACCTGCTTCTCGCCGCTGCTGAGGCCCTCGTAGCGATACTCATGCTGGCCGTCGTTGAAGTAGATGTCGAACTCACCCAGGTCATCCTTGACGGCGCCGACAATCCGCCGCGGGGCACAGACGTGGGCATACCTTTCTTGGATCAAGGGAAACTCATCCCGAACTTGAGGCTGGGGGGTGATCGAGGGCACTAAGGCCTGGAGCGCCAGGGCGATTAGAATCGTGCGTGGGTCGGTCGTCCGTCGTTGGTGCTTCCCCCCGGCCGTCTCCTCGGTCCCGTGAATGATGTTCCAGACCTGACGCGAGATCGTCTTGCCCAGGCCGGTGCGCTCCTGGTCGAACGTGAAGACGCCTCCGACACGCTCGAACCAACTCCAGTCAACGCGCCCGGTCGCCAGCAGTCGCGCGACCTGCACGCGGCCCTTGAGCAGGGTCCAACCCAGGGGGGGGTCGCATTGACTGAACCCGTAATCCGATTGGTTCCTCGGATCGGGATAGGTCCACGTGAGCTTCACCTCCGGTGCGTCGGGGACCGTCGGCGTGAGTTCCGCAAGGCGGAAGATTTCGCGGGCGGAGGCAATCTCCTGGGGGCTGAAGCGAAGCCAGCAGGTAACCTGGGCGTGGAGCGCCCCGCGCCGGACGATGGTCCGTGGACTTCGTTCAAAGTCCGGTCGCAGGGTTGGCATCTCGAGACTGGGGCCCAGGGCGGCGGCAATCGCATCGAGGATCGTCGTCTTCCCGCTCGTGTTCGGGCCAACGAGAAGAGTCAAGTCACGAACCCGTCCCAAAGCGTCCGTGAAATCGAGCAGCAGGGGCGTTCTCGCATCTCCGAGGTGTCTAAAATTCTCGATTTTCACCTTGGCCAGCTTCATGACGAGTATCCTCTGGCGGCGGCGAACAACTCCGCGAGCGGCGGCGCCCCGCCCGGGCATTGTACTGGGTCAGCTGTGCCCGTGGGTTTCGCCACTAACAAGACGCGATCATGAGAGATTGGTTCGTCTCGCCGCGCAAGGTATAGCGCCCGCGGCGCGGGCCTCTTGTGCCGGCGGTGCGCGTGTGCGATCATCGTAGCCGTCATGCCCGATCCTCAAGCGACCTGCTGGACGCTCATCCAGGCGGCGGCGGGCGGCGCCCCGCGTCAGCGCGAGGAGTTCGCCCGTCGCTACGCCCCCGTGCTCCGTGCCTACCTGGCGGCGCGCTGGCGCAACTCGCCGCTGCGGCAAGACCTTGACGACGCGGTGCAGGACGTCTTCGTGGAGTGCCTGCGGCCGGGCGGTGCCCTCGACCGGGTCGATGCAACGCAGGGTGGCTTTCGCGCCTTTCTCTACGGAGTGGCGCGCAACGTCGCCCTGCGCCGCGAGGCGCGCCGCCCGCGCGAACAGGCCACCGATTCCGCCGTTCCCCTCGAAGCCGTCCCGGATGACCACACCAGTCTGTCGCGCGTCTTCGACCGTGCCTGGGCCAGGGCGGTCCTCAGAGAAGCCGCTCGCCTTCAGGAAGAGCGCGCAGGGGCCGCCGGGGAAGGGGCGCGGCGGCGCGTGGAGCTGCTGCGGCTGCGCTTCCACGAGAACCTGCCGATTCGCGACATCGCCCGCCGCTGGGGAATCGAGGCCGCGGTGCTGCACCACGAGTACGCCAAGGCGCGGGAGGAGTTCCGGGGGGCACTGCTCGACGTAGTGGCCTTTCACCACACGGGCGACCGGGCCGCGGCCGAGGAGGAGTGCCGCAAACTTCTGGCGATGTTGGGCTGAGGATTGTTGCCGAATTGCGGCGCGAAAACGCGGCGTCCCGTGAACCAGAGATAGGTGCCAATCCCCTCGCCCTCGAGGAACCCTGCGATGGCCGATCCCCTTGATGCCGACCGCACCGTGGACGAAGCCCCATCCGACCCGCTCGACTCCGGCCTGGCCGTCGCCTTCGGCGCCGACTCTGGCCGGCCGCTGCCCGCCGCCGGCAGCGTCCTGCGGGCGCTGGGCGCTGCGCCGGTGGTGCTGCGCGAGCCGACGACCGAGCCCGCCGATCCTGTTGTCAAGCCGCACTCCGACGCCGTGCCCGCTGACGCGCCGGCGGGGCTGCAACTGCACGGCGAGATCGCGCGGGGCGGCATGGGCGCCGTGCTCAAGGGACGCGATACCGAGCTGGGCCGCGATGTCGCCGTCAAGGTGCTGCTGGAGACGCACCAGGGCCGCACCGAGTTGGTACAGCGCTTCGTCGAGGAGGCGCAGATCGCCGGCCAGTTGCAGCACCCCGGCGTCGTCCCCGTCTACGCGATGGGACAACTTCCCGACAGGCGACCGTACTTCACCATGAAGCTCGTCAAGGGAAAGACCCTGGCCAAGCTCCTCGCCGAGCGCACCGACCCGTCGCAGGACTGGCCGCGGCTGCTGAAGGTGTTCGAGCAGGTGTGCCAGGCGCTGGCTTACGCCCATGCGCGGGGCGTCATCCACCGGGACCTGAAGCCCTCCAACGTGATGGTGGGGGCCTTTGGCGAGGTGCAGGTCATGGACTGGGGACTCGCCAAGGTACTCAAACAGGGCGGGATCGCCGACGCGAAGGCGCCGGCGCCGGCGGAGGCGACGGTCATCCGCGCGGCGCGAAGCGAGTCGGCCACGCCGGCGCCGGCGGGTTCACAGACGCAGGCGGGGGCGGTGCTAGGCACGCCGGCCTACATGGCGCCGGAGCAGGCGCGCGGCGAGGTCGCGGGGATGGACGAGCGCTGTGACGTGTTCGGCCTGGGCGCCATCCTCTGCCAAATCCTCACGGGGCAGGCGCCCTACGCCGGGGCCGACGGGGATGAGGTCTGCGCCAGGGCAGCGCGCGCTGAGCTGGGCGACGCCTTCGCCCGGCTGGACGGCTGCCGGGCCGACGCCGAACTGGTGGCGCTGGCGAAGCGCTGCCTGTCGGCCAACCCCGGGGGCCGTCCGCGGGACGCGGGGGCACTGGTGGCCGAACTGGCGGCGTACCTGGAGTCGGTGGAGGCGCGGCTTCGGCGGGCGGAACTGGAGCGGGCGGCGGCCGAAGTGAAGGCGCACGAGGAGCGCAAACGCCGGCGGGTGCAGCTGGCCCTGGCGGCGGCCGTGGTGCTGCTGGTCGTGGGCGGCGGCGGCGGGGCGTGGTGGGCTCAGCAGCAGCGCCAGGAGCACGCGGCGCTGGCGGCGCGGCAGCGGCAGGAGGCCGACGCGGCGGTGGCCGGGGCGATGGCGGAGGCGCGGCTGCTGCTGGGCCAGGCGCAGGCGGAGCCGCTGGGCGACGCTGCCAAGTACCGCGAGGCCCTGGCGGCGGCCCACAAAGCCGCGGAACTGGCGCGCGCCGGCGCGTCGTCAGACGCCGCGCGGCAGCAGGCGGCTGAGCTGGCCCACATGCTGGAAGCGGAGGCCGGACTGGCGGTGCGCGACCGGGTGCTCCTGGCGGCGCTCCTGGAGGTGCGCGGCCCGCACGAGGGGCCGAAGTTCCAGCGGGACGACGACGGGCTGCTGATGGAACTGGCCGAGCCCAGCGCCGAGGAGCAGTTCGCGGCGGCGTTCCGCGCCTGGGGCCTGGACGTGGATGCCAGCCCGACGGCCGAGGCGGCGGCGCGGCTGAAGGGGCGGCCGGCCGGTGTGGTCGCGGAGGTCATCGCGGCGCTGGACGAGTGGACCGGCGAGCGGCGGCGGGCGCGGCCGCCGGGCAAGTGGCAACCGCTTTCGGACCTGGCGGCGGCACTGGACGAGCCCGGATCGCGGTCGGCGGAGCTGCGCGACATGCTGGCCCGTGGTGGCCTGGCGCGAGAGCGGGCGCTCGGTGCCCTGGCGGTAGCACTGCGGCCGGTGCCAGTGCCGTTCGACGCCGGGCCGGGAGAAGACCGTGCCCGATTGCGCCGGCTGGCGACTGAGACAGACGTGACCAAGGAGCCAGCGCTGGGCTTGTTGACATTGGCGCGGGCGCTGCGGGTAGCCGGGGACGACGAGCGGGCCGAAAGGCTGCTGCGAACCGCGCTGCGGGCCCGGCCGCAGGAGGTGGTACTCCATTACGCGCTGGGCGACGTGTTGAGTTCCTGGCAACCGCCGCGCTGGGCCGAGGCGGTGGAGTGCTACGCGACGGCCCGGGCGCTGCGGCCGGAGGTCGCCGAGAGGTTGGCCAACGCGCTGGTGCAGAGCGGCCGGGTGGCTGAGGGGCTGGCCCTATATGAGCAATCGGTCAGGGACAGGCCGAACCCGTGGCTGCTTTGCCAGTATGGTTTCGCCCTGAATAGCCAGGGCCGCTACCAGGAGGCGGAGGCGGCCTTGCGCGAGGCCCTCCGACTAAAACCAGACTACGCCAGGGCGCACGCCAATCTCGGCGCCGCCCTGAATCGCCAGGGCCGTCACAAGGAGGCGGAGGCCGCCTGCCGCGAGGCCATCCACCTCAAGCCCGACCTCTCCGCGGCGCACAACAACCTCGGCAACGCCCTCATCGGCCAGCGCCGCTACAAGGAGGCGGAAGCGGCCTGCCGCGAGGCTATCCGACTCAAGCCGGACGGCCCGTACAACAACCTCGGCGCCGCCCTGAATCGCCAGGGCCGTTACAAAGAGGCGGAGGCCGCCTGCCGCGAGGCCATCCGACTCAAGCCCGACCTCTATCAGGCGTACACCAACCTCGGCGCCGCCTTGAATAACCAGGGCCGGTACAAGGAGGCAGAGGCGGCCTGGCGCGAGGCCATCCGACTCAAGCCCGACCTCCCCGGGGCGTACACCAACCTCGGCGCCGCCTTGAATAACCAGGGCCGGTACAAGGAGGCAGAGGCGGCCTGCCGCGAGGCCATCCGACTCAAGCCCGACCTCCCCGGGGCGTACACCAACCTCGGCGCCGCCTTGAATAACCAGGGCCGGTACAAGGAGGCAGAGGCGGCTAGCCGCGCGGCCATCCGACTCAAGCCCGACCTCCCCGCGGCGCACGCCAACCTCGGCCGCGCCCTGTGGAGCCAGGGCCGGTTCGCGGATGCGGAGGCGGCCTGCCGCGAGGCCATCCGACTGAAGCCCGACTTGCCCTTTGCACACCACATCCTCGGCACTGCCTTGAGCCATCAGGGCCGGCATGAGGAGGCGGAGGCAGCCTACCGCGAGGCCATCCGACTCTTCGCACTGGACGGTCGGGGTCAGAACGAGAAGGCCGAGGCGACGTGGCGCGCCGCCATCCGCCTCAGACCCGACGACCCCCAGGCGCACTGCAACTTGGGCGAGGCCTTGCTCGCGCAAGGGCGATTCGCCGAAGCCCTGGAGCTGCTGCGCCGCGGCCATGCGCTCGGCAGCGCGGCCCCCGGCTGGCGCTACCCCTCCGCGGACTGGGTGCGCCAGTGCGAGCGCCTCGTCGAGTTCGACCTTCGGCTGCCGGCAATCCTTCGCGGCGAGGCCGAGCCCGCCAGCGCCGCCGAACGGATCGAGTTCGCCCAACTCTGCCTGTACAAGCGACTGCACGTCACGGCGTTCCGCCTCTACGCCGACGCCTTCGCCACCGAGCCGAAGCTGGCGGACGACCTGCGCGCAGAACACCGCTACGCCGCCGCCTACAGTGCCGTGCTGGCCGCGGCCGGGCAAGGAGAGGACGCCAGACTACTGCCGGACAAGGTTGTGGCCCTGCTGCGACAGCAGGCGCTCCGTGCGCTACGGGCTGACCTGGCGCTGCGCGCGCAGATGGCCGGACGTGAGGATTCCGCGGCGAATCGGGCGGTTCGGGAGAAGCTGCAATACTGGCGGGGCGATGCCGCTCTCACTTCCGTCCGCGACAAGGCGGCGCTGGACAAGTTGCCCGACGACGAACGCGACGCCTGGCGCAAGCTGTGGGCCGACGTGGACGCACTGCTCAAGAGGGTGCCGGAGAAGCCGAAGTGACCTACAGCCAGCGGCGCAGCCAGTCGAACCATCCCGGCGTATCGCGCAGGGTGTAGCGCCCGCGCCGGCCCCGATACTCGAACGAGTGCATCCGGGCCAGCAGGTCGCGCCCGAGCAGACCGCGGAATTGAGCGAGCAATGGCGGCATGGGGTGGCGAGCGACGAGGATCTCGCTGAACGAGGCCAGCCCGGCTTCGGGGAACTCCAGGCACACCCAGACGAGATCGATCATCACGGAGCCGACGGGTGTGACAAGGTGAGCCTCGGCTCCCGACGTCGGCTGAAAGTGGTCAACGATGCCTGGAATCAACGTCGTCCGTTTTGCTCCCGTATCGATGAGCAGGCGGATGGGAACGGGAGCCGTGACACTGCCGCCCCGGCCGGCGATCATGCGCTCATCCACCGGCGGCAATCGGACCCTCGCCGGGAGGATGAGGTGATCTGCGACCGATGCGGTGTATTTTCCCATGATCCTTCACGGGGAGAGTTAGTCGATTCGCCGGACGCACGGGTGGTTGATGTCGATGAAGGGGACGAATTCCGGCTCGTCCTTCTCGGTAATCAGGCGGCAGATCAGGCGCGCGAGCCCGAACAGGCGGTAGCCTTCGGTCATCGCCTCACTGTACGTCGGGTACGCCCCCACGACGTCGTCGCCGTGGATGAGAGCGACGTGGCCGAGGTGGTCATGCACCAGGCGGGCGCGTTCGCGCTCGAAGGCGGCGTTCTCGCGCGACAGGTCGAGCGGCGGGTCGTTCTCTGCAAAGCGCGGCCGTTCGTCCTTGATCTCCTGAGTCTTCATCGCGGCCTCCGGAGGTTGGAACCAGGACGCCGCGAGTAAGTATACCATTGCAACCGCAGGGGGCGAAAGTGCAAGAGGAGGAACTGTCCAATGCCAGGAGCCATCGATCCCAACCGCACCGTGGACGAAGCCCCGTGTGACCTACGGCCGGCGGCGCAGCCAATCGAACCAGCCGAGGGTGTCGCGCAGGATGTACCGCCGGCGCCGGCCCTGGTACTCGAACGAATGCATCCGGCCCAGCAGGTCGCGGCCGAGCAACCCGTGGAACTGGCTCAGCCCCGGCGGCATCGCCATGCGAGCGACCAGGACCTCGGGGAACGAGGCCAACTTGGCCTCGGGGAACTCCAGGCTGACCCAGACGAGTTCGGTCCTCCGGGCGGCATGGGGCGTCACGAGCCGACCCTCACACCCCACTATGGGCCGTAAATGGCGGATGATGCCCGGAAGCAATGTGGTGCGCTTGGCGCCCGTGTCAATGAGGAAGCGGATGGAGACCGGTGCCGGCACGGCCTGGCCGGATAACGTGAAGAGGCGTTCCTGACCTGGCGCCGCGCGAACACGGGCCGGCAGGACCAGATGGTCTTCAACCGCGGCGACGTATTTCCCCATGATCCTTCACGGGCTGAGGTTAATCGATCCGCCCCATCGACGGGTGATCGAGGTCGGCGAAGGGGACGAAGATTTCCTCATCGGTTGCGGTGATCGGCCGGCAAATGAGCCGCGCCAGCCCGAAGCGGCGATAGCCCTCCAACACCGCTTCACTCGCGGTCGGGAAGACGCCGACGACCTCATCGCCGTGAATGAGGGCGATTTTACCGAGGTGGTCGCGCACCAGGCGGGCGCGCTCGCGTTCAAAGGCGGCGTTCTCGCGCGACAGGTCGAGCGGCGGGTCGTTCTCCTCGAGGACCGGCCACTCGTCCTTGATCTCGTTGGTGCCCATAGCGGCCTCCGGAGGTCGGAACCAGGAATTCCCCAGTAAGTATACCATCGCAGCAGTGAGCGGCGAAAGTGCAAGAGGAGGAGTTATCCCATGCCAGGCGCCATCGATCCCAACCGCACCGTGGACGAAGCCCCATCCGACCCGCTGGACGCCGGCCTGGCCGTCGCCTTCGGCGCCGACTCCGGCCCGCCGTTGCCCGTCGCCGGCAGCGTCGTGCAGGGAAAACAGGTGTCAGTTCTTTTTTTCTCACGCATCGGCGAAAAATGAATTGACACTTATTTTGACACTGTAGCATCAGCGGTGAGGAAACTCGACCCCTGCCGGCAAGCCGGCAGGGGTCGAGTTTCCTCACCGCTGATGCTACAGTCTCCCTATTTTCCCCGACGTGGACGCACTGCTGGAGAAATTCGGAGGGAAGAAATGAATGCTGCCGTCTCAGGGCCGCGTCCGCCGCAGCCAGTAGCCGGTGCGACGGCTGGCGTGAGCCACCGCAAACACAGTCACCTGCGTAGGACTGACCTGAGCATAGTACAGCACGTACGGATAGCGGCGCAGACGCATCCAGCGGAACGGCCCCCGATAGACGACCCCTTGATCCGGCGCCTGGTCGATCAGTTGAACGACGCGCCGGACCTCGTCCCGAAACCTCAGAGCGGCGGCCGGACTGCGCCGGGCGTACCACGCGTGCGCTCGGTGGTACTCAAGGGCGGCCAGGCGATGGAAGATGACGGCGATGTTTGCCACCCAGAGTTATTGGCCACCGAGCACGTCGGTCCAGGGGACGCCGGCGGAGGGGTCTTTCTCGATCTCTGCGCGGCGCCGTTCCAGTTCCGCGTAGAATTCGTCGTCGCTCATCTCGTCCGGGTCCGGAGGCAGGCTGTGGAGCAGGCGCTCGACGAGTTCGGTGCGTTCGGCTTCGGACAGGGCGAGAGCAGCGTCGCAAATAGCTTGGGCCTGGCGGGTCATCGGAAGTCCTCCAAGAAGGCAACGGGCGTCGTGATGATCCTTCGTGGGCAGCTGGATCGATCCGACGCACAGACGAGCGATTGAGGTCCGCATAAGGGACGAATTCGGGCTCGGCGGGTCGTTTTCTTCGAGGACCAGCCACTCGTCCTTGATCTCCTACGTATTCAGGACGGCCTCCGGGGCTGGAATCAAGCAGCCGTGAGTAAGTATACCCTCGCCGCCGCTCACGGCGAAAGTGCAAGGGGAGGACGTCCCATGCCAGGAGCCATCGATCCCGATCGCACGGTAGACGAAGTCCCGTCCGACCCGGTCGATACGGCGGCGCCTGAGCGCGGCTCGTGACGCCCCTCTTAGGTACTCCGCGGGAGAAGGACTGACGTCGATCGGGCGCGGGTCCGTTTTTCATTGGGCTCTCGCCGGGGAGGGACGGTCATGGATCTGGGATCGCTCGGGCGTGCCCTGGCGCACCGCAACTTCCGCCTGTTCTTCTTCGGACAGGGCGTCTCGCTGATCGGCACCTGGATGCAGCAGGTCGCCCTGTCGTGGCTCGTCTTCGAGCTGACCGGCTCGTCGTTCTGGCTCGGCTTCGTGAGCTTCTCCGGGCAGGCGCCCGCGCTGGCCCTGGCTCCCTTCGCCGGCGTCTTCGTGGACCGCTGGAACCGCCACCGGCTGCTGCTGGCCACCCAGACCGTGATGATGCTCCAGGCCTTCGCGATGGCGGCCCTGGCCCTGACCGGCACCGCGGACGTCACCAACCTCGTCACCCTCAGCGTCGTCCTGGGGGTGGTGAACGTCTTCGACATGACCGCCCGGCAGGCCTTCTACACCGAGATGCTCGACCGGCGCGAGGACCTGGCCAATGCCATCGCCCTGAACTCGACGATGGTCAACGGCTCGCGCCTGGTTGGCCCGGCCCTGGCGGGTCTGCTGCTGGCCGAGACGAGTGCCGGCGTCTGTTTCCTGGTGAACGGCCTGAGTTACCTGGCGGTCCTGGCGGCCCTGCTGGCGATGCGCCTCAATCCGCGGCCGCGCGAGAGGTCCCGGGGGCGCGTCCTCGCGGGGCTTCGCGAGGGCATCGGCTACGCCTTCGGCTTCGCGCCCATTCGGGCGATCCTGCTGCTGCTGTCGCTGGTCAGCCTGATGGGGATGTCGTACTCGGTGCTGCTGCCGATCTTCGCCAGAGACGTGCTCGGGGGCGGGGCGTACACCTACGGACTGCTGGGGGCGGCGTCGGGCGTCGGCGCCCTGGCCGGGGCGCTGCGGCTGGCGGCGCGGCACAGCGTCCTCGGCCTGGGGCGCTGGATCGCCGTGATGCCGGCGCTGTTCGGGGCCGCCCTGATCGCCTTCTCGTTCTCGCGGACACTGTGGCTGTCGCTGCCGCTGCTGGCCGTGGCCGGGTTCGCGATGATGGTCCACATGGCCGCGAGCAACACGGTGCTGCAAACCATCGTGGACGAAGACAAGCGCGGCCGGGTGATGAGCCTGTACACGATGGCCTTCCTCGGGACGGCGCCGCTGGGCAGCCTGCTGGCGGGGTGGCTGGCCGACGTCAACCTGATCGGGGCGCAGAACACGGTGCGCCTTGGCGGGGCCTGCTGTGCCGTCGGCTCGCTGCTGTTCGCGGCTCAGCTCCCCCGGCTGCGCGAGAAGGTGCGGCCGATCTACGTTCGCATGGGCATCCTGCCGGAGGTGGCCGCCGGCATCGGGGCCGCGAGCGAAATGGCCGTGCCGCCGGAAGAGCAATGACTGCGAGACGTCGGGAAACGGAGCCGGCCAACTCGGACCCCTCTTGACAACCCACCGCCGGTGGATGAGGATGAACGCGACCTTCTGGGTCCCGGGGGTGGCGATGGCGATTTTGCTTCAC
>Ga0310038_10004019_pt1 | contig 10523 bp, 8 predicted proteins | sample Sb_taG_6_FD_200461 | JGI IMG/M metagenome (GOLD analysis project Ga0310038, IMG submission 200461) | Peat soil microbial communities from Weissenstadt, Germany - Sb_50d_4_PS metaG (v2) (version 2) | ecosystem: Environmental > Terrestrial > Soil > Wetlands > Peat | place: Germany: Weissenstadt... | reverse complement strand
CGGCTGCGATTGCGGCGGTGTACTCACGGACGGCGTCCTGATTGTGCTCCTGCAATTTCGCAATCTCGCCTTTGATTGCGTGCAATCGATAGTCGTTGGCGTCGAGCTGTTGAGCGCGATCAAGAAACGCTTTGGTTCCCGGAATCGATCCGACCGCGATTTCAGCCTGGGCTGCTGATAGCTGCAATTTAAGATCCCGAGGTTCATTGTTGGCAACCTGCGAATAAATCTTCGCGGAATCATCGTATTTGCCATCAAGCTGGTAGGTGTATGCAAGTTCGGCGAGGACGTCGGATGGCGGATGGTGGATCTGGCGAAGGGCGGCGATTGCTTCAGAATACTTGCCGGTATCACGATAGAACCCAGCGGTTGTGCGTAAAACGTCAACGTTGTTTGGCGAGTGCCGCTCAGCCATCGCGAGGTACTGGCTGGCCAGGTTGTCTTGCTTGAGCTGTTGATAAGCAATGGCCAGAAGCACTTCAGCGCGAGCGTCGGGCCGGAGCTTCTCAGCTCTTCCAATCCAGTCGACCGCGCTCGTGTAGTCGCGCCCTCTCATGCACAGGTCTCCAAGCAGCAGCAGGTCGTCTCTGCGTGAGGGATTGGATGAAACCACCTGTTTGAGAATTCTTTCAGCATCGCTGGTTTGTCCCATCAAGCTGTAGACCTGCGCCAAACCGGATTGACCATCGGGCGCAGAAGGATCGATTTGAATCCCGTGATTGTATGCATCGACCGCGGCCCGGTAATTGCCGTCGAGCCGGGCTGCATAACCGAGCAGGAACCATAGTTGCGGATCGTTTGGCGCTGCCTGCGCCGCATGCTGAGCATACTCAAATGCGTGCGCGTAATCGCGATGCTGCAATGCCATCTCCGCGGCACGTCCAAGGCGGGCGTTTTGAATATTTGAACCCCAGCCGAGAGACTGGCTCTTGGTCTGTGATCGTCCTGATGAAGTCTGTGATGGTTGCGAAGTGCCGGAACCCACTTGATAGACTTGCGCACTGGCGGTGCAGGCAAGTGAGGCGAACACCGATACAAACACAGCGTTCAGGAATCCACGTCTGACATTCAATGTGTTTCACCCGAACCCGAAGTCAAGTTGAAGAATTTGATGCCTGAAAGGGGTCTGCTGTTGGCTCCAGAGCGCTTTAGAGCTGGTCTCATTTGTGCCTGAGGAATAAAGGCTTGTGCTCTGGAAGAAGTTGAAGAAAGCGTGAGGCATGACCGAGTTGAGCAGTTTATCGATGGCGAAGCGATCGAGGCCGTATGCTTGTAGCCGATTGAGTTTAAACAGCACGATTGACCTCAACAGCGCGTCCGGGCGCGGAGGGAATTTTTGCCGGAGCGTTAACGAGTCCAGATTCTGTAATGCTTCTTCGGCGGCGGGGACAGCATCAAGGCATCCTTTTCACAGTTTCACGCCGCGTCTTGTTCGGCGCCCGGGCCCGGTTCAACAGTCGACGGAATATGTCCCAGGTCGGCAGTTATCTGACCCAGGGCGGCGGGTGGGACGCTAATCGCTCCATAGAAGCCATGCAGATGATTCCGGCGAATACTGAGCAATTCCAACAAAGTTGGCCAGCCATGGGCAATCGGGTGCACATGGGAATCGCGATACTCATGCACGAACCTCAGATTGACTTCCTCGACTCGCAGACCAAGGTTGAGAGCCACCCGGATCATTTCGACGTCATAGCCCCAACCGTTCAGCGTGAGCAACGGGAAAACGTGGATAGCAGCACGATGCGTAAGCGCCTTGAGCCCGCATTGTGTGTCTTTGAATGGCAGATCAAGCGCTCGGCCGGCGATCAGATTAAAGAGACGGCTGGAGGCGCGGCGGTAAAGCGACTGGCCTTGAAAACACTCGCGCTGATTCAGCCAGCGCGAACCGATGGCGATGTCAGCTCCGCGGCGCAGTGCCGCCTCCAGATGCACGACTTCCCCGACCGACTCGCCCAGATCTGCATCGCAGAGCACGACCGTTTCACAGTGGGCAAGTTGGACGCCGCGCCGGATAGCGAACCCCTTACCGCGGTGCGGAACGCGAAGGACGCAGATCCGGCACCGGGGAGCACGAAATCCGCGGGCGACTTCGGCGGTCAGATCGGTGGAACCGTCGTCAACGACGATGATCTCGCACGCGCCCAGGCATGAAGCCGCGAGCTCGGCGATGGCATTGAGGGTGCCGGTAAGCCTGCACGCTTCGTTATAGGCGGGAATCACAAAGCTGCAATGGCGTCGATGCATGAAAAAAACCTCCTGTATAAACAAAATCGCCGAGTAACAAAACATTGGATCGACGAACTCGCGAACGAGCCGGCCAAACGACATTCCACTGCGGCCCATCGCGAAAGGGTCTGTGCGAGTTGTGCGGGAACCAGGAGCTTCCAACAGGCAATCCACAAGACCGCTTTTGTCGCGCTCACGTGGACCAGCACCCATTAACGCGACGGATTCAAATAGCGTGATTCCATTCATGCCGCGGATACCTCGCCTTTTGCCGCGACTTCGGACGGCGGCGACTGCCCCAGGAGGGCCGCGAATTCATCCAGGTACGAAGCGACAATGCGCGGCATGGTTGAGTTCAGCGCTGTTTGGTAATTCTTTTGCGCCATTTCCGCTTGTCGATCCGGATCGCGGGCAAGAGCGATAAGGCGATCGGCGAGATCGGCAGAGCTGTGTGGATCGTATGTATCGAGTGCAATTCCCTCTTCTTCGGCCAATTGCACCAGGTCGTCGATATGAGCGGCGACAATTGGCAACCCGAAGCGCACAGCGATGTGGGCTACTCCGCTTGGCCCGCCGGAAGAGAGATAGGGCAGAACAGCGACATGCGACGAACAGAAGACATCTTCGAAGTGATCCTCATCGAGATAGCCCAGGAATTTCACATGTGTGTTTGCACCCCATTTCTGGGCCAAGCGGGCGAGGTAGCCAGACCGATTGGGATGGTCGCAACCGGCGATGAGGAGGCTTGCGTTTGGAACCGCAGCGAGTACCGCAGGCAGCGCTTCAAGCAGCGTTTCCAGGCGCTTGTAGCGCCCCCACTTGCCGAGGGCCAGCATACGGAACTCATTCGGAGGCCGCATCCGACGATCCGGCGGGTGCGGCTCGCCGAGCGTGCCATGCGGGCGGACGCCGATGTGGGTAGCCCCGTACCGCTTCATCAAAACTTGCCTGTAACGCTCCAGCAGCACAGAGACCGAATCGGCGCGCAACAGGAGGCGAGTCGCGATGGAGCCGGCAAACTGGTAAACGCGGGGAAAGGCAATATCGGCGTGGCGCAGATCGCAGTTCTCCATGAGATGATGCAGCGTAATGTGGACGCGAAACTTCGCCGCGCGAACCAGAGCGGGCGTGCAGAGACCAGCGAATGCGGGTAGCGCCGTGGCGCCAAAGGTGGAATAAACAAGATTGAACCAGACGATGTCAGGACGGATTTCATGGAGAGCCGCCAGGATTTGGCGCACGTTGTTCAGCCGGCCAACCTTCCAACAGCGGCGAACGCGAAAGCCTGATAGCTCAGGCAGTTGGGGCCCTTCATACCTGTCGCCGAGGACAGTGAAGTCAACGCCACTGTGCCGGAGCTGGTCGGCAAGATGATAGCCATATTCACTGAGATGGTGCCGGCTCGGGGGAAAAGCTGTAACTAAGGCGATACGCATGGGTTTTACGTCGAGAGGTTAAGTGGCGCGGGCGAGCCCGACGCCCATATTTCTTCAAAATAAAACGTAAACTGCGAACAAAATCCGGCGTCTGTTATTTCAGTTCGAGCCTGCAACTGGCGTTCCTCGCCCTGCCCCAGGCGTGTGCGGTCGATTCATCAATCGAACTCGTAATTCAATTCGCGATCATGGCCCCTTCCCATTGGGGAATCAGTTAATGGGATGCGCGACAGGGCAAACGCGTGGTCCAGCAGAGAAAAGACTTCAGCAGCGGAGTCAAACGGCCTGCCGAGCTGCGGGGCCCTGTCTCCTGCTCATTCGCAAGCGATGACGAACCATTTCCGATCGCAGCCGGGCTGCCCAAGGCCCGGTTTGGCAACAATTCTTCATCCTCATGAGGCTGGTTCCAGCGATCCATTGGAGAAGTGGGCGGAAGAGCAAACGGGTACCGGGAGCAACCCCTGAGGGGGTTTGTTAATCGAAGGAGTAGGTGGTCTGTAAGTCTTAGATAATCTTTCTTCAAAATGTGCCTTGGCAGCATGGCAAAGCTGCGCCGACTGATTTTCCCTGAACCGAACAACGTTCGAGCGAACCTTTGTATGGGAGTCGAGTGTGGACAACACTGAGCCGATTGATCCTTTGCAGCGGCCCATTCCAGTCATCCTGTGTCTGATGGTGGCTGCGGTGGTGCATGTTCCGCTGCTGTTAATGAAGCTGCCCCTGAAATCGTTCGACACGAACTTTCATATTTTCTTCGCATCCCATTATTTCCATCACTGGTTCGATCCCTGGAACACCAAGTGCTTCGCGGGCTTTTCTCAAGCCACGTATCCTCCTTTGTCGCATCAGTGGGTGGCTGCGATTTCGCCCATTTTCGGGTTCGATTATGCGTACATGGTCGTGCAATTGGCTTCGATTCTGTTGCTGGTGGTGGGCGTTTACCGGTTTTCTCTGCTTTGGACCAATGCGCGCGCCGCGTCGCTGGCGGCTGTAGCGAGCGTTTTCGTTGGGGCAGAGAGCTTTCTGGTTTATCACGCCGGACAGTTGGCCACGACGAGCGCCGCTCCGATTTATCTGAATGCGCTGCCGTTTCTGTACGCCTGGTTGCGGTATGGGAATGGGCGGGCATTTGTGAAGGGGAGCCTGCTGTTCATTACGGCGGCCGCGGTTCATCATGCGACTCTGATATTCGGCTCTGTCCTCTTTGCGGCACCGGTCCTGGCGCTTGCGTTTCTTGACCGTACCGATGGCAGGCGAGCCGCAACCGGGAAGGTCCTTGCCCGAGCCGTGGCCATTGGGTTGTTGGTAGGAGTGGCGGTTGCGATCGTATTGCTTCCGTACTGGATCGCTCTGATTCACTACCCGATTACTCAGACGCCGATTCCGCATGAAAGCCGCGCGAACTACATCCTGAGTCCAGAATATGGCCTTACGTATTTCATCGTTCCATGGGGCGCCCTGATCCTGGCTCTGCCGTTCATTTTCCTACATGGCTCCGAAAACGTTAAGCTCAGGCCGTTGCTTTTTGGTTTCTGGGTGGCATTTCTTCTTGGCCTGGGAGGGACGACACCGGTCGGGTCGATCCTGCTGGGGCGCGCATTCAAGGTGCTCACCATGGAGCGGTTCAGTTACTGGGCAACCTTACTCGCGCTCCCGTTCGTGGGTATTCTTGCGGCCAAGCTGATCAGGAGATTTCGCCTTGCTGCGGTGGCGGGCCTGATGGTACTGGCCACATTGACCTGCGCTCTTGCCGTGGCGTGGTCGAGTATCGAGCCGCCGGACCCCGATAATTACTCGGTTGACCCGGTGGCTTCATGGCTTAACCGCGACGGACACGACCAATATCGCTATTTCACGCTGGGCTTCGGAAACAAAATCTCGCGGCTGGCCATGATGACAGACGCCAGCAGCGTGGATGGCGAATGGAATTCCGGGCGATTGTTGCCCGAGCTGATGCAATATTCCGGCGCGGCACTGACAAGCTCGAAATACTTCGGAACCGGAGGACTGGATGCGCTTCGGGCCATTCTGAAGCACGCAGACCGCTACGGACTGAAATGGGTCTTCGTTCGCGATCATTACTACGACGCACTGCTGTCGTATGCGGGCTGGCGTCCGGTGGACTATCTCGAAGACAAGACGATTGTGATTTGGAGCAAAGATGGCGTGCCGCCTGCTCAGCCAGTGAATGCGCCTCAAAGGCCCCCTCACTGGCAAGGCCTGATGTGGGGAACTCTGCCCTTTGGAAGCAGTATTCTCGCCATCCTGGTTCTTCTCTTGATCCCGGAAAGACGAAGACAGCACGCGGAAGCGGGGTTGCACGTTACTCCGGATCAAGGCGTTGCGGCGAGGAGCCTGGCGTCATGAAGAGGGGAGCATTACTTGCATTTGTTTTGATCGCGGCAACGGTGGCTTTCATCGTCATCGGAACCGTTTGGCCGATCTCCACCGCCGTCGCCTTCGCCGGCGGCGAGCGGCTGTTGGAGTCGTCTTCAACGCCGGAGGCTGCGGCCCGCAACCTGGGCCAGGAAATTCGTTTGAAAGACTGGGGCAAGGCATATTCGAGCCTCGCGAACAGATCGAAATTCACCGAGCAGGAGTTTGTCGAGGACGTAACTGGATACTATCCGAGCCTCCGGACCTACTCATCGCTGGATCACTTTGAGATCAGGCCGCTTCATGCTTCGGACAGTGATGCCGATGTTGAGTTCACGCTCGATTGGTCGACGGTTGTGGGAACATTGCCTGACACGCGCACAGTGCACGTAGTAAGAAATGGTGACCACTGGGAAGTGGACTGGCCAATGCAGAAAAAGCCAGTGCTGCCGCCGCAGGTGATTCCGGTAGAGTACCTGCGATGGGACGTAATCAACAGAGGACCCGGTGATGACTGGGGAGTTCAGGATGTGGACGGGCCCAATGTGCGAATCGTCGACATGCATCCTGTGCAGCGAGCCGAAGGCGTGGTGGTGCTGGGCGAGTTGCTCAATGAGGACGTATTGCCCGCGTACGTCTCAGTGACAGCGACATTGCACAGGAAGGATCAATCAGCAATCGGTACAGAAAGCGCATTCGACAGGATCTCGCACCTGCTCTTGCCCAAACAAGTGACACCGTTCCTGATTCAATTCCCCAATGCTTCGTTGTCTGAAGTGAGCAGTATCCGCATGGAGCCTTTTTCCACCCTGGTCTCTGCTTCGGCGGACCCGGTGATCGAAATTGATAACGAGCAGCTCAATCCAGCTCCTGATGCAGCGCTCACGGGTCAGCTCATCAATCAAAGTGGGCAGGTCGTCAACGTGGCCCACGTGCTGGGGACCCTGTATGACAAGAGCGGCAATCTGGTTTGGGTGGTGGACCAGTATGTCGACCGGGCACTTCTTCCCCAGACACCTGTTTCGTTCAAAATTCCGATTCCTGAAGATCTGGCGAAAAAAGTCAGTAGCCAAAGGACTGTGGTTGCGACGTATAGTTTCGGAGGCTTCCTGTGAAGCTTGCGCTCATCTTCGTGATCGGTGTGGGGATGTTCGTTGCCATGCAACGGGCAGCTGCCCAGGGCAGCATGACAGTGCAAACGAGCGTGCAGGCGGGCAGCGCATTTTCGATCCAGACCTCGGGAAGCGGAGAAGCGACGTTGTACGTGATCGGGTTGGGCCAGGTACTCAAGCGAAGCGTGCAATTGGGCAATCCGGTGTACTTTGAGGCTGGTTCGCTTTGCGATGCCGGTCATTATCTTGTAGTTCTTGAGCAATCGTCGACCGTGGAAACGAAACCGCTGGATGTGATGGCGGTGAGCGCTCCTGGGCGTTTGAGCTTTCTTGCCAAACCGTCACGACTTCCAGTCAGCGTGCATGAAGGAATCACCGGCGCGGCGTACGTCTTTGACAGTTACGGCAACCTAATTGTCTCGCCGATGTCCGTGTCGTTCCAACTTTCCAATTCCGCCGGCAGCGTGCAAAAGAGCGACGTAACGACTCACGCCGGGGCCGCCTGGATTGAAATGGATTCCACAGGCCACCAGGGGATTGATCAATTTGTTGCGCAAGCCGGAGGAATCTCGAGCACGCGCGTGATCCGGCAAGTTCCAGGCGATCCGTGCGCGTTGAAGATGAGCGCCCAGCAAACAGGACCGAAGCTGGAGTTGAAAACGGAGCCGGTTGTGGACTGCAGCGGCAATCCAGCGCTCGATGGAACGATTGTTACATTCACGGAGACGTACGACGGCGGGCAATCGACGGCAGATGTACCTCTCAAGCACGGAATTGCCGAGGTTGCGATGCCCGCTCACCACGGAGCGACGATAACTGTGGCAAGCGGGGTAGTTTTGGGCAATCAGATTCGGGAGCAGTAAGTATGCTAAGGAGTCTTCTGGTTCTTTGCGCGAGCTTCGCGGCAGCCTCAGGCATTGGAGGCGCGCAAGCCGACGTGCAAGTAAGTACGGCACATTTGAATGCTCCGCGGCCCCTCAATGACGAGACGCGAAGCGCAGCGATCCGCGACTATCTCGAGGCGTGGCAAGGCATGAGCGAAGCGCTCGCGCAAAATCGAACTGACCTGCTTGATGCGGATTTCGTAGGCGGGGCGCGGGACAGGCTGGCTAATACCGTCCAGAACCAGGCTGCGCTGGGACTCTCAACCCGCTACCAGGATCGCTCGCATAACATACAGGTCCTCTTCTATTCACCAGAGGGTTTGTCGATTGAGCTGGCAGATACGGCCGAATATGAGGTCCAGGTATTCGATCATGGGAAACAATTAACGAGTCAGACGGAAACCGCGCGGTACATTGTCGTGTTGACACCATCGGAAGTGCGGTGGCGAGTGCGCGTGTTTCAGGCAGTTCCGGATTAGCCCTTGAAACTGCGGCGTTACGCGCAGACCATGCAGTGGTATAGCAAGCGCGATTTGGGAAAAAGAAGTAATGAAAGGCCAGGGCCCAAGTCTTAGCTCAGATTCAGGAGTTCACAATGGTTTCGATAGTTGTCCCTATTTATAACGAGGAAGCGCTCATCGTTCAATTTCATGAAGCGATTGCGCGAGCCATGAACGGTATTACGGAGGAATGGGAAGTCGTTTACGTCAACGATGGATCGACAGACGCTTCATTAGAGCTGCTCAAAGGACTGCAGTCGATGGACTGGCATGTTGTTGTGTTGGAACTGTCGCGTAATTGGGGTCATATGGGAGCAATTACCGCCGGCCTGCACATGGCAAACGGGCGCGCAGTGATCCTGATGGACGGTGATTTTCAGGATCCGCCTGAAGTCCTGCCACGGCTTATTGATGCGTGGAAGAAGGGCGCCGAGATCGTGGTTGCCGTAAGAAGGAGCCGCCAGGAGAGCAGAAAGATTCTGGCAGCGCTGTTTCCCCTGTTTTATCGGGTATTAGGGGCTCTTTCCGATTACCCGATCCCGCTCAATGCGGGGATCTTCAGTCTCATGGATCGAAAGGCAGTAGATGCTTTGAACTCGTTGCAGGAAAGAAGCCCTTACCTGCCGGGAATGCGGGCGTGGGTTGGCTACCGGAACGCGATCGTTTACTACGACCGTCAGGACCGGGCGGCTGGGGAAGGGAAGCTGTCGTTCATAAGCCGGATCAAGTACGCCATGGACGCGATCGCGGGATTCAGCTACAAACCTCTGCGGCTCAGCTTCGTGCTATTTGGGTTATCCTGCTGCGTATCTCTCTTGCTGGCGGCCGCGATGCTGTTTGCAGGGAGCGCGGTGGGAACTGCTGCTCTTGGCGTGTCATGCGCCGTATTCTTTGTAGGCGGACTGTTGTTCCTGACCGTAGGTGTCCTGGGCGAGTACATCGGGCGCGTCTATGACGAAGTGCGCGGCCGCCCGCTTTCACTGATCAGCCATGTTCACCGCTCGCGAGTTCAACTTGCAACTCAGGCAGATAAGATCACAGTTCCAAACGGCGGCTTTACGATTCAACCCGACGGGTCGGGCGAAGCCGGAATTAAAGCGGCATAAAAAGCGTGGCAACAACTTTTGTGTAGTCTCCCTACGGGAGAGCGGCGTGCGGCGATGAACTAGAGCAGTTACGGAAACACAGCCAGCCACGGTGCTAGCAAGACGCAGGGAGGGACGATCGGGGCCCCCGAGCCGACTTCAATCAGCTCCTCCAGGAACCTTGCCCGAAGCAGGCGCAGGTGTTTGAGCTGTGTCAGGCGGTAGAGTTGTTCCCTTTGATGAGCCGCACGATGGGATGCCACGCTCAATCGCGGTGCCTTCCTCGTAGTCGTTCCAAGTCTCGATCATCATGAACGGGATAGGATCGCCGGGTGGGAAATCCTTGCGCCAGAAATTAAACGTATCTGAGAACGTCTCACCGCAACGCGCCGAAACATGACGATTGAGGCCCCAGGAGGCTTTGCTGTCGTTAAACTGGGCCCAAGCGCCTCCGACGATCATTTTGTTGGGGTACTTGTCGCGCATGGTTTGGTAGAAATCGCTCAAGTATTCCTCTCCCCAATTGCTGCCATCCGGTTTCCACCCCTCTTTACCTGGCCCGATCCACGCGTAATATCCGTCGAACGCGTTTACATATTCGCCCGGGAGGTTCTCATAGATGAGAAACGGCGCAGGAGACCAGGTGTTGACCAGCGCGCGCACCTTATTCCAGTCTGTGTGCCCCCCCTTGGGAAAAATGAAGATAACAGGCCTTCCCTCGTAAGTCAGATATGCAGAGTGTCCCGGAGACTGCGGGGAAAGATATGCATCGTGAAACATTGTGAAATCGGAAACAGCCTCGTCGGTCGCTCCAACTTCGTCGTCAGTTTCGTCGTACATCATGGCGACGTGAAATCTGTTCTTCTCCGCCTGCTTCTGGATTAATGCATAGCTTTGATCG
>Ga0310038_10004017_pt1 | contig 10525 bp, 7 predicted proteins | sample Sb_taG_6_FD_200461 | JGI IMG/M metagenome (GOLD analysis project Ga0310038, IMG submission 200461) | Peat soil microbial communities from Weissenstadt, Germany - Sb_50d_4_PS metaG (v2) (version 2) | ecosystem: Environmental > Terrestrial > Soil > Wetlands > Peat | place: Germany: Weissenstadt... | reverse complement strand
ACGACCGAGAGATCGCCGCCGACATAGGCGTTGAAATTCACTTTCGCATCCGGCGTGTTGAAGTTGACAACCGGAATGTTGGCCGCCCGCGCTTCCTTGACGACCTCGACGAGGCTGCCGGGATCGGGGCTGGTGGTGACGATGGCGTCGGCCTTGGCGGCGATTGCGGCGCGGATCGCTTCCTGCTGCGAGGGGACGTCTCCGTTGTGGAACGATGTCTTGACAGTTTGCCCCGTGTCCTTGGCCCACGTTTCCGCCCCAGCGAGGAAATAGGTCCATACTGGATCGGCAGGCGATCCGTGTGAGATCCAATAGAATGTCTTCGCTTGAACCGCTAACGGCATTGACAGTGCAAACAATGCGAGGGCCAGCCTCGCGAACATCCTGACCATGGGCGTCCTCCCTTGTTCGAAATTGAGGCCGGATTTGCTCCGGTCTTCTTGATGAGGCAAAGCTTCGCATGGCGGCGCGATGGTTACAAGGAGGCGCCGGGGAACGGGGCGCCGGCTCGAGCGTCGCAATCCATGCGCTCGAGTCTGTTTCGGTTCAGGGGTAACGCTTCAACGGCGAGTCGCCCGCAGCGAAAAGGCTAGCGGCAGCCACGGTCGATCCGGCCAGCGCCACAGCAGATCAGCATCCTGCACCAACATCTTGAACATGCGCCATGTCACGGCGTCGTGCTCGTGAAACCAGTCCAAAACCAAACCCGCTGTCATCAGATTGGAGATTATGTCGCTGAGCGGATGTATCCATGTATAGGTCGTCGCATTGTGCGCTGTGGTCGTTTCGTCCACGTAGTCGTGCGCTTCATCCATCACTACCGGCTCGCGCGAGAAGTAGGGCGCGAAGAAGCCGGGTCGCCCATCGGACAGCAAAGCGGCATCATCGAAGACCATTGCCGCGGGATGCGCCTCGGCGAGGTAGAGCGAGCCGCCGGGTTTCAGGAAGTGGGCAACGATCTCTGCCCAGCGACGTAACTCCGGCAGCCACGAGATCGCGCCCCAGGTGACGAACACGATATCGAATGCCGCCGGCTCCGGGATTGCTGCCGGCGCGTCGTACAAATCGGCCTGAACGAAGCGCGCGCGATCGGCGAGGCCCACTTCGCTCGCGAGCCGACCGGCCGCAGCGATCGCGGGCGGCGAGAAATCCAGTCCTACGACGGTCGCGCCGCGTTGCGCCAGTTTCAAGGTGTCTGCGCCGAAATGGCATTGAAGGTGGAGGACACGCTTGCCGTCGACCGGCCAGAGCTCCGCCTCTTCAATCGCGTTGAAGCGGCCGCGCCCCGCGCGCAGGCTCGTCAGATCGTAACCGCGCGGGCCAAGATGCAACGCGACCTTCTCGTCCCAATGGGCGCGGTTGGTCGTTTTCCACGCCGGTTCGCTCACGACCGTTGCTCCTGCTTTTCGCGGCGATACGGGCTTTCCATCGCCCGCCCGCGCCGTCCTCGCTGTTCCTTTGGCGAAAGTGAGGGCCGTCCGTGACAAGTTGCAGGCTCGTGCTCGTCTGGCGCTAGATCTCGAATTCGACGCCGATCTCCATGATCTGGGCGGCGGGAATCTTGAAATAGGCGCCGGGCCGTTGGGCGTTGTGATGCATGAGCGCGAACAGCGCCTCGCGCCATCGCGCCATGCCGGGGCGCAGGCCGGAGGGGATGATCGTCTCGTGGCCGGTATAGTAGACCGCCCGAGCGGCGTCGAAATTGGCGATCTGGCCGCGCGCCGTAGCCGCCGCCAGCGCCTCCGGAACGTTCGGCTGCTCCATGAAGCCGTAGCGCACCTCGGCGCGCTCGATGCCCTCGGATATGGTCGTGACGGCCACTCGATCCTCGTCCGACACATAGGGCGTTTCGGTCGTCGTCACCGCGACCAGCAGCACATGGTCATGGAGGACGCGGTTGCAATTGACGTTGTGCGAGAGCGCAAGCGGCACGCCCTTGGCCATGCGGCCGAGCACGATCGCCGTGCCCGGAAGGCGATAGGGCGGATCGCGCTTGATGTGTTCGAGGAATTCCTGCGCACGCTCGCGAAGTTCAATGCGGAACTTGTCCATCACCTCCTCGCCCTTGCGCCATGTCAGCATGAGGAAAGCGATGACGAAGGCGATGAGCAGGGGGAACCAACCGCCGTCGAACAGTTTGGTCGAGGTCGAGGTGAAGAAAAGCAGGTCGAGCGCGAGAAGGCTGCCGTTGACCGTATAGACGACCAGCGGATTGTGTTTCCAATGCAGCGCCACGAACGTCGCCATCAGCGTGGTGATGACCATTAAGAGCGACACGGCGATGCCGAACGCGCCGGCGAGCGCGTCCGAGGAGCCGAAGCCGATGACGGCGGTCAGCGTGCCGGCGGCGAGCGCCCAATTGACGAACGGAACGTAGATCTGGCCGATCTCGCGCCCCTCGGTGTGGATGACGTTCATGCGCGGCAGGAAGCCGAGCGAAATGGCTTGCTGCGTCATCGAATAGGCGCCGGAAATGATCGACTGTGAGGCGATGACGGTCGCGACCGTCGCAAGAACGAGCAGTGGATAATGCGACCATTGCGGCGCCAGTTCATAGAACGGGCTGTCGAGCTCGCCCGGCTCGGTCAATAGAAGACCGCCCTGGCCGAAATAATTGAGGGTCAGCGCCGGCAACGCCACGCCGAACCAGGCGACGCGGATCGGCAGCGGGCCGAAATGACCCATGTCGGCGTAGAACGCTTCGCCCCCGGTCACCGCCAGAAACGCCCCGCCGATGACCACGAAGGCGAGCGGCCCGGCGTGCCAGAGATAGGTGACGGCCGCCAGGGGGTTGAGCGCGGCGAGCACGGCCGGCGCTCTGACGATGCCGACCACGCCGAGGACGCCGGCGACGATGAACCAGATCAGCATGACCGGCCCAAAGAGGCCGCCAATGAACGACGTGCCGTTGCGCTGGATGAGAAACAGCCCGACGAGGATGACGACCGTGAGGGGAACGACCGCGTGCTCCATCTGCGGAGCATAGATCTTGAGGCCCTCGATCGCGCTCAAGACCGAAATCGCCGGCGTGATCGTGCCGTCGCCGTAGAGCAGAGTCGCACCGATGAGACCGACCACGACCATGGCCGCGCGCCAGCGGTTTTGCTTGGCGCGGCGCGGGCTCACCAGCGCCAGCAGCGCCAGAATGCCGCCCTCGCCGTGATTGTCGGCGCGCATGATGAGGATCGCGTATTTGAACGAGATGACGACGATCAGCGACCAGAAGATGAGCGACACGATGCCGAGCACCGCTTCCGGCGTGATTTGTCCGGACGGACTGGCGGACTTGGCGGCGACATTCAGCGTATAAAGCGGGCTCGTGCCGATGTCGCCGAACACGACGCCCATGCAGGCCAGCGCCGCCGGCCCCAGCGCGCGCGCCGTCTCCTTGCGGGGCGCCGCCCCAGGCGCCGCGGCGATCTTGGCGGTTGCACTCATTGCGCGGCCTATTGCGAGCGGCCTTGGTTGTTGACGACGGTAGCGCAAGCGCGAGGAAGCGTAAACCAGCCAAACCGCCGGCCGGATGTCCGTGTGCCTTCCGCCGGCTACACGTGCCCGCCCTTCGCGCGGCCCGAGGCGTCAACCAGCCGCAAGACGTCGTCCGCCGCGCCGCCGAGGGCTGTCACCGCCGTCGCGAGCGCGAGCGTCAGCTCCCGGTTGAGGCTGAAGGCCGGCGGCCCCACGATGCAACGCCAGGACGCGGCGTCCTGGGCGCTCGCCCGCGCTTTCGTGTCGGCGTAGTCGATCATCGCGCAATAGCAGATGACGTTGTGGTCGCAGACGACGTCAAACCGCACTTCCGCCTGGGCAGCCCATGGTAGAATGATCTCGGCCATGGGCAGCGTCGAATATTGAAACGCTGGCGGCGCGTCGAGCGGCACGTAGGGGACAACGTCGAGGATGTAGTTCATGAGCCGGCACGTCGCCACTGTTGCCGCGTAGGCCGTAGTCCACGCGAGATCGCCGGTACGAGGAGAGGCGAACAGGCACGCGCTCGCCCTTGCGCCCAAGAGCTTTGCGACATCGAAGCTCAGATACGTAGCGACCGCGGATCCAAGGCTGTGCCCGCAGATAGTGACCGTCGCCTCGCCCGCCGTCTTCGCGATTCCGTCTGCGGCGTTAACGCCGATCTCGGCGCCGTCGAGGTCGACAAGGGTCATACTGTCGTAGACGCTCCAGAAGCCCTGCTCGACCTTCGCGCCCGGCGACGAGGGGGCGGCGCGCAGAAAGAAATCGGCGTCGATGACCCATTCGGCGAAGCCGCTCGTCCCGCGAACTGCGGCGGCGTAGCGAGTGGGGTCCGCGTGATTGCGCGCGAGATATCCATAGAACACGAGCTGATCGCCGAGCCGCAACGCTTTTGGCTCGTTCGGACCCAGGCTGCTCATGGCGGGCAGGATGGCGTCGCGGGCGATCAGATGGCCGACGATGTCCCAGCCCGCCGCGGCGGCCCGCGGCTCGTCGTGCGGCGTGATCGACCCGGGCACATACATGCCTTCGGCGAAGGCGACGAGATATCCAAAGTCCACGACTTGGGGATTTGAGATTGGCATGGGCTGGTTCCTCCTGATTGCGTTGATCCTCTCCCGCAAAGCCAGGTAGATGGGTCCGGCCTCGCGCGCTGCTGTCAAGCACTTCCCTGTCCGACCGCTTGTTGCTGGGACTTGTCCTGAGGCTGATGCTGCATGGCGAGCATCTGCGGCAGCCACGCCTTGTGCTCGCCGTCGAGGAGGTCCTCGGTCGTTGTGACGAGGTCGGCGAGGTTCATCGGGGCCTCCGCGTCGAGCCCGAGAATTTGTTCGAGGCTCGACTGCATCGCGAAATAGCTCGAAATGAGATATTTGCGCCGGTCGATGAGACCGTAGCCCGCGATCGCCGCCGCGAGCGTCGTCATCGCGCTGATCCAGGGCGCGAACCTCTGCGCCAACGCCCCGAGGCCGCCGAAGACGATCGCCGCGAGGCCGGACGCGAAGGCGAGCCACCAGAGATTGTCGGCCGCCTCCTGGTTCTTTTGGCGCGCTTCCCGGTAGTAGTCGATCTGGTCCTGAATCCGGCCTGTCTTATACCAGTCCTTGGTCATAGAGGCGGGAGGCTCGCGCTTGTCGCCCGAATCCGGGACGGGATTGTCGGCGCGCACGAGGCCCTTGTCGGTCGCCTGCTTGACGATCTCCCTGCTCAAGGCGGCGAGTTTCCTGGCGGCGGCCGCATCGGCGGCGGCCTTGGCCGCGGCCGGATCGGCTATGCCCTTGGCTGCGTCGGCGGCTGCTGCGCCGTAGGCGCCCGCCCGCGCGCCGTAGAGGTAGCATTCCGACTTGAGGCCTTCGGCGGTCGCGCGCACCTGGATCCATTTCTGCTCGTCGCCGGCGCCGACGATCTGCCGCCCGAGGAAAGCCGCAACCGCCGAGGCGAGCGCCGCCAGCAGGGCCGCCCCGGCTCTCCAGTCGGGAAGGGCGACGGAGACCGCGCCAAGGAGCGCCGCGGCGATGACAAAGAGAAGCGCAGCCAGATTCCAACGCTGCGTCGCCGCCTGCTGGTCGCGCGCGAATTTCGCCCAGCCGCGATAGGCGTTCCAGGTTTGTCTCAGCATGGATTTGTCCCTCCCGGTTCAGGCCGCTAAGACGGCCGGTCATGCGCCGCTCACTGCGCCGCCTTCGCCGCCGGCCCGGCCGTCAGGTCAAGCGGCGGCGGGTCGGTGGCGCAGATCGGACGGTCGAACTTGAGCGGATAGTCGGCGGCGCCGTCGAGCGTACCGGGGTACTCGCGCAGGCGAAGCAGCGCGCGTACCCGCAATGCGTTGGCGGAGGTCCGCCCCTCATGAATTGCGACGCGCCATTCCCGCCCCCGAGAATTCGACCATCACATCAATTCAACCTGCCATGCGGACGCCAGCGCCGACAAGTCAAATTCCGGCAGAAGCCGGCGGCCGTCGAACTTGTCTTGCGACATCCGATGGAGACCCGATCGAGACCACGCGGAGTTCTTCGTTATCCATTTCCGGAGGCGGCGCTTTGTAAGGCGCGCTCTGCCCGAGCGTTGCCTCCGCCAGCGACCGCAGCACCGAGCCGGCGACCCGGCCTCGAGGAGGCCCTTGTAACGTCGCCCCCGTGCCGATTTTGGTCTCGCGCGCCCTCACGCCCCCCGCTCGCGCAGCGTGCTTGCGAGCGCGACATAGTCGGTCTTGCCTGAGCCGAGCAGGGGGATCGCGTCGAGGATGACGACCGACCTAGGGACCATAATTTCGGACGCGCCCTTGATCTTCATCCGTGTCTCCACCTCCGCCCGCCTCGCGCCCGGATAGGTGGTGGCGAGGATCACGCGTTCGCCTCTCTTCGGATCCGGCGCGGCGACCGCCGCCACGATATGATCGGGCCAAAGGTCGGCAACGATATCCTCGATCGCCGCGAGCGACACCATCTCGCCAGCGATATTGACGAAGCGCTTGGCGCGGCCCTTGATCGTGACGAAGCCCTCCTCATCGATCGCCACGATGTCGCCGGTGTCGTGCGCGCCGCCGGGCGGCGGCTCGAGTTCGCCCGGATTGTCGGCCCGATAGTAGCCGATCATGACGTTCGGGCCCCGCACGATCAGCCGGCCGCCCTCGTCGATGCCGGGCACGGGCTCGATGCGCGGCTCGACCAACGGGAGGAACTTGCCGACCGTCCCGTTTCTGTTGAACGCGGGCGAGTTGACCGCGAGCACGGGCGAGGCCTCGGTGACGCCGTAACCCTCGAGAATGCGCAGGCCGAATTTCTCGATATAGAGGCGCCGCGTCTCGGCCTTTACCGGCTCCGCGCCGGCGATGACATAGCGCAGCGAGCGGAAACCGGACGGGCTGGCGTTGCGCGCGTAGCCGGCCAGAAAGGTGTCCGAGCCGAACAGTACGGTCGCGCCAACGCTGTCGATGAGCTCCGGGATCTGCCGGTAATGCAGCGGCGTCGGATAGAGGTAGATCCGCATCGAACCGATGAGGCCGAGCAGCAGGCCGCCCGTCAGGCCGAAGGAGTGATAGATCGGCAGCGGGTTAAAGCAGATGTCGGTGAGCCTCAGATCGAAACGCGTTTCGACCTGGGCGATATTGGCGAGCAGATTGGCGTGCGAGAGCGCCACGCCCTTAGGCGCCCCTTCCGAGCCGGAGGTGAACAGCACGACCGCCGGATCGTCGGGCTCGGCCCGAGCGAGCGGGCGTCCGGCGGTGAGCGCGGCGCGCAATTTATCCATCGCGGTCACGCCGGCGCGCATGTCCTCGAGCCAGACGATGCGGGCGTGCGCCCCGATCGCCTCGATCTGCGGCTCGAGATTGGCCTTCTCGACGAAGACGCGGGAGGTGAGCACAAGCCTGATGCGGGCCTCCCGGCAGGCGGCGACCAGATTGTGCGAGCCGGAGGTGAAGTTGAGCATCGCCGGCACGCGGCCAGCGGCTTCAAGGGCCATGAAAGTCACCGCGGCGCCGTTGGCGGTGGGCAGCATCACGCCGATCGTCTCGCCGCGTGTGGAAATCGCCGCGACCTTGCGCGCCAGCACGCCGACGCCGATGCGAAAGGCGCGCAAAGTCAGCGCACCGCTCACGGGATCCTGCACCGCCACGCGCTTGAGGCCGCGCGCCTTCGCCGATTCCTCGAACGCCGCGAAAACGGTGCGGCGAATGTCGGACGCCGCGAAGAGGAGGTCCGACGTCATGTCGTAAACGGCCGGGCCGGCGGCCCGCCGCCTCGCCCGGCCGCGCAAGCCCGCCGGCGTCGCGAGCCGGCGCGGTGGGAGGACTGTCACGGTCACTTTCGGGAAGAGACGCCTGCCGACGTAGGCGGCGCTGAGGCGCGAGAAATAAGTGCGCTCGGCTCCGGCGAGGTGGACCGGGGTGACGAGCGCCTCGCTTTTTTCGGCAATCAAAGCCGCCGCGTCATAGGTTTTCATCGAGTGGCCGGTGATCGCGGCCTGGCTGTCGAGGAACATCGCCAGCCGGTGACCGCCGCCGACCTCGCGGGCGAGCGCGCGCGCCGCGAGCGGCCGCGCGGGATCGAGCAGACGCGCTTGGGCGAATTTAAAAAAGAGCCGCGCTGGCCAGCCCTTAACGCAGGCGGGGTCGACCGCAAACAACGGCGGCGCGTCGATGAGCGAGAAGACGATCGCCGCGTCGAGCGACGAGACGTGATTGATCGCAATGACGTTGGGCCGCCCCGTGGGCTCGAGGTTTTCCTGTCCCACGACCTCGAGCCGGAACAGTGCGCGGCATAGCGTACGGACACTGAAGGCGAAGATGTTCGCCGGCAGCCGGCGGAAGAAATAGGTCGCCGCTGCGATATTGGCGACGCCGAGGACGACCAGCGCCATCGGCTCGCTCAACCTGAAGACCTGCAACAGGACCATGGTCGCAAGCGAACCGCCGACCATCCACATGTAACTGAGGGCGTTGACCGCGGCGACGACGCGAGCGCGCCGGTCCTCGCCGGCCCAGGCCTGAACCGCAGCGAAGATCGGAACGACGAACAGGCCTGCGGCGGCCGAATAAACGAATATCTCCAGCGCGATGCGCAGGCCCGCGGCGCTCATGAAGAATTCGGCGAGCGGAACTTCGCGGCTCGCGACCGGCATCGCGCCGGTCGAAAGCCCCAGGTCGATCGCCAGCGCCGCGATCACCAGGAGCAGGAAGGGCGCGGGCGCGAGCTCGATGCGCCCTTGCGAGAGCGCCGCCGCGCCGAGCGAGCCCGCGGCGATGCCGATGGCGAAGAAGAGATTGATCGCAATCTCCACGTCGACGCCGCCGCCGATCCGCGACTTGATGATGACCGGCACGAGCGACAGCGTCACCGCGCCGACGGTCCAGAACCAGCTCGTGCCGATCGCGCCGACCCACTGCCGGTCGTCGGCGCGCACTTCGCGGATCACCGTCCAGGTGGAGGCCAAGACGTTCTTGTGGACCTTGAGCCCCGGCGCGCCGACGCCGGTCGGCGGGATAAAGCGCGACGCGGCGTAGCAGGCGAGCGCAATGACCATGAGCTGCGCAACCACGCTCGCCGCCGAGCGGCCTGCCGCCGCCGCGAAGCCGCCGAAGACGAGGCCGCAGATGATCGCCGCGAAGGTCGCGCCCTCGATGAGCGCGTTGCCCGAGACGAGCTCCTCGCGCCGCAGATGATCGGGCAGGATGCCGTATTTGATCGGGCCGAACAATGCCGCGATGACCCCAAGCCCGAACAGCGCCACATAGAGCAGCGTCGGCGAAGCGAACGCGAATCCGGCCGCCGCGATCATCTGAACGAAGATTTCCGCGAATTTGAGCCGCCGGGCGATGAGCGCCTTGTCATGCGAATCCGCGATCTCCCCGCCGAGCGCGGAGAGGGGGATCGAGGGGAGGATGAAAACGATGGTCGCGAGGAGGATCTCTAGGCTGGCGCTCTCCCCGCCGAACCGGAAGAGAATGAGCATGACCAGCATATTGCGGACGAAATTGTCGTTGAACGCCGAGAAGAACTGACACCAGAACAGCGGCGCGAAGCGCCGCGACGTCATCAAGGTCCGAAACATGAGGGCCGGCGTCCCTAAACGGTGCCTGGGCGGGATAGGACGCCGAAGCCTTGGGGCGCGTCAAGCGGGGAAGCGCGTTCGCGCGGGGAAACCCGAGGATGACGTTGGTTCCTCGACACGATCACTTCGGCTCGATCGTCTGTCCGTTCATCGATCCCTCGACCGCCTCGACGTAGGCCCGCGCGACGTCGACGGCCGCCTTGCCGGGCGTCGGGTCCATGCCAAATTTCACCATCGTCTCTTTGACCCAGCCGGGGCACACGACGTTGACGCGAACGCCGCGGGTCGCCTCCAACGCTGCGACGCGCGTAAAGCCCTCGAGGCCTGCGTTCACCATCGAGACCGCGCCGCTTCCGACCATGGGAAATTTCGACAGCACGCCGCTCGTGATCGTGATCGAGCCCCCTTCGCGAACCTCAGGCAGCGCGGATCGAACGAGATTGACCTGCCCGAGCAGCTTGTTCCTCACGCTGAAGAGGAAGTCTTCCTCGGTCAGCTTTTCGAGCGGCGCGAACCTCGCGTCTCCCGCGCACGAGACGACTGCGTCGAGATCCTTGACCTCGGTGAAGAATCTCCGGGTCGATGCCGGATCCGAGATGTCGATCTTTGGCGCGATCTTTCGCGAAGCTCGGATGACTTCGTGTTTGTTTGCTTCGAGCGCCGCGGCGACAGCCGCGCCGATCGTGCCTGTTCCGCCAACGACGACGACTTTCATCTGCGACCCCAATCTGGCGAATAATGTGGCCGCTCGCTCAGCACGCCTCGCCGCGGCCCGGCAAATCTTGGCGTATCAGCCCCGTGCTCTAAGTCGAGCCTCCCCGGGCAAACGTCGACCCGCGTCGAAATTCTGCGCCGGTTTTGCGTTCTCGACAAGCCTTACCCTCGTCCAGCCGGTCGAGCGGATGCCGGAAAAGGGCGCGGTGCATCCCGCCCCCACAAGCTACAGATTCACAGGGAAACGTCCGCCGGTCGAATGTGTGAATGCGGGAGAGCCAGGCTCGGGTCT
>Ga0310038_10004010_pt1 | contig 10528 bp, 5 predicted proteins | sample Sb_taG_6_FD_200461 | JGI IMG/M metagenome (GOLD analysis project Ga0310038, IMG submission 200461) | Peat soil microbial communities from Weissenstadt, Germany - Sb_50d_4_PS metaG (v2) (version 2) | ecosystem: Environmental > Terrestrial > Soil > Wetlands > Peat | place: Germany: Weissenstadt... | reverse complement strand
CGCTGGCCTGGCGTGCTTGATCTTTCGCAGAACCCAGCTGCGCTTGGGTCACGCCGACCTGATCCTGCGCCGATTGGATCGTCTGTTTCGCTGCGTCGATTAAAGCCTGGTCCGCAGCCACTTGGGCATCATCGGCATCCATGGTGGCCTTGGCCAAGTCCACGTCCTGTTGGTCAATAATTCCTTGTTTGAAAAGAGGGTCGAGCCTTCCCCACTGGTTGCGCGCGTTGAGTGCGGTGGCCCGGTCCTTGGCTATCACGGACTCCGCACTCTTTTCGCTCGCGACTGTGCCCGAAAGATCCGAGGTCGCTTTCTGAACTTGTGCCCCAGCTGTAATGACCGCAGACTGGGCCGAGCCCAGTGCTGCCTGGGCCTGATCGACCTGCGTCTGGAACAGTTCCGGATCGATCAGCGCGACCAGTTGTCCTTTTGTTACCTTCGTATTGAAATCTGCGTAAAGAGCTTTGATGTTGCCCGACACTTGACTGCCTACCTGCACGTCGACAACGGCGTTGAGCGTGCCCGTGGCCGTGACGCTCGCTTGTACGGTTCCGCGTTCCAGAGGTACGGTCTCGTAGGTTATCGCGTTCTGCGAATGCATTCGCCACAGTTCCCCGACTACCGCAAGCGCGATGATCAGGCCAATCGCCAAAGCCCACTTGGTCCAGTGATATCGACGGTGCGCCCGGATTGACACCGGAGGAGTAGAGACGAGCGGGAATATTATCGGTTCTGCGCGGACCGGATCCGCTACCGTGGCCATATTCACGATTCCTTTCCTGCCCAACGATCCGCCGAAGTCAGATCTCAGCAGGGCCTAGAACGTGGATCCAGATCACCCTGCGCCACGCATGAGCCAGCCCCTATATCGACATGCACGTCGGCCACTGCGTTGGAGCGGGCAAATTGCTGTTCTGCGACATCCATAGATTCGCTCATTTGCTCTGGCAATACTGTGCAAAATGGCTCTTTCACTCGGAATGTGCGCCGGGGCGCTCCAACGAGGGCTGATAAGACTGGGCAATTGCCCGGGAGTATTGGAGTCTCACGGGCCACGCCCTCTGAGTCCGAACAGCTGGACCCGCTTGAATCTTTCAGATCAGCGACATCAAGTGACTGAGCACCAGCAGTTTGTCTTGCTCGGCCCCATCCGAGATCAGAGTCGTGAAGTTTCAGTTTATTGGAGGGTACGGAGGAGGGGAGGGGAGGCCGAAACTATTTCAGCCCACAGGGGTTCGACCTTGGGATGACGAACAAGATCAAGAACTCGTGTGCCAAGCACTGCCACATTTAGACGTTCATAAGCCTTTAGACCTTAGCTTTTGGTCATGATGATCAATTTGCATTCCCGGCATTGCGAAAGGGTAGGATTACTCCTCCTGCTGTGCGCAGTCGCTTCGGGTGCGTCGGCAGTGCCGCAGAACACTAAAGGTTCAGGGGCGGCGGCTCGCCGGACAGTTCGCGAATCCGAGGCTATTGCACCTTGGCTTGTGAGCTCAGACCAGGGTCTGGGGATCATTGGCGCCGCACTAGAATCCCGTCGGCACATGGATTCCAACGCCGATTGCTCAAACCTGGTACACGCAATCTATGAACGGGCCGGCTTTACCTACTCCTACGCGAATTCCTCCGAGCTTTACCGAGGGATCAAAGAGTTTCGGCGCGTCATACATCCGCAACCGGGTGATTTGGTGGTGTGGCCCGGACATGTGGGAATCGTTATTAGTCCTGTGCAACATTCCTTCTTCAGCGCGATGCGTTCGGGGCGTGGCGTCGAATTCTATGATTCCCCATATTGGCAGCGGCGTGGACGGCCTCGATTCTTTCGTTACCTGAAAGCGGCTTCGCGAACTCAGTCGTCTGCTTCGACTCGAAACGCAAACTTGAAACGCAGTAGTTTGAGGAACGCTGAAGCGCATGACCCGGTTCCCGCTGAAGAAGACTCGGGTCCGACTCCTGGCGTTTCCGGCATTTCACCGGCTACCGGCACAAGCAAGACTGGGCCCAATGAGAATGAGTCGGCGAGTGGCACGGTCCCAGCGGACGCAGTCGGGCCCGCGGGAGTCAGCAAAACGAATCAACCGGCAGCGTTATCTGCGGTTGATGCACCGCAAGTAGCCTCGCTTCACAATTCAGAGAGCCAGGCGACACGCGACGCGCCGAGCGCGACGGATCGCAATAAACCGATGCCAACGGGTCACAAGCTTCAAGTCCTGGAAGAGGTTGTTTGGGAAAAGACGGCGACCAAGCCTTCTGCGGGCATACCCTTCGAGTCCGTGGATATGCCGGCGCCGCACGACGTGCCTCGGCCTCCGCAGGGCTTCGGGGTCTCGAACATGGCTGCGATGGCTGGTCACGTGCGCGCGCGAATGCGTTCTGAGGGCGGACAGTTGGCGAAAGAATCGAGGTCTGAGCCCCCTCTGATGGCGATGAGCCGTACCGTGCCGCGTCCGCCGTGGAGTTCAACCAGCCGGAGGATTTCAGCGCCTTCAGTTCCTCGCCCGCCCGCAGGAAGAGTCCCGCGTGCATCCCAGGGTTCGCCTTACTAACCTGGCAGTCCGGCGCCCCACACCCACAACGGCTAGCAAATAAACATGCGAACCGAGTCGCACACAGGATCGTAGTCGTGCCGCTCTCCGTTCTCCGCGCCCGATCAACTCCGCAACTCCTACTGTGATGAACTGGCTTTCTGATCCTTAACCTGCAGATCATTCACCACCTGCTTCACATTAGGCACGCTCGTGGCCACCTTCTCTGCATTGTCGCGCTTGTCCTGCGAGTTCACTTCCCCGCTCAGCGTGACTACGCCGCTCTTCACTTCGTATTTCACGTTGTCATGCATTTTGTTTTGGATCAGCGCGGCATCCAGATTCTCTTCGATGCCCTTGTCCAGATCAGAGTTCACCGCTTTCGCGTCTTCTTCTGCGCCCAGTGGAATTACGGCGATCTCATCCGCCACAACCTGTGCGCCCGCAAGGGACTTTGCAAGCGATTCGGCCTGTGACTTGGCGTTGTCACTGGTAACATTTCCGCCCAGAGTCACTACACCTTTGTCGCGATCTTGCTTGACGGAGACGTTCTTGAAGCCAGCTTGATCGAGCGAGTTACGGATGTTGTCAGAAACATCAGGTGACTTTGCCGAGGCCCCTGAGCATCCCAACACTGCCCCGATGGCCAGAAGGGTGAGTGAGGCAAACAACAATTTAATCGTTTTCATGTTTTTCCTTTAATTAGATCTGGATTGAATCCGGGAGAATGACCAACTTCTGCGGAGACAGCCTCTAGCTTCGCTCACTTGCGTCCACAATGCTGTGCAGAACCGCTCACTTTGTGAACAAGCGCGTCCTACCCGCATCTTAGGAATCGTTGCTCTTCAGCCTCACGAGGCAGAGATCGCATAAGAAGCACAGCTCCATAGGTCCACCCGTGCAAGAAACTCGCTCCAGACGAAACTGAACCTTATGGTTTTCTCTTCAGGTGATTCGGGTGTCGCTCGAAAGAGAAGAAAACTGAGAAGACGTTCGGGCGGTGCGGTGATCGAAAGGAAACGGCTTTCATTTAGAAGCGTTCGCACACCCGCAGTTTCTACCCACAGTTACGATGATCAGCCATGTCTTCCAGCTAGTTACGGTGCCACCCGTAGTCATGCATGTTACTGAAAGACCTCAATATTTACAGACTGAAAAGGCTGGCGTCGGCGGTTCAACTCCGTCCCTGGCCACCATGTTTTGAACGACCTAGCATTTGTTGATTTCCGTTCTTGCTTGCGTTTGCTTGCAATTCTTGTTGTATTCTGATGCTCGCGGTTCCCAATCGCTCAGTCTGTCCACCGCTCCGCGCTGGGACTCAGGGACAAACTGAGTGTAGATTCCCATCGGGGTCGAGATGCGTGAGTGCCAAAAGTCCATTTCCCGTATCGAGGCGGTCAGGATTCGGTTTTCCGTATTGCGGGCAGATTGTCGACAAACCTTACCTCACCGGATTACTTCACGTTTGACCGTCATCCGCCCGGTGGAAGTGTTTAGAATTTGATACGGCAGAAGCAGCAGTGCCGGGCGTTCAAACTCATTTTTTCAGTTCCGCCGGCCAATTCGTCAACAAGGTAATGGTTGTGGTCTTGGCTCGATCCCCGGTAAGCACGGCGAAACGCTGGCCATCGGCGCTGACGTCGAACAAGGGCAAGGTGCGATCCGGAAGGTTGGGGAAATCCAGTTGAAACATGGGGCGAATGGAGTCAACACCGAACGTCGGCTGGGTATGAATCTGCGCCGCCATCAACCGGTTGCTCATCGTTACGTAAAACAATTCTTTGCCGCCGAAACGCGGCAGCCATCCGCCGGTGGTGGAAACCTGGGATTTCGACCCTGCCCCCGGAAATGGCACCACGTACACTTCCGGCCGTCCGGTTTCGTAGGAGAAAAACGTAAGCCACCGGCCATCGGGAGAGAATTTGCCTTCGTATTCACTGGCTGTCAATGCGGCGGTCGCCGCCGGACGAAACGCCGCGCCTCCAGCCAGCGGCAAACTCCAGTTCGAGTAAACTCCATCTTTCGTGCTCAAGTGCATCGAGAGATATTTCCCGTCGCGTGACCAATCAATGGGAATCCCAAATGCCAAAGCGTCGTTCTTATACAGCGTGTCTTCGGGACGGCTGCCGTCCAGCGTCCGCCGCCGGATCGACCATGTTTGACCTACATGTACAGCTCCCTCCTCCACGTAGTATGCGAGCTCCTTCCCGTCGGGCGACCACGTGGGACTCATGTCTTGTGGACCGAAGGTGATGCGCGCAGGGGGCCCTTCGGCTACGGGGTAGACCCAAATATCTTCGGTTCCTGATTTTGGGTCGTCAACACTGACTGCGACCGACTTTCCGTCTGGAGAGAATCGCGGCCAGCCATAAACCGAAAGGGGACCTGGCGTTGCGATCACGTTTCCACTGCGATCGAAGATCTTCAGTTCCGATTCGGCGGAGCTTTCGTGATAGGCCATCACGCCATTCTTGGAAGCCGAAAAATATCGCGCGTTCCCCAAAGTCTGCGGATCACCCGAGAGCTTCCACGTGCCCGTGTCGAACTTCTGCGCCATAATGTGCCCGTCTCGCGAAAACAGAAGGTAGTCTGAGGCGAATTGCGGCATCTGCCCCGACGCCTCTGCCACTCCATCTTGCTCCGGTTTGTCCAGCTCCCCCACCCTGAGTTCGGGCGGAGCATTCAACTTGGAGACTGAGTAAAGAAAATGTTTGCCGTCGGGCAGGAAAAAGGGCTCGTTGTGCGATTGCTCCGCCGGTCTCAGTTTCGTCGCCGGGGAAACATTCCCTCCCGATGCCGACACCCGATAGATCGGGCCAAACAGGTCTTTGCAGAACAGGATCGTGCCATCCGCGTTCCAAGTGCCACCGCCGCTCTCGCTCCCGACTCCGTCCGCCAGAACCTGCGGGGTCCCTCCCGCAATGCTGATCTTCTTCAGCTTTCGATCGGCGGCGAAGGCAAGCGACTGGCCATCGAATGACCAGAACGGCTTGCTGGCATCTTCGGTCCCGTCGAGCACGGTCGCCTGCTGCGCATTCAGCGCACGCAGCCACAGCTTAGTCACGCCCTGTTCGTTGACGGCGGAGAATGCCAGAGTCTTGCCGTCCGGAGAAACGACCACCGGGCCAATCTCCAGGCCCGACAAGGGAAACGTCGTTCCCGGCGGCGGCGGAACGTAAGACCGCACGGCAGACGCAGGCGAACTCCCCAGGTTGAAGAAATGACCGATGGCAGCGCCGATGACGAGCAGTGCTAGGCCCATCAGCACCAGCCCAGTTCTCTGCGAACCCGAACGCTGTGTTGGCGCCGCCGCGGAGGACGAGGCGAGAGAAATGCCCTTCAATTGCAGCCGCAGATCGTGCGCGGTTCGGAACCGTTCCTCGCGGTCTTTTGCCATGCACGTTGCGACCAGATAATCGAGTGCTGCCGGACTCAGAGGCTTGATCTTGCTGATCGCTTCCGGATCTTTTTCCAGAATTGCCGAGGCGACGCTGATCTGGTTCTTGCCCTCGAATGCCCGCTTGCCGGTCGCCATCTCGAAGACCACAGCGCCGAAAGCAAAGATATCCGACCGTGCATCGGCATCTTTGCCTTCAATCTGCTCGGGAGACATATACTGGATCGTCCCCACAACGCTGCCCGCAGTGGTCAGAGGGCTCATCGGACTGGCCCCGCTCATGGTTCGAGCTGCCGTTAACAGCGGCGCTGACGCACCGCCCGAAGCGGCCAGCGTCGGCTTCGCCAGACCAAAGTCCATGAGCTTCGCGCCGGATTTCGTCAGCATGATGTTGCCCGGCTTCAGATCGCGGTGCACAATCCCGGCTCCATGCGCCGTCTCCAGCGCTTCGGCGATTTGCATTCCGGTCTTCAACAACTCCGGCAGCGGCATTGCCCCCTTCCGCAGCCGGTCGGCCAGCGTCTCGCCATCCAGGAACTCCATCACCAGAAAATCGGTACCATTGTGCGAGCCGATGTCATAGAGATGACAGATGTAGGGATGATTCAAGGAGGAAATGGTGCGCGCTTCGCGCTCGAAGCGCTGTTTGAACTCGAGATTCTCAGAAAGATGAGAGGGGAGAATCTTGATCGCGACGGTGCGATCCAGGCGCGTATCGCGGGCGCGATACACCTCGCCCATGCCGCCAGCGCCCAGCGGCGATTGGATTTCGTAGGGACCGAGTTTCGTGCCAGAAGTGAGGGCCATCCGTGCGCGTCATTATAGTCCGATAGGAAAGCCGTGGCTCACAATGCTGGCTGGGCCGATCAATAGAAGCCGTCACACTGGGCACTTCGGTTCGACGATGCGCCAACTCCCGGTTTGTCGGCAAACCTTCCCTAATCGCGTTACCTCAGAGTTGCCCGTGACTCGGGCGCAAATTCCCGAGAGGCACCCCCCAGCCGCGCGAAGAGATGATTCTTCGGCCGAGGTCGGGGCGTGATCGGTTGAGCGACGAGCTTCACTTCTTCGCTGTTGGAACCCGGCGCTTCAACTCTTCAAACCAGTTCAGTACGACATTGATTTGCGAGGGTGCTGCGTCGCCTGCCTCGCTGGGCTTGACCATCAGGAAGCGCTGGCCGTCGGGTGAGACGTCGTAGTTGGGAGCCGTTCCCGGGGGTGGCACGTAGTGTCCCTCGAAGAGCACTCGGGGCTTGCCCGCCGCGAAGCTCGGCAGCGTTGAAATGTCCACAGCCATCATCTTGTCGCCGTTGCGGTAGAACAGCTCCCTTCCGTTGCGGTTCCATACTGGTTCCGTGCCGCCTTCCGTCGAGATTTGCCACTTCCCGCCGGAGCTTGGATAAGGCTGCACGTAAATTTCCCACCGGCCGCTTTCATTCGAGATATAAGCCAGCCAGCGCCCGTCCGGGGAGAACTGCGGCACACTCTCGTTGAACTGGGTTCGGAGAAAGGGTTGCGCCTTGCGGTCGCCGAGCCCCAGCATCCAGATGTCATATCCGGTGGTGGGAGTAATTTCAACGAAGGCCAAGACTTGTCCGTTCGGAGACCAGGACATCGGAAAATGGACGAACTCGCTGGTGGTCAAACGCTCCAGCCCGCCACTGCCGTCGGCCAATTGCCAAAAAAGGTTTAGCGGCCCTTCCTTGTTCGAGTTAAATGCTATTCGTTTGCCATCCGGTGTCCAAACCGGGGTACTGTTATGTGTTCCCTCAAACACAAACCGGGTCAACGTCTCCCGCGACAGATCGTAAAGCCAGAGTTGAACTTCCTGTCCCTGGAGGCTTACGACTAGCCGCCGACCATCGGGGGAAAGGCGCGGGAACACGTAGGGGCGCGCCGGGGCGGCGACGGGTTGCTCTGCCCCATTGCGGTCGACCCACACCAGCCTGTGCTGAGTCACCTGAACGCCCCCGGGAATATAGGCCAGGGATCCCGTGGAGGAGATGCTGTACTGGGCGACTCCGCTGGTTGTAGATTGCAAGACGCCCTCCACCATGGGGACCGCCGCCCCTGAGACCGCAAGCTGCTGGCGATCGAATGGCACAGCCATCAGGTTTCCGTCTTGCGCGTACAGCAGGTGGCCAGTGGGCGCATAGCGGGGCTGCGTTCCCCCTTGGATCAGGTTGCGTTGTTCGCCCGTGCCGACCGAGCGGATGGCAACATGTGCGTTGATCCAACTCACGGAAGTCGGTGCGGCTGAGAAGAGCATCGCCTTGCCGTCGGGCAAGAACTCCGGCCAGCGGTGGGCGATCTCGCCTTTTTCCAGACGAGTCAGGGTTTGCGGAGCGCCTCCCGCTTCCGGCACTTGCTTGATAGGTGAGCCTGTTAAGGCGGCGAAGGTAATTATCCCGTGGTTGTCCCAACTGGCTCCGAGGGGGAACGGAGCATCGGCGAGGGTCACTGCCGATCCTCCGCTAATCGAGACCTTCTTCAGCTTTTCGTCCGCGAAAAACCCGAGCCATTGACCGTCGGGCGAGAAGAAAGGTCCGGTAGCCCCTTCGGTGCCGGGGATGGGCCGGGCCTCCAGACTGTCCATTGCCCGCAAATAAAGCTGCTGCATGCCCCCTTGGGTGGCAACATATGCGAGATGAGTACCGTCTTGGGAAAGAGCGACGGCAGGCTGGTCCAGTCCCGCAAGCCGCTGACCAGGCGGCAGGGTGATCACAATACGGCTGACGGGCCTTGGCGGCTCGGGCTTCAGATTCCACGTGGCCAAGCTCGCGACCACTGCACCCAGCATCAAGGCACCGAAGCTGAGCAACAACATCTGGAGCCGCTGGGTACCTCTCGGTGCGGCAGCTGAGATAGGCGCGACCTCGGAGCCTCCTTCGGCGATCCACCTGAGCTGCAGTTTCACATCATGTGCCGTCTGTATCCGGTCGTCTGGATCCTTCTCCAGGCAGGCCTTCACGACGCGTTCAAGCGCGGGAGGTGACATCGGTTGAATGGCTGAGATCGGCTTCGGCTCGGCGGCCAGAATCGCGGCAATCGTGCTCGCCGACGTCTTCCCTTCAAATGCCCGCTTGCCGGTGATCATTTCATACAGCACGGCACCCAGAGAGAAGATGTCCGATCGAACGTCGGCTTCCTTTCCCTCCACCTGCTCAGGAGACATGTATTGGAAGGTTCCTAGTATGGTTCCTTCTACGGTCAGCGGCTTCGACATCGTGGCCAGTGAAGCCGAAGACGAACCTGCTCCAATCGCGGCGACCGCAGGTTTCGCCAACCCAAAATCCATTAGCTTGGCGCCAGTCTTGGCGAGCATAATATTGCTGGGTTTCAGGTCGCGATGTGCCACTCCCTTGCAATGTGCTTTCTCCAATCCGTCGCAGATCTCTGCTCCCACCTTTAATGTCTGGTCCAGCGGTAGCGGTCCCTTGAGCAGACGATCGGCCAGCGTCTCGCCCTCCAGATATTCCATGACGAGATAGCTGGTCCCGTCTTGCTGGCCAACATCATAAAGATGACAAATGTTCGGGTGACTTAGAGAAGAGATGGCACGCGCCTCACGATCGAAACGCTCTTTTGCCTCGGGATCCTGTGAGAGATGGGCGGGAAGAACCTTGATCGCGACGGTACGGGCAAGACGCGTATCGAGGGCGCGATACACCTCGCCCATCCCGCCGGCTCCTAGGGGCGAGATAATTTCATACGGCCCGAGTTTCGTGCCAGAGGTGAGGGCCATCCGTGCGCGTCATTATAGTCCGATAGGAAAGCCGTGGCTCACAATGCGCTGGCTGGGCCGATCAATAGAAGCCGTCACACTGGGCACTTCGGTTCGACGATGCGCCAACTCCCGGTTTGTCGGCAACCCTTCCCTGAACGGTAAGGTAAGGGTTGCCCGTCAACCGTCCGGAACAGGTCGGTGAGTGAGTTGCGATTGTGCGTAAAATGGAACACCGAAGCAGGAGCAGCCAATGGGGAAATTGAACGTTACCGCTTTTTCGATTTCACTAGACGGCTTTGGCGCCGGGCCCGGACAGGATCTGGAGCATCCCCTCGGAGTCCGGGGTTTGGAACTACACGCCTGGTTCCGGAAGACAGAGGTATTCAACAGGATTCATGGCCAAAGTGGCGGCACCCAAGGTATCGACAATGAGCTCGTCGCTGAGTCGTTTGACAATGTCGGCGCCTGGATCATGGGTCGTAATATGTTCGGGCCTGTTCGAGGTCCATGGAAGGATGAATCCTGGAAAGGCTGGTGGGGAAACAATCCTCCCTTTCGCTCTCCGGTTTTTGTGCTGACGCATTACGCACGATCTCCCTTGTCCATGGAGGGCGGCACTACGTTCTACTTCGTTACGAACGGACCCGAGGCAGCGCTGAAGCTGGCCAAAGAAGCGGCCGAAGATAAGGATGTCCGCGTTGGCGGAGGAGTGTCCGTTATCCGCCAATATTTAGCCACCGATCAGATCAACGAACTGCACTTGGCAATCTCACCAGTCGTTCTTGGCGAGGGAGAACACCTCCTTCAAGGAATCAACCTCCACGAACTTGGCTTTACTCCCCATCGGACCGTCTTTGGGGAAATGGCCATGCATGT
>Ga0310038_10004007_pt1 | contig 10536 bp, 7 predicted proteins | sample Sb_taG_6_FD_200461 | JGI IMG/M metagenome (GOLD analysis project Ga0310038, IMG submission 200461) | Peat soil microbial communities from Weissenstadt, Germany - Sb_50d_4_PS metaG (v2) (version 2) | ecosystem: Environmental > Terrestrial > Soil > Wetlands > Peat | place: Germany: Weissenstadt... | reverse complement strand
ATTGGTTCAATCCCTGCGCATTCGCACTCCCAGCTGGTCAGTTTGGCTCGGAGGGCCGCAACACCCTAATCGGGCCTGGCTTTAAAGACCTCGATTTCTCGTTGGCTAAGAGCATTTCGCTTCGCAGTGAACGCCATCGCTTGCAACTGCGCGGCGACCTTTTCAATGTGTTCAACCATCCGAACTTCGATCTCCCGAATCATGTTTTTTGCAGTGCGCTTACAAATGGCTCGATCCCCGGTACCACGTCCTGCCCCTCGGCAAATTTTGGCGCCATTCTTTCGGAGAACTTTTACGGCAATCGGCCGCCCAGGCAGATTCAATTGGGAATCAAGTACATGTTCTGAATCGGCGGGCACACGCCGAGTTTGATAGGTCTCGCCCGGCTCTCTAATACATGATCGTTCGCGTCAGATGATGCGGCCAATTCGTCGTGTGATAGTGCGTCCAAAGACGCTCGTTCACCTGCGGGATAATCACTTGCTGATCCGGCAGACGCAGCTTGTTGATTTCCTCGCGCAGCAGCGCGGTGGCGTAAACGCTGTGGGCGCGGATTTCAACTTCCTGCGTGGAATCGCGCGGAATCAATTGGTAGGAATTGATCGCGTGCTCGAGCGCCGGCGAGTAGCTGTTGATGCCGAGCAGTCGCAGCGCCGCCGGAACGATGTAATCGGGAAAGGTAGTCATCTTCGCGACATCGTTCAACTGCACGGGACCGGATTTTGGATAAGTCGCATAGCAGAACCACAGCCCAAGCTGCGCCAGCTTGTAAAACTTGATTTCGTGGCCATCGTACGGGCTTACGTCATTGAAGCGAGGAAACTCTTTCGCCATGCGCTCGACGAGCCCGTTTCCTCCGTCGTACAGCAGAGGCGCGCACGATTTGATGAAATTGTGGAAGCGCCCATCATATTTTTCGGATAGCACCGAGCCGATCTGGTGCAGTACTTCCAATTTCTCGTCGAGCATCGGCATTTCAACATTGCCGGCAAAGATTTTGTCGAGCTCGCCGCGCGTCAACTTCGCCAGGAATTTTCCGTCGAGCATGGGAAGGCCGTTGTTCATCGCTCGATTCAGACAGGCGAACATGGCGTCCGAGTCGGACCAATGTTGCCCGTCGTAGTCGACCTGGAATTTCGCGTGTGTGGTGAAATCGGTGAAGGCCGTGTCGATCGAGTTGGCCACCAGCATCAGGTCAATCACGTCGTTCGGATCGGTCAATTTCATGCCGCTCGCTACCGCATACACCGGCATGGGCAGCTCTTCGTAGCCCATCCACCCCGCGACCTCGACGATCTTGTCGACGTGGGTGAAAACGTCTCGCGAGTTTTCGATCGCCGGCCGAAGGCTCTCGAGAACCGGGCTGCCGATCGGCTTGGGCCAGCGAAGCGACGCGGCGCCATCGCGGTGAGCGACAGAGCGAACGACTGCGGGAATTCCACGAGCCGGCGCAACAAGACTCAAGGAAGAAATAACTTTCAGAAAATCACGTCTACTTTTCATCGTTCCCCCGGACCAGAACTCAATGGGTGATCGTGCGTGTCAAACGACGCGGCCAGAAAGTCGCGCGGCGATGAAGCCAAAAGCCTGCGTCACGTCGCATACAGCGCACTAAACGGCGGCGCTTCGCTCGTAATTACTTTAATTTCGCGTACTCGGCTTTGGCTTGCTGCAACAGCGGAACGTCCGGGTCAGCGTCTTTCCACAGCGCGAAGAAATCCTGATACGCCGCGCGCGCTTTCTCTTTATCACCCGTGGCCGCATAGGCTCGCGCCAGGCCTAGCTGTGCGAAAGAAACTAAAGGATCCTGTGGGAGATAATTTTTCAAATTCAGGACTCGTTGAAATTCCATGACGGCATCAGCGCCGCGCCCGGCCATTAAGAGGGCGCTGGCGCGAGTGTAGAGAGGCTCGGTATTGCCGCGGTCATAAGGTTCGGCAGGTTTCATTAACTCCACGGCCCTGTCGGCATGTCCTTGATTCATTTCGAGCACAGCCCGGATCATTGGCCCATTCACGGACTGGATGAACGTGTCCAAGGGACGCTGTTTGGTAGCCTCGTCAACGAGCTGCCGAGCTTTGGCGTCCATGCCGGCGCGGGCGTAAATATCAGCCACATTCATTTCATGCGTCGGCGTTTGCGACTGTTTGATGGCGGCGTCGGCGCCATTAGTGGCCGCGGAGCGGTTCCCGGCAATCGCTTCAAACTCTGCCGAGTTTTCGACGTCGTTGAGCGCTTCTTCTTTTTGTTCGAGCCGCACCTCCTTGTCCTCTATCTCTGTGAAGAGTTCCCTGGCCCGGCGCATTTGTCCGTGGGCGACGGCTAAGTTCGCAGTGCGCTCGAGAACAGTGAGTTCACCTTGAGGATCCGCTTTTACCAGAGCATCTTCGTTGGCCATCGTTGCCAGGTCGCCTTCCGCTAGAGCCCAAAGCGCGTAGCCATCATGGATGAAAACGCCGCCAATATTGCGCTGTGACGCGGCGTTCAAGATCGCTTTCGCTTCATCTAATCGGTTCAATGCCCGGTAGGCATTCGAGGCATTCTGGTACCCGATGAACTGGTCCGGAGACAAGCGCACCGATTCGAGGCTCTCCGCCAGGGATTTGTCAAAATCTCCGAGGTTGGAGTGCAAGGCCCCTGGGTTGATCCAGGCGCGTTGGTCCCGCGGATAGCTTTTCTGATATCGCTCGTAAGTCTCCAGAGCTTTGTCGATCTGATTCGTTTGTTGGTAATAGTAGCTGGAGATGGCAAGGTCTTCGCGCTCACTGGCGCGGTCCTTCAAGTCGAAGGCCTTTTGGGCATACTGCAACGATGTTTCAGACTGCCCCATGTTGTTGGCAGTCACGGCCGCGCCCCTGTAAGCCATGGCGAAATTGGGATCCAACTGGATCGCTCGCTTGAAGAAGGGAACGGCTCCCAGATTATTTCCACTGGACACTTCTGCCGAACCGTCCGAGAACGCCTTCAGAGCTTCGAGCGAAGACGTGGTCGCTTGCTCCAGGGGCTTATCGAATTTCTGAATCGAGCTGAGCGATTCGCCCAACTTTCCGCGCAGGTTCGAACTGGCCTTTCCCAGCGCGTCGAGAACCTGTTCCTTGCTGCCGGCCTGCGCTTGTTCCTGACCGAGCGAATTACCGTTGGTGGCGTTCACGGCCTCGAGCGTGACAACGTATTGACTGCCAAGGCCTGCTATCGAACCGTGGACCATGGCTGCGATGCCGGCACGCTGGCAAATTTCGCGTCCAATTTCAGGAGTGATGCGCGTGTCGGGCGGGCGTCCCATCAATTTTAGTGTTCGATCCACTTCCTGTTGGGACACAAGATTCAGAAACGGCGACTGCGTCAGGCTCACCTGCAGCGCGGTCTTCAGCGTTCCATCGAACACCGGGTCGCCCGTCGTGTTGGTGAAATCGGTCAAGAGTATCGAGTCTTTCTCGGTCAGCTTCGGCGCGCGATGCAGGAAGAAATACGAGCCAGCTAGCGCAAGCAGCGCAACAATCGCCACGCCCACGCCGACAAACTTCCACGGAACAGCCTTCTTCGCTGGCGTCGCAGCCGCAGCAATCGTTGCTGATGATTCCGCGGCAACCGGCGACGCAACCGGAACACGCGTGCTACCAGAACCTGCGGCAATCGGCGCGATCGAGGGACCACTCGGCGTGGACGGCTGCTCCAGAGCGACTCGGCCCGACCCGGATTTCGATTCGATTTGCGGCTCTGCCGCGGGAACCGCCCGGCTACTTGACTCCACGTCTCGCTTGAGGCGCTGGAGTTCCGCGCGCATATCGGCCGCATGCTGGAAACGCAGATTGCGATCTTTCTCTAGCGCTCTGTTGATGATGTGTTCCAGTTCCGCGGGCAAATCGGGATTCAGACGCACGGCAGTAACTGGAACGCGGTTGAGAATCGCGTCGATAATCACTCCGGAAGTTTCGCCGCGAAATGGCACGCTTCCGGTAGCCATCTCGTAGATCACCGCGCCGAAGCTGAACAGGTCGGTGCGCGCATCGAGTTCCTTGCCGCGCACCTGTTCGGGGGACATGTAAGCAACCGTCCCGACCGCCGTTCCTGGACTCGTCAGTTGCTCCTCGCTTACTCCTCCAAGCGCATTCGTGGCAAGTGTCGCTTGCGACGCTCCGGTTTCCGGTCGCGTTTGTTTTGCCAACCCAAAATCGAGAATCTTCGCGTGCCCGCGCTTGGTGATAAAAATGTTGGCGGGCTTGATGTCACGATGAACTATGCCCTCGGCATGCGCGGCATCAAGCGCATCGGCGATTTCGATCGCCAGCAGCAGCAGCGTTTCCATGTCCAGCGGCTTACCCGCGATCCGGTGCTTCAGCGTCACGCCGTCCAGAAACTCCATCGCGATGAACGGCTGACCATCGTGCTGGCTGATCTCGAAGACCATGCAGATATTCGGATGGCTGAGCGCGGAAGCGGCCTGAGCTTCGCGCTGGAAACGGGATAAGGCCTGGGAATCTTTGGTCAGGTCATCGGGCAGGAACTTCAGCGCAACAAAGCGGTGCAGCGTCGTGTCCTCTGCTTTATACACCACTCCCATCCCGCCGCCGCCCAGCTTCTCGACGATGCGGTAGTGCGAAATCGTTCGCCCAGACAGCGGAGAAGAATCAGGCATGGACGCGAATCTTATGCTGCGCTCTCAGCCAAGTCAACGCGTCGAATTCTAAACGCGAAAGCCTGCCTTGAGACTGTCGAACTCCGGCATGCTGCGTGGCTTGCCGATATTACTCGGCCAGATCGGCCGGTTTAGCGGGCTCGGAGGGTTTCCCGGCTTTAATCGTAGCCAGCGCTGCATCCACGCGCTTCTTGAAGTCACCCTGGTCGTTGTGCGAAAGTCCGCTGTACATCGACACAACACTCATCTCGCACGTGGTACCATTCGGCAACAAGCTGACGTGGTTCTTACCCTGGTTGACCGCTCCAATAACAGACCAATGAATGGAGTGTTTCACGTTGTATTCAGCAGTCATTTTTTCATCGTCACTCTGCACATCTTTGTAGTTGTCCGGATTAGCAAGGGCGATTTTGACCGCGCCCCACACCTCGCTGCAAGGGACGGGATAGGTAGTCTTGTAAGTTTTGTCGCCGGCACCGAACGCCGGCAGAACAACAGCAAGCGATATCAGCGCGACAACTGCAAATCTCATCTTCATCATGGCATCTTCCTCGTACGGCTGCGCGTTCCAGAATGTGGAACGCGCACACGAACCCGTGATTCCTGATAACTCAAACATAGCCCTTGAAATTATTCTGTCAGTGCCGCAGGTCACATGAGCCGGTGACCGGCGTGCGTACCGCATCGAAAATAGGTGGACACTTGTGTGGCTTTGCTCAAACGGCTACAACCCGGCGCGCACCTGCATTCGATCAACCGAATGACCGATCTCTACGAATCTCAACGAGTGAGAATGGTGGGCCTGCGGAGAGTCGAACTCCCGACACGCGGTTTAGGAAATCAGTTGTCGCTCTTGACGCGTTCCAAAATCTTTGTCACGCCTCCTGGCTAAATCAGACTACGTAAGGGGGCTTCGGAACAAACCACCTCTACCAGACTGATTCCTACTTGCCGGTGAGACAAGTATGCAACCATCATCTGTGACGACAGCCTAAATCAAGGTGAATCAACTGGGTGAAGTTGGCTGTCCGAATGTATACTTCGCTAGAAACAGAAGCGCAAAAGCGAAGTCCTCTTGCACACCTGACGAAACAAATTGGTGAAGCCAATGGGCGCGGAATATTTCGACGTATTGATCATGGGCGCTGGCTTGTCCGGCATCGACGCCGCCTATCATCTGCAGAAATACTGCCCGAAGAAAAGCTACGTCATCCTTGAGCAGCGCGAGCGCATCGGTGGAACCTGGGATCTGTTCCGCTATCCAGGCATCCGCTCAGATTCGGACATGCTGACCATGGGCTATTCGTTCCGCCCATGGACCAACCCCAAAGCAATTGCCCCCGGAAACGATATCCGCAACTACGTCACTGCGACAGCGCGCGAGGCAGGTATCGACCAGCACATTCGCTTCCGTCACAGGGTCCAAAGTGCGGCGTGGTCCTCCCAAGATGCGCGTTGGACGTTGAATGCAGTGCGCCGAGGGCCGGACGGGCACGAAGAGCCGGTCACCTTGATCTGCAACTTTCTATTTTCCTGCGCGGGTTATTACCGCTACAGCGCCGGTTACCTCCCAGATTTCCCGGACGTTGATCGCTTCGCGGGCCGTATCGTTCATCCGCAAGCCTGGCCCGAGGATCTCGACTACGCCGGCAAGCGCATCATCATCATCGGCAGCGGAGCGACGGCTGTAACGCTCCTGCCGGCGCTGGCCAAGAGCGCCGCGCACGTGACGATGCTGCAACGCTCTCCCACCTACATCGTCTCGATGCCCGAACGCGACCGCATCGCCAATTTCCTGCGCCGCATTATGCCCGACGCGTGGGCGTACAAAATCAGCCGCTGGAAGAACGTCGCTTACATGATGTACGTCTACCAACTGGCGCAGCTCTACCCGAATTTCGTGAAGGCCGGCCTCATCAAGAAAATCAGCAAGGAACTGGGTCCCGACTATGACGTGGCCACTCACTTCACGCCGCGCTACAACCCCTGGCAACAGCGGCTCTGCCTGGTACCGGATGGAGATTTGTTTCAGGCGATAAGGAACGGCTGCGGCAGCGTGGTTACCGGTCAGATCGAGCGATTCACGGAGACCGGCATCCGCCTGCAATCGGGAGAAGAATTGCCGGCCGACATCGTGGTCACCGCGACGGGCCTCGTGCTGCAAGCATTTGGCGGAGCCGGTCTCGAGGTTGACGGCCGCACCGTGGATCTCGGCAACAAGCTGGCTTATAAAGGCTTGATGGTCTCGGACGTGCCCAATCTTGCAGGGGTGTTCGGGTACATCAACGCCTCATGGACCCTCAAAGCCGACTTGATTTGCACGTACGTCTGCCGGTTGCTGAATCTGATGGACAAGAAAGGTGCGTGCCAGGTCACGCCCCGCAGCGGCCATGAGGTAGCCGTCGCGCCTTTTGTAGAAGGATTCAACCCTGGATACATGGAACGAGCGATCGCCCATTGGCCGAAGCAAGCGTCGAAGGCGCCTTGGCGTGTCTATCAGAATTATATTCGCGACACTTGGAGTCTGAAGTGGAGCCCGGTAGATAACAAGGCGCTGGAATTTTCGACTCCCTCGGAAGCTCCTTCGAGGCGCGCCTCCGAAGAGGCCGATCATCAACTCGCCTGATGGGCACTCACCCGAATTTAATTCGGCGGTTTCCTTGCTACTTGCCTAGTGAAGCGGCAACCCCTAACATCACGGACTTTTCGAGCTGACGGAAGCGGGAGGCCGAATGCGTCACCACAATTGGAGAGTAGCCGGGCTCTTTCTGGAGTTCCTGGTGTTGGCGGCAGTCTGTGCTGGGTTTGTAGCGCAGGACAATTCGACGGCCAAGCAGGATTTAGAGGGCCTTTATCGCCAACAGTGCGCGACTTGTCATGACCATGGCGTCCCGCGCGCGCCTAATCGCGCTGCTTTGGCGCTGATGTCCGCGGAGAACATTCGTCTGGCGTTGACCAACGGCAGTATGAAGTCGCAAGGGGAGCGCCTGACGCCGGCGCAGATCGAAGCGCTCAGCCAGCTTCTTGGAGCAAAGCGTTCCGCGAGCGAAGTGCCGAACACTTGTCAGGGCGGAGAGCAAACTTTTGCGGCCCCGTTGAGCCAACCGCGGTGGAACGGTTGGGGCGTGAATTCGCTTCAACGGCGGTTTCAGACTGCGGAGATGGCGCAACTGTCCGCCGCGCAAGTTCCAACTCTGAAACTGAAATGGGCGTTTGGCTTCCCTGGTGTAGATCGAGCTGTCGCGCAACCCGCGATTTTCGGTGGACGCGTCTTTGTCGGAAGCGTTGGCCGCAAAATCTATTCCCTGAGTGCAGCCACCGGTTGTACGTTTTGGGAATTCTCGACTGATGCACCTGTGCGCACTGCGATCAGCATTGGTCCGCTCGGCTCGCGCTGGGCCGTCTATTTCGGCGACTTAGGCGCCAATGCGTATGCGCTGGATGCCATGTCGGGCAAGCTCATCTGGAAAACGCACGTTGATGACTACCCCGCCGCTGTCATCACCGGAGCCCCGACGCTTGCGGGCGATCGGCTATACGTGCCCGTTTCTTCCTATGAGGAAGTAACCGGCGCAGATCCCAACTACGAATGTTGCAAATTCCGGGGCAGTGTGAGCGCGTTGGATGCCGCCACCGGAAAGCTGATGTGGAAGCAATACACAATCGCGGAGGAGCCGAAACCTGTCCGCAAGAACAAACAAGGTGTGCAGCTGTGGGGACCGTCCGGCGCAGCTGTGTGGTCTTCGCCGACAGTGGACTTGAAGGCCCACCGGGTTTACGTGACCACCGGCGATAGCTACTCCGATCTCACGGCAAGCACTTCCGATGCGTTTCTTGCATTCGACTCCGAGACAGGAAAACTTCTCTGGTCGAAACAAATGACTCCCGGGGATGCCTACAACATCAGTTGCCCCGGCCCCGAGGCCGCGCGGATCAATTGTCCCGAAGCCAATGGACCCGACTACGATTTCGGTTCCTCGCCGATTCTAGTGGACCTGCCGGGCAACCGGCGCGCGCTCATCGCTGGACAAAAATCCGGAGTGGTTCACGCCGTTGATCCCGACAAGCAAGGAGAGATTCTCTGGCAGAGACGCGTCGGCGTCGGCGGCAGCTTGGGCGGGATTCAGTGGGGATCCGCTGCCGATTCGGAAAAAGTGTATGTGGCCCTGTCCGACGTGCGATTGCAGGTCGTTCAAGGTGGGACGCTCGGCGCGCAATCGTCTCCCCTCGGCGTGACCTTTCTGTTGGATCCCAAAGCCGGCGGCGGAATGTTCGCGCTGAATCTGGCAACGGGAGAAATTGCCTGGCACACTCCCCATCCGGGCTGCGGAGAAAAACCGGGCTGCAGCCCCGCGCAGTCAGCCGCTGTGACTTTGATTCCCGGCGTGGTTTTTTCCGGCGGTTTGGACGGCCATCTGCGCGCCTACTCCACGCTGGACGGAAAAATCATCTGGGACGTTGATACCCAGCAGCAATACAAAACAGTCAACGGCGTCAGCGCGACGGGCGGGGCACTGGACGGCCCTGGCGCGGTGATTGCCGGCGGAATGTTGTACGTCAATTCCGGATACCCGAACTGGGGTGGTGCGCCGGGCAACGTCTTGCTTGCCTTCTCCGTGGATGGGAAGTAGCCGAGCTCGCGGAAAGAAGCGTCGCACATCGCCTGCGACTCCTGGAAATTTACTGCAGTCGAGCTTGTCGCCGATTCTTATCACACTCGACGACTACCTCTAACCGATTGAAACTTCTGAAGTGAAAATGGTGGGCCTGGGGAGAGTCGAACTCCCGACACGCGGTTTAGGAAACCGCTGCTCTATCCGTCTGAGCTACAGGCCCGATGGCGAACGATGAGCATAGAGTAGCACAGCGAATTCGTTGGATGGCGACCGGAGACGCGGCTCTGAGCAACCTCGGGAGTCGCGGCGTGCTTTCGGGCGAGCGTCGCCGTCCACTCTATTTTGTGGACGACGATCGCCGCCGGTTTTTTCCCGGAAACAGGGAACGTTGTTCTCCGCTGGCTCAGCAGCCGGATGCGGCGGCTTTGCCTTGATCGGCGCGAACGACTGGCACATCGACTGCGTGCTCCGCTAGAAACCAGACTTGCAACTCATTGGTGCGGATCACGTCGCTCACGAGCAGATCGTTGGTGCCGTCATCTCCTGCGTCGCTCGCTTCCTTGGCCATGGTGCGCGCTTCTTTCAGAACAATCTCGTGGGCTTCAAGAAGACGGGAAATCTGTACGGGGACTTCTTCCCGGCCGCGGGGAGGACGCGGAATGAGAGTGGTTTCGGCGATGTCCGCGGCCATGGCGAGGCTGATCGCGCCGAGGCTTTGAATCCGCTCGGCGATGGTGTCCACCAATTCGTTTTGCTCTTCGTAATGTTTGTCGAAGAGGAGATGCAGTTGATAGAAGGTATGTCCGGCGACTTGCCAATGGTGTTTCTTGTAGAGGTCGCGAAGAGTGATCGTATCGGCGAGGATTTGATTCAAATTTTCGGCGCTCTCCGCGCAAACTTTTTCGTCCAGAGCGATGGGAAGCTTGGCGATTTTTCCGTAGGGCTGAATTTCCCTGGCGGTTTGGTGCTGGAGCGGCTCGGCGCGCTGGGACCCGGCCTCTAACTGCTTGTAACTTGGATTGCGCTTGTCTGCTTTCGATGCCATCTGTGTCACCTCTCGCGAGATTGGATGCTCGGATGCGTTTGGCCGTTTCAATCGAAACTGTGGAATTCCGTTGAATCTGCGGGCTGGCGTTACCCGGCGACTGGCGGCAGCGACTTCAACAACGTGCTGGCGCCATTCCAGAAGATTTGCACGCCGATGCAAACCAGCAAGAAGGCGTAGAGCCGCAGAATCACTTTCATACCACCTGGGCCGACCGCTGCTGCGATGCGGTCGGCAAA
>Ga0310038_10004000_pt1 | contig 10548 bp, 10 predicted proteins | sample Sb_taG_6_FD_200461 | JGI IMG/M metagenome (GOLD analysis project Ga0310038, IMG submission 200461) | Peat soil microbial communities from Weissenstadt, Germany - Sb_50d_4_PS metaG (v2) (version 2) | ecosystem: Environmental > Terrestrial > Soil > Wetlands > Peat | place: Germany: Weissenstadt... | reverse complement strand
ACGATCTTGCCATAGTTGATAATCGCGATCCGATTGCAGAGATACTCGGCTTCTTCGAGTATGTGGGTCGTAAAGAAGATCGTCAGCTTTTCTTTTTGCACCTTCTCCTTGAAAAAATTGAGAACCGATCTCCTCGCTATGGGATCGAGGCCGACTGTGGGCTCGTCCAGAAACAGCAAGTCCATGTCGTGCATGAATTCGCGCCCCACCTGTAATCTGCGTCTTTGCCCAGCGGAAAGATCTATGGTGGGTTTCTTCCTGAATTCCTCCATCCCAAATCTTTCAATTAATTCGGTCATTCGCTTCCTCCTCTCATCTGGCGGCATATCCCAGATGAGACCGTAGATGTCCAGGCTAGTTTCAACCTTCAATCCCTGATCAAAGCTGTCCTGTTGCTGAACCACGCCAATTTTTTCCCGGATCTTTTTTGCCTGAGATCTAAGATCGAATCCGAGTATTGAAGCTGCTCCACTGGAGGGTGGGATGAGCGTGGTGAGCATCTTTATTGTAGTGGTTTTGCCTGCGCCGTTTGGGCCCAAGAAACCGAAGACCTCTCCCCGCTTGACCTCGAAGTTGACAGAGTCAACTGCGACCTTATCGCCGAATCTCTTTGAGAGATCAGCTGTAGAAATGGCAGGCTCGGAGGAGGGCAATTATAACCGTAATTTTTCTAGCCCTCATTAAAGTAGTTCCGTTAGGGACGGAAATGGAAAGAGAAACTGAGTTTAGATATCCAAGTTCATCAATCAAAGCATTCAAAGTGTTTCGTGATTCTAATTCCTCGCTTTCCCAATTCCTTTGAAAATTCCTGCGGATCAATTGCGAGCTCCGGTGCCACAACACCATTCTTCACTTTATGTTCTGCCAAGTACTGCCCAAATATCGATCCCGCAACTCCTGTGAGGTACGCGGTGGCGTTCTTGAATCCATAGGAACCGGGAGCAGAAACGAGATCGCAACTCACGGTGCATCTCCTGTCACCACTGACTCCTCTAATAACACTCTTCAAAGCCACCCATCTCTCCAGCGATTCTCCGGTCGAGGAGTTTGCGTTGAAAAACGAGATGAGGAATTCTTTGGGCGAGACGAGCTGACCGTTAACGGGTACTTTTCGCTCTTCAGACATCATGCCCATTTCGATCAACGGCGCCAGCGTGCTAACCATTTTTTCTGAGATGCCCAATCGGAATTCTATATTCTTCACTCCCCTTCCAATTGAAGCGGGAAGCGTAGCCGGTTCGGAGTGAATCGAGTAGTGGCAGACATTTTTTCCCACTGGCTCTTCGAACTGAACTTCCTCGTCCCCGGAAAGCGGTGGCACTTCAACATAGTCTCCGTTGAGGAACTCTATCGGTTTTCTTGTGTATTCGTCAATCACTGTTGAAACCGAGAATGGAAAAACCAAACCCGTACTGCTCGACGTCTCTCTTGCTCCAGCATAGATCTTCACCGATTCAACCGACGAAAGCCCTTCAGCTGCGAGCGCACACATCACGTTTGTGATCCCCGGGCTCTCCCCTCCACCAACTACTGCCGATATTCCCCGTGCTTTCGCCTCGGAGTCCAGAGCCAACTGTTTTCGGGTAACGTGAAATAATCCTCCGAGATCGTTGTAGTTACAGCCTGACTTCAGGCACGCCTTCATCACTTGCAGGTTGTTCTCGTACCACGTCGCGTTCACGACAGCTTCGTAATTCTTCAAAATAGAGGAAAGTGACTCGAGATCAGTGACCTTTACTTTGAATGCTTGCCCCGTTTCCTTAACGAGCTCCTGAGCTCTATCAAGAAGCATGTCCCCGACGCCGAACTCTACATCCTTCCTCGTCCGGATAAGGTCCTGGACTACGGCGGAACCCATCCTGCCGGCGCCGAGAACGAAAACTCTCATTAGACGGCTACAACTTCTTCGGACTTTGACTTATCAGCTTATTCTGGAGGTATTTCAGAGAACGCCATGTTGAACGGGATGCCCTTTGACATCCGGTATGATCTTATCACGAAATAGTATGCGACCGCGCCGAAGAATAGCGCGACAATCGCTACCAGATAATAGTTGTAATTACAACTGGTCACATTTCCGGGAGCGCAGGGGAAAAGGTAGAAAACTTGGTCGTATGAGTACCAGATGACTGTAGCAAGGCTGTAGACTAGCGACACGATGCCAAGCCAGGTGATCACGGGAACTCCCGCTATCTTTCTCTTGACCGTGGCAGAAGCTTCGTAGAGCGATTTTCGATGATAGGGAAACACGATTCCAGAGATTGAAACAAACGTGAACGTCAACCCGATCGTAGCCAGCCCCGCCCATGTATACAGCGCCAACGCAGTTGATTGGAACGAGCTACCAACCCCTCCCACAAATCCACTCAAAAACGCGAGCATGACCACTCCGCCAACCAATGCGACGATCGTCGCCTTTATCGGGGTACTGAATTTCGGATTTACATCAGCTAACCACGATGGTGCGACTCGATCGAAAGAATACGCGAAGAGAATCCGGGACATTAAGATCATAGACTGGGGTGCTACGAGCATGAACCCGGAAATTATCCCGATTCCGAGGAACAAAACGAGGGGAGCATTATTTGCGAGAATGCCCGCGAACAATGTGAGATTCGGCGGTGCCCCTAGAACTCCAGTTCCAGCGTAATAGACATTGGCCGCGCCGATCAAAAAGTTGTATCCCAGTGCATAGTACGCGGTTTCCAAAATCGCGATTGTCGCAACGAATATGATCGCAAAACTTCCAAACAGCGCTTTCTTTGCGGTAGAGTTAACCTGCTTTGTTTCTCCGCCGAGATAGTTGGAAACAAAGACCCAGAATAAAACGGTGAACCACAGTGGAATTAGGAGGAGGTCACCCTGCCAATTAGATGGACTGGCACTCGTCCCGTTCAGCGCGCCAGACTGGGTCAGGTTCTGATATGCATTCGGCGTGAGATTGGCGCCGATGCTGTTTGCGTATGAGTTGAAGTTATTTTGAAACGCCGCAGGATTTGACAGCGCGATCAATAGAAGTACGACGATAATAGCCAGAGAAACGACCGCGATTGCCATTAACACATTTTGAATCCTGAAGTAGAGTCTGGGACTCGCGATAACTATGACCGCAAATATCACTAGGGCAGCGAAACCAATAGCAAAATTATTCGTGGACGTACCGAAGAGCGAGAAGAGTCCTGACGTCCAGCTAGCATGAGTCAGGGAGCCGTAAACGCTCAGAGTCTGATAGAGTCCGTTGCTTGTAAACACGGAGGCTGCATCACCAATCCAGAACCATAAGAACAGTGTGTAGCCCACAAAGTTCGCTGCAAAGCCGATTGCCGGATGTAGCACCCTGCTGGTGTAAACATAATCTCCACCGGAACGCGGCATGCTGGTGTTGAAAACATAATAGACGCCCAAGAGGCAGAGAATTCCCGGAGCGGTTAGAAGCAGACTGACCGCCGGATCGCCGCCGTAGTATGGCGCATAGACTAACGCGTAGATGATCGACCATGCGCCACCAAAAGAAACTACATTAAGAAAAACAAGATCAATCCAGTTCATCGAACGAACAAGGCCTGTAGCCTGTCTGACGAAGACTGTCGGTTTGGAGTTTCCTTTGTCCATCGGCAGGCGGACTGGGCTGGATTTATTTATCGTTTGTTTTATTGGGACTAATGACTGTTGGAACTTGTTCTAATAATTCAAGATAATTTAGAACATTATTCACCACAGTTGGTACGAATATTAGGCAGTGTAATTCTAAGAATTGGTCATGAGCATCCCAGCTGCCGCCGATAATTTGATCTTGGATGAACTAGATAAGCAGATTCTTCGAATACTGCAGGCTGATGCCAGATCTACGCGAGAGCAGATCGCCAAGAGATTGAAAATATCGAAGTCTGCCGTACACTACAGAGTAAAGAAATTGGAGAGATCCGGTGTAATAGAGGGGTATCATGCAAAACTGAATGCAGAAAAAATCGGAAAGGGGTACGAGGCGATAACTTTGATACGAGCGAAGTTTTCACCAAACTATCACGAAAAGCTCGGCGAGAGACTCGCGTCTCTCCATGGTGTATGGGCCGTGTATTTTACTTTCGGGGAAAGCGACTTTATCATCCTGACCCGAGGAGTCGACCGGGAAGACCTTCTGTCGTCGATCGAAAACCTGACAAAGATCCGTGGAATCGACAGGACGACTTCACAGCTTGTAGTGAAGACGATCAAAGAGGACACGACCCTCGATTTTTAGGTCGAGGGGTTGTTCAAAAAGTCTGTCAGTATTCGTTCAACGCTTGATCTTTTGATGTTTGACGCAGCAGAAACGTAGAGCGTCCTCTCTTCGTCGATTGGAAAGATGAACAGTTTTATCTTGTCAAAAACGATCACGCTGTAGCAGTATTTCCCGTACTGCTCGGCCCATTCGTCAACAAGTTCCCTTTTTGCCTTAAACTGCTGGATACGGACAGCTCTGAATTCGGGCGGATCTAGTGACTGAAGGCCGTCCCTCATTCCTCCATCAAGCACCTGTCCATCCGTTGAGACTATCTGCGCATAGCGGATTCTCTTGTCAAGCTTGAATAAATCAGAAATCCGCGGCATGTCGATTTTGAGTGCCAACTCTCCGGGGTACGGAATCTGTATATCTAAAGTCTATTGCTTCCGCAATCTCTTACATCTAGATATTGGTTACGATTGCCTTGAGACAGAGGGATTCCAAAAATATCAATCCTTATTACTGTAACATTACAGTAACTGTGCCGAACTCCCGTACGAAAAAGGAAGATAGAATCCATTGCCAAGCGAACCAGCTCATTCAGAGAAAGATAATTCTTCAGAGATTAGACCTCTCGACATACCTATATGCTGCGCGCAGTGTGGCAGGGGCCCGTTCGTTCTCGACTCGTTCACGGGCGAGCTCGTCTGCAGCAGTTGCGGATACGTGGTAAAAGAAAGGATAGAGGAGACCGAACAGGAATGGAATCGGTACTCGCATGAAGACGAAAAAAATTCGCCAAGCGACATTACAAAGCGAGATATCTCGACAGTAATCGGGAAGGAAAACCGCGACGCCTCCGGGAGATCCTTTGGCTCGTCAATGATGTTGGCGCTGGAGCGCATTCGCTCATGGGACAGAAGGACAAAGTTTCACTCGTCGTTCGATCTGAGCCTTGCAAAAGGACTCGCGCAGCTTGAGGGGTTTGTGGAGAGAATGCATCTGGGTAGTTCCGTCACGGAGAAAGCGGCATACATTTACAGAAAGTCGGTTGAGAAAAAATTGATTCACGGACACACCATTTCCGGGATCGTTGCGGCATCACTGTACATTGCGATAAGAGAAACCGAGACGCCTCGTACGCTGAAAGAAGTTTCGGAGATCAGCGGGATTGAACGATCGAAACTGTCCAATTGCTACCGGGTGATCGTTCGCGAACTCGATCTTCGCATCCCGGTTGTCGACCCAAGGAGGCTGCTTACGGGGATCGCAAGACGGGTCGGAGCTCCCGAGAAAACTGAAAGGGTCGCGCTCGAAATCTTGAGGCGAGCGATAGAGATGGGGGTATCTAGTGGCAAGAATCCGACCGTGATGGCAGCAACTGCTCTGTATGTCGCCGGTGTCCAGCAATCCAGCGGGATAACTCAAAAGGAACTAGAGATTGCAGCTGGAATTACTCTTCTGACGATAAGGTACCGCTCCAGAGAACTCGTAGAGGGGCTCGTGCTAGAACTACCACCAAAGTTTGTTCGTTAGATCCCTTCAACCCGCTTTACGACTTGAGGCCTGACCTTTCTCAACACACGGTACCCACAGTTGATGCATTTTATCTCGGGGAGCTGGAGCAACTCCTCCAGTGACTGCCTCGTTCCGCACCTCTCGCACTCATAGACAACCGAACCGAATACTTTCTCGCTCAATTATGCAACCACTCCTTTGCTTTTCTGACCTCGACGCTGACAAGAGAATGCGTCGAATCCTCCCAGTTCATGGTGACTTGTGCACCGGCATCCTCCAGCATCTTCTGGAGAGCGATCGCACCCTCCCTTGGAATCATCGAGTCAGATCGTCCCGCAGAGATGAACACTTTCTTTCCCGATAGGTCCGGCTTTTTCTCAGGCTTTAACGGAAGCATCGTCCGGAACAAAATCGCTCTTTCCAAGGTCGCCGGCCTGAGGAGAAGCAAGCTTGCTCCAATATTTGCCCCATTGGAATAGCCCAACCCAACGACCGAACGCGAATCAAAGCCGTACTTCTTCGAAGCCGCTGAAACGAAATCGGCGAGTTCGGCGGTCCTGAACCTCAAGTCTTCAACATCAAACACACCCTCGGCGAGACGTCGGAAAAATCGCGGCATCCCATTTTCCAGAACCTTTCCTCTCGGACTCAGTATAGCGGCTTCTCCGTCGATCATTCTTGCAAGTGAGAGAAGGTCGTCCTCGTCCCCGCCGGTGCCGTGGAGAGCCAGCAGAGTATTAGCGTCGTCCCGTTTTGCCGGAATGAACCTGTGGATGAATCCCAGTTCCGAATCTATCTGCCTTGTGCTCATCTGGACTCCCTCACCTTTGCAACCTTTGCAACGACTAGCGATTCCGGCGGAGTTCCAACCTTCGGATATTGCGGCGGCCACGTTTGTGAATTCTTGCTATCTGTTTCTTTGAGTACTCTTTCGATATCCGTCCGTCGATCTTCTTCCCAAGGAGGTAAAACCAGTTTGGTCCCAAGTTTTTCAAACGGCTCATCTGCTGTGTATCCAGGATTCTTCGTTGCGATCTCTAAGAGGTTGCCGTCCGGATCTCGGAAGTAAAGCGAGTGAAACCAATACCTGTCGATTATCCCGGAGTTGTTTATTCCGAGGTCGTTGAGGCGCTTCATGATCTTCTGCTGATCTTTGTCATCTTCAACGGCCATCGCGATGTGGTGGACGTTGCCCCTTCCAACAAAGCCGTGCGAGGCCTCCTCTGAAATGAGGTACCGCATAAAGTCCGGCTGTTCCTCGTTCCCGATCGCGAGGATCGCAGTTCCCTCCTGATCCGGGTTCGATTTCGTAAAGGGATTTTTCAGCGCAAGAAGTTTGTCAAAGAACATCGTTGTAAGGTGCGCGTCGTTTGCAACGGGAGTCGCGTGGTTGAATTTCACGAGGCGCATCTCAGGGCTTATCGAAGTCACGCTTGTAGGATTCCGCCCTGCCTCATCTAGGTATTCCTGCGATACCTCTTGGTTCGGGTCGGGCACGGTAATCTCGACGATTACTCCATCAGGATCTCGAAGGTACAACGAGACTCGGCCATCACGAGAGTAGGGACCTGTGACAGAGACTCCCTGCGAAACAAGCCAAGACTTCCACCTGTGCAAAGAATCAATGCTCGGCGCGGTATATGCGAGGTGGTGTGGAGACCCCAGCCCGATCTGTCCCTTCGGCAGGTCAGGCCACTCGAAGAAAGTTATGGCGCTACCGGTCGTCCCTTTCTCGTCGGCATAAAACAAATGCCTGTGGAAAATATCGTCCTGGTTTACTGTTAGTTTCACGCGCCGCAGCCCTAAAATCTCGGTGTAAAATCGACGGTTGACCTCTTGGTTTGAAGTAACGAGTGTGATATGGTGCAGTCCTTTGACCAAGCCTTGCAAATCTTGAGACATTTCAATCACTCCAAGACTCTGGGCGCTCCTACGTAATAAATCCCGCAGTTGCTCTCGGCCCATCTAGTTCGTGTGGCTTTACCTAGAAGTCTCGCAATAACCGTCAACTCTCTCGACTGATACCGATTGATCCTAAATTACCTTGGATCGCTCTAACATGTTTCCGAATTTTTCAAGAAAGGCAATTTCTTCGAGCGGCTTGCGATTTTTCATCTTCCCGGTGATCTTATTTGCTGGATAACCGAACCCGACAACAATCGAAGCCTCCAGGTTTGCGGGAATCCCAAGATCTTTTCTCATCTTGGATTGATCGAACCCCGTATACAATCTGGATGCAACTCCGAAGCTCCACGCGGCGACCTGCATATCCTGCGTTACTCTTCCCGCATCGATCAGATGAAAGCCCAGTTTAGGATCGGTCAATACTACGACGGCGAAATTGGCGCCCTGAACCCACTTCCCCGAGGTGCTGTCGTCTGCTAGCTGCCGGAGATTTTTCGGGTCCTGTACGAGAATAAATCGCCAGTGCTGACTGTTGATGCCGCTACCGGTCAGTCTTGCGGCTTCAAGGATCTTTAGCTTCACATCTCTGGGAACCGGCTTTGAGTCGAATTCCTTCACGTCGAGCTTTGTTATGACAACATCATAGGCGTCCATTCTCTTCTTGGAAATAAAGTACAGGACTTTCTTAAAATCAATTCGTTAGTCCCAGCGCGAAATTTCATACGACCCAGATGAGATCACTAACCGCGAACCGACCATGCGAGATTCTTTTCTATTACTCTGCGATCCAAATGTGCCATGTCTGCTTCCAAGCCTCTAGTTTTCGTTGTTCAGAAGCACAAGGCAACTTCCCTCCACTACGATTTCCGTCTTGAGATAGGAGGCGTGATGCCGTCGTGGTCGATTCCAAAGGGACCTTCGCTGGATCCCAGCGTGAGACGGCTTGCCATGCCAACTAATGACCACGCAATGGAGTACAGAGATTTTGAAGGGGTACTGCCTAGCGGAGAGTACGGGGCAGGGGCTGTGATGATCTGGGACGAGGGGACTTACAACGCAGAGAAGGAAATCACAAAGGGCATACGGGAGGAAATCACCGACCCAAAAAAAGGGAATGCGGTCATGAAAGAGGGACTGAAAGAAGGAAATCTCAAATTTCATTTGTTTGGAAAAAAGTTGCAGGGCTCCTTTGCCCTGGTGCGGACGAAGGGATTCGGAGGCATGAAAGAGTCCTGGCTTTTCATAAAACACCGCGACCAATATGCCGTCAAGGGATACGATGCAAATGATTACGACTTCTCGGCAAGAACAAACAAGTCGCTGGCTGAAATTGCGGCATCTGAGTGAGTCTTGGTAACAGTCAGAAGAATGACGTTCGAATTGAACAGAGCTTGAAACGAGCTCTTCTGAGCTAACAGAGCTTGAACGTAGCTAAAACGTGTGCGAAGGGGAATAATACCCTCTGCTGCCGATACGCCTTACGGCGTTCGCTGGGCACCTTGGAGTTTTCACAAAACTAGTTTTTCCGCCCTAATTCTTAGTCCTAAAAGATACTTTCTCTATTTGCGGTGCCAAGATCACAAAGCGAAGTCGGGTGCCTTGCAATTTGAGCCGAGTGCGTTTGACCAGACTTTGTCGGCTTCGCTGACAATTCTGTACCGAAGAACTCTCAGTGCAACTCTGTGCGCCCTAAAAGTTAGAATCTAGTTGCTATGACCAAACTGGTCATGATAACGGATTTCAGGAAAATCCGCTCATCAGGTTGAGGAACACAGTTTCTCGCTGCCGCTCATCGGTCATTCATTTTGACCGAAGGATTCTTGCATGCTTTCCAAGTATTCGTTAGTAAATTGGTGCTCAGTTTCGTCGTGAATCATTCGTTTGATAATCTCAGTCGAATCTTCCGACGCAAAAATGAATCTTGTCGCAGCAGCAACTTGAATGTTGTTGCAATGCAGAATATCTTTAACACTAGAAACCTCTTGAACAGGTTTGGGCTTGAAATAAGCCGCAGGATCTGCTGCAACCAATTGAACGTCTTTGCTTAACGGAATATGTACCATGATGCCCCTCGCATTAAGGAAGGCGTTGGGGTGTTCCCTTGTATCGAACAGATAGTCGTACCCCGTAACAGGATTATCTGAAATCCAAAAAGGAAGTCTTGTCTTATTGACGAGTACGCTCCAGTTCATTCTGTATAACAGTAAAGCCCATTGTGGGGCTTCATGCAAAACTTTTTGCACTAACGTATTGTTTGCAAGTTCTCTATTCAGTCTCGCCCGAAATTCATCGAGTCTTGGATCAGCGACTATGTGCTGGTAATTGCTCTGAATCTGTCTTACTAGCAAGTTGCGAAAAGCCTGATTTCGAAAAGCCAAAACCATCGAAAACAACGCTATGGTTTGCCTATCGGCATCTGACGGATTTCCGAGATTCTTAACAAAGTTTCTAATCGACCTACTGCCTTCATAATCAAGTCTTTTCAGAAATTCACCAACTGCGTTACTTTCAATGCCTCTTTCCCATGCAGGCGCCTCATCATATCTTCTAAGGAAATGGCCTTCGTTCGTCTTGTCAAAGACATGAAGTGTTTCACCAAAATTCCTTAGAAGAAATTTTGGAACGGTATGATCACGGTTATTCTTAGGCAATCATGTTTCAATTCTGTCATTAGTCTGTTCATACTAAAATGTGTTAGAAATTACACTTAGATCTGTGTTTCCTTTAGGTTGAGGAACCATACCTATTGGATATTCTAGAATATGGTTTCATCGCATGTCGTATTTGTTATCTCGCCTGAAGACGAGAAATTACTCAAACAACTCGTCACCAAGACGGGACTTAACACAAAGAACAAGCATCCGAGTTCTGAACAAGACCAAAATTTTTTCTTAATGAATCAATAAGAACTTGTATTAAAA
>Ga0310038_10003996_pt1 | contig 10556 bp, 9 predicted proteins | sample Sb_taG_6_FD_200461 | JGI IMG/M metagenome (GOLD analysis project Ga0310038, IMG submission 200461) | Peat soil microbial communities from Weissenstadt, Germany - Sb_50d_4_PS metaG (v2) (version 2) | ecosystem: Environmental > Terrestrial > Soil > Wetlands > Peat | place: Germany: Weissenstadt... | reverse complement strand
AGCCGCTGTTGAACGAAATCATTTGCGTGAAGCCCCTATGCGGGGATCATTCGTCGCAATCACCGGTGAACCCGGCAGATTGGCTCCCCAGCTCTTCGCCGCGTCGCCACCATAAAGGTTGTACCATCTCCGGCTCACTTCCCGGTGATTCAGCCAAATGCAGGATCGTATCTCCATCGAAATGAGTTGGCTGATCTCACTTCTGACAGGAAAAGGCCGCAACTCGTCTTCCGCTGAGCGGCGCCAGCGCAATTTCGGCATTTGAAGTGGTGATGCGAATGCGGAGCAAGTTCGTGTCAGCCGCGTTTTGACCAGGGTAGAGCTGACGGCATCCGGCGGCTACCCGGGAGCTAGAGCTGAATGTATCCTCGGCAACAGCGATGATTCTTGAGGCTCTTCGAGTCTCGATTGAAGAAAGCCAATCACCTCGGTGAGAGTGGGCAGCGCGTCCCAGCCGCGGCGTTGCCCTCCCGCGGCCATGGCCTTGAGCGCTGCCGCAGCAGAGGCGAACAGGATTGCGTCCTCCGTGCTGAGTTGGCGGGCAACCGCCAGGGCGAATGCTCCATGAAATGTATCACCGCAGCCCGTGGTGTCAAAGGCTTGCACCTGGAAGGCAGAAAAGTGACGGACGGCGGGATCGGCGGCTGAGCACGCGTAGCAACCGGCAGCACCGTCGGTGACGATGGTCGCGAGCCGTGGCGTGCGCGCGAGAGACACGCAGGCATCGCGCGCATTGATTTCGCCGCTGGCTCAGGCCGCGAACGCTTTGGGAAGAATCAGGTAGTCGGTCAGTTGAACGAGTTGCTGCGCGGAACTGGTTCGGCCCTCAATATCCGAGACAATGGGCACGCTCAGCCTGCGCACCTTTTCGGCGACGGTCAACAGGGATGGCTCGGTGATGTGGTCGAGCAGACAAATCTGCGCGGACTGGATCAGTGCGCCCGGAAGATCATCTTCGGTGACCGTCCTGTAGAGAGCTGGATCGTAGAAGACGTTGCGGTGACCCGCTGAGTCGACCACGATGATGCTATGGTAGGGACCGCCGGCCGCATCGTCGACGATATGCGACGTATCGACTCCGCGGGACGCGAGCGCGGAACGCATGTAGTGGGAGAGCTCATTGTTTCCAAAACGCGCCACATAGGCGGCGCGACCGCCCAGCACGCCGGCTGCGGCGATGGCCGTGCAGGCAGGGCCGCCGCCCTGACGCGTGCTGGCGGAAACGGGGATCTTGCAATCGACCGGGGGGTACTCGGCGACGTACTTCAGATCGTCGACGGCTGCGATTCCAACTCCGAGTACGTCATACCGTTTCTTCATAGATGCTTCCAGCGCTCCGATCCCGGTAATCCGGCGAGCGGCGCGGCTTGGGAGATTCTTTCGACGCCAGGCACAGCATGTGTCGCGACGTCGCTATCCGCCGGCGTGACTGACGACCGTGGAAGTGAGCTCAAGGTCCCGGGAAAGGCTACGCCGCGGAGTGATTCCCTTTGCCTGGAGGGCCGCATGATAAGCCTTTACCGCCTCGGCGGGTTGAAGCTGATCGTCTGCCACCCAGCGCAGATGTTGAACAAAGCATAGCTGATCTTCTGCGGCATTGATCTTCCTGCCGAATAGCGCGACGCGCGCACCGTGCCGCCTTGCCTCGTAGAGCAGCGCGAAGGCATCAAGCGTGGTCCCGGCCGAACCGCCCAGCACGCCGACAATAAGTGACGGATCGTAGGCGCACAGTTCCTCGAGAGCTTGCGGACCGGCATAGGGAATCTTGAGAAAGCGAGGGCGTGACCGAGAGGGCACGCCGGCAAGCATCCGGGCGATGTGATCGTTGGCAAAATGCGGGATCTGCTCAGGAGCCAGGCCATGCAATTCGGGCGGCACGTTGGGATGGAAGACTTCAAGGAAATGCTGGAAACCTTTTTCTTCGGCTTCAAGCCGAAACGCCTTATACGCCTCAAGAACTTTGAGATCGCGCTCGGGATCGTTGTTGAAGGTGACCGAATAAAGGCCGAGGTTTGCTCCCGTGGAGCGCTCCGCCTGCGTACATGGCCGCTTGCCGGCCTGGATGTGATCAATGGTAGTGCTGGCGAAGGGCCGCGATGCCATTGACGCATAGCGGCCGCCGCGGACCAGATGAATATCGCTCGAGTCATTGGCGCGCACCGCCGGCGTGACGGGCGAAGCATCGAAGATCCGCTCCCGGATGGTGAGGAGTTCTGATGTGCTGGCTGACATGAGCATGATGTCCACCAGGCCTTGCGCAACGATCTCGCGGATCTGGTCGCGGAACTCGGTCAATGAGCGAAGCCGGCCAGCGGCGTCTTTGCCCGGCGATGCGATACCGAAGGCCATGTCGGCATCTTTGGCATCGGCAAGGATGAACGCTTGGCATGCGGGATCACTCGCGAGCGCCGCCAGTTTTACATCGAGAGATTTGTCCATGCTTCTCCGTGTTCGGATGAACCTAGTTTGCGAATTGGCCGCGACGATTGCCGCCCGCAAGAAGATGTGAAGCGCATCGGTTGCGTGTTCTTATGCAGAATTGTAGCTTCTTGGGAAGGCGGGATGCCGGCAGACGATTCTGTTGATGGCGCGCGAAGACGGGCTATTTCCGGCATCACGGCGGGGCTTACGCATCTGGTTCACTCACCCGGCGAGGCCCGGTGCCCGCAGGAATAGTGGATGAAGCGCCGACGATTGAGGTATCGTGTTGCAGTGGTTCGCCCCCTTGGTTTTGCCCTCCTTCTCCTTGCGGTAAGCTCCGCGCATGCGAAAGGTCCCACGCCCTCCAACGATGAGGCCGGAGTTGCCGTCCACCAGTCTCCCGGATCGGTGACGCTCTCCAATGGCTTCATCGAGCTCACTTTCGACCGCTTCCTGCATCGCATCACACATCTCTCCGCCGATCACACAGGCCGCGGGAAATTCAAGGTGGAATTGCTGGCGCCTGAGGGCATCACGTTTGGTACCATCGGAGACCGAACCCCGGCAACGGTGCAGGTTTTGCGGGAAAGTCCTCAGTCGGCGTCGCTCCGGTTGGGCTGGGCCGGGCGAGGCGGCGATCTCGCACAGGTAACCTTGAGTCTGAACACGCGCGAGCGGGGAGTGCATATCCGCGCGGAATTACCGGCGAGCGAGAGCGGGCAAGGCATCCGGATGATGCTGCACCAGTGGTTTCTGCTGGGGATTTTTGCGCGAGGAGTCGTGCAGTACGTCGCCGGCCAGGGGCAATCCTTCACTTCCACCAACCCGCTGCGGCTGTTCTACACGATGGACCGCGCGAATGGTTCGGTCGCGCTGGAGCCGGATTTGGGCGGAAGCTCGACAGAGGTTTCGCTGCTTTCAAGCGCGAAGAGCGATGAGAGCGGCATCCTTTTACGCCCGGCGATTGCACCGGTCGGGCTTGATGCCTGGAGGAGCGGAACGCCTGCCGCGGAGACGAGCAGCGCAGCCGGAGGAAGTTTCGCGGCCGGTTTCACGTTATACGCGAACGACCTACCTTACCCTGCGCATCGCGAGGATAGCCACGTGGACGGCATGAATGACCGGCAGACGCGCGATTTGACCGCGTACTTTGAGGCCACCTACGGTTCCGCTGCCGGGGTGCTTGGCTCTTATGCGGAGCCGGGCAGCGCCTATCCGACACTCGCGCATCCTACGCGGTCCTATGGCGACCGCTTCAACTTCTTCGATCCGGACACGTGGGAAGTGGTGACGACCCTTGCCTATTCCGGCGATCCGTTGTTGCAGACCGAGGCGCGCAAGATCCTTCAGCAGAGTGAATCGGCGCAACGTGCTGACGGGCAAATTCCGCATCATTTTGAAAACGGAGCGCCTACATATTCATCGATCGCGGGCTCGAGCCAGACCGGGCCGAACATCTTCTGGACACTCGCGGCGACGGAATATGCGGCGGGGACGGGAGACGAAGCGTGGTTGCGCGTCCACTACGCCTATCTGCGCATGGCGACCGATTGGCTGCTCGCCCGCTATGATCCGCGCGAGCAGTTGGTGCATGCGGATGGACCTCTCTTCATTGATGTGTTCCGGCGCAGCGGATACACGCTCGATACCAATGTGTTCGCAGTGTATTTGCTCGATCGCATGAGCGAGATTGCGGCGTACTGCGGCGACGCGGCCACGGCCAATCGGTATCGCGAACTTCGGGAAAAGATCCGAGCGGAAATCGTAAGCCGATTATGGGACGGCCACGATCACTTCATCACCGAGCGCCACGTGGATGGATCGATCCGGGATTTTGTGGATGATGACGGGAATTTTGGCGCGCTGGCATTTGGAATTGTGAATGATGACGCCGATGCGCACAGGCTGCTGCATAGGCTCGACAGCGCGCCGCATGTCCATCCCGGCGGATATGGAACGTGGGTGTCGGAGAGGCGGTACGAGAAACAGGACTGCTACAAGCAAAATGATGGAGACTCGGACGTGGCCATGGCGCGAATCTGGTGGCTGGATATGGCCGCGCGCATGCAGATGAGCGATCGCTCGATGTTTGATTCGCTATTTGAAAGGATGGAAGGCAACCTGCTTGAGAACGTGTGGATGCCGGAGCGCTTCAATGCGCGGGGCATGCCCGCGCACAATAGCTACTACCATGAGTATCCCGAAGTGCTGGCCATGGTGCTGAGGGAGATGCGTTATGGTGTGCACGTGGGCATGGAGGATGTGGCGATTCGGCCCTTCGATGCACCGAGTTTCTCTCTCCACCTGGGCGGCCTGCATGTGGACTATAGCGCTCAAAAGGTGGCCGTGCTCGTGCCCGGGACGGGCGGCCGCATATTCACCATCTCCGGGCTCATGCCGCAGAAGCAATACATACTGGGATCGGGCGAGCGGATCGCGGCAGATGCACAAGGCGTCGTGCGGATGCATGCGCCAGCCGGTAGGCTGCTCATGCTCTCACTTGATCGATGAGTCGGGTGGCATTCAACTGGATCGGACCGGATAGCCGGCATTCAGGCTGCGGGATACTCCGTGCAAAGGAGCCGGGCTGGCGGCTCATCTTCCACAATCTCGGGATACCTGGGCAGCGGTTCCTTAAAGTAGTTGTCGGTATCGTCGTCGTTGACCGAAGAGACCTCGCCGACGAGGCAATCGCCGTCTACTGCATAAAACGTGTGGTAGAGATAAGGGGTCAAGGTGATGGATTCGCCGGGCCCCAGAATGATTGTGCCTCCCGGCTCTGCCACGCGCTGCACTCCATCGCACGCGACGGAGACTTGCGATTGTGCAAAACCACCTCCCTGATCGGAGTTGTAAAGCTGGAGGACCAGGCGGCCTGTTCCCCTGCCTCCTCTGTTGATGATGTCTTCAGTCTTTCGCGCGTGACAATGGAACGGCGTGACCTGGCCCTGACGAACGAACATGATTTTCTCGGCATACGTCTTGGCAGATTTGCCCGCTGCAGTCGATCCGTTGCGCAGCGTGAAGAGCGTTAGCCCGAGAGACGCAAATTGCCCTGAATTGAAATCCGTGACATCCCACCCCAGACGAGAAAAGCGCAGTTCATCGGCTTCTCGGCCGCGGCCGCGTCAATCTTCCGGCGACCACTCGGCGAACCGTGGAAGAAGAAAACCGTTCCGCGCAAAAAATGCCTCTGCTTCGGCGATGCAGCGGTTGATCTCCGATCGTTTCATCGCGCTTCCTTTCTCAAGCTGCCGTGAACTTTGCGACGCCGCGCGACTCGCAGGCCGGAACTTCCGGGGCGTCACATTAAAGGGACGGAACGCCCCTATCTTATGTTCTGTTCCCCATCATCCCGCATCGGTTCGCGCTCGGGGTCGTTCATCAGAGAAGCAATTCGACGGGGCAAGTAACCGATCTCATGATCTTATCGGATGGCTTCTATCGCGGAGGCATTTTCCGTCCATGAAATTTGCTTCGCTGGCCGACTTGTCGTTACCCATCCCGATTCGGCTGTTAGCGAGGAACGGTTGAGGCCTCTATGCCGGGCACTCAGCCAGGGTAGCGTTTAACCTCGGTGATCGGCGCTTTTGTCGCGAAATTTGCGGCTCGGCCATCGTAGCCGTGTGCGGCAAACGTGCGCTTTCCGTGACGAATAAGTGTCATAGCGACGGCTTGCGCTCAGACCTTAGAATCAAAGCCAACACTCCGGGAGATGGAATGGCTGCGGATTGCCGCGCGCAACAGAGCGCCGTTCCTTGCCCCTCTGCGAAAGGGTGAGCATGCCTGAATATTCCGTAAGTCCCAGCGGCGAGCAGTTCGCCTTGCCTAACAACACAGACTACGCGGCCGAGTTTGAACGGGTCCGGGCACTTGCGGCTGCCGCCCGTAAGCAGGGCCAAGAGGTCGTAGTGGTAATGGGCCTTGGTTTCGTCGGGGCCGTTATGGCCGCCATTGTGGCGGATACAGTCGACAAGAAGAACGGCCGCCTCGGCAAGTTCGTAATCGGATGCCAACGGCCTAGCACGCGCAGCTATTGGAAAACACCTCTGTTGAACCGCGGTCAATCGCCGGTGAAGTCAGAAGATCCCGAAGTGGACCCAATGATCGCCCGTTGCGTTCTGGGGAAAAAGACGCTCACGGCCACCTACAACCCCGACTGCTTGGCACTGGCTGACTGCGTTGTAGTCGACGTGCAGTGCGACTATGCCAAGCGCCATTTAGGCACAATGAAGACGGCGAGGCCGAAATGGCGGCGCTGGAGGCCACCCTGAAGACCATCGGCGAGAAGATCCAGCCGCAGTGCCTTGTGTTGATCGAGACAACCGTGGCCCCCGGCACCACGGAGATTGTGGCGCTCCCGATCCTTAAGAGGGCCTTCCGCGCCCGCGGCATCGAATGCGAGCCGTTGCTGGCGCACAGTTTCGAGCGCGTCATGCCGGGCCGGGAATACGTGAAAAGCATTCGTGATTTCTGGCGGGTGTGTTCGGGCTGCAGCTGTGAGGCCAGAAGTCGGGTGATCAAGTTCTTGAGCGAGGTGATCAACGTTGAAAAATACCCGCTTACCGTATTGGATCGGCCCATCGAATCCGAGACCACGAAGATTGTCGAAAACTCCTATCGCGCCACAATCCTAGCTTTTTTGAACGAGTGGTCGATGTTCGCCGAGCGCAATGGAGTGGATCTGATCAAGGTGGTCAACGCAATCAGAGTGCGACCCACGCACAGCAACATCATCTTTCCCGGTCCAGGCATCGGCGGTTATTGCTTGCCTAAGGACGGCGGCCTGGGTTATTGGGCGTACAGTCATATCCTGGGTTTTGAAGACGGCGACAATATCTTCAAGCTCAGCACCGCAGCGATCGACGTCAACGACACGCGCGGCCTCCATGTGGCTGAACTCACGCGCGACGCGTTGCGCAACATGGGACGGTACATCGCCGGCGCACGCATCCTCCTGGCGGGGGCAAGCTATCGGGAAGATGTGGGCGACACGCGCTATAGCGGCAGCGAGCTGGTGGTGCGCAAGCTCACCGAGATGGGTGCAGAAGTCAGCGTCCACGATCCCTACGTCGATCATTGGTATGAACTGGAGAATCAGGATACCTATCCGGCGCCGGGACACTCGTGGTCCAGGTTCTTCCGCGGCCAGGAAGACCTTAGCAAAATTCACGTGCAGAAGGATCTGGCGGCAGCCCTCCAAGGAGTGGAGGCGCTTGTGCTCGCCGTGCGCCATGCGCCCTATCGGCAACTCAAGCCCGACGAGGTCGTTCGCTGGGCCGGAGGTCCGATTGGCGTCATAGATTGCTTTGGCATTCTTGAGGACGCCGATATCCGCCGCTATTTTGAGCTCGGCTGCTAGGTCAAGGCCTTGGGCCGCGGCCACATTCAACGCATCAAGGAAGAAGTGCGCTCAGCCAAGCGGGAAGATGCCTCGGCCTGAGAACAGTCCCTATCTTGTGAAGAAAGCGCCTACCGACTTGCCCACTGCAGGTCGTTGGTGCTTTTTCTCTGTCTGAGGGCTCAAGTTCTATAACGATTTCACAACTGGTATATCCCGGAACGAAAGCGTTTTGGTGTATCAGGCACAACCCCTCGGCGAGCTCTGTACAGACTTATAGTCGTGCCGCAACGGCCAAAACGGACCTACATACACCAGCTCTGGAACTGGGCTGCGCATTCATTCGCAGGAGCCGGATTCTCGCAGTGGGGAACGCTGTTTCAGCGTGCCGTCAACGGTGTGGCGACTCGCGCTGCAAGGTTCGTGAGCTGCGTTTTGTAGGTACGACACAGACCTCTGGCTAGCTCCCGCGCCGCAACCGGCGCAAGCTGTGCTGCATATTTTGATTTTGGAAGAGGTGCGTGCGGTTCGCGTGACTGAATACGCAACCGTCAGGGAGGGCATCTCGTGGTCTCTATGATTCGAGATCACTTCTGATCATCTCGGAATGTGCACAATGGTGATGGTACTCGGCCATCATGTTCAATTTACCGTCTAGTGGCCTGTCGCAGAGAGTTCGTTACCAACATGGGCCAGCGCTGCCATGATGGCACCAGCATTCTGATCAAGAGCGCCGGAAACTTCGGTCCAACCGGTAGTAACGCTTTCATTGAGACAGGCCACTAGTCGGAAGTTGGCAGGATAGGTCCCCATAAACGCCGTAGGGTCCAGGAACAGGGTTGTGGTTGGTTTGTCGTCAACCCGGACATTACCAAGAATGGTGCAACTTCCGTGTTGCCGGTTAACCGCGCAGAACACATCCGATGGCCCGAAAAACCTCGGCAAGCCGATCAGTTAAATTGAAAGGCTGGCGGAAGCAAAGATATCTTTGGTATGGTTGACCTCTCCCTCAGTTGCATCAGAGGTTCCAGACGAAGGCATAGGCTCTCCCGAGGCCTTTAACAACCGAATTTCTCCTTGCCGGTCATCCCAAAGTGGTCGGGCCCCTTGATTGAGTTGCATCGTTCAACTTCGATTCGTCTGCAATCGGCATTCCCTGAGCGGACGGTACAGGAAGCAAACGATGCTATTAACGCCGGAAACGCGTGGCCTGATGAGCCGAGTTTACCGAACGTGCAAGCGGATGGGTCCACAACAAAACAAATAACAAAGAGTTTGGAGGATCGGATGAGCGAATACAAAGGCAATCCCGGCGAGTTGGTCTATCAGTACAACTTGAAAATCACGCAACTGGTGGAGTACGGCAGTTCTGCGGACGCGGTGTTTTCCGGCCAGTCAGCGTCACCAGCTGAGGGCGCGCGTTTCGACGTTTATTTCGAGGGGGTCATTACCGGCCCCAGGATAAAAGGAACAGTCAGGGGTGTGGATTATCTCCACATCCGCGCCGATGGCCGATGCCAGCTCGACATTAAGGCAGAGATCACGACCGAGGACGGGAAAAAGATCGCATTGCGGGCCGACGGCGTGGCGACTCCCGAACGGGGCTCGCCGATCGTTCAGCTCCGCGAGAATGCGACCCTCACAACCAACCACCCGGAGTACGCGTGGGTCAACCTGATCCAGGTCTGGGCCCCCGGCACGGTGGACCTCTCCAAGGGAGAAATCCAAGTTACCGGATACGCTGCCTGAATTCAGTGGCCTTCGATTCGTCGGCTCGCCCCGGGCTGACAGGTCGACAACCTCGCAGTTGCTACTCGGTTTCTGCCCGAATGACCAGTCATTTACTCGCAATTGGACTATGGGTTAGAAATTCGTGCCTCTTCAAAACGCCATTGATGCAACCGGTTCCGGAGCTGGGATCAGAAAGGGGAAACCGCTTTGAGAAAGATCATCGCCATTACCCATGTCACGCTCGACGGGATCATGCAGTCGCCGGGCGGGCCGGAGGAGGATCCGAGGGGAGGCTTCACGCATGGGGGCTGGATCATGCGCTTCTCGGATGAGGCCGTGCCTGAGGCTTTGGGCGAGATCATGGCAGGCGAGTTCGACCTGCTGCTGGGGCGCCGCACCTACGAGATTTTCGCGGGGTACTGGCCCTATGCCGGCGATAATCCCATTGCGAACGCCTTCAACAAGGCAGCGAAATACGTGGTCACAAACAGCCTGGACAGATTCGACTGGGTGAACACGCATGGCATGAGCGGCGACGCCGTTGACGAGGTCCGCCGGCTGAAGGCATCGGACGGGCCCGAATTGCACATCTGGGGCAGCAGCGAACTGCTTCAGACGCTTATTGCCGCACAACTGGTCGACGAGTTTCGCATCTGGATCTTCCCGCTGGTGCTCGGCAAGGGCAAGCGGCTGTTCGAAGACGGCGTGCCGCCGTTTGGTCTTACCCTGGTGGAGTCGCGCCGCACATCCGAGGGGATCCTCTTAAACACGTACCGTCCGACCGGCTCTCTGCCAAAGGGATCGCCTCAACCCGACAATCCGACGGAGGTAGAACAGGCACGGCGCAAGAAATTGGCGGAAGAGGATAAGGCGGCTAGATTGTAGGGCCGCAACTCCAGAAAGCAACAACACGCGTTTTCAGGCGCTACCGATTTTTCGGGTAGTGGCTGCTTAGTGCGTTGCCAGTGATAATCTGCCTACAAATCAGCCACTACGATTTTTGGGAGGACTTTGCATGGGGAAGCGATTGGGGTTCATCCTCGGTTGGTTTGCTGTCCTGTTC
>Ga0310038_10003995_pt1 | contig 10557 bp, 1 predicted proteins | sample Sb_taG_6_FD_200461 | JGI IMG/M metagenome (GOLD analysis project Ga0310038, IMG submission 200461) | Peat soil microbial communities from Weissenstadt, Germany - Sb_50d_4_PS metaG (v2) (version 2) | ecosystem: Environmental > Terrestrial > Soil > Wetlands > Peat | place: Germany: Weissenstadt... | reverse complement strand
GTCACGCCGGTGATGGTGTCGCCGTTGGCCGTCACCAGGCCGGTTTCCGTGAACGCCGTGCCGCTGAAGGTCTTGAGCGTGCCATAGGTCTTGCTGTCATTGTTGGCCGTGATGGTCAAGGTCGCCGCGTTGACCGTCAGCGTGCCGTTGACGTAGCCGATGGTGTAGTTGCCCAGCCCACTGCCCGCCGCGGCGCTGGGCACGATGGGATCGGTACCCACCGGCCCCGACGCCGGCGCCCCGGTGCTGGTCTCCGTCACGCTGGTGATGGTGTCGCCGTTGGCCGTCACCAGGCCGGTTTCGGTGAACGCCGTGCCGTTGAAGGACTTGAGCGTGCCGTAGGTCTTGCTGTCGTTGTTGGCCGTGATGGTCAGCGTCGCCGCGTTGACCGTCAGCGTGCCGTTGGCGCTGCTGCCAGCATCGGTCGAGTCGCCCGCGAAGCTGGCCCCGACGTAGCTTGTGTATGTGCCCACGGTGAGGCCGGAAAGACTGACGTTGCTGATCGTGGCAACGCCGTTGCTATCCGTTGTCGCCGTGTTGTTCGGGAAGCTTGCACCGTTCAGGGTGAAGGTCACGGTCTTGGAGGCCAAGGGCGATCCACCCGCGGTCAGGGTCGCGGTCAAGGTAGCCATCCCGCCGTAGGTGCCGGCGCCCGAGACAACTGCAAGGCTGGTGGGCTGCTGCGTCTGCGGCTGCACCGTGGTGGTCGTCTGCGCGGCCGTCGGGGTCGCCTGCACGTTCCCGACATTGTCGGTGGCAACGGAGTAGAAGCCGTAGGTGTGGTCAGTCGTGCCGGTGAAGGTCGTCGTGCCGGTGAAGGTCCCACCCGAGCCTGCCTGCGCGGGGATGCCGGCCTGAGCCAGGGTGAACGGACCGCTGTTGTCTGAGACGTAGAGCGCGAACGAGGCGATGCCGGAACCGCCCGTATCATCGGTCCCGGACATGTTCACGGTGAAGCTCGTCGTCGGCGTGGTGGCCGGCAGCAGGCTGACCATGCTGGAGGGTGCGCCGGAGTCGATCGTGTTGAGGGCCTGCTTGGTCGGGTCGACACCCTGGGTGGGATCCTCGTCGTCGACCTGGTCCGTGGCGATCGACGGGTTGGCGTCGAAGGTGATCAGGGCGACATTGCGGATCTGCGTGCCGGTCGGCAGTCCCGACCGGGGATCGATGATGAAGCTGAGATATCCCATACCGCGGCCGGTGCCGTCCTCGGGGGGGAGGAAGCCGGTGAGCACATCGGGGGGCAGTTGCGTGTTCGGGTCGATCGACTGGAACACGGCGGTGAGAAGGCCGGTGGCCGGGTCCAGGCTGATCATGATGTCGACCACGAACGACTCGCCGTTCTCGGTCATGGGCACGGTGGTCGCGAAGTATTGGCTATTCGGCGGGATGACGATGTTCGTGTCGCCGAAGCCGACGCCGGTCAGTTGGAGCGTGCTCCAGTCCAGGCTGGGATCGAGCTGGTCGGTGATCACGACCCGCTGCGCGGGGGCCGTGGCCGTGGGGGCGTTCTCGAAGTCGATACGGTAGGGGAAGAGGGTGTTTGCGGCAACGTAGCCGGCCGAGCCGAATCCGGAGGGGCCAAGTATCTCGTTGGGGTCTAGAGAACGGACCAGTTCGATTATCACATTGGTTAGCCCCTTCATGTAATCAGGAATGTTCCCCTTTATCAGCTCGCTGGTCAGCCACTCTAACCCCTTATTGCGAAGGGTCACCTCAATATATGCTAGTATACGTTCACCACTTAGAGGCCATCGGAGCCAGCGAAGGGGCGGCTCAGGGAACGGGCGTAATAAGATCTCCTCAATTATCAGATCCTTTACACGTCGTTTGGGATTGCTTTCGACCGGCGTTTCTATCACCAGGTACTTGCCTGGATCTAGATACATGTACGTGCCATCGGCTTGCCGGACCATGCCACCGCCAGTCTCAACAAAGTGAGCGCCCGGTGCGTTAGCGGGCTGTGGATTACTGGCATCCCATAATAGGTAAGTCCCGACGGCGAGCGGCACAATCGCCCACAAGATCGTACCTTGGGGATCTTTGAGCCCGGTAGGGTTGTTGCCGACGTAGCGATTGAGATTGGTGTCGCCACCAGCGAGCCCTAGCAAATCAGGGCTCGCGAAGCGACCGAGGGTCGGAGAGTAGAGCCGGGTAAGCGTGAGGACATGCTGGCTCGCGTCGGTGACGACCCCCCACTCGCCGATGAACTGGAAGGGATTGGCGTCGGTCGAAACAGGTTGCAGGATCTCGCCGAAGGGCCTGTAGCTGTATGTCTTGACGTAGGACCCCAGGGCATTGCTTATACCGCTGGTGGAGCCTATGGCGTCGAAGTCGTAGTAACCGCTAATGGACGTGGCACTATGCTCGCTCACTAACCCAATTCCGTATGTGTACTGCGTCACCAAGTCCCCGGCATTGGTGTATTCACCCACCAGATTCCCCAGCCCCGTTGGGTCGATGACGTACCGCGTAGTCTGTCCATTGTGGCTGACGCCAGTGCGATATCCCATCGCATCGTAACTGTACGTCCAGTTATCGCCGCCGGTACCCATAGCAACCATGCGGTTGGCATCGTTGTAGGTGTAGGTCGTCGTGCCGGTGGGGCCGCTTTCCTGAATCAGATTGCCATCGGCGTCATAGGTGTAGGTCACGTCACCCACCTTGGTGTACTCGTTCATGTTGTTGGTCGTGTAGACCGTACTCACGCCGTTGATGACAGTGCTCGTTCTGTTACCCACCGCGTCGTAGTTATACGTCTCATCCTGATTCGGCACATCCGAATTTGTCGAAAGGAAGTCGGCCTGAGTCAGCTCGCCGATGGCGTCGTAGGTGTAGGTCCAGGTGCCGTCGAGCGTGGTCTCGCTCGTCTCCAGGCCGAGGTCGTTGTAGGTGTAGATAAAGCTGGAATTGATCGAGCCGTCGGGGGCGTAGTTGAACAGGTCCAGGAGCTCGCCGGCCTTGTCGTAGGTGTAGGTCGTGTACGTCCCGTTGCCCTTGTCCTGGCGGACAAGGTTGCCTGCGGCGTCGTAGGTGTACTTGACGACCATGTTGCCGCTGGCGTCGGTCAGCTCCGAGAGGCGTCCCACCGAATCATAGGCATAATTGACCGTGAAGCCGTCCTGGTCGACCATCTGAATGCGGCGGCCGGCCGAATCGTAGGTGTATTTCAGGTACAGGCCTGTCGGATAGGTGATTTGGGTCAGGCGGTCGTTCGAGTCATACGCGAGCGTGGTCGTCCCGGTCGGATCGGTCGTCGAGGTCAGGTTGCCGTTGGCGTCGTAGGTGAAGGTGTCCACGGTGCCGTCGGCGTAGGTCTTGGTGAGTACCTGGCCGGCCGCGTTGTACGTGCACTGCATGACCTGGCCGTTCTGGTCGGTCGAGCTGATGACGTTGCCGACCGGGTCGTAGGCCAGGCTGGAGATCGTGCCGTCGGCGTAGGTGGTCGACGAGAGGTCGCCATGGCCGTTGTAGGCGTACTGCGTCGTGTTGCCGTTGGCGTCAGTGACTGAGGCGAGGTTGTCGAAGTTGCTCGTGTACGAGAAGCTCGTCGTCTGGCCGAGCGGGTCGGTCGTGCCGGTCAGATTGCCGCTGGCGTCGTATTTGTTGGTTGTGATCTGACCCGTGGGGTCGGTGATCTGGGTCAAGTTGAAATTGCTGTCGTACGTGCATTCGGTACTTCGACCGAGGGGGTCCGTGACCTTGACGATCAAGCCGCGGTTGTCGAAATAGTCGGTCGTCGTGTTCCCCAGTGCGTCGGTGGAGGCGACGGCGCCGCCGGGTCCACACGAGAACGTCGTCATCTCGGCACCGCCATCGGCGAAGGTGCTGGCAAATCGGCCTTCGGCGTCATAGGTGAAATACGAGTGCGTGCCGTCGGGGTAGGCGATCGCCAGTAGGGCGTTTTCGGTCTCGATGTTGCTGCTGGTGTCGTAGGTGTAACTGGTCGTTTCGCCGTCGAAGGTCGTCGCCGACGTCAGGTGGGTGTCGGTTCGATCGTACTGATAGGTCGTTTCGCGGCCGGCGGAGTCGGTCGCGCTGGCGATCAATCCCGCGGCGTTGTAGGCAATATTCAGCGATTGACCGCTCGAGGCGGTCAAGCTGGTGAGTAGGCCGTTGGTATAAGCCGCGGTGATCCGGTTGCCGTCGGTGTCCTGAACGTAGTTGAGCGTTCCGTCGGGATTGTAGGCGGTGGTCGTGCCGTCCTGTTCGGTCAGGGTGAATGCGCCGCCGCCCGCCGGGGTCAGCACGCCATAATCGCCGGCCTGGTCGAAGTAATGGTTAGGGTTGCGGCTGTCGGGCTCAAAGACACGCTGAATTCCACCCGGCTCGGTGACGATGACGGTGCCGTCAGACTGGACCGCGAGCGACGTCTGCCATGAGTCGGACCAGCCCAGCCCGAGCGGCCCCATCGTGTTCCGCCCAGTGATCGACGGCGAGAAGAACCGGCTGAAGTTGAGCGACAGCGAGCCGGGCGTGGGCATCGAGGCGTCGACCGAAGCACCGGGCTGTGTGATCGGGCTGAGGCCGTCGGCCTGCTGGATTTCGAAGCCGTAGAGCTGGCCGATGTCGGTGACGTCCTCACCCAGGGTGCCCAGGTACTGGGCCTCGCTGTCGAGGTACTGCACGTACTCGCCCCAGGTCGAGCCAGTGTTGGCCTCGAGGTTGGCGAAGATGGCGCTCCAGGCGGTGGCGCTGATGTCGGGAGGCTGTGAGGATTGCTCGAGCGAAGTCCAGTCGATGGTCGATGTGTTGTTCGTCTCGAGAGCGCCGAGGGTGAAGTTGATCGGTGGGCGCGAGAAGTCCCACTGGCTGGGGAGCCAGCCGGCATAATAGACTGGGACAGTTTCCGACTCTCCCGGCTGGAGAAGGCCCGGCGTCGCCCCGCTGGCGAGGATCTCAACTGACTGGCTGTAACCCTGCGGCGTGGCGTTCGTCCAGAAGCCCGAGACCTGGAGAGAAGGGTCGAGAGTCATCAGGGCCCCTTGCTGCCCGTTCTGATAGGCCGTCAGCACCAGCAAGGGTGCAGGCATGGCGATGTCGCCCGTGTTGCTGTACTGGACATAGATCGTCGACGCGATGTGGTAGCCGATCGGGTTCGGGACGATCAGGTTGGTTACGAGGTTGGCCTCGCCTCCCTGGATCAGAGTGAAGGCGTTCTGCAGTGAGGCCGAGGTGCCGTCGGGCTGGGTGATCGCGACGGAGTAAACCCCGGCCGGGATCGAGCCGGCCGGGACCGTGGCCATGATCTCGGTCGACGAGACGTCGGCCACATCCGAGATCGGATAGGTGGTTCCGTTTGCGGCGACCAGGCCCACCGCCGTCCGCGAGGTGAATCCCACTCCCGTCAGGGTCAGGATGGCGTCGGCGCTGGTGCCGCCATGGCTGGGACTGACGCCGAAGAGGAAGCTACCCGCGGTGGCCGTGAGGGTATAGCTGCTCGCCGAGGAGACCGAATCGCCATAGAGCAAGATATACCACGTCCCGGGCGCGGCCGAGGGGGCTACCACCTGCTGATCGGCGGCGGCGAGGTTGGAGTAGCGGTAATCGTAATCGGATCGGGTCGGTGGCGAGCCGTACTTGAGATAGAGTTCGATCTGGTCAGACGCGTTGAGATCCTGGAGTGTCGCCACCAGCGGCTCGATGGTCGGGACGTTGACCACGAAGAGCTCGGCCTGGCCGCTTCCGGCCAAAGTGCCCTGGTAGGGCGTCCCGAGCGTCAGATTGGTTTGAGTGGTCTGTTGGAGTTGGAAAGCATAGGCCCCGTTTCCAGCTTCGCCGGTGCTCACCGTGAGGGTATAAGTGCCCGACGTCGGCAGCGTGACCAGGCTCGAGCTGGTTGTCAGCCCCGTGAAGCCGGTGAACCCCTCCGGCCCGGTCAGGCTGAACTGAAGTGCGGGGCTCGCCGACGCGATCAGGTCGAACCGAATCTGCGTGTTGCTCAGCGCCGAGAAGGTCCACCGATCCTGGCTATACGGCGAGCCGATCTGACCGTATACCGTCTGGTTGAGCTGGACCGTGGATGTGTAGAGGGTCGCGTCGTAAGCGCCGACCACATAATTGCCGGTGCTCGACGAAGACCCCGGCGCGACCTGGACCTTGATCTGGTAGGTGCCGTCGGACGGCAGGACCTCGTTCAGGATCGAGGCGTCCGCACCCGATTGGCTGTTGCTGGCTATGGCGACTTGATTCCCGTTGGGGTCGAGCAGCGTTATCTCGCCCTCGTCAAGAGGCGGTTGAATCGGTGATGGGGTTCCGCCACTTCCCGTGTGAAGAAAGATGTCGACCGATTGGCCCGCCCGCCCGAAGAAGGTCCAGTCGTCCACCTGGCCGGAAAACTGCTGACCCTACCGGATTGCAGGTATTGAAGAAATGCCGGGTATCCGGCCGGCGGCATTTTTGTCATCCTACTTCTTTCCAGGGAAGGGGATGCGAGAATGGACGCTCGACCGAAGACCCGGCAAGTGGATCGTGAACGAAAAACTCCCTCCACGCAAGTGCCGCGCGGGGCCAAACAAATCGTCATTCCGATGACCCAGCAGCAGTACGACGACATCTGGCATGATGCCGATCGCGTCCGGAGCTTCATCGAGCAATGCGCCCGGTCGTTTCCGGAGTTGTTTCCGGCGGGCTTCGACCAAGGCTATTGCCTGCACGGCTTTGGGCGTGAGTCTCTGAAGCTGTCCGGCCTCGGGGGCATGGGGTCAGACCGAGTTTCAAGTTAACTTGAAACTCGGTCTGACCCCGCGGAGGACAATCGCCGTCCCACCTTCTTTACGAGTCTGCCCGCCGATCTCTTGTGACGTGATCAGTCTGACTTGCTAGGACTGTGACCCCTCAGATCACTGCCCAGAACAAAACCGGCTCAAGCTGGCAGAGGATCTTGAGGGAACCGTGGAGGATGTAGATGTGCGGCACCCGCCCCATGTTGAAGACCCGGAACAAGTGGTACTGGTCCGGGATGTCGTCAGAGCACCGGACCTCGTTCGCCGTGACGTAGAACGGGAAGAACTTGCCAAGCCCAGTCGCCTTGACCTCCAGCATCCGCTCGGAGTCATCTGCCTCGTCGAAGGACAGAATGTCAAAGCCGAGCCCGTCCCCGATCGACTGAGCGACCCACTGGACCTTCAATGCGAGGTCATCACGATCCATTTCCTTGAGACGATGCCGCTCCAGGGCGTAGACGAACTCCTCTCCCAGCTTTCCAAGTTTGCGGTCGGCAGCATCCTTCTCGGCGAAGTCGATCTTCTGCCCCCTCCGAGACAGCCAGGGCTTGTCGGTGCGACTGGGAGCGATGATCTTCTCGGGCGGATCAACGATGATCTGGCAGAGGTCCAGAGATGGTGCTTGCTGGATGGTGCTGGGGTTCGGAGTCGGCGCAGCGGCTAGTTGCTCCAAGAAACCAGGGCGTTGATCCAGGAAACTCTCGACCTCCGTGGCAAGCAAACCCTGATAGTTTCCTCGTGGCTTGTAGCCCTCGACATAAGGCAACCCGAACTCGACCAGGACGCTGCTGATGTTCTGGTGCTTGAACTCGACGGAGCCATCGGAGCGCCCCGCCAGGAGGGGAATCAGAGCCTTGCGGTGCTCAGACTTCTTGTAGGGCTCGCCTTGTAACTCGGCTTCGAGCATGGCGAAGTAATCCGCCACGATGAGCCGAACCTCCTGCTCCGTCCAATCACGGGCGGTATCGACATCCTGGGCGGTCTCACTTTCGCCCTTCCGAACGACCGTGAAGCCGAGCTTTCTCAGGACGAAGTTGGCTTGCCCTGGTGCCTCCCCGCCACTGAACTCGTCGGGCAGCAGGACTCGACCCAAGGAGTACCGGCATGCCAAGCCCACGACGGCTTTGGGCGGGTATCGCTTCCCCTCGTGGAGAAGCTCGTAACCCGTAGGCTGACCGAAAGAATGATCGACACCGGCATCCAGGTCGGCTAGGGCTTGGAGAACGTGAGTGCGGGTCAGTTTCGGGGGGATCGACTGAGGCATGGGGTAGCCTCTCGATGCTGAGCGAGAAAGGTCACCCATTCATCATGCGGGCGAACCGGGTGAGAATCCATCCGTTGCCGGGTTTTCACGTCATCAATGGGCATGATGCCAGTTGATAGCGCCGATAGGGATCGGTTGGCGTCTCGGGACTTGCCCAGCTTGTCGGAATCATCTGGCTATTCCTTGATCTTGGCTGAACGATCTGGTCAACTGGGCTGGGAACAGGCTGCCATTGTCATCGCCCTTTGGGCGAATTGGGCGAACCATTCCCCTTCAGTTCAAGTCGTTTCGTGTCTCATCCTCGCCTCATTCAGATCACGGAGGCTGGGTCGTGGGTGCAAGAATCACCGGGGACATCATCGAAGCTTACGTTACCTGCAAAGTCAAGGCTCATCTAAAGCTGGCAGGTAATCAGGGAATCAGATCGGATTACGAGGGCTTCCTCCTCCAGACCAGGCGAGAGGTTCGGCAGCAAGCCATCAGCAAGATCCTCTCCAAGACTTCACGGGATGATGTCGCATCGAGTATCCCGCTCACAGCCGCCTTATTGCGAGCCGGATCATCATACGTACTGGACACCACCTTGGAGGACGACCTTCTATCCCTCAGCTTCGATGGATTGAAAAAAGCGGACGGACCTTCTGGTCTGGGTGACTTTCATTATGTCCCGATGCTCTTTCACGGAGCCAACGCTGTCGGAAAAACTCAGAGGCTCTTGCTGGAATTCCTTGCATGGATACTCTCTCGGAGCCAAGGCAGGCTACCCGCCTACGGAATCGTATGGCACGGACGAGAGTGCAAGGTAACCAAGGTTCGACTCAATGCAGACACCCGGCGCTCCCAAAATCTCTTGCGAGAACTCAGGGAGATGGCAAATCCGGGTACGCCACCCAGCCTGATTCTGAACAACCATTGCCCGGTCTGTGAGTTTCGCCAGCGCTGCCACGACCAGGCTGTGCAAGAAGACAACATCAGCCTCCTACGGGGAATTGGGGACAAAGAGATCCGAAAGCTCAACCGTAAGGGCATCTTCACGATCGCTCAACTTTCATGCATCTTCCGCCTTCGGAAGAGAGGCAAGAGGGTCAAGCGACAGAATCAACCTCACTACTTCGCTCTTCAAGCATCTGCGATTCGAGACAAAAAGATCTACGTATTGAAGCCACCTCCTATTCCAAGCAGCCCAGTGCGGATTTATCTCGACCTCGAAGGGAACTCAGAGAGGAGCTTCGTGTATCTCCTCGGCATGATCGTTGACGATCGAGGGAACGAGACTCGCCATTCCCTCTGGGCAGACAGTCCACAGGAGGAGGAACTGATCTTCCGGCAAATGTTGGAGATCGTGAGCCAACACGAGGATTTCAGGCTCATCCACTTCGGCAGTTATGAGGCAACCTTCTTCAGAAGAATGAAAAAGACGTTCACAGGACACCCAACCCTCACGAAGCTGACCGAGCGCTCAATCAACATATTACCGACGATCTATTCGCATATTTACTTTCCGCTATACTCAAATGGACTTAAGGCGATTGGCGGCTATCTTGGTTGCACGTGGTCCGACCCCGATGCCTCGGGATTAAAGAGCATAATCCTCAGAAGCAAATGGGAAACGTTGCATAACGAAAGCGTGAAACGGGAATTGGAGCGATACAACTTGGAAGATTGCATGGCGTTGAAGAGGGTCGCTGAACTTGTCTACAAGATCGGTGAGGAACTGACCGAGGAGAAGTCACAGCCCGAGGTCGCTCTTGAAGGGCACATGATTGGAAAAGCAGAAGACATCAACACGGTGTCGTCACGGCAAAAGTATGGAAAATCGACGTTCGTAATCCCTGACTTCGAGCAAATTAACGCCTGTGCGTACTTTGACTATCAGCGGGAGAAGGTCTTCCTACGTGCAAACCGTTCAGTTCGGAAAGCGAGATCCAGAAGGAAGGAGAAGCGAAGGCGAGTGCGAGTTAATCGAACGATCACGGTCAGAAGCAACAAGTGCCCATTGTGCGGTGGATCTGAGATTGTGCGTGCGGCAGGACCAGCCCATACAAAGCTTGGATACGACCTGAAACTGACAGAGAGTGGGATTAACAGGCAGGTCATTGCATGCACGTGTGTCCTGCACCAATGTAACGAATGCCAGAAGCGGTTCCTCCCCGACAGGTACAAGAGGCGAGCGAAGCACTTCCACAACTTGAAAAGCTGGGCGATGTACCAGCATGTCGCCCATCGGATTAGCTTCAAGCGACTCGAAGAGATCTTCAGCGAGTGCTTTGGGCTCCACGTGCATTATGAAGAGATTCATAATTTCAAGCGGATGATGGCTCTCTACTACCACAAAACCTATAAGCAGATTCTCTCCAACTTACTTACGGGGAACCTGATCCATGCAGACGAGACGAACGTCAACTTCCAGATTGGTAAAGGCTACATCTGGGTTCTAGCTACCATGAAGAATGTAGTCTACGTCTATAGACCAAACAGGGACGGTGATTGGCTACAGGAGTTGTTAATCGGCTTCACAGGAGTCCTCGTTTCGGATTTCTACAGCGCTTACGATTCGATGCCGTGTGA
>Ga0310038_10003985_pt1 | contig 10573 bp, 9 predicted proteins | sample Sb_taG_6_FD_200461 | JGI IMG/M metagenome (GOLD analysis project Ga0310038, IMG submission 200461) | Peat soil microbial communities from Weissenstadt, Germany - Sb_50d_4_PS metaG (v2) (version 2) | ecosystem: Environmental > Terrestrial > Soil > Wetlands > Peat | place: Germany: Weissenstadt... | reverse complement strand
GTCCAGCCAGACTCACGATAACATCGGGCGCGCTGCAAGCAAAGATACACTCCAAATGAACGTCGGCTGCTTGCGCGTTATGAGGCGGTGCGCGCAAGAGTGCTGTTCGCACGATCGTCAAGTCTCAGGGATGCCTGTTACTGATCGCCGCGGACTTTCCACCAGTCCAACTGTTCGAACTCGGCCATCTTTTCCGCCCCATGTTGCGTGTACCAATTTTGCCAGGCCGATGCGTCAGCGGGCAGGACTGCATCCGTGACCTCGTGCAACGCGAGGAAGGCCCAGTTGCGCATTTGCGGGTTGGTTTGGGGATCTGCGGCTAACTCGATCAGTTTGGGCACCATTCGCATGCGCTGTTTGCGCTTGAAGTTGCCGCAGTCGGATACGTTGCAGCCCGCGCGATTGCGGACCGCGTCGGAGGGGTCGTGCGTAAAGGAATCGAAGAGCTGGTCCAGAGCTTCGTCGGTGCCGAGGTAGCGCATGCCTTCGACGGCCCACTGGCGCACCTGCGGGTTGGGGTCATTTCTGGCGTAGTCCACCAGGACGGGATAAATGCGATCGTAGCCCACGCCTCGGCCAGCCAGCATTCCCATGGAGTACACACTGTACGCGCGATGCGCGGGGTCGGCTTGCGCCTGTGCGATCAGGGCGTCCACCGAGGCGTCAGTTTTCGGCACTCCATTGATCGCCAGGTTGAGATCTGCGTTGGCGTAGCGAACGCGCAGGTCGGTGGAGAATTGCGAGCGCCTCTCCAAGTCGTTCATGTGCGTGGTGCGCTGGAGATCGTGCCAGACGCCAATATTCTGCTCGAACAAGTCGAGCGCGCCGGTATCGTGCCGGATTGCCCGGTCCAGCAATTCTTCCGCCTGCGCCTGTTCGGGGAGCGTTTGCAGATGTTGCTGATCAACATCTGTGAGCGGCGAGTGAGCCACCTGGCGCGGGAAGGACTTGGCCGGTGCCGGGACCCTGGATACACGAGTGGTCTTGCCGTAACCCCGAGAGAAAAAACGGTAGCCGACGAAACCCGTCCAGGCGAGGAAGAACGCCATCCCCACCGCGATCGCGGCCGGACTATTGCGGCGAAAAGTTGGGAGCGATCTCGATGGCGCTTGTCCACGTTGCGGCGGTGGACCGTAGCCGCCGAGAACAGTGTCAACAGCGACGTGCGTATCAAGTTTAAGGCCGGCGAGCTTCTCCAGTTGGGCGGCGACCCAGCGCGCCTCCTGACGGTCATCGATCATGTCGACGAGCGTCGCCGTCTCTCCATTCTTCATCTGCAAGCGAAGAGAGTAAGAAGATGATGTGCCTGGTTGCTGCGCCTTGGTGACGGCCAATATCTGAGCAATGTCGGAGAAGAGAAATTCACGAGCCCCCCCGATGCCAAACAGAGCCCGACGGCGGACAATCCTGCCATTGCCCGCTCGGATGCGGAATGAGACCAGCGTCGCTTGAATAAGTCCGTAGATCAGCGGGATCTCAAACAGTCCAAACACCACGGTGAAGAACAATGGAGCTTTGGAATGTGCGAGGAAATAGACGATGGCCGTCCACACGACGGCGAAGAAGATCAAAACCAGGACCTGGGACGGGTTGCGAAACGCCGGGAAATAGAATTCGGTGCTGCCGTCCATCCCGGCCGAGACTACAACTTTCGGATTCTGCGGAGCGGCCACGTCGGTGGGATCGGATTGGAAGGCAGGGGGAGCGGTTGCGCCCTGCGCCTCGCTCATAAAAATTGGCGTCGGCTCCGCCGCTGTGGCCGAGGCCGAGGCCGATGCCGACGACGGCGTCAGGCGGAAAACCGGGACTTCGAAATCATCGGAATAATTCACGCCGGGCACGTCAGCCTGGGCGTGCAAGAGCCAGAGCACCTGATCGTTCGGATCGTCGTGATTCGACTCGTAGGCGTCGCTCGGGATAATGAATTCCACCGGGATCACAGCGTCACCCATGAGTCCGTGTGCGAGCGATGCCTGCGGCACATTCTTGTCAGCTTGCCAGAGAACGCTCTGCAGGGTGGAACGATTTTTCCCCGAGCCCGTGATGACCTGACGGACACAGGAAAGACTCAGGTCGATGCCATGTCTGGCATTGGTGTTGAAACGCAAGTGAATCGTGCCCTTCAGCGTGCGGCCGGGAGAAAAGGGCAGTGAGGCGAACTCAAAATAGGTTTGGCCAAAGCGCTTCCGACGGATGCTGGCCCGTATGGCCGCGCCCGCCAGAATGACTCCAACCACACAGAAGGCAAGCGGCAAGAAGGGCTTGGGGCCGGAGGTCCGCAAGAGTTGAGGCACCACGGAGACCGCGACCGTGAACGCAATCCCATTCCAAAAAATCGCCGCCAACCAAAGACCGAAGGCGCTGTTACGGTTCTTGCTTTCCGCCCGGCTAACCGCCCAGTCCTTCTGCCACAGCCACGGAGATTGGGGATTGGCCTGCTCGGCTGCCGCCTGCTCCTGTAATTTGCGGTTACCGTAAATCGCCGCGTAAACAATCCCGCTGCCGATTAGAGCGAAGATTGTGCAAAGCAGCACTCCCACGAAACGATTCCCGTGAACTTGGCCGGGATCACCGGAGAAAAATGCGGTGGCGCCAAAGAGTCCAAAGGCCACAAAAATCAGGCCAAAAACAATGAGAAAGATTTCGCCGCCCTTGGATGTTCTCGTCACAGCGGAATTATAGGGTTGATCAAGGCCGGAACGAAGACAGGAGAGCGGCATCTTCATTACTCAAGTCACGCGCTTTCAACATCCTCCAAACGTCGGGCCACGGCATCGCGCTGACTCAATGGAGACAAAGGTCTCGCCTGGCGTGGAGGAGGTGACAACGAGCCGCGCCGGGCGCTAGCCAGGAAGGTTGACACCGCTGAGAAAACCGCCGATGTGAGCGGTAAGAGCAACGACTGCGGCAGTCAGGAGTTCCAGGGGCAGGTAGTAACCGGGAAGCGCAGAACCTGAGGCTCTTGCTCTTGGCCGCCGAAGATGGATCCACGCAACCACACAGATAAGAAGACCGGAAGCGCATGCGAGGACGAGGTGGAGCAGTAGCAGTCCTTTTAGTTTGTGCCCTTCGAGTTGCCACTGCCAGGCCGCGATGCCGGTTGCGACCGTCGGCAGCACAAAAGCAGCAGCGGCGATTATGTTGAGGCGTGCTGCTGCCGCTAGAGTCGCCTTCTTCGTGGCGTCTTTCGTGGCGTTTTTTGTCCAGCGCGCCGCGAAATCGAAAGCGACTCCGGTCAGAAAGAGCGCGATCGGAAAGTGGATTAGGACAACATGCTGCGCGTGTTTCGCGAGCAACGCCGACTTGAGATCAAAGGGATTCACGGGGGCACTTACTCCACCACCACTTTGCCGGTCATCTTCGGGTGAATCGAACAAAAGTACGAGTACGTGCCGGGCTTGCTGGCCGTGAATGTGAATTTCTCGTCGGTGTCGAGCACCTTGGACTTGAACGCCTGACTGTCGCTGACCACGGTATGGGGAATGTCGTCGCCGTTCGTCCAGGTGATCTGCGTTCCTGCTTTCACGGTGAGGGTTGACGGAGTGAAGCTGAAGTTATCAATCTTGACAGCTGTGGTTGGCGGGCCAGCGGCTATCGACTTTTCTACGGTGGGGAGTGCGGCCAGGGCCAGCACCATTGACGCTGCGATGCAAAGAATCCAACTGCTTTTTCTCATTTTTATTTTCATTGCTTCCTCCTTGTGAAGTTTGTGATGGTCTTTTCGAGTTCTTCAATAACCGATTACTCCAGCGTGGAATCGATCAAGGCCAGGGCGTGATGTTTGCGCACGTAGTTCACGTCGGTCACCCCCAGCAGACCGCGCAACTGCTCCGCCGGAACCTTCATCGGGCCCGGGGAAGACGCGGCTCCAGGACGGGGTTGCGGAAAAGCGGTCGACGTAGCGGTGTGGAAGGTAACGTTCCCTTCCACCTTCTGCATGGTTTGATGAATGTGTCCGTTCAGCACCGTTACCGAGCCGAAACGCTTCAGATAGGAAAGCGCCTGCTCACTGTCGTCCGTTCCCCATCCCCATTCCGGATAGATATTCCACAGCGGCATGTGCGCGAACACGATCACGGGTGTGCTCTTCGAGAGATGTCTCACATCGTCTTCCAGCCATTCCAGTTGTTCTGCTCCCAGCGAACCCATCCCTCCAGCCTTCAGGTTCATCACGTTAACTAGTCCGATAAGGTGCACACCCTTCTGGTCGAAGCTGTACCAACCGGCGCCCTTTGTGTTCTTGCCGTAACGCTCGAGGTATTGCTTGCCGTCATCTTCGAGGACGTCGTGCTCCCCGGGAACAAAAAACACGTCCTTAGTCGGTGCGGATTTTAGAATCTCGTCGACGGTGTCAAACTCCGACGGCTTGGAAAGATGGCTGATGTCGCCGGTGTGCAGAATGAACTCAGGAGGCACGGGCAGCGCATTGATTTTCGCCACCGCGGCTTTTAGCGTCGCGATCACGTCGGAGTTCGCGGGCTTGTTGAATCCCATGTGGCTGTCACTGATCTGGACAAAACTGAGTTCGCCCTTGGCCGCTTTTGCAATGCGCGCGGGATCGTCCAGGCCGTAGGACTTCAGCACTCCGCCTTCGAGCACACAGAGAGCTCCGGTGCCGGCCCAGGCCATGCATTTCAGGAATCCGCGGCGGTCGATTCCGTCGTGGTTGTGGTCGAACAAAATTGCATCGCGGTTATTGTGCTGGGGCATGATTTCCTCCTCATTTCACCGTGCAGAACTGGCCGCACCCGGTTTTATTCCATGGAAATTTATTTTGCCGCTGTGGGAATAAAGCGGGCGTTCGCTGGTTTACTCTTGTGTGGGTGTCGGAAGAGCGCTCATTATCGGGGTCGTTCGGGGAGCTGGCCATGCCGCTCTTCGACCGGCTTTATAACTTTGCCCACTGGCTGACACAGGATCGGCAGGAAGCCGAGGATCTGGTGCAGGAGACATACGTGAAGGCGCTCAAGGGATTCTCGTCGTTCCGGCCGGGCACCAACTTTCGCGCGTGGATCTACCAGATTCTGCGGAACACGTTCTTCACCTCGCGCACCGGGCTGAAGGCGGCTGCGACCGTGCCGCTGGATCTGGAGGGCGACAAGGGAAATCTTCCCGCGGTCAACGACACGCCGGAGAGCATCCTGCTGCAGCGTTCGGATCGGCAGTTGGTGCAGGAGGCTTTGGGGCGGTTGCCCGTCCCTTATCGCGAGGTGCTGCTGCTTTGTGAGTTTGAAGAGATGTCGTATCAGGAAATTTCTGCAACTCTTGCCATCCCCATGGGCACGGTGATGTCGCGTTTATCGCGCGCGCGCCGCGCTTTACGGGATGCCATCCAAGAATCGCAGGGGAAGTAAATAAGGTACTGACATGGCTTGCGCGCGTTCGACTGAAAAAGCGTGGACGGAAAAACTCGACGCGTACGTCGACGGGGAACTCCCCGCCGACGACGCGCGCGCGTTGGATGAACATATGCGTGCATGCTCCAGCTGCGCCGCAGAGGGCCTACGAAAAGTTCAGCAGAAGCGCGCGGTCGCGGCGACCGGCCTGAGGTTTACCCCGGACCCCGCTTTTCGGGCGCGCATTCAGAAGAGCATCGCGGCACCGAGGCCGATGCCATGGAAGCGGCTCTGGCTTCCCGTCCTTGCCACTGCTACTGTCACCACGCTGCTGATTGCCGGTGCACTTTTTCTGAATCTCCAGGGTGACCGCCGGAGCGAAGGGCAGCTGGTAAGCGAACTGATCGACCAGCACGTGGCAACCCTCGCCAGCGCTAACCCGGTTGACGTTGTTTCCACCGACCGGCACACCGTGAAACCATGGTTCGCTGGCAAGATTCCCTTCACCTTCAACCTACCCGAGTTGCAGGACTCACCTTTCGTGCTGGTCGGTGGAAGAGTCAGCTATCTGGGCCAAGCGCCAGGGGCGGAACTTATTTTTCGCGTGCGGCAGCACCAGATTTCAGTTTTCATTTTCCAGGAGCGGGGGACGAGCAACGTGCGCGACACTGAGGCGGTGCGGACCGCTCTTTCTTTTGAGGTGCGCAGCTGGCGCCACAACGGCCTTCGCTATTTCGTGATTGGCGACGCCAGCGCCCAGGACCTGGACAAGCTCAGCGAGCTGATTAGGGCGGCTGGCTGAGAAATTCCAGGGCACGATCCTGGTGCACGACACAACTCCTTTCGCCGATTTGGTGATACCATGCATCCGCGAAAGGAGACCGCCTTGTCTCAGAAATTCCGCCCGCTCAGCGCCGTGGTCATTTTTTTTTCTCTTTCTTTTTCTCTTTTGCCTTTTCTTCTGCTCTTCCCTCCCGCCGGCGTCGCTCAGGAAAATAGCGATCGGCTGGAACCCATGGACGTTTTCCGCGTTCAGGTTGCTTCCGATCCGCAAATCTCTACTGACGGCAAGCGCATCGTCTACGTCCGCCAGTCCGCGGACGTTTCTTCCGATCGCCGTGTCTCCAACCTCTGGATCGTCAATTTCGACGGCTCCGAACATCGTCCGCTGACTACCGGCGGTTATAGCGACACTTCCCCGCGCTGGTCGCCCGATGGAACTCGCGTCGCCTTCGTTTCCGACCGCGATGGCAAGTCTCAACTTTATGTTCGCTGGATGGATTCGGGCCAAACTGCTAAACTCACCGACGTTGAAAATGCTCCGGCGGGAATTTCCTGGGCTCCCGATGGAAGACAGATTGCCTTCACTTCCCTGGTCTCCGCCACACCGCCGAAAATTGCGACGCTTCCGGCCGCACCTGAGGGTGCCAAGTGGGCCGATGCGCCGAAGGTTTATGAGGACCTTATCTACCGCTTCAACGGCCCGGGATATCTGAAGCCGGGCTATTCGCAAGTTTTCGTTGTGGCCGCAGACGGCGGCGCGCCGCGGCAACTCACTACCGGCGATTTCCCTCACGGCCCGGGGGTCGGCGATTTTGGCGGCTCCTACGCCTCCTGGGCTCCCGATGGAAAATCACTCATCTTCGCCATGAATGGCACCGCAAACTACGAGTACGAACCTCTGCACACCGAAATCTTCGAAATCCGCGTCGCTGACGGCTCCCTCACGCAACTCACGCATCGCAACGGTCCCAACCAGTCTCCGGATATTTCGCCCGACGGCAAACTCATCGCCTACATCGGCTTCGATGACCGTTACCAGGGCCACCAGACCACTTATCTATACGTCGCCAATCGCGATGGCAGCAATCCGCACCCGATCACTTCAAGACTTGATCGCGACGCATCCGGTCCTCGCTGGTCCGCCGACGGCAAAGCCATCTTCTTCACTTATGCAGATCAGGGCGACACCAAGCTCGCTTACACGCCCCTCGACGGTTCGTCCAAGGTTCTCGCCGAGCATCTCAACTCGGACGGTAATTTCAGCATCGCCAAGAACGGCCTCTTCGCCATCCAATACAACCCGCCCTCCGATCCAGGAGATGTCGCGGTCGCCTCGCTTGCCAATCCCAAACTCAATGTCCTCACTTCCCTGAATCGCGAACTCTTTACCGCCAAGAAACTCGGCGCCGTCGAAGAACTCTGGTACAACTCTTCTTTCGATAAACGCAAAATAGAAGGCTGGATCATCAAGCCGCCTGATTTCGATGCCTCCAAAAAATATCCCCTCATTCTGCAAATCCACGGCGGTCCATTTTCCAATTACGGCGATCGTTTCGACCTCAACGCGCAAATCTGGGCGGCCAAGGGCTATGTCATCCTCTACACAAACCCAAGGGGCAGTACCAGTTACGGAGAAGAGTTCGCCAATCTCATTCACCACGCCTATCCCGGCAACGACTTCCAGGACCTCGACTCCGGCGTCGATTCGATTCTCGCCAAGGGTTACATCGACAAGGACAATCTCTTCGTCACCGGCGGCTCGGGCGGAGGCGTGCTCACCTGCTGGATGATCGATCACACCGATCGTTTCCGCGCGGCCGCCAGTCTTTATCCGGTCATCAACTGGTATAGCTGGGTGCTGACTTCCGACCTGCCCGCTTTCGGGACACAATACTGGTTCTCCGGGAATCCCTGGGATTACTCCGACGACTACATGAAGCGCTCGGTAATTTCTCTGGTGAAAAACGTGAAGACGCCTACGCTGCTCATGACCGGCGAGGAAGATTTTCGCACTCCGATATCGGAGGCCGAGCAATACTACGCGGCGCTTAAATTGCTTAAAGTTGAATCCGCTCTGGTGCGTTTCCCCGGCGAGCCTCACGGCCTCAGCCGGCGGCCGAGCCATCAGGTCGCCAAGGTTGTCTATACCCTCAACTGGTTCGACGCGCACCGGAAGAAACCCTGACCGGCTTCTTGCGAGATGGGTTGAAGAGAAATTGCGCGCCAGATGTGGGCCAACCGCCGAACTATGCGGAAGAAGTACCTTATTATCCTCTCATTGCTGATCCTGTTAGTGCTGGTAGCCATCCGCCGGCCAAGCGACAGCAGTGTCCAGTTCATAAGGCTGCAGCACGAAATCGCAAAGCCTCAAAGCGGATCGACGACTCATTAGAATCAGCACTCCCAAGGCTGAGAATTGCTCGCCCCCGCCCGCCTGGTCCTTAGCCGAGCCAAGCAGCCCAAACCTAGGTAACACCACTGTTACCAGTACCACGTACTCTTTCGCCAGATCACCACTCATCGTAAAGTCAGCTCTATCCGAGGCACGAAATGATCTCATGGAAGGCGCTGGGCGTTGCCCTACTTTTGGTCGGCGTGCTGGGTGGCATCAAGCTCCTATTCGACCTAGTCGAGAAGAACGGGGGACCCAAGGATAAGGATTAAGAATCAAAGGGACGCCGTCAAACCCGAGAATTTGTGCGGAGCCACAACAAGAGAGATCCTCATCGCTCGCCCGTCGCCATATACTACCTCTCGCGCATTGACTTGCCCTTGCTCCCCGCCTACCATCAGCACCTAGCTCTGATCACTGGCCCATGATAGGTTCCACGATTTCGCATTACCACATTCTGGAGATGCTCGGCAGCGGGGGCATGGGCGTCGTTTATAAAGCGGAAGACACCGAGCTCGGACGTCTTGTCGCGCTCAAGTTTCTTCCTGACCTGGTGGCGCGAAATCCCGCGGTACTGGAACGTTTTCGCCGCGAAGCGCGCGCGGCGTCCGGGCTGAACCACCCCAATATCTGTACGATTTACGAAATTGCGGAAGCGCAGGGGCGCCGCTTTATTGCCATGGAGTATCTGGACGGCGCGACCCTGCAGGAGCGCATTGCCGAGGGGCCTTTGCCGCTCGACACTCTGTTAGGTTTCGCCATCGAAGTTGCCGATGCGCTGGAGGCTGCGCATAGCCATGGCATTGTGCATCGCGACATTAAACCGCCCAATATTTTTGTGACCAGGCGCGGTCATATCAAGATCCTCGACTTCGGCATCGCCAAGTTGACTACGGCTGAGGAGGCGGCAGCCGACGTTACTCGAGACCTGGCTACGCAGGCTGCCGAGCGTCTCACCAGCCCTGGGGCATCGTTTGGGACCTTGGCCTACATGTCTCCGGAACAGGCGCTAGGCAAGCCACTCGACCGGCGCAGCGATTTGTTTTCGTTCGGCATCGTGCTCTACGAGATGGCCACCGGGCAACTGCCCTTCCGAGGCGTGACGTCGGCGGCTACGTCTGATGCCCTGTTGCACAACAACCCCGAGTGGCCTCTGCAGTTTGCTTCGAGCACACCGGCCAGGTTGGAGGCCGTGGTTCGAAAAGCACTGGAGAAGGATCCCGACCGGCGATACCAAACGGCTGGAGAAATGCGCGCCGACCTGCAGGGGCTGAAGCGGAAGATGGACATGGACACAGCTATCCAGACGTCCGGCGGCTCGGAAACAGCGGCGCACACTGCATTCACATCCGGCGTGGGGCAACGGACTTCGACCGCCCCGAGCATGAGCAAGCGGCGTTGGATCGCCGTGGGAGTTCTGGGAGCCGTGGCCGTGATTGCCGCCGTATATTTCCTTCGCCCTTCTCCGTCACCTCCGGCGGTAGTCGGCTCTGTACAAATTACTAATGACGGCTTCCCCAAGCGTTCCCTCGCCACGGACGGGTCGCGGCTGTATTTCTCCGAATACGCCGGAGGACATTCGGTGTTGAGGGAAGTTTCGACCTCTGGCGGAGACACCGCTCCCCTCCAGAGCCCGCTGGCCACCGCCGATATTTACGACTTCTCGCTGCGAAACTCGCAGTTGTTGGTTAGAGGCTCAGCCGAAGGTTCCGAGACCGAGTCTCCTGTCTGGATTGTGCCGGTCCCGGCTGGGTCTCCGCGGCGTGTGGGCGAGATCCTGGCACACGCCGCTGCCTGGACGCCGGACAGTCAGCACATTCTGTACGCCAATGGAAGCCATCTTTATCTCTGTAATTCCGACGGCACCGAGTCGCGGGAGTTTGCCCCGACGAACGGCATCCCGTTTGACCTGCGATTTGCTCCGGATGGCGAGCGCGTGCGCTTCTCGGTTCGTGACACAAGCCAGCACAGCGTGGGTCTTTGGGAAGGGGAAGGGGAGGTCACCGCTCAGGGGCACGGGCTCCATCCGCTTCTGCCGGACTGGAACCGGCCGCCGCAGGAA
>Ga0310038_10003974_pt1 | contig 10589 bp, 10 predicted proteins | sample Sb_taG_6_FD_200461 | JGI IMG/M metagenome (GOLD analysis project Ga0310038, IMG submission 200461) | Peat soil microbial communities from Weissenstadt, Germany - Sb_50d_4_PS metaG (v2) (version 2) | ecosystem: Environmental > Terrestrial > Soil > Wetlands > Peat | place: Germany: Weissenstadt... | reverse complement strand
AACAGCCCGCGGTACAACTACGATTCGTATCAGGGCATGCCTTCAGGCGTGCCGACAAGCTACAACCAATCCGCCTTCAGGCGCAGGATCTCGGAATTCAAGTTTCACCACAGGCTGTTAACCCATTTCGTGTCCTTGGCAGAGTTGCAGCAGTTTGTTATCGTGCCCTTATGGGGCGGACCCCGAGCCATTGCGGAGTAATTCTTGCGGCGGGTGAGTCCTCACGCATGGGGCGCGACAAGGCGCTGCTGCCGTGGCCTCCGTCGTCGGTGGACGACACATTCCTCTCCGCTGCCATTCGGCTCTTCTTTTCCCACGTTGATGTCGTGCTGGTCGTAGCCGGCAAGAATGAAGCCGCCTTGGCCCCCATCGTGTATGCCAATGGCGCGTCGCTGGTGGTGAATCCCGATCCGGCTCGCGGGCAGTTCAGCTCGTTGCGGGTCGGCCTGCAAGAGGTTCTGAACCGGGGCCGCGATGCCGCGATGGTCACGCTGGTTGACCGGCCGCCGGTCCGGATGGAAACGATTGCGACGCTCGAATCGGCGTTCGAACGGGCCACGGCACAAAGGAAATGGGCGGTGATCCCCGAGTACCAGGGAAGCCACGGGCATCCAATTCTGCTGGGCCGCGAGATGATGGAGGCGTTTCTGAGGGCTCCGGAAACATCGGATGCGCGCGAGGTCGAGCACGCGCACCAGACTGAGATCCAGTACGTTCCGGTGGACGACCCGCTGGTTGCGGTCAACGTGGATACGCCGGAGCAGTATGCTGCTTTGCCGCCACCGCTTCTGCAATCGAGTTAAAAGGCTGCGGAGGAAAACTCGGGGGTTCGTATCAGGGCATCGCTTTAGCGACGCCATAAGTTCTTGAAATCAGACGCCCCTTTCGTTGTGTGCGTGAGAACGCGTTTTCGGTGCAATCTGGTGGAATGCAGCACAAGAGAATCCAGCCCCGGAGGGGCGAACCAGCTTAGCCCAGCGCTTCAGCGCTGGGAAAAGTGGAAGCAATGATTCAAGTCCCGGAGGGACGACCCAGTTTTCACGCACACACTTTAGGGGCTGGATGTCGAAGCCATGCTTTTTCCATAACCTGTTAATTCCTGCAAGGCCCTATATTTCATGACGCGTTTCACATCTCTTCAAACCGAATTCATCGAAAGTGTACTTAGCCTCAAACCGCTCGTCGCCACGTTTGACTGCGATGGCACGCTCTGGTCCGGGGATGCCGGAGAAGGATTTTTCTCCTGGGAACTGGAACAAGCGCTGGTGTCGAAAGAGGTCGCACGCTGGGCGCGTTCGCGGTACGCCGACTATAAAGCGGGCCAAGTCGCTGAAGAGATCATGTGCGGAGAAATGGTCACGATGCATAGCGGAATGCGGGAAGAAGTCGTGCAACAGGCGTGCGATACCTACTTTCCCCAGGCCATCGGCCCCACCATTTTCCCGGAGATGCGTCAATTAGTGCAGCGTCTGCGCGCATCCGGATGCGACGTCTGGGCCGTTTCTTCTTCGTGCCAATGGGTCATCCGCTCCGGCATGCGCAGTTTCGGAATCCCGCAAGATCGCATCCTCGCCACCGAAGCGGCAGTCGAGAATGGCACGATCACGAACCGCCTCATCCGAGTTCCCAATGGTCCCGGCAAGCCGGAGGCGATTCGATCTGTGCTCAAAACTCCGCCCGATTCTGCCTTTGGCAACGCGATCTGGGACCGCGAGATGCTCGCCATGTCTAAGCACCCGTTCGCCATCAACCCCAATCCGAATTTGAAAGAGATCGCGATCGCCAACGGCTGGACGGTGTATCAGCCGGAGGCAAACCAAGCTGGAAAGTAGAAACAAGCACGCGACAATAAAAGCCCCGGAGGGGCGGCCAAACTTAGCCCCGCGCTTCAGCGCGGGGTAGAGTGGAATGACGACGCAAGTCCCGGAGGGACGGCCGACGCTCTCAGCCCCCTATCCAAGTTGTGATCCTGAGCGCAGCAGGGACTTCACAAAGTGAAGCCCCTCCTGAGTCGAAGGACCCCTGCACCCCTGCACCCCCTCGCTCAGCAAGAATGCGTCCGGGAATTCTCCCCGCATTGAGGCGCGCTTCAGGGTTCGCCTGTTGTTCGCCGGTATTATGCTATATTTTGACGAATGTACGAGCCTCATGAGGGCCTCACAATTCCCAGAGACGACGCCCGTGTCTGGCGTTACATGGATATTGGAAAGTTCGTGTCGCTGCTCAACACTTCGACCTTATTCTTTTGTCGATTGGATCGGCGGGTGGCCCTGCCCATCGCAATCATTTGAGATCCGTAGGGTGGCCCAAGCTCCGCTTGGGCTGGGCCTTTGACTTTTTTCATCACAAACAGCCGGTGCGCGCCATCACAGACTTCCCACCACTCTTGGCGCGACAATAGCAACGATCTGTCGCAGCCGTGCTGTGCCAACCCCAACCAAGGCCACCGAGGCTGCGCCAGGCAATCGTCAGCGCTCTTTGACAACCTAAAGTCGAGACGCCCAGCGGGCGTCAGCCCGCTGTCAAAACCCTCGAATCCAGCTAAGTCATTGATTCTCAAATACTTTACATATAACTCCTTTAAACTCAAAGACCTGGCGGAATTTTCTTCCTAACCCCATGATCCCAATAGACGGGGGGGAGGGGGGGTACCCGTACTAACTGGTTAATACACCAGCAGTAACGAGCAGGAATTTCATACTACTTCATACACGAAATAGGAGCTGCAAGATGCCTTCAGTCGACGAATTCGCGCCAGCTCAGACCTTCCGCAAGAGCGCGGCGAGCGTGTCCATCGCCAGGTGGCTTGCGTGGGTGGAGGCTTGCGGCAGGCCTCCGACTTTGCGAAGCAACTCTTCCCTGCTCACCTGACGGGCTTCGTCTACATTTTTGCCTTTGACCAACTCCGTAATCGCCGACCCGCAGGCCATTGCTGGAACGCAGCCCTTGGCGCGAAAGCGAATCTCGGCGATGCGCCTGCCTTCCAGTTTCAGCGTGAGTTCCAGGATGTCTCCGCAAGCGGGGTTTTCCAATTGCGCGGCGGAATCGGGAGCTTCCACCTTACCCGCGTTTCGCGGGTTCTGAAAATGATTCAGGAGTTCGGGAGAATACACAGGGCGATTGTAATGCGCCGACAGCACTATCGGCATGTGGCTATTTCCCGTGCCCTACAATACGGTCATGCCAGACGCGCGCCATCCTCGGCGAATCGCTTGCCTGCAACCCAGCGCCACAGTGATTCTAGCCAGCGTGGGCGAATTGGATCGCGTCGTGGCCTGCACGAAGTACTGTGCCGACGTGGTTCCGGAATTGCGAACGAATGTGCGAACCGACGTGCGAAGCGACAATCGGCTGGTCATCGTTATTGCCGACTCCTGGAGCTCGAAGGCCAGCGAGATTCTCGCCGCCACGCCTGACCTCGTGATCGCTGCCGTTCCCTACCAGGAAGCTGCGGTCGTGGAAATCCTCAAGGCGGGCATTCGCTTTCTTGGTCTGGCCCCGCGCACGCTGGACAACATCTACACCGACATCGCGTTGATCTCCGGCTCCGTCGGCGCCGGCGAGCGCGGTGCAAAAGTGATTTCCGAGATGCAAGAGGCAATCGAAGACGTGCGACGCCAGACCGCAAGCCTTCCAAGAAAGCGCGTGTTCTGCGAAGAGTGGGGTAAGCCCGTCATCGCCTCGCAGCCGTGGGTGGCGGAACTGATCCATGCGGCCGGTGGTGAATTCCTGGGCACGCCGGGCGCGCAGTGCTCCGCCGAAGAGATCGCGCGACAAGACCCGGAAGTCATCGTCGCCGCCTGGTGCGGGGCTGGGGATCGGGTGTCACTCGCAAAGATCGCTGCTGAAAGAGGCTGGTCGGACACCACCGCAGTGCGGAATTCGCAGGTGTATTGCATCTCCGACGAACTCTTGAATACTCCCGCGCCCACGCTGGTTTCAGGGTTGCGCGGGCTAGCCGGTGCGATTCATCCCGCAGTATTCGGCCCCCAGCCAGGACTCCGTTCTATTACCACGCAAGCCCTGCAGCGAAGGTGAAAACGCGGCGGCGTAGTTTAGGATGATCACTATGGCCACGAAATCCAATACTGACAAGGTCGACGAAATCCGCAAGGAAGCGGACCGCTTGAATTCCGAAGCGCGCACGGCGGATCAACTGATGGAAGGCGTCACGCTTCTACTGAACAATCAAATGCTGAAGTACAACTGGGTGGGCTTCTACATGCTGGAACCTAGAGCCGATCCGCCCATGCTGGTCCTCGGACACTACCGGGGAGCGATGACTCCGCATACCCGCATTCCTCTGAACCAGGGCATCTGCGGCGCGGCGGCATCGTCAGGGAAGACAGTGGTTGTGGATGACGTAAAGAAGGATTCACGTTATCTTGCCTGCTCGCTCGAAACCAAGTCGGAGATCGTAGTTCCAGTCTTTGTGGATGGCAAGGTGGCCGGCGAACTCGATATTGATAGTCACTTCCTGGCGGCATTCGCCGACGAAGACCGCGAACTGATTGAGTATTGCGCTCAGCTCGTGGGCAAACGACTGGAGAGGGCCTGAACCGAACCCTGCCAGCTTCTAGCTCCTGGCTACTTGCTGCTGGCAGTCTTCCGCGAAAGACCGCTTGCTAGAAGCCAGCAGCTAGGAGCCAGAAGCGCTTTTTCATCCATGAAACGAGTCGTAGCCGCGCTGATCCTGAAAGATGACCTCATCCTCGCCTGCCAGAGGACGCGGCACCAGGTTATGCCGCTTAAATGGGAATTTCCCGGCGGCAAAATTGAAGAAGGCGAACAGCCTCGCGATGCGATGCGCCGGGAGTTGGAGGAAGAACTGGGGATCGTGGCGGAGGTCGGCGTGGAGGTCGCCCGCATCGTTCATGAATACCCAGGCGGCGGGTCCGTGGAACTCCGATTCTTCGAAGTGCGCAACTACCAGGGTGAAATTGAGAATCGAATTTTTCGCGAAATCCGATGGGTGACGCGGCAAGAACTGCTGGAACTGGATTTCCTCGAAGCCGACTTGGGACTGGTGAACAATCTGGCGGCTGGAAAGATCATTTGAGACGCACCCCCCGTAGGGACAGCGGAGGGCGGCTCGTGATTGTGGAGGTCTGCATGCCCTCAGTCCCGCAGCAGCCGTTTTAGCCCATCCCGATTCTTCACCGGCAGACCGCGCAGCGCGGCCCGCGCCAACACCACATAAACCTCGCGCGCTCCGGGATGCTTCTTCAGCACCGCAAGGTGTTTCGCCACTGTTTCCGCGTCTCCACGAACCAGTGGGCCGCTGAAAGACTGCGCCGGACCGAGGCGCGAGTAGTTCGCCAAAGTCTGCCGGATGATGGGCAGGCTCTTGCGGCGCGCATCCTGCCGCGTGAATCCGGCGGCACGAGCGGCATCTTCGAGCGTCACCAGGAACGCCAGCAGCAGCGGCGAAGTCAGAGTGGCCCACGCGTGGTATGCGGCTTTGCGCGATGCGGGCAAGGAAAAACTCTCACCGCCCAACTCGCGGACGATCCGACGTGCAACTCGCGTCGCCGAGTCATCGCCTTCCATCGCAAAAGGCACACCCGTCAAAGAGGGATGCGCTCCCGGAACGAAGGTCATCAGCGGATGCACCGACGCGACCGCGGCGCCTGTCTTGCGCAGAGGATCGAGTTCGCGGCTGAGGAGGGCTCCGCTGGAGTGGAAGGCAAAACGAACTTTGTGTTTCTGGTGGACAGCCAGATGACCCGCCAGAGCCGAAGCCGCGCCGCGAATCTCACGGTCGGGAACGCAGAACCATAGCAAGGCGGCGTCCAGCGCGGCGGAATTTGCGGTGACTGTCTGCGCACCGACCTTTGCGGCGAGCGTGCGAGCGTGGCGACGCGACTGAGGTGAATTCCGCGCGACGATTTCGGTGATGGTGAAACCGGCGTCGTGCAGCGCCACGGCCAGAAAAGTCGCCAGGCTCCCAGCTCCGACGATGGCGACGCTCGGTTTCCGGGTCGTTCTTTCGGCCATCGGTTTTCCGGTCATCTTTGCGGTCATTGGTTTTCGGCTCAACGGCGCAGCATACCTTATATTGTTGTCATGGCGAAATCGGCAGGAACGAAATCAACGCAAGCCCGCGTTCTCTCTTCCCGGGTCAGTTACCAGGGCCCAGTGTTCAGCGTCACCACGGATGAAGTGGAAGAGCCTGGGGGCGTGCGCGCCCGCCGTGATGTCATACGGCATTCCGGTTCCATTGTTGTTCTGGCCGTCGATGATCTAGCCGTCGACGGCCCCGCGAAAGGAGCACCCAAGGCCGAGCCGCGCGTTCTGCTCGAGCGCCAGTATCGCCACGCCGCGCAGTCGATGATGTGGGAACTGCCCGCCGGACGCATCGACGATGGCGAAACGTCGCTCACCGCCGCCAAGCGCGAGTTACTCGAAGAAACCGGCTATACCGCCCGCCACTGGAAGAGAATTCTGCATTTCTACGTAAGCCCTGGTTTTCTCGACGAGACTATGACCATCTACCTGGCTCACGGCCTCCAGGCCGGCAAAGCCCGGCCCGAGGCGGACGAGATGATCGCAACTAAGTTTTTCAATTTATCGGAGGCGAAACGGATGGCGCTCAATGGGCGCATCCGCGACGCCAAGACAATCTCCGGTATCCTGTGGCTGGTTCAGACGGCCCGACCAGCGCGGTAGAAATCAGGATGCGGAAAGTCGCTAAAGAGTGTGCGTGAGAACTGGGTCGTCCCTCCGGGACTTGAATCATTGCTTCCACTTTTCCCAGCGCTGAAGCGCTGGGCTAAGCTGGGTTCGCCCCTCCGGGGCTGGATTCTCGAGCATCTCGTTCTGCCGGGTTGTCCGAAAACGAGTTCTCACGCGCATCTGATTTCCCGTAGAGACGCGGCTTGCCTGTGCTGTAGAGCCGGGGCAAGCCCCGGCTCTACAGTCAGAAGAACTTACTGCATCCCTAAAATGCTCTGATACGAAACTCCAGTTCCTCCTCTGCCTGAGAGAGTCGTCCCGGTAACCATCTCGCCACTCCCGATACCTGCCTACCAGCCCCGGCTATGTGACGCCGAGCCTTGACAGCACCCCCAGTGAGCAGCACAATGCCTACACAATTTTTGCGGGCCCCTGGAATCGCGCCTTTTCGGGGGAAATCCGCAAGAAAGAGGGGGCGCACGTGGAACGTTTGAAAGGCACCGTCAAGTGGTTCAACAATGCCAAGGGATACGGCTTCCTCGGCCGCGACGATGGACCGGATGTATTCATTCATTACAGCTCGATCACCACCGAGGGCTACAAGAGCCTGCAGGAGGGCGACAAGGTGGAGTTTGAGATTGTTCAGGGACAGAAAGGGCCGCAAGCGGCCAATGTAACCAAGGTCCCGTGATCGGATTTTCCTGACTAGGTTTTCCGGACCAAGCTGTGTGTTCCACGACGCCCGCGCTGATTGTGTCCTCCGGCGCCTGCGAACTGCCTGCTGCGCCGCTTTCTTCAGCGTTACAATCGTTTTCTCGGGTTAACGACTCTGGATGGACAACAAGGCCATCGCCGGACTTCTCTACGAGACTGCCGATCTGCTGGAGATAGACGGGCAGGACTCGTTTCGCGTGCGCTCCTATCGCAACGCGGCGGAGGCGATTGAAGCGCTGCCGCAACAGGTGGCTGACCTAATCTCGGAGCCGAAGAAGCTTCTCGAAATACAGGGCATCGGCAAGGGCATGCTGGCCAATCTGCAGATGCTTTTCAAAGATGGCCGCATTGAGGCGCACGCCGAACTGCTGAAAAAATACCGGCCCTCGATGCTTGAACTGCTGAAGATTCAGGGTCTCGGGCCAAAGACGATTGCCTTGATCTGGAGCGCCTATCAGGTCAGCGACCTCGAGGGAGTGGAGAAGCTGGCGCGCGAAGGCAAGATCCGCACTCTGCCGCGCATGGGCGAAAAGCACGAACTGAAGCTGCTCAAAGCGATTGAAGACTATCGCCGGATCGCGGGACGATTCCTGCTCGACACGGCCGAAGAGCTGGCTGAAAAACTGGTGGAGCATCTTCTGGCAGCTCCGGGCGTCGAAAAAGTTACCCCTGCCGGATCGCTGCGACGCGGACGCGAAACCGTCGGCGACCTCGACATCCTCGTCACCGGCAAGGCCTGTATCGAGGCAGAACCGCGGCAGAAAATCATCGAACATCTGCTCCGTTTCCCCGGCCTGATGGACGTGATCGCGCAAGGAGAGAACAAGGTCAGCTTCCGCCACCGCAATGGCATGCAGGTGGACGTGCGGCTGCTGCCTCCGGAGTCCTTTGGAGCCGCTATGCAATACTTCACCGGCTCCAAAGCGCACAACGTGGCCCTACGGCAGCGCGCGCTCAAGATGGGCTTCACGCTTAACGAATATAGCCTCGCTAGAATCGAAGACGAGAAGCCGGTCGCGCGCAAGACCGAAGAAGAAATCTACGCCAAGCTCAAGCTCGACTTCATCCCTCCGGAGCTGCGCGAGAATCTGGGAGAGATCGAAGCCGCCGCCGGGCACACGCTGCCCGTGCTGCTCGAACTATCCGACATCCGTGGCGACGTGCATATGCACACCGTCGAGACCGACGGCCGCAACACTATTGAAGAGATGGCCGAAGCAGCGCGCGAACGCGGCTACGAGTACATGGCCATCACGGATCACTCGAAGAATCTCGCCTTCGCCAATGGCCTCACCGACGAACGCGCACTCGCGCACATCGAAAGGATCCGGGCGGTCGAAAAAAAGAGGAAAAGCATCCGCATTTTCGCGGGAATCGAAGTCGACATTCTGGGCGATGGCTCGCTCGATCTCTCCGACTCGGTGCTCGAACAGATGGACATCGTCATCGCCAGCGTGCACTCGCTGTTCAACCAGGATCGCGCCACCATGACCGATCGGCTGCTGAAGGCCATCGCCAATCCCAATACGTCGCTGATCGGACATCCCACCGGACGCCTGCTGCTGCGCCGCGACGCCTACCAGTTCGATCTCGACGCGGTTCTCAAAGCGGCGGCCAGACACAAAGTGGCGATGGAACTGAACTCCTACCCCGATCGGCTCGACCTCAGCGACGTTCATCTGCGGCTGGCCAAACAGCATGGCGTAAAAATCGTCATCAACACCGATTCTCACCACACTTCGCACATGGAAAAACTGCATTACGGCGTCACCCAGGCCCGCCGCGCCTGGCTCACCAAAGACGACGTTCTGAACACGCTGCCCCCGCAAAAATTTGCTAAAGCGCTAAAGCATGCTTGGTAGCAGCTAGTGTTGTTTCCAGTAAGTTCGCGGCATAAGATTGGGTTTTCATCTTCAGGCGAAGCCCGCGGAGTTCCGCCTTTTCTCGTTGATGGAGCGGTTTTTCAACTCCCGCATTCTGGGCTGGAGGCTGAGCCAGTACCTTAGTTGGTGCCCGGAAAAGAGGTTAGCGCCCGGAAAAACGGGGGCCGGCCTAATCCTGGGACTATCGAAATCCTTGCCGCGGATTCAGGATCCAGGCAAGGCGACCGGAATGCACTTTTCCCAATCTTGGGGGCAAGGTTGCAATCTATTTCATACCCTTCCAGCGGACTGGGCGTTTTGAGGTAAAATTATGTTTGCCTATTGTTTTTAATGGCTTGGAAGGGTCCATCGGCTGGCTTTCGGAAGGTGAATTGCTCCTTCCCATGGTTCCATATGATTTTAGGCCGGATTTCACAACCGGCGTACCGTCATCATTCGTAGCTTCGCTCACGTTTCCGGCGGTTACCTGCAGCCCCAGCAAGTAGCCTGACGAGCCATGACAAATAGGGCGAGCTTAGATAGAGAACCCCCCCAAGTGATTTTGATTTCAGCATAAATTTTGGTTAGAACATCCGGGAGGATTACCGCTTTGAACGCAACGACCAGTCATCTTATCGCCCCCCACGGGGGAGAACTTGTTCAACTGCAAGTGCCGGCCGCGCGCGCCGCAGAGTTAAAAGCGCATTCGAAGGATTGGCCTTCCTGGGACCTGACCGCACGGCAGCTTTGTGATCTTGAACTGCTGATGAGCGGCGGCTTCTCTCCGCTGCGCGGGTTCATGAACCGCGCCGATTACGAGGGCGTCTGCCACAACATGCGGCTGTCGAACGGCACGCTGTGGCCCATGCCGATCACACTCGACGTCAGCGAGGAATTCGCCAAGAAACTGACGCCGTGGAGCAGCAAAATCGCGCTGCGCGATCCCGAAGGCGTGATGCTCGCCGTGCTCAGCGTAGAAGATGTCTGGCAGCCGGACCGCAAAGCCGAAGCCCAGTCCGTTTTCAATTCCACCAGCGCCGCGCATCCGGGCGCCGACTATGCCATCAACAAATCCAATCCCTGGTACGTGGGCGGAAAGATTGAAGAGCTACAGCCGCACGCGCACTATGATTTCCGCTCGTTGCGCTTGACGCCTGCCGAACTGCGCGCCGAATTCGGCCGCCTGGGCTGGACCACCGTGGTGGCCTTCCAGACGCGCAATCCCATGCATCGCGCTCACGTCGAACTGACCATGCGCGCCGCCAAGCAAGTCGAGGCGAATCTGCTGATCCATCCTTCGGTCGGTATGACCAAGCCGGGCGACGTCGATTATTTCGT
>Ga0310038_10003973_pt1 | contig 10589 bp, 8 predicted proteins | sample Sb_taG_6_FD_200461 | JGI IMG/M metagenome (GOLD analysis project Ga0310038, IMG submission 200461) | Peat soil microbial communities from Weissenstadt, Germany - Sb_50d_4_PS metaG (v2) (version 2) | ecosystem: Environmental > Terrestrial > Soil > Wetlands > Peat | place: Germany: Weissenstadt... | reverse complement strand
CGGCCTCAAACCGCAAATCGCCCTGGGCGCGAATCAAGGCTGCCTGTAGATCGAGAATCCGCTTGCCGGCCCGAACCCGCGCGCGCAGTTCATCCACGTCGAACGGCTTGGTCAAATAGTCATCCGCGCCGGCTTCCAGGCCTGCGACCACATCCTGTTTATCGTCCTTAGCGGTCAGCAATAGAACGTAGCGATAGGGACCCTGCTCGCGGCTGCGGATTCTGCGGCAGAGTTCGATGCCGTCCATCCCCGGCATCATCCAATCGAGGATCGCCAACTGCGGGGCATCTTCCCTTTGCAAGACTTCCCATGCATCCAGCCCGTTTGCCACGGCCGTGGCACAGTAGTCCCACTTCTTGAACCAACTCTCGAGAACACGGCGAAAAATGGGATCATCTTCGGCGATTAACACGGTGTTGAGCGAGCACGCTTTCTCCTCAAGGTTTGGCTTGGGAAGGCTGAATTCGCCGGACGCCTCTGGTGGAAGGTTGTTCATCGTTGCGCCCCCGCCAAGCCTTTTAGGTCGAGATAAAGACTGGCTACTTCGCGCTCCAGGACGGCAAACGTATCTCCTGCCCGAGAAAGATCTTTTTTGCTTCCCATCTCTTCCAGTTGCCGCGCAGCCTGTGATGTTCCGCCCGCCCCCAAGTAGCTAGACTCGCCCTTGAGGCTGTGAGCCGCTCGCATCACGCCATCCGTATCTCCATCGGTTATCGCTTGCCGCAGCTTCTCCAGCAACTTCGGAGACTCTTCCAGAAAAATGTCGCACAATTCCTGCAGCAGTTCTTGATCGCCTCCAATGCGATTGAGGGCTTCCGCCCTGTTCCACGAGGTTGTCTCGGCGGCGGGCTTGGCGAGCGTTACCGGCGTGGTCGCCACGCCTGCCAGCGTCTGCTCGATATCGCTAAAGCGGACCGGCTTGGTAATATAGCCGTCCATACCGGATGCCAGACAGCGTTCGCGGTCGCCCTTCATGGCATGCGCGGTCATCGCGAAGATTGGCAGGTGGGTCCCGCTGTTCTTCTCGCTTTCGCGGATCGCTGCGGTCGCGGCCAAGCCGTCCATCTCCGGCATTTGAACGTCCATGAAAAGCAGATCGAATTTTTCTGTCGAGGCAAGCGCCAGCGCTTCTTTGCCGTTTTGCGCCAACACGGGAGTGTGCCCCATCTTCTGCAAGGCACGAAGAATGACCGCTTGGTTCACCGCGTTGTCTTCCGCTACCAGGATCCTCAGTTTGCGCGCCGATTCGCGCAGGGTGTGGCGCGTAATCAGCGCAGGGCTGGCACTCATCTCCACCTGCCGCTGGCCAAGCGCCGTAAGCACGACGGCCAACAGTTCGGCTTTGAGCACGGGCTTGAGCAGATAGGCGGAGATGCCCAACTGCCTGCAGCGGTTCGCTTCACCAGGTTGTCCGCTGGAAGTCAGCATCAGCACTGTGGTTTCAGCCAGGCCTGCGTTGTGCTTCACTCTTGTCTGTATCTTTTCAGCCAACTCGAACCCGTCCATGACGGGCATGTTGCCGTCGATCAGGGCGAGCCGGAAAGGGTCCGCTCTTTGCTGCGCCATTTCCAGGGTAGCCAGCGCGACGCTGCCGCTTTCTACAGCGCAAGGTCTCATCCCCCATCCCCGAGTCATCTCGTAGAGGATTCGTCGATTGGTTTCGTTGTCGTCGACCACCAGCACCGAAAGGCCTTGCAACTCGGCTACCCGCGCGGGAGAGGCGGATTGCGCTTTTCCTTCGGCTAGCGCAAAACAGGCCGTGAAGTGGAACGTGCTCCCTTCACCTTCACTACTCTCCAGCCACATCTCTCCGGCCATCAAATGAACCAGGCTTGCAGAGATTGCCAATCCAAGGCCCGTGCCGCCGTATTGGCGGGTGGTGCTGCTGTCAGCCTGCGAAAAGGCTTTGAACAGCAGACCGTGTTTCTCCGCAGGAATTCCGATGCCGGTGTCCTTCACTTTGAAATGGAGTTCCACGCCAGCCGCCTCCTGTGGGCGACTTTCAATTTTGACCAGCACTTCTCCCCGCGGCGTGAACTTGATGGCGTTGCCGACCAGATTGATCAGAATCTGCCGCAGGCGTCCGGGATCGCCGCGCAACTGCGAGGGCACGCCCGAATCAACATCGTAGGCCAGTTCCAACCCCTTCTGATGAGCTCGCAGAGCGAGCGCCTTCATAGTTTCGCCGACGCAATCGTAGAGATTGAATTCGATCGTCTCCAGATCCAGCTTGCCCGATTCCACCTTGGAGAAATCCAGAATGTCATTGATCACCGACAACAGAGACTCGCCGGAAGACTTCACCAGGAGCAGGTAGTCCCGCTGTTCGGTGCTCAGTTCCGTATCCAAGGCCAATTCGGTCATGCCCATGATGCCGTTGATCGGGGTGCGGATTTCGTGGCTCATGTTGGCGAGGAATTCGCCTTTCGCGTGGCTGGCGGCTTCGGCCACCTCCTTGGCTACCGTCAGCTCTGTATTCATGGCCAGTAACTCACTAGTGCGATGAGCAACTTGCTCTTCCAGGTTCTCCTTGTGCTGCTGGAGCTCCAGGTCACGTCTCTCGATTTGCTCCAGCATGCCGTTGAACTCAGTCGCCAGCAGGCCGAATTCGTCACGATTGACGATTTCGACTCGGATGGAGTAGTCGCCCCGGCCCGAAACCGCTTTGGTGGCTTCTACCAGTTCAAGCACAGGCCGCGATATGGGTTTTTGAAAGCGTGAGGCCAGCCCGAATGCCAGGCAGAACGTGACCAGCAGAGTCGATACGAAGGTGATGGTATATCCCCGCAATCGCTCATGCAGTCTTCCCAGATCGGATTCGAGGTATAGCGTGCCGACAGTCTCGCCCGTGAGAACGATTTTTCGGAACTGAATCAGGTGACCGTTCTTGAACTGGGTGGTCTCGGCCTGCGGTAGCGGCGGTATGAAGTCTGAATCTTTCCCATCGCGCGCGTACTTGGCGAAGGGTTTGCCGTCCAAGGTATAGATGCAGGCCGCAGTCACATTGGGCTCGGCCCGCAGAGCCCGCAACACATCTCGCGCCGATTCCGCGTCACGAAATGTCAGGGCCGCCGTGCTGTTGCCCGCGAGAACATCTCCCAAGACGCCCAGGTTCTGGGAAACCGCATGCCGGAATGTCATCACGTCATGAATGGCCACGGGGCAGGAAAGCGCCAATGCGGTGAAGCCGCTGATCGCCATGAACAGCACGGTGAGCTTATGGCGGATCGACAAATCCCCGAAATGACGCATCGAAATTACTCTCACAAGCGTTTACCCGATTACAAGTTTCGCTACACTCAACAGCTTGGAACTGACCTTCAGCCCGCCCTGCTCCGCCGCTGTGCGGTTCACCTCGAACTGCACCCGGTTGTTATCCAGCACAAAATTAATCATCCCGCCCTGCTCGACAAAGCCCTTCGTATCGCCCACGGTCAGGGCATCGGTCCCCCGCAGACTTTCAAAAATCCGCTTCAGTTGTGCCTTTTCTGAGGAAGCAATGAAGAGAATTTGGCAAGTTCTGGCTTGTTGCACATCGACCACCTGATCGACCTCGAGTTTTCGTCCGTTCACTGTTTTTTCCCTCGTAATGTTGCCTAATTCTTCACCGAAGGGATCTTGCCCTAAAACGCAGATGCGAAGCGGCGCAGAAGCATCGGAGAAACTGCTCGGCGGCCACTCGACAAACTTCGCGAAGTTGTACAGAAAGGCCGCCTTCACTTGATACTCGCCGGCGGTGCTCGACTGGCTATGGGCCTGCGGCGTATTCGAAAAGACAATGACGATGACGGCCGTCAGCACACGGGCCGTCCATTGTCCGAAACGGAAGACTCCCAGGCGGGGACAACTCCTTGACCAGCCTGCCGATTTCCGATTGACTTTCAACCTCGCCCTTTCATCGAAAAATGCTAGGTACTTTTTCCTATGCAGCACACTCGCCCGGCGGCTACTTGGATTTCGCATTCTCAGGCCTCGACTGCCATAAGACCTTGAAAGAAACCGAACGGGGTACTTCTCCAGCGGGACCCACCAGGATTGAGTCCAGGTTTTCCACATGTTTTTCGGATTGCAGGTTTCGGCCCCAAACCGCGAACGTCCATTGGGGAGTCGCGTGCCATGCCAACCCCACGTCCACCCGGTAAAAAGCAGGAACCGCCTGCGGAGGTAGCGAATTGTCCAGGTTGGCTTGGAAAGGCAATGCGTTGTAGTGATAAAGCCCGGAATCGAATTCCAGCCGGTGCGGCAAATCCACTCGCGACTGCACATTGAACAGGTGCCGCGGCGTCGCTTGCGCGGCGATGGGGCTGCCGCGAAGTTCGGTGACTCCAGGGGACAACACCCAGTGGCGAAGCGGTTTCCATTTGACGCTGAGTTCAGCCCCGTGGGTCTGTGCGCGGCCGGTATTCAAGAAGGTGCTGTGCAACAAAGCGTCGTTGGGGGAGGGCACACCGGCGGTTGGAGTGATGAGATTGTCATAGTCGTTGTAGAACAAAGCCAGATCGAAAGAAACCGCCGGGCTGAGTTGGTAACGATAACCGGCTTCGTATGCCTTCAACCTCTCGGATTGCAAGTTCGGGTTGCCGTCGACTTCAACATAAAGCGGAACTCCGTTCACTGTGCCCGCAAGTTCAATCAGCGATAAGTCGCTCTCGTAGCGCGCCGGGGTGCGCACTGCGAGCGAGGCGCTGCCCCAGACCGTGTGTAGTTTATTGGGCGTCCACACCGCCCGCACCTGGGGCTGGTTCTCAAATCCGGAATAGCCATTGTGTTCGATCTTGGTGCCACCCAGAATCCGCAAGTGCTCAGGAACAACCGCAACCTCATACTGCGCAAAGCCGCTCACTACGTTGTCGCGGCGGCGCTCGGGCGAGACCGGCACTTCATCGGGTGTTATTTTGTCGCCCGTGCTGAGGAACGACCCGCCCCAGATCAAGGAGTGCCTATTGTTGAACTGGAGATTGTGTTGCAATTCGACATCACACCGGTTCCGCATCTCCCCCGCCGTACCCTGGCGCGTGTACCAGTCGCAGTAGGTCAGCAGGTCGGTATTGGACCGCTCCGACATGGTGTGTTTCCAGTGCACCAGCAGGTTGCTCCCCTTGAGTAAGTCGGTGGTGCGAATGGGAGAGAAGGACAGGGTATTGCGAAATCTTCCGTCGTAGGTTTCGCCTTCAATGCTGATCGCATCTTTGTCAGAAGCGGCCCAGTCCGCTCGCGCTCCCGCCTGGGACATGTTGAAGTTCCCTGGGAGTTCGGCTCCAGAAGGCGAGTTGAAAGGTTCCAAATAAGAGCTTTTCCCAAACACCCGGTAGGTGGCATTCTGACCGGCGCTCCCTCCATACTGAAGGGTTGAGGTGTAACCCAGGTCCAGGTCGGCAGAGGTCGAAACCGCCCACCCTTGCGTCTGATCCGAATTCTTGGTCACGATGTTAATGACGCCGTTCACCGCATTCGCGCCCCAGAGCGTTCCCCCCGGACCACGAATCACTTCCACCCGTTCGACGTCCTCTAACGGCATGTCGAGCGCATCCCAGTAAACGCCCCCGTAAAGCGGCGTATAGACACTGCGTCCATCCACCAGAACCAACATCTTGTTATTGTTCAGATCGCTGAATCCGCGAGCGCTGATCTGCCACGAGTGCGGTGTGGTCTGGACCACGTAGAGCCCCGGCACCATGCGCAACGCATCCGGCAGGGAACTGAAGCCACCGCGCCGGATATCGTCGCCGGTCAATACGAAAATGGCCGCGGGAGCCCCAGATAGGCTTTCGGCCTTCTTCGACACCGACGTAACCCGGACGTTCGCCAGATCCTCCAGGCTGAGTTGCGTGAGATCCTGCTGTTGGGCGAAGCAGGTGATGCTCAGTAGAAGAAAGCTCGCACCGAGTCCCGCCCGTTTTCCCAGGCTTCCGCGGGTCGCAACCGTTTGCTCGTTCACCAATGCCTTATCGCGCGTCATATGCTTTCTAAACCTCCCTGTGATCTTGATCCGGAAACGCTCAGCAGAATGTCGGCGAGCGTACTGTACCCATACTTTTGGATCTCGTCCGCCGTAATCACCGTGACCGACGAAGGCGCTTCGCTGGCGCTCTGCATGTGCTTCGAGGCACTGTAAACCTGAATGCTGGTCAATTCTTCCAGGCTGGCTTCACTCAAGTCCTTTGGTCCCTGCTGGGCAACTGCAGTTGCCGTTAGCGCCAAGATCGTGAGCAAGCGGGTGACATTCTGCGATCCTCGCCGTCGTGTTCCCGGAGCAGGACGGGATGCAATCGTTGAAAAGGTGGTGGACAGTCGAGGGCGCATAGAGCTTCTCCAGCCTCCAAAGGCACAGCCCCACACGGCACACAAGCGCACACAGGGCTACACAAACTTCTTCGGCCAGATGCGATCTTTCTTTACTTCCCTATGGTCGGCTCCGGCGCAGGGTAGTGGGTAAAGCGTGTCCAGAGGTACACGACCATTCGAGCAATCGGAAAGCAATGCTGCGAACGTCATCGCAACCCGTCGCTGAACCATGAGCACTCAGAAGTACTAACCGCCCGGGTGTCAGCATGGACGGCAAGTCGTGGCCGCACGGTTTTCACGGCAATGCTGCCTACGCCCACGGAACTGTCTTTTCCAGATGAATTCCCTCCGCCACTGATTCGGTGGCAGAGGGAGAAGCCGCCTTCAACCCACCTTGACCTTGGCCTCCGACTGCTGCACCGAGGCCCATTTGGCGTGTTCCTGCGAGACCAGCGACTCGATCCTCTCCGCCAGCAGACCGCCGGTTAGCCACTGCATTGGTGCGTTTTCGAGTACAATTCTCACGGACTATGGACAAAAGCCTCGATCCAATCATTGCTATTGTTGGGAATGTAAGAGAGGATCCAGCAGCGGCCGGAGCCGCTGAAACGCTGGGACGGGAATTAGCTAAAGCAGGGGTGCGTATACTTGTGTACTCTAGCGGTGCTGATTTTCTCGAGGGGCGCATCGTTCGTGGATATGTCTCCACTCGACTTGCGACTCGGCAGTCTATTCAGGTTCGATACCCTCTTCACGGTCAAAAACCTGCTTTTCCCGAACAAGAAACCAACGGCGAGCTCTTCGATTGGCAACCCGACAATCGACCCGACTGGGAAATGTCGTTTTATCAATCGCTGGGGGAGGTTGACGGGATTCTCCTGATGGGTGGCGGCGACTCGACGATGATCGCCGGAATGGTGGCCATGGGACATGGCATTGCCGTGCTCGCTTTGGCGTCTTTTGGTGGAAAAGCGTGCAAGGTATGGGAAGCACTGCGTCCGGGACGCGATCTGCCTACGGCGGACGAGATCTCACTCATGGCGCGCCCCGGATGGGGGGATGAGCAAGCGGCTCAGTGTGCCAAGGCTTTGCGCGCTCAAATTGAACGCAAAGCGGAGCGCAAGCGTCAACAGCGACTAGAGGAACTGCGCCAGGAAACGTCGATCACATGGCATGCCGTCTTCGCGCTCGCCGTATTCGTTCTCGCAGTGGTTTGCGTTCCGATATCGTGGGGATGGCCATTGCCCTACATCTCTTCGATATGGCTCCTTTTCATGTCACCCCTGTTGGCCGGCGTGGCCGGGTCGACGATCCGCCTTGTTTTTGATCTGCGCCAAGGTTCAGCTCTTCTGAGCCGTCAGTCGACCATCACCACTGCGGCCTTAGGTTTGATCGCCGGCGGGGTGGCGGGCCTGCTCTTTATCACCGCTCAAGTCACCACGGCACCACCCTCCGCAGCAGCAGGAACCATCGTCAGCCCGGAGCAAGTACGGAAGCTCGTACCTTTTGGCATTCTGGTGGGCTTCATCGCCGGGTTAACCCTCGACGCGGTTTTTCGCAAGCTTATTGCATCGGATGTGGTTGATTTGAGCGCGGTCGAGGCCAGGAAACATCCCTAAGAAACATGGCCGATGAGAACAAGTTCGCGATCTACATCAGCCACAGTTGGCGGCCACGCGACGTCGAGCTCAACCTGCGGATTTGGCAGCAATTGACCGACGACTGCGAGCTTCTGGTCGATGTGCCTGAGCAACCAGGGGCGAATCCGCCTTACTACATCAATCGCATCGAAGAGCTCCTTAGGCGGACAGATTTCTTTTTGGGTATTCTGACCTTTCGTGAGCCCCGCCCCGGAGATTTTATAAATCAGGATGCGCGCCTCAAGTGTTCTCCCTACAGTCTGTTTGAAGTCCGACTCGCCGAAAGAATCGACATCCCACGACTGGTCCTGTTTGAGAGGAGTACGGGCTTTCGGCCCCCGCGTACGCTTCGCGCCTGGGAGTCCTACATTCCATTCGATTGCGGAATAAGCGAACGCCTTCCGGAGCAACGGCAGTGGCTCACCGTAATTCAACCCAAGATTCAGCAATGGAAATCCTGGGCCAGTGATCACCGAAAGCCGACCAGCTATGAGCAGTCCACCTATGCGGCGTTGATCGGTTTGTCGCCGGGAGATGAATCTTACGACATCGTGGAGGGTTGTGTTCGCGATAACGGATATGAGCCGGTCCTTTGCGAACCAGAACGCCTAAGGAGCAGCGAAGCGATTCGTGTGCTGCGGGAGGCCGGACTGGTGGTGGCAGAATTCGCCGCTCCCGATCCGCGCGCCCAACAACTTTACGCGGCCGCCCATGCGCTGGGCTTACCGGCGATTCGCATGGTCCACTGTAAGTCGGGCGAGCTTGAAGTGCCCTGGATCTTGAAAGGGGACCCGGGCGGTTACCACCTTGATATTGTGGCGTGGAAGGATCCCACGGAATTGCCCGCAGCTCTTAACCCACATCTCGCAGCCATGTTCCGTCTGAGTCCAGCTCTGCGGAATGACGCAGCCGCCGATTATCTGCAATCCAAGCGGTACTCACAATTTTTCGTGTTCATCAGTCACAACCTGAAGCCGCCCAACCGAGCTTTGGTCGAGCACCTTTATTCTCTTCTCAAGCAGAGACATATCACGCCTTTCGAATACCACGAGGTCAACACTGCGGGCATTGACTGGCGCGAATCGCTGAACGAGTCTCTGCAAAAAACGACCCATTTCGTGGCGATATTGAGTCCGGACTATGAAGTGTCTCAAACCTGTACCTACGAACTCGAAACCATCCTGGCGCGCGGAAGCAAAGTCTCGATTTTGCCCTTCATGGTCAATGGCAGGTCCATACCGAATCCAAAGCTGAGCCAAATGCATGACAAACTGCTTGCGAATCCCGATCCGCTGGTGGACGCTCAAATCATTGTAGATGAGGTGACAAGCGTGCTCGATGCCGCTTTGAACCGTGCCGATGCTGTCTGAACAGCACCAGTTGCCTTTCGATCCCGATTGTCTTATCAATTCCTAGCTTTCGGTTCCTGCTGCTGAAAGCTGGCCCACTTTGCATGTTCCTGAGAGACCAACGACTCAACCCGTTCGGCGAGCATCGATCTTGCATCCGGAGCGGAGGCGTATGGGGCAGCGTTCCCCAAATAAACGTACTTTTCGTGCCTCAGTGCTTCACAAGTGGAACGGTAAGCCGTCCAATTCTGTTGGTATTGGTTGAGGTGAAGCATTCCCTCGAGTACCGTTATGAGCACTCCCAGTGCTCCCATGACGTACGTAACGTGGGGAAGATTAAGAATCGCCAAGAACGGGATTACCGCGGCGGCGACGATCTCGATCATCTTGATGCGCTGGAAGGTTTGCTGATTGGCCTGACTCTTGCGGTCGTACCAGGCAATCTGATCTTCGAGGCGCTGCATAATCGGATCGGCCTCGGTCGCGTTCGTATCTCCTGTTGTCATGGGCTGCGCCATTTCGGTTCTTGCAGGGACGAGCAATCTGGAGATCGTAGCAAATTTTCCCGCAGTTGGATGAGTTTCCCACACGAGAGCATGGGACCGGAGCTCTCTACGGGTGGTCCCGGCGGAAATGGTAGCGGAGTGTTAGTCCCGCGTAGGATACCTTTCGCACCCCCACGATCCGCTCTGGACTCGCCTCGCCGGGGAGTTCGAGCGTTTCCAGAGTCTGGCCCGTGTAGCCGTTCGCCAATAAGAAATGAACCCCGGCGTCAAACAGCCCATCGCTGAAGCTGCGAGTCACAGATCCGCGAACCTCGCGCACGGGCACAGCGGTGAAACCGTCGCCCAAAGGCTTGCGTCCAACGTATTCCAGTTCCGCTCCGGCGCGTAGTCCCCAGGGCAGGCGAACGGTCGTGCCCGACACATCCCAAATCAAGCGGGGTGCTTCCGGGACAGCCTGCCCAGTCAGCGTTTCCGTGGCCGTAGCCCGAGCGAACGTAGCCTGCAGCGAGCCAAACGAGAAATGACGATGCGCCGAGAACATCAGCGAACGAACCAGCGATGGCCCAACATCTTGCTGCAATCCGGTATCGGGATCGATCTTGGCTAGCTCCTGCGAATTACCTACGCGGCTCAAGGTCAATCGAAATTGAGTTCCGGCCACAGTCTCAGTAGCGACTAACTGGTAGGCTCGGGAAGTTGCAATCGGAGTTTCGCGGCTCTGCCCCAGTCCAATGCGCGGGTCATTGGTGTGAAACGCCTCGCCGTAACTGAATGCCAGCAACGGAATGTGAGTCTTCCCCGGCGCGTGC
>Ga0310038_10003968_pt1 | contig 10596 bp, 5 predicted proteins | sample Sb_taG_6_FD_200461 | JGI IMG/M metagenome (GOLD analysis project Ga0310038, IMG submission 200461) | Peat soil microbial communities from Weissenstadt, Germany - Sb_50d_4_PS metaG (v2) (version 2) | ecosystem: Environmental > Terrestrial > Soil > Wetlands > Peat | place: Germany: Weissenstadt... | reverse complement strand
ACCGGTCCACAGCACGAGCTGCGCCGCCGCCTGGTGCACGAGCATCCCGAGGCCATCGAGCGCCGTCGCACCGCTGGCCGCCGCCTCAGCGAGCCACGGGGTCAGGCGGGGCGCATAGACCAGGTCTGCCGCCACCTGGCCGGGACCGAGCAGGTCCGGGGGGACGAGCCAGACCCCCGGGCCCCCGGATGGGGCGGCCACGCCTGCCATCCCCACCGGCGTCGCGTTGACGACCAGATCGGCTTCCACCACGGCCTCGGCGATGGATCCCTCGGTCAGCGGGACGACCGAGCCCACCGGACCGGCCAGGTCGGCCGCCTCGTAGGCCCGCTCGGGTGTCCGGTTCACGACCGCCACCCGGGCTGCCCCGCCGGCGGCCAGGGCCAGCACGACGGCCCGGGCCGCGCCACCGGCGCCCACGACGACGCAGCGTCGACCCTCCGGATCGAACGCCGCGCCGCGGGCCAGCGACGACACGAACCCCTCCCCGTCGGTGTTGGTCCCGAACAGGGCGCCGTCCCGGTTGACGACGCAGTTCACGGCGCCCAACCGGCGCGCCACGTCGCTGCACTCGTCGACGAGTGCCGCGACGTCCGCCTTGTGCGGCATGGTGACCGACAACCCGGTGATGCCGGCCCGCCGCATCGCTTCGAGCGCTCCGGCCGCCTGGCCCGGCGCGATCTCGAACGCGAAGGAACGCCAGCCGTCGGCCAGCCCGAGCGCGGCGAAGGCGACGTTGTGCAGGACGGGCGAGAGGGAGTGCGCGACCGGGCTCCCGATGACGCCGACGATCGTGACGCCGGCGCCGGCCTCCAGCCGGGCACCGTCCATCGTCACGGGAGGGCCCGGCTCAGGGGAGCCCACGCGACTTCGCCAGCTGCTCGTTGGCCTGCTGCTCGGCGTAGGTGTCGGAGAAGGCCATGGTCCCGTTCTTGTTGACCAGGACGAAGTACAGCCAGGCCCCGGGCGGCGGGTGCAGCGCGGCGTCCATGGCGTCCGCCGAGGGCATGCAGATGGGCGTGGGCGGCAGGCCCTTGTTCAGGTACGTGTTGTAGGGCGACTCGACCTTGAGGTCCTGCGACGTCACCGGCCCGCCGTCGTGTCCGAGCGCGTACAGGACGGTCGAGTCCATCTGCAGGAGCATGTCCTGGGCCAGGCGGTTGTAGATCACGCGGGCCACGTCGGGCATGTTGACCGGGATGTAGCCCTCCTTCTCCACCACCGAGGCCGCCGTGATCAGCTGGTACGGGGTGAGGCCGAGCGCCGCCGCCGATGCCGTGCTCAGCCCCGCCGATTCGGAGTCGTGGTCGAAGCGCTGCACCATGTCGCGCACGATGGTCACGTCGCTCTCCCCCGGGAGGATCAGGTAGGACCCGGTCCCGAGCATCCCCTCGAGGTCGTTGGATCCCGGCGGCGAGAAGACCGAGTGCACCGCGCCGCTCCGGGCCGCCGACGTGAACCCACCTTCGGCGTGGCCGGGCAGGCTGTCCACCTGCGCGGCCACCTCGGAGAGCGTGAACCCGGGGCGCACGTCGATCGGGTAGATGTTGGGGCCCGCGTCCAGGATGGCGCGCACCTCCGAGAAGGTCTGGTTCTCGTGCAGGGCGTAGCTCCCGGGGAGGACGGTCGGCGCGCCGTGGAAGAAGTCCGAGATCCGGAAGGCGAACGAGCTGTCGATCACGTGCTGCTGGCTCAGCGAGCCGATGATGGCGTCCGTCGACTCGCCCTCGTGGACCGTGACCACCACCTGCGGTCCCTCCGGACCGAGGGCATGCGACTCCAGCTCGTACCAGAGCGTGAACGCCAGGATGAGGACGAGCAGTACCCCGCCGACTGCGGCCACCACGCGCCGGCGGCGGCGGACCCGCGCCGAGCGGGCCGCGCTGCGCTCCGATCGGGTCTCGCCCGTGTCAGCATCCTCGGCCCCCTCGGCGCCGGGCACGTCCGGTGACGGCCAGGGCAGCTCCTCGCCGTCGCTGTCGTCGGGCCCGCTCACCCGTGATCCAGCCAGGCCTGCAGCAGCACCATCGCCGCTGCGCTGTCGATCACCTTGCGCGCCGCCTTCCCCGTGCGGCCGGCCGCTCGCAGGGAGCGCTGGGCCTCCACGGTGGTGAAGCGCTCGTCCACCGTCTCGACCGAGATTCCGAGGGGCTCGAGGAGCGCCCGCAGCTCCGAGACCTCCTCGAGCGCCGCCCTGGCCGCCGGGCCGACCTCGCCCGAGAGGCTCAGCGGGAGGCCGACGACGAGCGTGGACGCCTCCACCTCGCGCACGGCATGGACCACGGCCGACCGGTCGCGCGCCGGGTCACCGCTGCGCTCGATCGTCCCCCACGGGCTCGCGATGCTGCGCCCGCTGTCGCTGAAGGCCACACCGATGCGCCTGGCCCCCAGGTCGAGCGCCGCCACCCGGCCCGAACCGTGAGCGGGGCCGCCCCCGTCATCGCTCACGCGGACAGGAGCCGCTGCGCCTCGGCCAACGCCGCCTCAATCTGCGAGGGGTCCTTGCCCCCCGCCAGCGCCACCTCGGGCGAGCCCCCGCCCCCGCCGCCCACCATCGCACCCAGCGTGCGCACGAGCCGGGCGGCATCGGGCGATCCGCCGGTCGCTGCCGCGATCGCCACCTTCGCCCCGTCGGGTGAGCCGCCGAGCACGACGGCGCGCACCCCGTCCTGGCGCAAGACCGCCTGCGCCAGGTTTCGCAGCGCGTCGGGCTCCACGTTGTCGCGGCGGGCCACGACCACACCGCTGTCGGCCACCGCCTGCTCCGCCAGCGTCCGGGCCTCCGCCTCACTCGACTGCTGCCGCAACCGCGACAGCTCCTTCTCGGCCTCGCGCTGGCGCTCGACCACCCGGCCGATGGCCGCCAGCAGCTCGTCGGGCTCGGTCCGCAGCAACTCGGCCGCGGACTGCACCAGCCGTTCCCGCCCGAGGGCGCGCTCGAGCGACGCGTGACCGGTCAGCGCAAAGATCCGCCGCGTGTTCGATCCGATGGAGCCCTCCGACACCAGCGTGATCGGGCCGATCTGCCCCAGCGAGTCGACGTGGGTGCCGCCACAGAACTCGAGCGACGACGATCCCGACTGCACCACACGCACGGACGAGCCGTACTTGTCGCCGAAGAACGCGATGGCACCCATCTTCTCCGCTTCCTCACGCGAGGTCTCGGTCGTCTCCACCGTCACGTCGGTCAGCACGGCGTTGTTGGCCAGCGCGAACACCTCGTCGAGCTCGTCGGGGGTCGGCTGTGCGTGATGCGAGAAGTCGAAGCGCAGGTACTCCGGCGACACCAGTGACCCCTGCTGGCGGACGTGGTCGCCCAGCACCGATCGCAGCGCGGAGTGCAGCAGGTGCGTCGCGGTGTGGTTGCGCCGGATGGCCTCGCGGCGCTCGACGTCGATCGTGGCCAACGCATCCTGACCCGCCCGCACCTCGCCGCTCAGCCGCGCCTTGTGCGCCACCAGCCCCGGCACCGCGAACACGGTGTCGTCGACGTCGGCGATGCCCGTCTCGGTGACGATGGTGCCGGTGTCGCCGACCTGACCGCCGCTCTCGGCGTAGAAGGGCGTCCGGTCCAAGAACACCTCGACCACCCGGCCGTCGGCAGCGCCCTCGTCCGCCTCGAGCACGGCGATCACACGCGCCGGCACCTCGTAGTTCTCGAGGCCCCGCCCGACGAACGGCGTCGGCCCCTCGGCATCGAGCAGCGCCCGGTACGCCTCCTCGTCGCCCGCCCGGGACGCCTTGGCCGCCGAGCGGGCCCGCTCCCGCTGCTCGCCCATGGCGGCGTCGAAGCCCGCCCGGTCGACCTCCACCCCCGCGTCGCGGGCCAGCTCCTCCGTCAGCTCGACCGGGAAGCCGTGGGTGTCGTGCAGGGTGAAGGCCACGTCGCCGTCCAGCACCTTCGTCCCGGTGGCCAACGCCTCTTCCAACCGGCTCAACCCCGAGCGCAGGGTTCGGTCGAACCCGGCTTCTTCACGCGCGACGACGTTGACGATGAGGTCGTGCTGGGCCACCAGCGCGGGGTAGGCCTCGCCCAGCACCTCGGTGGCCGAGCGCACCAGCGTCGGGCCGATCGGCTTGTCGACCCCCTGGCGCCGGGCCGCCATCACGGCGCGGCGCACCACGCGGCGCAGCACGTAGCCGCGGCCCTCGTTGGCGGGCAGGACGCCGTCGGCCACGAGCATGGAGATGGCGCGCCCGTGGTCGGCCAGCACGCGCAAGGCGACGTCGGTACGCGGGTCAGCCCCGTAGGAGGTCCCCAGGACGGAGGCCGCGGCGTCGATGATCGGCAGGAAGAGGTCGGTGTCGAAAATGGAATCGAGGCCCTGGATGATGGGCAGGATGCGCTCCAGGCCGGCCCCGGTGTCGATGTTCTTCCGGGGCAGCTCGGTGAGCGCACCCTTGGCGTCACGGTTGAACTGCATGAAGACGAGGTTCCAGATCTCGACGAAACGCTGGTCGCCGCCGTGCTTGGGGCCGCCGTCGTGCCCGTAGGACTCCCCCTTGTCGAAGAAGATCTCCGAGTCCGGTCCGCACGGTCCCGTGTCGCCCATGGCCCAGAAGTTGTCCTCGTCGCCCATGCGCTGAATCCGCTCGGGCCGCACCCCGACCTTGTCGATCCACAGCTGCTCGGCCTCGTCGTCGCTCTCGTGAACGGTGACCCAGAAGCGATCGCCGTCGAGCCCGAAGACCTCGGTGAGGAGCTCCCAGGCCATCGGGATGGCCTCGTCCTTGAAGTAGTTCCCGAAGCTGAAGTTGCCCAGCATCTCGAAGAAGGTGCAGTGATAGGTGTCGGTGCCGATGATGTCGATGTCGGGGGTGCGGAAGCACTTCTGGATGGAGGTGGCGCGGGGCCACGGGGCCGGCTCCTCGCCCAGGAAGTAGGGCTTGAAGGGCACCATGCCGGCGATCGTGAAGAGGACCGACGGGTCGTGCGGGATGAGGCTGGCCGACGGGACGACCGTGTGCCCCCGGTCGGCGAAGAAGCGCGTGAAGGACGCCCTGAGTCCGTTGGCGTCCATCGCACCAGCTTACCGGGGGCAAAAACGGCTTCGGGCTCCGAAAAGGCCCGGACTCAGGCCGACGACATCCCCACGATGGGCTGGTTCAGCGCCATGCCGCCGGCCGAGCCGTAGAACCCCGCGTCGCCGTACGTGAAGATCCCGCCGTCGGAGGCCACCAGCCAGTAGCCGGCCCCGTCGGGGGTGGCCGCCATGCCCACGACGGGCTTGTTGAGGCGCAGGGAGCCGGCGGAGCCGAAGAAGCCGGCCGTCCCGTAGTCGAAGATCCCCCCGTCGGCCGCCACCAGCCAGTAGCCGCCCCCGTCGGGCGCGGCCGCCATGCCCACGACGGGCGAGTTCAGGACCAACGAGCCGGTCGAGCCGTGGAAGAGCGCGTCGCCGTAGGAGAAGATGCCGCCGTCGGAGGCCACCAGCCAGTAGCCGGCCCCGTCGGGGGTGGCCGCCATGCCCACGATCGGTTTGTTGAGGTGCATGCTGCCCGCCGACCCGTAGAACGGCGCGTTGCCGAAGTTGAAGATGCCGCCGTCGGAAGCCACCAGCCAGTAGCCGCCTCCGTCGGGTGTCGATGCGATGCCGACGATCGGTTTGTTGAGGTGCTTCCCGCCCATCGATCCGTAGAACTGCGCATCGCCGTAGTTGAAGATGCCGCCGTCCGAGGCCACCATCGAGTAGCCGTCGGTGCTCGGCGTGACCGCCATGCCCACCACCGGGGCGTTGAGGCGGATGCTGCCGGTGCTGCCCCAGAACCCGGCGTCGCCGTAGTCGAAGATGCCGCCGTCGGACGCGACGAAGCGGTAGCCCTGGCCGCAATTGAGGTCACCGTCGTACCCGTACTGGTCAGCGGAGGAGGTGGCCGAGATGCCCTGCGAGTTCGCAACGGTGACGTCGACGCAGATCGGCCCATGGGCGTTCGGGGGGACGACCGTGATGGAGTTCTCGGACCGCGAGAGGATCTGGCCGGCGCCGACCGAGCCGAACGTGACCGACGTGGCGTTGGCGAACCCGCCCCCGTCGATCGTGATGGCGCCGCCGCCACTGATCGGGCCCGTGCGGGGGCTCACCGACGCCACCGCGGGGCATCCGTCCGCGCCCTGCAGCGCGAGGGACAGGTTCTGGTCGACCGGTGAGCCGAGGCCGCTCGCAGCGTCGTAGCCGGGTCCGGCCTGGAACTCGCCGCCGTGGGAGTCGGTGAAGTCGACGTTCCCCGAGGTGATGTCGGTGAAGGTGGAACTGCTCGCATCGGCCGCGGCGTACAGGGCGGGGCCGACCCGGCCGAGCCTGTTGAAACAGCCCTGGTTGGTGTCCGTGAAGAGCCCCGCATTGGTGGGCGCGGCGACGCTGGTGCCACCGAACCCCGTCCAGGTCCCGTCGAAGTAGGCCACCACGGCGCCGGCCGACGGGTCGGACGGGTACGAGATGTCGGGCACCGACCGGCACCCGGTCGAAGGCCCGGTCGGACACGGATCGAAGTCCGCGCCGCTGCCGGGTGCCGCGGGCTGGTTCGGGTTGCGCGGCCACTCGAGGGAGTAACCGCCTCCGCCTGCGCCCGGGCTGCCGTGGCAGGAGAGCTGGCAGTTCCACGCCACCTGCGAGGAGGCGGACGCGCTGGCCATCGTCGTCCCGCCGGCGCTGACCACGTCGGGCTGTGAACCCGGGTCGTCGACGGCGAGGGCGGTGGAGCCGTTCGTCGGGTAGCAATCCTCGGACCCCGCGTCACCCGACGCCGCGATGACCGTCTGCCCCTGGACCGACATGCGGGCGAAGATCTGGTTCTCCGTCTGCCGGTCCGCCATCGAGATCAGGGCCTCGCAGTTGCCCCAGCTCGTGGTGACGACCTGGGCGGTGTCGTCGCTGGCGATCCGGTCGAAGAGGTCGAAGGCCTGGGCGTCGTTGTTGTTGGGCGCCTCGTAGACGACGAGGGAGGCGGAGGGTGCGTTGAAGGCGGCCAGCTCGGTATCGAGGGCGGCCTCGCCGGCGCCTTCGGGCGCGCCCGCGGGTCCGCCGTCGACGGGCACGTTGCGAATCGGGTTGGACAGGCCGTAGCAGGACTCGAACGTGTCGAAGTCGCTCGGGAGGTACTGCTCGAACTCGACGACGGCAATCGTCTGGCCGACCCCGGTGCGGCCCTGGGCGAACATCTGGTCCAGCCCGAAGATGGAGGACATCTGGGTCGACGTGTAGACCCCGGCCTCGGTGGCCGCCGCGAAGGATGCCGACGAGCAGGCCTGGGGCGTGGAAGCGTGGGACACGAGGTCGTGGCCCTGGGTGTCGGTGCCGGAGCCGGTGGCGCCGGTGGTGTGGCTGTGCACCAACATGGAGTGCTCCTCGAACAGGCCGTCGAGGCCCACGACCGCCGTCACGGACCCGGCCAGGGCGGCGGGGATCTGCGGCGACGCCGTGTTGACCAGCGCCTTCGCCTGGTTCGGCGCTTGGACCGATTCGAGCGGTGTGCCGAACGCCGCGGAGACGACCGCCGCCGTGCCGCTGACCGGCAGCAAGATGCTCCCCGGCGCAGGTGTCCCCACCGTCAATCCCTCGCTGCGCAGCACCGAGGACACCTGCGCGACCTCGGCGGCGCTCGGGCCGTACTCCGAAGCGTACTGGGCGGCCGTCAGGTAGTGGCGGTAGTCGGGCGACCCGGGCGTGGAGACCGCCGCCACCGCCTGTTGGAGTCCGGTGGGGTCCTGTCCGGCCAGGGCGATGTCGAGGGAGAGGACCTGGCCGGACGGCGCCGAGCCCAGTCGGGCGGCGTCGGCGGGGATGTGCGGTGCCGCCTGGGGGAGCACCACCCGGGGCGCGGCGGCGCCCGCACCGGGTGAGGCGAGCGCCCCCGCACCCAGCGAGGCGGCGCCGAGAGCCGCACCCAGCAGAGCGACCCTCCGATGTCCCCGGTTCACGAATGGTCCTCCCTGTCGCCGCTCGGGCCCGGGCCGGCGCCTTCGGCACCGTGAGGCGTCGGCTCGTAGTACACCCGACCCTCGAGCGCGTCAGGACGATACTGCTGGGGAACCACCCCGGAGGGGTCGTCATGGGGGTACAGGTACCCCTCGCCGTGGCCGAGCGAGGCCGCACCCTTGTAGTGGGCGTCCCGCAGGTGGGTGGGAACCTCCTGGACGATGCCGGAGCGCACGTCGGCCTGGGCCCGGCCGAGCGCCACCACGACGGCGTTGGACTTGGGCGCCCGGGCCAGGTAGATCACCGCCTCGGCCAGGTTCAGCGCCGCCTCGGGGAGGCCGACGTACTCGACGGCGCGGGCGGCCGCCTCGGCCACCAGCAGCGCCTGGGGGTCGGCCAGCCCGATGTCCTCGCTGGCCAGGATGACCATGCGGCGGGCCAGGAAGCGGGGGTCCTCCCCCGCCTCGATCATGCGGGCCATCCAGTACAGGCCGGCGTCGGGGTCCGAGCCCCGCACACTCTTGATCAGCGCGCTGATCTGGTCGTAGTGCTCATCGGCGCCCTGGTGGAACAGGCGGCCGTCCCGGGCCCGGGACATGTCGTCCATGGTCAGGACGACCGGCGCAGAGGGATCGTCCGCACCCGCACCCGCACGGGCCAGCGCCACCGCCACCTCGACCGTCGTGAGCGCGGCCCGGGCGTCGCCCTCGCAGGCCGCCACCACGGCGTCGATCGCGTCCTCCTCGGCGCCGGCCCCCTCGAGGTCGAGCCCTCGCCGCACCAGCGTGCGCAGGTTGTCCGGCGACAGGGCGTGCAGCCGCCACAGTGAGGCCCGGCTCAACAGGGGCGGATTCACCTCGAAGAAGGGGTTCTCCGTGGTGGCGCCGATGAGCACGACAAGCCCGTCCTCGACGGCGGGGAGGAGCACGTCCTGCTGGGACTTGGAGAAGCGGTGCACCTCGTCGATGAACAGCATGGTGCCCTGGCCGTGCTCGCCCAGGCGTCGCTCGGCCTCGGCCAGGGCCTCGCGCACGTCCTTCACGCCGGCGGCCGTGGCCGAGAGGGTGGTCAGGTGCTTGGCCGTGGTGTCGGCGAGCAGGTGGGCCAGCGTCGTCTTCCCCGTCCCGGCGGGGCCCCAAAGGATCGCCGAGGTGACCCGGTCGGACTCGGCCAGCACCCGCAACGGCGCACCGGGGCCGACGAGGTGCTCCTGGCCCACGACCTCATCGAGCGTGCGGGGGCGGAGCCGGGCGGCGAGGGGCGCCTGGCGCTTGAGCTGGCGGTCGGCGGCGTCGGCGAAGAGGCTCACGGCCTAGCTCGGCGAGGGATTGGCGGCCTCGCCCTCGACGACGCCCGCCGCGGGGCCGGGCGGGGGTGCGACCACCCGGATGCCGAGCTCGGCCAGGCTCGCTGCGGGCAGCGGCGCCGGGGCGCCCGTGAGGAGGTCGGCGCCCGACTGGGTCTTGGGGTACGCGATGACCTCCCGGATGTTCTCCTCCCCCGCCAGGATCGCCGCCAGCCGGTCGATCCCGAAGGCGAACCCGGCGTGCGGCGGCGCGCCGTAGCGGAAGGCACCCAGCAGGAACCCGAAGCGGGCCTCGGCCTCGGCGGGCCCGATCCCGAGCGCCGCGAACACCTGCGACTGGATGTCCCCCCGGTGGATACGCACACTCCCCGATCCGAGCTCCCACCCGTTGAGCACGAGGTCGTAGGCCTGGGAGCGCACGGCCAGCGGGTCGCTGGCCAGCAGCGGCAGGTCCTCGGCGTAGGGCATGGTGAACGGGTGGTGCGCCGGCTGCGGATTGCCGTCGGCGCCGATGCCGTCGAACATGGGGAAGTCGACGACCCAGACGTATCGATGCGGGCCCTGGCCGACCGGCGGCGCCGCGATCGCATGGCGCAGCGTCCCGAGCACGGTGCAGGCGGTCGTGTACTGGTCCGAGACGGCGAGGATGAGGTCCCCCGGTTTGGCCCCCGTCTGTTGCAGGACGCGCACCCCTTCCTGCTCCGACAGGTGCCGGGCGAGGGGCCCGTCCAGTTTGGTCTCGTCGCCGTCGACCACCCGGAACCAGGCCAGGCCCACGGCGCCGGCTTTCTTGGCCTGCTCGGTGAGCTCGTCGAGCCGTGAACGGGGGTAGGCGGCACCTTCGGGCACCACGAGGGCCTTGACCGTCGGGGAGGAGAACGCCTTCACCTCTGTCCCCTCGAAGACGGGCGTCAGGTCGGCGAGCTCCATGCCGAAGCGCAGGTCGGGCTTGTCGGTCCCGTAGCGGTCGAGCGCGTCGGCCCACGTCATGCGCTCTATCGGCGGCGGCCGCTCCCCCGTCGCCGACTCGACCGCGTCGAGAACGGCCTCGGAGACGAAGCCCATGACGTCGTCCTGGGTGGCGAAGGAGCACTCCATGTCGAGCTGGCTGAACTCGAACTGGCGGTCGGCGCGGAGGTCCTCGTCCCTGAGGCACCGGGCGATCTGGTAGTAGCGGTCGAAGCCGCCCACCATCAGGAGCTGCTTGGCGAGCTGCGGGCTCTGCGGGAGGGCGTAGAACGAGCCGTGGTGGAGGCGGGAGGGGACCGAGAACTCCCGTGACCCCTCCGGCGTGGGCGCCCACAGCAGCGGCGTCTCGATCTCGACGAACCCTTGCCGGTCCATGGCAGCCCTGATGGCCCCGTTGACCCGGGC
>Ga0310038_10003960_pt1 | contig 10606 bp, 8 predicted proteins | sample Sb_taG_6_FD_200461 | JGI IMG/M metagenome (GOLD analysis project Ga0310038, IMG submission 200461) | Peat soil microbial communities from Weissenstadt, Germany - Sb_50d_4_PS metaG (v2) (version 2) | ecosystem: Environmental > Terrestrial > Soil > Wetlands > Peat | place: Germany: Weissenstadt... | reverse complement strand
AAGGGCCAGGCCAAAGAGGCTGTCGGAAGCCTTGTCGGTGACAAGGACCTTGAATCCGAAGGCAAGGCCGATCGTCAAGCTGGCGAGGCCAAAGAGAAGGTTGGCCACGCAAAGGACAAGGTCGAAGAGGTAATCGAGAAGGTGGAGCACAAAACCGAAGAAGTGATCGACAGTGCCAAGGACGCTGCGCATCGGGATTGATTCCGTGACACACGGGAGCCGGGCGGTGACCCGCTCTGACGCCACCGGCCCGGGGGGCAGCCTGCGCCCTGCTCGGTATCGGCACATGCAGCCTGGTCCAGCTTCGTACTGCGCGTTGCTCGCTGGAACGGTGAGGAATATGAGTGCCCTGACAGGACACAGCACGTCTACGCGACGCGGGTCGGGGTTTCAGGCATAGGTGAGGTCATCCCCGGGCGTTAGCGGCACTGGTGCCCCCCGAAGTGATGACGAACGAACTCCAGGTACCGGCCTTGGCCTCCCCGCCCGTCATGTGTAGGTGAACCAGTCGGCTTCGCCGGCTGCGCTCTTGCCTCCCGATGTCTCCACCAAGACGTTGCGGAGGCCTGCTGACTCGGCCGGGGAATCGACGGTGATCTGGGTCGCAGAGACCACCTTGAGGTTCGTGCCGGCGACGGTCCCGAATAGCACCGTGGTGGCCCCTGTGAAGTTCGTGCCGGCGATGGTGACGAGCGTGCCGCCGGTCGTCGGGCCCGAGCGGGGCGAGACCTTCGTCACGGTCGGGGGTGCGACGTAGGTGAACAAGTCGGCTGTGTGGGCCGCATTCTTGCCGCCGGGTGTCTCCGCGAAGACGTTGCGGAGGCCTGCTGACTCGGCCGGGGAATCGACGGTGATCTGGGTCGCAGAGACCACCTTGAGGTTCGTGCCGGCGACGGTCCCGAATAGCACCGTGGTGGCCAATGTCAAGTTCGTGCCGGTGATGGTGACGAGCGTGCCGCCCGTGGTCGGGCCCGAGGTGGGCGAGACCTTCGTCACGGTCGGGGGTGCGACGTAGGTGAACAAGTCGGCTGTGTGGGCCGCACTCTTGCCTCCGGGTGTCTCCACGAAGACGTTGCGGAGGCCTGCTGACTCGGCCGGGGAATCGACGGTGATCTGGGTCGCAGAGACCACCTTGAGGTTCGTGCCGGCGACGGTCCCGAATAGCACCGTGGTGGCCCCTGTCAAGTTCGTGCCGGTGATGGTGATGGCGGTACCCCCCGAGGTTGGGCCCGAGCTGGGACTGACGGCCGAGACCGTGGGGGCCGCCGCGGTGAAGGACGCAGGGACAGTGTCGGTGGCGCCCTGGACGGTCACTTCGATCTGGTCCCCGGCGTTGATCGGCCCGTAGTTGGCGTACTCGTTGCCGAAGGTGAAGACGACCTTCGTGCTGCTCCACGAGGTCAGGAGCAACCCGATGCAGTCGCCTGATTCGCCGGCCCCCCAGCCCTCGGTCAGGTCTTGGAATTCGAGGCCGCCGAAGCCGTAGTCATTACCGGTGTCGCCGGCCTGGCACGTCTCGGGGTTGGCAGTGGGCGCCGCGGAGCCGAAGTTCGAACCGGTGACGGTCACCGTCGGGGCAGCGGGCGTGCCACTGAGCGTCACGCCCGAGATGCTTGGGGCGAAGGTGGATCCCGCGAGGAACGGTTGCTCCTCTGCCCACGTGAAGACGATGTTGGCCGGCGCCGTCGCGTTGGGGTTGACGACGAAGATGGCGTCGTAGTCGGTATTACCGCTGCTGTCGGTGCCGACGCCTGCGTCCATCTCCGTGGGGTAGCCGTACGTATTTGCGTCGGCGAGGATGTTGTCGCGGTGGCCCCAGCAGCCCGACATGTTTGTCCCCGTGCAGTCTGCATTTTCCCCGCCCGGGCCGTCGTCGTAGAGCCAGCCGTACATGGCGCCGAGCACCGTCGCATACGCGCCGGCCCAGATGGACCCGGAATTGCCGGGAAGATCGCTCAGGCTCGGATCCGCGTCGTTGATAAGGCCCGCCTGGACGGCGGCGTTGTAGGTGTTGACGAGGTTGGGGATCGCCACTTCGGCTCGGCTTGTGCGCTCGAGATCGGTCCAGACGAACATCTGCTCGGGACCGGTGAGCGTCGACCAGTTGGTCGGAAGCGCCAGCGGGGGAAGTTGCTCCTGGGCGGCGCGGACACCGTTCATGTCGTTCACGCAGGCGGGGTCGCCAGAGCATTGGCCGAAGATCCCGTTGGCTGACGGGTTGTTGGGGGGGTTGATGGGCGCGCCCGGGCCCGTGGGCGATGCCGTCGTGGAGAAAGTGCCCGGAGCGCTGTCGAAGATGGCGTCGTTGTCGTCCTCTGTTGCCTGCAACTCGTAGGTGTAAGAGGTGTTCGGCGTGAGCTGATCGACCGGGATCGACACGGCTTGCGGTGTTGTCACCCCCGCATTGAAAATTACAAGTCCGGCGGTCGGGCTGCTCGAAGTGATCGGGGTCCCGGACGGCTCGTAGACAACCTGGGCAAAACCAGCCTCCCCATCCGGTGTGACGGTCCCGTTCGCGACGAACCCTGTCGTGGTGGCGCCGCTCGGCGCGCCGAGCGTCACCGTCCAGGTGCCCTGCGCCGACGCGGGGGTCGCCAAAGGAAGCATGGCGATGGCAATCGCCGCGGAAACGACGATGACCGACCCTGTCACGCTCAGATGTCGTGCGGGACGTCGAACCCGTACGAGCATCGACCGGATCCGCCTACCCCTGTGTCCGGCATGCTTCCCCAGATTCCCCCCAATGGATCCCGCCATGGCCGGCCTCCTTGTGCGCGCCGTCTGCCGTGTCCCGTAGCTCAGCGCTGTTTGGTTGGTTTAGCAACTATCATTTCTCATTTGAAATGGGCCGCATATCAGCTCCATGCCCAGTCCCGTTCCACCCCGTCACGGCGCCTAAGGTGAGTTTTGTCCGGTTGACGCCGTACGCCAATGGGGACAGCCTCCCCCGGCGCCTTCGTGGTAACAGGGCGTCAACCTCTAGTTGACCTTCACTGGTTAGGGTCCGTAGCGTCGCACACTTAGTGGTACGTGAAGTGGTCTCCAGCGGTGCCGGCGCTGGTGCCCCCCGTCGTCACGAAGAGGCTGAACGTTCCCGCCTTGGCCCACCACCGGTGGTGGCGGTGAACTCGGTCGGGGAGACCACGGTGACGTTGGTGGCGGACCGTCGTCGGCCCCTGCTCGGCCAGTGTTACTCATGAGCGGGGGGACGATCTTCGTCTCGGCAGCCCACTCGGCCGGCCGGGGGCCGGAGTGCATCTCACCCCGCAGGCAACGTCATTAGCGCGCGTTCCAGATCATGCAGCAGATCGTCAATCGTCTCGAGTCCCACACTGAGTCTCACCAGGTCACCGGGCACCTCGTTGCTGGTGCCGGAGGTGCTGGCATGGGTCATCCGCGCCGGATGCTCAATGAGGCTTTCCACGGCGCCGAGGCTCTCGGCCAACGTGAAGATGCGAGTCCGAGAGCAGAGCTCGACGGCCGCGTGTTCCCCACCGTGCACGGTGAAACTGACCATGCCGCCGAAGGCCCGCATCTGCGTCTGGGCGACTTGGTGACCGGGGTGGTCGGGAAGCGACGGATGATGCACCTGTTTGACTGCCGCATGGCCGCGTAGGAACTCGACTATTGCCAGAGCATTGGCGCAGTGCCGCTCCATCCGTATGCCCAACGTCTTGACCCCACGCTGCACGAGGAAGCAGTCGAAGGGCCCCGGAACGGCGCCGGTCGCATTCTGAAGGAACCCCAGTCGAGCCGCGATGTCCTCGTCGCATGTCGCGGCAAAGCCTCCGATGACGTCGGAGTGGCCCCCGAGGTACTTGGTGGTCGAGTGCACGACGATGTCGGCTCCCAGGCTGAGAGGTTGTTGTATCCACGGTGTGGCAAAGGTGTTGTCCACGACGACGAGGGCTCCCCGACTGTGCGCGGCGGCGGATATGTCGGCGATGTCGATGACGTGGAGCAACGGATTCGTCGGTGATTCGAGCCACACCATGCGCGTCGCCGGTCGCCACACTTCTTCCATGTCGGAGAGGTCAACGGTGTCGACAACTAGCCCGGCTGGGCGGTGGATCGCAGTGGCCAATCGGAACGTTCCTCCGTAGCTGTCAGTCTGCATGACAAGATGGTCGCCTGGGCTCAAGAGGCGCATCACCGCGTCCTCGGCCGCCAGCCCGCTGGCGAAGGCGAATCCGAAGTCCGCCCCTTCGAGCAGCGCCAGGTGCCGCTCGAGGCTGGCGCGGGACGGGTTGCCAGACCTGGCGTACTCGAATCCACGGTGCTGGCCTACGGCGTCCTGTTGGAAGGTCGAGGAAAGGTAGACAGGGGTGTTGACCGCGCCGGTGGCCGCGTCAACAGAATCGCGACCGTGCACCGCGTTCGTCTCGAACCCGAGTCCCTCGAGATCAGGCTGACCCGTCACCGTGATCTCACCGAGCCCCAGTCGCCAGAATCGCCAGCACGTCGGAGCGGGTGATGACTCCAACCGGGTGACCGCGATCGAGAACGAGCAGGGCCGGTGCCCCCTCCAACCTCCCCACGGCCACCTGGACCTGCTCTCCGGCCCCGATGGTGGGTAGCGGGCTGCCCATGACGTCACTCACGAGGCGATCCAGCATGGACGAGTCGGCGAATGCAGAATCCATGAGCTCGCGCTCCGTCACACCTCCGACAACCTCGGCCAGGACCACCGGCGGTTCATGTTTGATCACGGGCATCTGGCTCACGCCGTACTCGCGGAGGATGGCGATGGCCTCTCGGACGGTCTCGTCTGGGTGGGTGTGGACAAGCGTCGGAAGTGATGCATCGCGGGCCGCCAATATGTCGTCTACCGTCGGCCCGGCGTCATGCATGAACCCGTAGTCGGTCATCCACGCGTCGTTGTAGATCTTCGAGAGATAGCCGCGCCCGGAATCGGGGATATGGACCACCATGACCGCACCCACCGGCAGGTCACGTCCGGCGATGAGCGCGGCCGCGATTGCCGTTCCCCCGGATCCGCCGAGCAGGAGCCCTTCCTCCCGCGTGACGCGCCGGGCGGTGGCAAAGCTCTCGGCATCCGAGACGGCGATCACCCGGTCCACCACCGAGGGGTCATATGTCGAGGGCCAGAAGTCCTCGCCGATCCCTTCGACCAGGTATGGCCGTCCGGACCCGCCCGAATAGACCGAACCCTCAGGGTCGGCGCCAATGATCTGGACCGAAGGCTTTTGTTCTTTCAGAAAGCGACCAATGCCGGTGATGGTGCCTCCCGTTCCGATGCCGGCCACGAAGTGCGTGACCCGCCCACGCGTCTGCTCCCAGATCTCCGGTCCTGTCGTCTCGTATTGGGCCCGCGGATTTTGGGGGTTGTGGTATTGGTCGGGCTTCCATGCATTGTGGACCTCGCGGGCCAGGCGGTCCGAGACCGAATAGTAGGAGTCGGGGTGTTCAGGCGACACCGAGGTCGGACAGACAACGACCTCGGAGCCGTAGGCGCGCAACAGGGCGATCTTGTCGACAGCCACCTTGTCGGGACATACGAAGATGCACTTGTACCCCCGACGGGCGGCGACGATGGCCAACCCCACACCGGTATTGCCACTGGTCGGTTCCACGATCGTGCCTCCGGGGACGAGCTGACCGGCCTGCTCGGCCGCTTCGATCATGGAGAGCGCAATACGGTCCTTTGATGATCCGCCCGGATTGAACATCTCGAGTTTGGCGACGAGGGTGCACTCCAAGCCGATGGCTGTTCGGTCCAGTCGCACCATCGGGGTATGACCTATCAATCCGACCACGGACTCAGCCACGTCCATGGGGGGTCCCGGATCGATAATGGGACGGACGTCGACGCCTATCAGTGTGCGCGAGAGCTCCGGAGGGACCGGCTCGTCGGTGAAGAGCTCGGTCGGCAACCCGGCCCGGCGTAGACCGGCCGCAACGGGAGCCGCATCGACGAGGGGTCCCCAGACACCGATGCGACGCGGGATCCTCGCCCGCAGCGATCCGATGAGAGCCTCGAGCGATTCGTCCGTCCCGACTCGGTGGAGATGGCGGGATCGGTCCTGCAGTCGGGCCGGAGGCGGTGCACCGCCCACCACAACAAGAAGATCCATGCCGCCTCTTTAGCACTTCTACCTGTCCACCCGGCATGGGGACCTATCGACCCAGGAGTTGGTGCGAACTCAGTGCAACTTGCGCTAGCTGGAGTTACAAGTTTGGCGGCTTCTCGATGAGGTTTGCGACGCTCAAGCCCTGCGTTCCGGGGCGATGAGCTTGGCTGTCTCCAGTGAAGATGAACAGATAGCGTGACTACATGAGCGGCGTCTCGTTCTTTGTCGATCCGAGTTGCCCGTGGGCATGGGTAACCTCCCGGTGGCTCGTAGACGTGGCTCCAGCACGAGACCTCAGCATCACGTGGAAGTCGTACTGCATCGAGATTCGAGACGAGTACGACTTGGCGCCAGGCTTCCCTTCTGAGCATCGAGCCCTTGGTTTGGCGGCGCATGAGCTGTCACATCGCATGCTTCGGGTCTTTGAAGCGGTGCGCGCCGAGGCTGGGGAGCCCGCCGTAGGTGCCCTGTACACAGAATGGGGGCCTCGTTACTTTGGGACAGATCATTCAGTCCTAGTAGCCGGCGGCGGATCGTTGATTGATGACTGTCTCGCGGCGTGCGGGCTGGACCCGTCGCTCGTTGACGCGCAGCATGACGATAAGTGGGATGCTCAAATTCTCGAATCGATGCAGATTGCGTATGCGTTCGCCGGCCAAAAGGCGCAGACTCCGACGATCGTCGTTGAGTCGGATCCGCCGTACGGATTCAAGGGGCCGGTCATGTGTGAAGCGCCAACTGGTGAAGAGGCGGTCCGGTTCTGGGATGCGATTCAAGTGATCGCAGAGCACCAAGGCTTCTTCGAGTTGATGCGACCCCGCAAAGCGTCGCCCATGCCGTGGGACCTTCCGCGGAGCCGCGCTGGCCTAGGCATGATCTAATCGGGCCAACCCTCGTGATCAGGGTCCGACAGGAATACCGAAGTGCTGCACCTTTCCGGCGAGGAGGGGCACCCGGCTGTTAACGACCAGGCCTTGCCCGCGCACCTCTCTCGATCTGCACCGGGCGCCAAGTGGTCGCAGCGCTGTCTCGTCTATTCCTCGACGAGGATCACCAACGTTTCGGGCAGAACGCCATCGTGCTCCATGGCCTCGGCGGCAGCCTCTGACTGCATGGCGGACGCAAATGCATCCATGTCGGGAACGTCCATGAGGAGCGCCACCTTTGTCGGGTCGTCGGGGTTCACGAACGTCCGGATGTTGGTGACGCCGAGCTGGCCGAAGACCTCTTCGCGCTTAGGCGAGTTCAGCCAGTGGTCCTTGCCTTTCGAGATGTCGTGGTGTCCGATTATGGTCGGCATGCTGTCGTCTCCTTATGGTCGGCGGTTGGGGGAGTTCATCTTCGGTGCCGCAACGAGGGGAGCACCGAGCTCATCAGAAATATCGGCGCCGTGCAGTGGAACCCGTTGGACGGTACTCGAAGTTGGGCGAAAGCGCACCGAAAGCAGTGCTATGTGGGTGCCAGACCGTGGCCCCGTCCGGGCGGTCGGGGACACCTACACCTAGCGGTGCTCTCCGGCGTGGTTTGGCCGAGCGTCATCCTGTGCTCGCCCCGTAGCTGATTAGGGAGATCCCGATCATTGGCGAACTGGGACAGTCCGCATATCGGCATTGAGTGATCCATAGACTTAAGTCACCATGTCCGACCCTGCGGCTACAACTCAGGCGGGTACTTCCCCGGCTGCCTCAATGACTCAGGCGGGAAACGGCGGCAGGTCGGTGCCCAACGCCGACATCGGTGGTTCGAACCCCGCGAAGAGGATTGGCCTTGGCCTATTCCTAGTACTTTGCGTCGTCGGACTTGCCTTTCTCATCGCGTTCTTCGGTGCGGTAAGGCATTGGCTAGCGCTTCACACCGGTACTCTCCATGGAGGCCCGGACCTCTATTACAACTTCTGGTCGGGTTTTGGCTCCGACCTCGGTGAGGCGACTCTCATAACAGCGGTCGGCGTCGGGGTGTACACCGGTGTCCGTAAGGTCAATTGCCACACCAAGGGATGCTGGAGAATTGGCCATCACACGCTAGAGGGCACTCCATATATCTTGTGCCGAAAGCACCACCCGTACGTACCGACCAAAGGCGCCTCGCATGAGCACATCCTTGAGCAGCACCGAAAGTTCAAGGAAGCTAGCGAGGCCCCGTAAGCGTAAGAGTGCCTAAGGAACTGCGCGCCGACAAGGCCTCGCCCCCGACTCATTAGACGTGCGTCACTGCGATTTTGGGGCAGCCTGTGTGGATCTGGACAGATCTCCTGGGGCACCTTTCCAGTGTGGCCTCGAGCGCCGAATACCTGCCTGGCTGCAAGGTTCGATGGTGATGCAGCCGCCCTCTGGGACCGTGACATCCCAGTTCATCGATATTGAGGGCTCCACGCGGTTGTGGGAGGAGCGACCGGACGAGATGCGGGCCATGGTCGCCGATCACGACGAGCGGTTCCGTTCCGCGATCGAGCACAACGGAGGGTACGGTTTTGCCACCGGTGGCGACGAGTTCGCAGCCGCCTTCGGTCCGGGCAGCCGACGCGGTGGCGGCAGCCGAGCAGGCTCAGGGGGCGATCGCAGATTTTCCCGACATCAAGGTGAGGATGGGAATCAACGCCGGCGAGGTACGACTACGCCGCCGTGAAAGTAGATGACATAGCGATCATCGCTCTACGGGTTGACGGCTACGTGCCGCCCACATGGCCGCAGGGGCCGATACCGAAGCAAGCGCAACTGGACATAGATGTAGACGACCTTGGTGCGGCCGAGAGCCGAGCGGTCTCGCTTGGCGCCATCCGAGCTGAGCCACAGCGAGACCCGGACCTGTTCCTGGTTCTTCTTGATCCGGCAGGTCATCCGATTCGCTTGACGACGATGTTTCCCTTGAGCAACTGCCCATCGTCCCGATGCGTTCGGGGACACCCGCCGTCCGAAGTCAGACCTCGGGCTTGTTCTCCCCGTCCGCTCTCTGACTACGCATCAAGAGTGCCGACCCGGTTACCCAGCGACTACTAGAAACAGCCAGAGGAATAGATCCTCCAGCGAGGTGAGATAGGCACCACGTACGACCCGACGAACCAAAGAGCACGCCCCAGCCCACAACGGCGATGATCCTTTGGCCCCGGTTGAGGTCGCGCGTCGTCGCCATTCGTAGCGGATCGGATTTCGGAGTGGGTCTGCCAATGGCGCCGACCTGTCCCACCGTCCCGATTGGTGTACTGGGATATCCAGCGCCAATGCCGCCAAGATGGTCCTTGACCTACGCCTCCGCGTGCGACAAGACGCCGAACGCGGGACGAGGACCTTGCAAGATCTCGAGTGAGTCCTCTGAAGTCGCCTCAGAGACCAACCTGGAACAGGCGTTGACCAGATGCCCCGGCCCGGCGGCACAGGTGGACGTGCTCACTGCACTGCGCGTCGGGGCCTTAGCGTTGAGGTCATGGACGGCAACGACAGCGGGAGACACAAAGGTCCTGCCCACGCCCGAAGGCGGACACTGCCTCGGGAAAACGAGGAACGCCTCGCCGAAATGGGCAGACAGCTCCCTCCGCCGAGCGAAGACGAGCTTGAGATCGTTGCCGGGCTGCGCGCCTCGCGACGGCGCCGGCGTCTCCTCACGTGGGGCACTGCGCTCATCGTCGCGGCGCTCTGCGCTGGTGCCATCGCACAATGGGTCCGACCGCTCCCGCACGCCACCCTCAAGACTCAAGAAGTCCGTCTCCCAGGGATGACACCGTCCTTCGCGTTGCCAAGCAGCGGAGAGGCAGCGGCGACGGTCGTGGGTGTTGGAACGGTGGGCCAGGTACGTGGGTCCCAGTCCGTCCCGGTCGCCGGTCTGGCCGAGCTCCTCGCGGCCTACGTGATCCTGTCAGATCACCGGTTGGCGCCGGGGGACGACGGCCCGGCGATCCCCGTCACCGCCGACGCGCTCGCGGCGTATCAGGCCGGGCTGGCGAGACAGGAGTCCGAAGTCCCGGTCGCAGCCGGAGAGTCGCTCACCGAGCTCCAGGCCCTCGAAGGGCTGTTGGTGGACTCGGGAGCCGACATGGCGACGGTGCTGGCCGAATGGGACGCGGGAAGCGTCAGCGCGTTCGTGGCCAAGATGAATGCCGTAGCGAGCAGGCTCGGCCTCGCTTCGACACACATCACCGATCCGAGCGGCGTGGACCCGGCCACGACGAGCACAGCAGAGGACCTCGTCCGCCTGGGCGAGGCATCGCTGTCCATCCCGGTCCTCCGACAGATCGTCTCGCTGGCCCAGGCGAGCGTGCCGATGACCGCCGTCGTCTACAACCCCAATTTCGACCTGGGGCACGACGGGATCATCGGCATCAAGACGGCGTCCGACTCGAGTGCACAGGGCTGCTATCTCTTCGCGGCGCAGCAGAACATCGGCGGGAAGGACGTCACGGTCGTCGGTGCCGTCCTGGGTCAGCCGGGCGGGGCGCTCGGCCCGAACACTGCCGCAGTCGATGCGGGTGACGCGCTGGTGAGAAGTGTCTTCGTTGCCCTGCACAGCTTCACCATCTTCGC
>Ga0310038_10003951_pt1 | contig 10621 bp, 7 predicted proteins | sample Sb_taG_6_FD_200461 | JGI IMG/M metagenome (GOLD analysis project Ga0310038, IMG submission 200461) | Peat soil microbial communities from Weissenstadt, Germany - Sb_50d_4_PS metaG (v2) (version 2) | ecosystem: Environmental > Terrestrial > Soil > Wetlands > Peat | place: Germany: Weissenstadt... | reverse complement strand
CGCCAGCGCCTTGATCGCGACGGGTGGCAGCGCGAGGAGTATCTCGAGACCGATGTCAACCAACTTCCCATGGAAGCGGCCATCGGCAAAAACGGCAGGCCGGTCGTGGTGCAGGTCGATACGCGCCATGGTTCGATCCGCGCAAAAGTGTGGCGCGTGAAGGTGGGCCGTTGCGATTTGTTGCTCCTCGACTCCGACGTGGATGGCAATACCCCCGAAGACCGGCACATGACCTCGCGTTTGTATGGAGGCGACGGCCGGGTTCGCGTGCATCAGGAACTGCTTCTGGGCGTGGGCGGCCTGCGCGCCCTGAAGGCGCTCGGCATCACCCCCGGAGTTCTTCACCTGAACGAAGGACACAGCGGATTTGCGGTGCTCGAAGCGATTCGCCAGCGCATGGAAGACGAGGGCATCGGCTTCGAGAAGGCCGTGCCCCGGGTTGCCCGTGAAGTGGTCTTCACGAGCCACACTCCCGTGCCCGCCGGTCACGATCGCTTCGACGCCGATCTGGTCGAAGAGCACCTCGGACCTATGCGCGAGGCCCTCGGTCTTTCCCGGGAAGGTTTCATGGCGCTGGGACGCGAGAACCCGGAAAGCGACGAACGCTTCTGCATGACCGTGCTCGGCCTGCGGCTCTCGCGGCGCGCCAATGCAGTTTCTTCCCTGCACGGTGAAGTCTCGCGCGCCATGTGGACCGGGCTCTATCCCGGCAAACAGGAAGACGCGGTTCCCATCGGACACATTACGAACGGCGTTCATGTCCCCTCCTGGTTGGCGCCGCAGATGTTTCGCCTTTACGATCGCCATCTCGGCACGGGATGGCATTTGCGCAGCAGCGAAGCCAAAATCTGGGATGGCATTGACAACGTGGATGACGGCGAACTCTGGGAGACTCATTTCAACCTGAAGTCGCGCCTGATCGAGTTTGTGCGCCGCCGCGCCGTCAAGCAGGCGGCGCGGCGCGAGGAACCGCGCGGCGTGCTGCAGCAACTGGAACGCGTACTCAGTCCCGACGCGCTCACCATCGGTTTTGCGCGCCGCTTTGCCACCTACAAGCGCGCCAATCTGATTTTGGCCGACATCGAAAAAATCGCCAGCATGGTCAATGATCCGACGCGCCCCGTGCAGTTCGTATTTGCCGGAAAGGCGCATCCTCTCGACGAACCCGGCAAGCGCGTCCTGCAGCAGATTGCCCAGTTGATGCGTGACCCGCAGTTTTCCGACAAATTCGTCTTCGTCGAAGACTACGACATCAACGTCGGGCGCCATTTTGTGCAGGGTGTCGATGTCTGGCTTAACAATCCGCGGCGTCCGCTGGAAGCCTCCGGAACCAGCGGCCAGAAAGTCGTTTTGAACGGCGGCTTGAACCTTTCGGTGCTGGACGGCTGGTGGGCGGAAGCTTACGACGGCATGAACGGCTTCGCCATCGGAGACGGCAGAACCCACTCTGACATGAACGTTCACGATGCCCGCGACGGGGAAGACCTGCTGCGAGTTCTTCGTGAAGAAGTGATTCCGCTCTACTATCAGCGCGATCGCGACGGCCTTCCGCGCGGCTGGATCCAACGCATGAAGCGCACCATCCGCACCCTGGGCTGGCGCTTCAATGCCGATCGCATGGTGATGGATTACACGCTTAAGTGCTACGTTCCCGCGGCCGGCGGCACCTCAAGCGACCTCCGGCCAAAACTTTAGGAGCGCGGCTTATTGATTCCGCTCAGCGTCCGGCGTGTTCGATGATGCGCGTATAACCGCGCGTTCCTTATCCTTAGCCCCTAGATCCTTAGCCCCTAGCGCTCGATACTGTGGATGAATCATCCGGATTGTTCAACCGCAAGCTGGCGGCAGGTGGACCGAATGACTTCGTTCACGGCGTTTGACTCAAGGAACTGGAAGCCGTAGCGAAAAGCGCTTCTTTGGCGAACCACCGCATGAATCGTCACTGGACCGAACGGAAGCTCAAAGTCCAACTTCACCACCTCGCCCAGGGGAACTTCAAGTCTCAGCAAGGCTGAGATCCCGGATTCGCTGAGATCCACGGTCTGGCCTTGCAGCATGCCGCACGTCCGGGAATGGACACCGATATTGACCTCAAGCTTGAAGCGGGCGTGCCGACGGGCGTCGACAATGTCGTGAACACGGCTGGCTGCGGGCTGCTTCTCAGGGTCCAATTCCGAATCTCCGCCTCGACCGCTTAGACGCACTTTACGGTGCTGGGGTTAGTTTAATTTTATAGAAAGAACGGCCGCAGCCCCCTGAACCCGGGAGAAACCAGGTACCTCTCTACCATGGACATCGTCATAGCAACGCTGAATAAGACACTCCTGAACCGCGCTTTCAACTTGACAGTTCCGCGAGACCATTTAGAATGTATGAATATTTATGCATGATGATGGATAAATATGCTTCGACGAAGAAAATAAGGCGACGGGGATCCGTAGACTTGAAGAAAAACTGATGGCGGCCAAACTGAAAACCGCGGTTCTCGGCGCGACCGGCTATTCCGGCCTTGAACTCGCTCGCCTGCTCGGCCGGCATCCCCGGACCCACGCGCCCTTGCTTTTGCGGCGCACGACAACAACAACAACAACAACGACCGGCGATTCCGAAGCGCACCCGGCCGGATTGCCACACATTTCCGGCAACGGCAATTTGCCCGTCCCGTCGCCGGTCGAGCCGTTTTCGTGGTCCGTGTTGGAGCAGCATGGCGTGGAACTGTTGTTCCTGGCTACACCGCACTCCGTTTCTCGCGAACTTGTTACCGAGGCGATGACCTGCGGGCTGATGACCCGCGGGCTCCGGATCGTCGATCTGAGCGGCGCTTGGCGGCTGAAACAGGAACAGCATCGCGCCGTCTATGGTTTCAAGGATGCCAACGCGCAGACCGCGGCGGAACTCACGGAGCGCGCCGTGTACGGTTTGCCCGAGCTGAAGTTGAATGCGGATCAGATCCCGTCGGCCGCTCTGGTGGCGAATCCAGGCTGCTATGCGACTTCCGTCATTCTTGCGCTGGCGCCCTTGCTGTCCGCCGGCATTGTGGATTCGGATCGCGGCATTATCTCCGATTCGAAGTCCGGCGTATCCGGCGCCGGCAAGGAACCTACGGCGCGCACCCACTTCGTGTCAGTGGCCGACAATTTTTCCGCCTACTCGGTCTTCGGACACCGCCACACCGGCGAAATTCTCGAGCAACTGGCGCTCAATTCCCACCAGTTGATCTTCACTCCTCACCTTTTGCCAATTCCACGCGGGATTCTGTCCACGATCTATGTCTACCTGAAACGCGAAATGACGGCGGACAAGATCCAATGTTGTCTCCAGGATTTTTACGAGGGCAAGCGGTGGATTCGTATTTTTCCGGCGTCGAGTTTGCCGCAAATCCAATTCTCGGTGCACACCAACTACTGTGATCTCGGTTTTTGCCTCGCGCGCGATGGCTGCCGGCTGGTGATTGTCTCCTGTCTCGACAACCTGCTCAAAGGCGCAGCCGGTCAAGCCGTGCAGAACATGAACCTCATGTACGGATGGGACGAGACGGAGGGATTGCAGTGAAAATTGTCGTCAAGATCGGGGGCGCGGCGCTGGAGGACAAACCGACTCTTCAGAAATGCGCGCAAGCGGTGGTGCAGCTCGCCCAGGACGGACACCAGGTCGCGGTCGTGCATGGCGGCGGCAGTGCGCTGACGCGGACTCTGAAACTTCTGGGAAAGAAAAGTGACTTCGTCCACGGACTGCGCGTGACCGACGCCGAGACGCGCGATGTTGCGCTGATGGTGCTCGCCGGCATTGTGAACAAGAGCCTGGTGGCGGCGATCGCTGCCGCGGGGTATCCGGCCATAGGTCTTTGTGGCGGAGACGGCGGCGTCTTTCGTGCCCGCAAAAAACAGGATGCGGAACACGACTTGGGATTTGTCGGCGAAATCTGTTTTTCCGAACCGCGCTGGCTCAGGGCCATCTGGGCCGAAGGCGGCATTCCTGTGCTCTCCTCGGTTGCGCTCGGAGGCGACGGGGAGTATTACAACGTCAACGCGGACCAGATGGCCGCGGCTTGCGCGATAGCCTGCGAGGCCGACGCGCTGATTTTTCTCACCGACGTGCCTGGCGTAAAGCAGGCCGACGGTTCGGTGATTGCTCGTTTGGACACCAGCCAGGTTGCCGGACTCATCGACGAATCCGTAGTCAGCGGCGGCATGATGCCCAAGCTAGAAGCCTGTACCCAGGCGCTCAAATCAGGTGTGGGGCGCGTGCGCATTCTGCCCGCGGCGCAGGTCGAAATGCTGCCACTGTTTTATTTCACCAAGCTGGAATGCGGCACCGAGGTGCTAAGAGCATGAGCCTCGCTTCTGTCTCCCGCATGGAAGCGAAGCTTCTGCTTCCCACCTACGAGCGCCAGCCCATTCTTTTTGTGCGCGGGCGCGGCGTGTATCTTTGGGATTCTCGTGGCAAGCGGTATCTGGATTTCCTGAGTGGAATCGGGGTTAATGCGCTCGGCCACAACCACCCTGCGATCCAGGCGGCGATTAAGCGTCAGGCTAGCCGGTTGATTCATGTTTCGAATCTTTTTTTCCACGAGTATCAAGCGGAACTCGCGCGGCTGCTGACCGAAATCTCCGGGCTTGACCGCGCTTTCTTTTGCAACAGCGGCACAGAGGCCTGGGAAGGGGCGCTCAAGCTGGCGCGCGCCTTTGCGCAAATGAACAATAGGAACGGCCACAAGCCCAAATCGAAGCCCAATCCAAAGACGCGCATTCTTGCCATGGAAAACTCGTTTCATGGGCGCACCTTTGGCGCGCTGGCTACCACCGGTCAGCCGAAATATCGAGCTCCGTTCACTCCTCTTATGCCGGGCGTGACTTTCGTTAAGTTCAATGACCTGGACGACCTGCAAAGAAAATTTGATCCCAACGTCTGCGCCGTGTGCATCGAGACCATTCAGGGAGAGGGCGGCATTCGCCCCGTCAGTCCGGAGTTTCTCGAACTTGCTCGGCGCTTGACCAAACGCAGCGGCGCGTTGCTAGTGCTTGACGAGATTCAGTGCGGCCTCGGCCGCACCGGACGCCACTTTGTCTACCAGCACTACGGCGTGCTGCCGGACGTGGTCACCGTCGCCAAGCCGCTGGCTGGCGGCTTGCCGCTCGGCGCCATTCTCACCACCGAACGGGTTGCGAAGTGCATGCATCCGGGTCTGCACGGAACCACGTTCGGCGGAGGTCCGCTGGCTTGCGCCGTTGCCATCGAGTTCCTGCGCGAAGAGAAAAAGTTGCTAAAGCACGTGCGTGCGTTGGGCGAATATTTTCACGCGGCGCTCGAGGCGCTGAAGAAAGACAAGAAGCACCAGTCGATTCAGGATGTTCGCGGCATTGGCCTGATGCAGGCCGTGGAAGTGGACTCGCCCGAACTCGCGAAGGCGGTAGCCCGGCAACTGTTACAGGAGGGGATTATCATCAATCGCACGCACGAGACCGTGCTGCGCTTTCTTCCGCCCTACGTGATTCAGAAGAAACACGTGGATCAGGTGGTCAAGGCCCTCGACGCGGCGTTGCACAAAAATGCAGAGTTCCCGCAAGAGCGCAAGCACAGCGAAAAGAGAACCGCTCCGCTGCGGCGCAAAGGCGTCCATGCGCACGCGTGAAGCGGTCCTTCCCGATGCCGAGCAGATTCACGCTCTGATCTCGGCCTACTCCGGCGACGGCACTCTCTTGCCGCGCACGCTGGCGGAGATTTGCGAGAACGTCCGCGACTTTGTCGTCCTCGAACATGGGGGACGCATCATTGGATGCGGCGCCCTCCACCTCTATGGAATACACTTGGCCGAGGTTCGTTCGATCACTGTCGATCCCTCGAGCCAAAGCCGCGGTGGCGGCAGACGGCTGGTCAAGGCTCTCTTGGCGCAAGCGGAAAAGCACAAAGTCAGCTGCGTGTGCCTGTTCACGCGCATTCCGGAATTCTTCTCGCGCATGGGATTCAGCCTTGCTAATCACGAGGATCTTCCCGACAAGATCCACAAAGACTGCTATCAGTGCCCCAGGCTCTATCGCTGCGACGAAGTAGCGATGATCCTGGGCAAGGCGCCCGCGTTTGCAATTTTGCCGCCGCCCAAAAACTGGCTGAAGATACAGGCATGACCTCGCTGCGCCATTCTCCCGAAAAAATTCGCTTGCCGCTCGGGTTCTCTTTCTCAGCTGTCGCTGCCGGCATTAAAGTCAGCGGCCGGCCGGACCTCGCTCTGGCGGAAGTGTGGGGACGGGCGACCTCGCCGATCCATGCCGAGCGCGGTTCGGCAGCCGCCGATGGCGCGACCGCGGCCGCGTTGTTCACCAAGAACCGGGTCGTCGCCGCTCCCGTGGACGTTGGCCGGGCGGCGCTCGTTTCGACGGGCGGCCGCGTTCGCGCCGTCGTCGTGAACTCCGGCAACGCCAACTGCGCCACTGGACGCGGCGGCATTCAAGCCTGCGAGCGGGTTTGCCGCGAAGCCGGAAAGCTGCTCGGCGTCCCCGCTGCCGAAATCTTTCCTTCTTCGACGGGCATCATCGGAGTTCGACTGCCGGCGGAAAAAATCCGCGCCAAGTTGCCGGAGCTTATTGCGGCGCGATCTGCGAGCCAGCGTTGCGTCCTCGCGTTCGCCCACGCCATCATGACCACCGACACGCGGCCAAAGATTGCGTCCGTGCGCTTTCGCGCTTCGTTGACAGAAGGCTCAAAAGAAATCACCGTGTTGGGTATCGCGAAGGGCGCCGGCATGATTCATCCGCAGCTTGCGACCTTGCTCGTGTATTTGTTCACCGATGTGGGTGCGAGCGCGCGGGAACTGCAGCCTCTTCTGCGCGAAGCGTGCGACCACTCGTTAAATTGCATGTCCATTGACGGCGACACCTCCACCAACGACACCGTGCTGCTGCTCGCCAGCGGCGCCAGCGGTGCTCGGGTGAGCGATGTTCGCACCCGAAAGAAGTTGTCCGCGGCTCTGACCGAAGTGTGCCAGTCCCTCGCCGAGCAGATTGTCAGCGACGGTGAAGGCGTGCAGCACGTGATCCGTCTGTTCGTCGAACAGGCGCGCAGCAGGGAAGAGGCGTTGCTGGTGGCGCGGACGATTGCTCACTCGATGCTCGTCAAAACCGCGTGGGCAGGGGCCGATCCGAATTGGGGACGCATTCTGGCGGCAGTGGGCAGGTGCGACGCGCCCATCGATCCCATCGATCCATCGCGCGTGCAGATTTTCATTGGCAGTCAGAAGGTATGCCGCAACGGAATCGCCTGCGCGTTCAACGAGCGGCAAGCTCATCGCAATCTCGCGCAGCCGGTCTGCGATATTCGCGTGCAGCTTGGGCGCGGCCAGCACGCGGTGCGTTTTCTTACCACCGACCTGACCGCCGAGTATGTGCGGATCAACGCCGACTATTCTACGTAGAAAAGGTCTCAGGTGTTAGGTCGCAGGTCTCAGGAACAAACCTGAACTAGGTTTCGGGTTTTCCTGAGACCTGCGACCTGACAACTGAGACCTGCCTTAGAAGCTGAACAGCGCCTGCAATTCAATTTTCCGATTTGCCGCCGGGCTTGAGAACGGCCCACCTGCCAGAGCAACCGACTTTCCGAAATCTGGTGAGATTAGAACTCCAATGGGCACCGCCGGGTTCACCCGGTTCAGAACGTTCCGCGCATTCACACTGAACGTCAAGTTGTAGCGTCGATTCGAACCCGGTCCGAGGTTAAAAGGGCCGCCGCCACCACCGGGGCGTCCCAAGCCGCCGCCACCGCCACCGCCACCACCGCCGCGTGGACCACCACCACCGCCGCCAGGAGTGCCAGCGCCGCCCGGCTGCGCCCCGCTCTTTCCGGTCTCCGGCCCGAAGCCGAACGTTTTCGCAAGGCGCAGGTTCAGGGTGAACAGCGACGGGCCGGTCAGATAGTTGATCGGTATCTGAGGGTAGGGCTGTCCCGATGTCGTGGAAAACGTGTAGTAGCATTTCAGCGTCGGAGACGTGCACGTACCGGGAGGATTGGTCGTGTTGAACGCGGGACGGACGTTGAACTGCAAATCGCCGGCCAAGTCCTGGCCCACGGTAACGTTATATGGAGCTCCAGAATTGAAAATCATGAATGGACTTAGACGAAACCCACGCGGCAGTCCGATTGTGCCCCCGGTAAACAGCCGATCCCGAATATCAAAGGAAGCTCGCCCGTAGTCCACGCTCAGATCGTACTGATCCGTTGGAAAGTTATTCGAAAATATCCCATTGCTCGAGGAGCCGATGGCATCGCTGTGGGCGTAATTCAGCGAGTAGTAACCGAACAGAGATAGCTTCGAGCCCGCCCGGATGTTGAAATTCGTAATCAACTGGTTCTGCCGGAAAAGTCCATCGGAGGAGTATTGATAGATGTCGCCTACTTTTGGATTTGGATTTGGGCGCGGCCCATCTGAGTTCGGTGTGCCCGGCGTCGGCGCATTGGTGTCGATCGACATGAGCTGGTGCACGCCGCGGGCATTCAGATAGGTAAGCGTAACGTTGGCGATCTTTGTGACCTGTCGCTCCAGACTAAACGCCGTTTGCATGATATAGGGAGCATGCAATCCCGGCGCGATCTGATAGATCGGGGAAGTGGTTTGTGTTGGTAACTGCACGTTCGGGAAAAAACCTATCTGTGAGCACGGCTGCGGCGGCTGCGATGGTGGACAGGACACGGCATACTGCTGCTGGGTTATGCCGTTCAAACGGTCTGCATTCAGAACGAGGGTTTGAGTGAATCGGTCGTAGAACAGGCCAAAACCGCCGCGCAGTACGGTCTTCGGCGCACTCTTTCCCCCTCCGCTAATACCCCACGCAAAACTGAGTCGAGGCGCCCAGTCGGCATGATCGTGAATCGCGTTCTGGGTTTCAAAGCGCAGGCCGCTGCTTAGCGTGAGGTTAGGACGGACTTTCCAGTCATCCTGTATGTAGAGCCCGGCGTCCACCACGGTGACGGGCACGGTGGGGACTGTGTTGCTGGTGGTTTTATTGAGCGTAAACTGCGTCGCGCCCTGGACCTGAGTGCCAGGTCCGCCCGCGGCGAGAGCCTGCACCGCCGTTGCGTAGGCTTGTATGCTCGGGAAGGTGAAGGTGCCATTAAATCCGGCTCCGGAAGTACTGACATCGTGAACTGCCCGCAATCGCCCGCCGAATTTCAGAAAATGATTGCCCTGCGATATCGAAGTGTAATTCTGCAGTTCGTAGTGATCCTGGTGGTCCGTCTGCGCTCCCGAGCTGGCGCGTCCTCCGCTGAATGCCCCGATCACGTTAATGGACCCGTTGGTCGTGAACCCAGGCGGCAACTCCTGCAAAGGAGTCGTCACCGGAGTCTGATCGCTGTTGTCGCGCAGATACTGAAAGCGGGTCTCATTTATAGCCTTCGTACTGAGGACTTGCGTATCCGTGATCTGCACGGTGTGCTCGGTGGACGTGGTGTCATAGCCGGCCTCCGGTAGCGCCATCCCGCCGACACCGGCGTTCTCCTGTGTATCACGGTAATACTGGTAGCGCGCGGTGAGCGTGTTGTTGGTGCTGACTTGGTAGTCGAAACGCGGAGCGATGTTGGTGCGGGTGCGCGGGTTGGGCTCGTCTTCGGTCAGCTGAAATGGTTGCAGGTCGGCGTTCAGCGCCTGCGCGTTTACGATTGCGATTTCGTCGATGTTGCGGCGCTGCACGTCGAAGAAGAACGATGCCTTCTTGTTGATGGGCCCGCCGACATTTCCCATAAAGATTACGGAGTCGTATGGCTGCTGCAAAGCGTCTCCGAGAAACGGATTACGTGTATTGAGTCCCGAGTGGTTCCCCACGACCTGGAACTGTCCATGAAACTTGTCGGTGCCGGGCTTGGTGAAGATTTCGATTCGCCCGTAGCCGAGCTTGTCGTATTCGGCCGAGAAGGGATTCTGATTGATGCGAATCTCGCGGATCGACGATTTCGGCGGGAGCTGTCCGGCAGTGAATCCATCGATGTAAAGCTGCCCGCCGTTGGGACCGGCTGATGGTCCGGCCAGCGCTTCCAGGTCAGATTGCAACTCATCGGGATCGTCGGGAAGCGCCTCCAGATCCTTGCCGCTGAGCACGATCTGACTCGCATTATTCGCGGGGTTGACGTCGACTTGAGGGTTCTCTTCCTCTCCCTGGACGTTGACCTTTTCCTCCTGCACGTTGATATCGAGCGAAATGTTGAATTGCGCGACTTGGCCCGCTGCCACGTCCACGTCGTTTTGCACAAAGACGGCGAATCCCTGAGCGTTCGCCGTGACTGTGTACTTGCCCGGAGCCAGATTTCCGATTTCGTAACCGCCGGTTTTGCTGGTGGTGGCGGAATGCGTTTGTCCGCCGGATACGAGGACCGCCACGGTAGCGTTGGTGACCACTGCCCCCGAAGGATCCGTCACTTGCCCGCGCAAGGTTCCCGTCGTTCCGGGTGGTTGGGCTGGTGACTGGCCCGGCGACTGGGCGGATGACTGCGCCGATGCCGGCGCGGCCAGCCCGACCAGCATCGCCGGAATCAGAATCGCCAAAGTGAGATTTGCCAGAACGAAGACTGATAAATGCTTCAAACGCGCACCCTTTCTTTCCAGGCAGATAAAATTGATTGAGAACATGGGTTGAGA
>Ga0310038_10003943_pt1 | contig 10628 bp, 6 predicted proteins | sample Sb_taG_6_FD_200461 | JGI IMG/M metagenome (GOLD analysis project Ga0310038, IMG submission 200461) | Peat soil microbial communities from Weissenstadt, Germany - Sb_50d_4_PS metaG (v2) (version 2) | ecosystem: Environmental > Terrestrial > Soil > Wetlands > Peat | place: Germany: Weissenstadt... | reverse complement strand
GGCTTTTTAGCCCCGCCCTTCCAAAGCAAGCATGGTACGACGCTGATTTTTGGCGCGTAGCAGCCGCCCCTATAAGGTTCACTGTGAGGATTCTGAAACTTCTTTTCCTGCTGTCTCTGTCTGTGGTCCCTGTTGCCTGGGATGCTGAGGCGGGTTCGCCGTCGCCGGCTGAGCTTCGCATCGCGGCGGCTCGGAAAGTCTTGCAAAAACAGCCGGATCGTTACATGGCGTACAACGACCTGGCGACGGCGCTCATCCGCCGGGCACGGGAGACGGGCGACAAGTCGTACTTCCAGCAAGCGGCGGAGGCGGTCGAAGACTCCCGCCGGATTCAGCCGGATAATTTTGAGGCTGGGCAGGCACACGTCGCTCTTCTCCTGGGCGAGCAGAAGTACTCCCAGGCGCTGGCAGAGGCCCGCGCGCTCAACCACCGAATGCCGGACGCTGTTTTGGTATGGGGATATATGGCAGAGGCAGACGCCGCGCTCGGTGATTACGATGCGGCCGAGCAGGCTGCCCAGTGGATGATGAATCTTCGCCCCGGCAACCTGCCCGCTTTCGTGTGTGGTGCAAGCCTGCGCGAGGATTGGGGCGATGTCGATGGCGCCTTGGATTTCCTGAGCCGGGCGCTCCAGCAGGTGCCTCCCCTCGAGACCGAGGAAACGGCTTGGATAATGACGCGAATGGCGCGGCTCGAACTGCAGGCGGGCCAGCCAGAAAAAGCCGACCCACTTCTCCAACAAGCTCTAAAGACTTTCCCCGACTATTACCTGTCTCTGGAGGAGTTGGCTAAAGTTCGAATGGGCGAGCATCGTTACTCCGAGGCGGTGGAATTGCTTGAGACGCGCAACCGAAGTTTCGCCAGTGCCCAGAGCCGTGATCTCGAGGCGCGGGCTCTGCTGTTGGCGGGAAGAAGCGCTGAGGCGGAACAAAAGTACGCCGATTTTGAGCGCGTGGCACGCGACCAAATCGAGCAATTCGATAACGCTAATCTCGAGTTGGTTTTTTATTATACAGGCCAGGCCCACCGGCCTTCAGAAGCCCTCCGCATTGCCCGGCTGGAAATCGAGCGGCGCCACAATGTGCGGACTCTCGACGCCTATGCATGGGCGCTTTATGTTAACGGCCAATTCGACGAGTCCCGCCGGCAGATCGAAAAAGCGCTGGAGGTTGGGGCGCGCGATGCGGAACTCTATTATCACGCCGGAACCATTGAGGCGGCCGCAGGCGCCAAATCCGCGGGACTCCGCTATTTCCAGCAGTCGCTCGAGCTCGATCCCGGCTCGGAGACGGCGGATGCTGCCCGAAGCGCACTCGCGCAGTACGGCAAGAGAGGCGAATGAAAAGCTCTTTCCTAATTCGCTTACTCACTCCGGCGGTGATTCTGCTCACTTGCTTCGGCATGGCGCTCGCTCAAAACCCCACCGACGCGAACATTCGTTCTTCACAACTCCGCGTCAGGATGTATCCGTCGGACTTCAAAGCTTACGACCAATTGGGAGCCGCTTACATTCAGAAAGGACGCGAAACGGCTGACGCAAGCTATTACGAACTCGCCAAAGCGGCGCTCGACAAGTCGCTCGACCTCGCCTCGAGCGATCTCGCTGCCTCCTCCGCTAAAACTCACATGGCGGTCGTAGCGATGGCCGAACATCAATTCGAGGAGGCTCTTTCGTGGGCGCAGGAAGCATTGGCGCTCGGCTCCGGCGACCCTTCCCCATGGGCCATCGTCGGCGACGCACTGACCGATCTTGGTGAGTACGACCGAGCTGCCGAGGCTTACGGAAGGCTGCGCGACCCAGTCCAGCCGGAAAACGAATCTACGGCGTTGGCCTACGAGCGCGAGAGCCGCGTGGCTTATTTGCGCTTTCTTCGCGGTGATGCGACGGGCGCAATCAAGCTGATGCGCGATGCTATAGCCGTGGCCACGACTCTGCATTTGCCGGCGGAGAACGTGGCTTGGAGCGAGTATCAATTGGGCGAGATCTCCTTCAAAAGCGGTGACATCCCCGGCGCCGAGCGCGCCTACCGCGCAGGACTTCTCATTGACCCCAATTCCTATCGTAATCTCGCGGGCCTCGGGGAAGTGCGGACGGCGCAGGAACGATACCCTGAAGCTATCGCGCTTTATAAGAAGGCTCTCGCCGTGGTCCCGTTTCCTGCTTTCGCCGCGGCCCTCTACGATCTCGATATGCAGGTGGGACGCCCCGCCGACGCACGGAAGCAGCTTGAGCTCATCGAATTCATCGCCAAACTCAATCCGATCAACGAGAGGCTCTTCTACCGAGAGTTGGCCCTGTTCTATGCCGATCACGGTCTAAAGCTCGAGGAGTCCGTCCAGCTCGCGAAAAAGGAGTTGGAAGTTCGCCATGACGTTTACACCTGGGACATTCTCGCCTGGGTGCTTTACAAGAATGGCCGCATCCGTGAGGCGCGAGAGGCGATGGAGAAGGCCCTCGCGCCAGGCACGGCAGATGCGCTTCTCGATTTTCACGCGGGCATGATTGAATTCCAATATGGTGACCGCGATGGCGCGAAGACCTTGCTCGGGCGCGCCCTGACCGTGAATCCGCACTTCCATATGGTTTATCCCGGCCAGGCGCGAGAAACCCTCACTCAACTGGCAGGCAAGGATGAGGAGCCCCGGCCGCCCATTGCCGCGGTTTTAGAAGGGGCCGGGCAAACGCCATGAAGAGACTATTCAAGCCGGCCGGGCACGGAGCCGGGGAGAAAACCGACAGGGCATATCATCCTGTGCTCGCCGTTCTTTTCGGCGGGAGAAGGCACTCGGCCGTTGGCTCTACGCTCGTGGCGCTCGCCTTGGTGATCGGCCCTCTCGGCCCCCGGTGCGCTTCCGCCCATCCCATGGGCAACTTCAGCATCAGCCATTTCGCGGGCATCCGCATTGAAGCAGGCAGGGTCGAGTTGCGTTACATCCTGGACTTGGCGGAGATTCCCACCTTCCAGGAGATGCAGGCGACGGGCATGGACCCGAACCCTGGGGACCCCCGAGTGACCGCTTATCTCGCACAGAAAGCCAATGCGCTGAGAAGCGGATTGATTGTGGCCGTCAATGGCCGTCCACTTGAGCTCGAGCCTCAGTCCGAACAGGTAATTTTTCCACCGGGGGCCGGTAATTTGCCGACCATGAAAATCGGAGTGGTGTACCGGACGTCGTTGCCGGGCGTGGAGTGCCCATGCACCCTCGATTATCGTGACACTAACTACCCCGAGCGAGTCGGTTGGAAGGAAGTGGTCGCCACCGCCGCGCCAGGGCTGAGGCTCGCGACCAGCACTGCTGCGACTGTATCGCGCAGCGAACAGCTCGCGAACTACCCCACGGATCTGATTAGCAGCCCCCCACAGGACTTGTCGGCACGATTGGTGTTTGAGCTTCCCTCCGCGGCGACGCAAGGGGGCGTGGCCCGCGTGAAGCGACTCCCCTCCTCGGGCGAGAGGGCCGGAGGTGGTGGGCACTCGACGCACGCTCAATCGAACGCTCGCGTCAACCACCCACTGGCCCCATCCGGGGAACTGACGGTGTCTCACGAGGTGAGGCCGGGGAATCTGGCTCTCGAAGCCAACAAACAGGGAACCCCGCGCAGCCGTTTTACGGAGCTCATCGCCACGAATCAATGGGGAATATTGTTTCTGCTGACGGCGGCGCTGATCGCCGCCGCGCTCGGCGGCTTGCATGCACTCGAGCCCGGGCATGGAAAGACAATTGTGGCGGCTTACCTGGTGGGCTCGCAAGGGACGGCTGCCCATGCTTTACTCCTCGGCCTGATTGCGACGGCGACGCACACCGCAGGCGTCTACGCGCTCGGCCTGATTACCCTTTACGCCTCGAAGTATGTCGTTCCAGAACAACTCTATCCGTGGCTCGGCATTGGATCGGGCGCGACCGTCGCACTGCTCGGACTCTACATGCTTCGAAGCCGCGATGCCGGCCACGGACACTCGCATGGGCATCATCACCATCATGGCCCTGGGGGTCACGACGAAGGTCACCGCCACGCGCATTCCCACGACCACGTTCATCATTCCGAGCACTCACACCCACACGAGCATCATCAGGACGAGCACGTCCATGGGCACACGCATGGCGTCGAGCGCCAGTTTTCTTATAAGCAGCTCGTGATGCTGGGTGTGACCGGCGGGATTATTCCCTGCCCGGCCGCGCTGGTGGTCTTGCTGAGCGCGGTCTCACTTCATCGGGTGGCCTTCGGACTCTACCTGATCCTGGCGTTTAGTCTTGGGTTAGCCGCCGTCCTCATTTCGATCGGCATGGTGACGGTCTATGCCCGCCGCCTGCTGTCACTTTTGCCGAGCGACGGGCCACTCGTAAACCGCTGGCTGCCCATGGCCTCGGCCACGGCGATCACGGGCCTTGGTGTCGGCATTGTCGTTCAGGCGCTTTTGGCGGCAGGAATGATTTCGGTACGGTTGTGACTACGGTAGGCCAGGCAGTTCCCCTCCTTCGTTAAAGAAGTGGCAGACGTGGTTGCCGGAGTTAGTAGCTACCAGCCCCACCAGTCATCGGCCGACTCACTTTCGTAGAAGCTTGGCTGCCCGGTGTTTCCCGGAGAGCAATATTAGGCTCCCGGGTGCGCCAGCTCAGCGCCATGCGTCTTGCCCGATGCGCAGATTCCGCTAGGCGTCTGGGCAGCGCCCACCGAGACCTTGCTGCGCTCGATTCCCCTCCCAATCAGGGGGCAAACACTTTTTCGACTTCCGTGTACAGTAAAAATAGCTGACTAGGGAAAATCTACTTCCCAAACGCTGTTCCCAAGCGCGACGGCGCGTTTCAGCGAAGGCGACTCCTCGACAGTCTCAACAGCACGTTGCTTTCAGAGGCGGCCGGGTGTAGATTACGTGATAGGGGAAAACCAAAACTCATGGTCGAACTTTCTGGTTGATACCTCGGCTCGGTCTTTGGATGCACCGGGATGAGAGGAGCCGAAAAGCAATTCTCCGTTCATCCGCGCAGCGTCGAGCAACAGTGGGCGCATGAACGCCAGAATCCTATCAGTAACGATCGCCATCGGCTCCGTGTTGTTTTTGGTCCTTGTCAAAGAGGAGAATTGCCATGACTCGGTTAAACACCGAACTGCATTTTGAAGCGCCGGGGCCAGGACCGTGGAAGCAAGACCCCGTGCACTTCCCACGCCTCGTGACGCGGTACTTTCAGGAGATGCATCCAGCCGCTTTCAAAAAGGGCACCAACGACTTCGCCCGGTTCTACGGATTGCTCATCGACGGCCTCCAGATGGGCTACGTGAACGGCTTCGGCTACAGCCAAGTGGTCCCGGCTCCGGAAGCCGAATTCCCGGAGCGCTTTAAGCGCGCCGAACAAGTCGTGGCCCAGAAGCTCTGGCGAGAGCAGCTACGCGACTGGGACGAGAATCGCAAACCATCCTCCATTGCCACACATCGTGAGCTACAGTCGGTTAACCCGGACGCCCTCTCCGACGCGGAACTGGTCGCCTATTTGACGCGCTGCCGTGATCACCATTCGGCGATGATCACCCAGCACATGCGCTTCACCGGCAGCGCCACGATTCCGGTCGGGGACTTCCTCGCGGACGCCGAGGACTGGACGGGCCTTCCGCCGTCCGAGTTGCTGGGGCTGATGCGCGGCTCGGCAGTGGTCTCTGCCGGCGGCTCCGCTGAACTGGAGCGCCTGAGGCGTGCGTTCGCCGAGGACCCGGCAGCGCGCAAGGTGCTTGCGTCCGACGGCGAGCCCGTGCAGGCACTCGCAAGCCTGCGCTCCCTGGGAGGTGACGCGGGCGCGGCGGTCTCCGGCTACCTCGACGTGGTCGGCAACCGCCTGGTGGACGGCTTCGACATCGCCGAGCCCACGGCGCTCGAATTGCCGGACGCGCTCCTCAGGGCCATCCGCATCGCCGTTTCGGGCGAAGCCCCGGCCGACGTGGACCTCGATGCCCGGGTTGCGGAAGTCCGCTCCAAGGTTCCCGCGACGCAACAGGCGCAGTTTGACGAACTGCTGGGTGAGGCCAGGCACATGTACCGCCTCCGTGACGAGCGCGGAGTCTACAGCGATATCTGGGCTTCAGGGCTCATGCGGCGCGCCGCGCTTGCGGCAGGCTGGCGGGCGACGAGTCGCGGCCGCATCGCGATCCCTCAGCACATGCTGGAGGCCGGCCTCGACGAGATGTGCGTGCTGGTCGCCGGCACAGGCGGCCCGTCCGCAGGGGAGTTGGCAATGCGCGCCGAGTACCGCGCGGGTTACACCGCCAAGGACGCGCCGCCCTTCCTGGGCCCGCCCCCACCGCCCCAGCCGGACTTCTCTGCCCTGCCGCCATCGGTCGGCCGACTCATGCGCGCGACCTTCATCGCCTTGGACCATGTGTTCGGGAGTTCCGAGGCGCAGCACGAAGATAAGATCCTTTACGGGCTTGCAGCGAGCAGGGGCATTTACGAAGGACCGGCGCGGCGCGTCTCCGGTCCCTCCGAGTTCGGCCGGATCGTCAAGGGCGACGTGCTGGTCACCGAGTCGACGACGGAGGCCTTCAACATTCTACTGCCGTTGCTTGGCGGGATCGTCACCGACAACGGCGGCCTGCTCTCGCACGCGGCGATCGTCTCGCGCGAGTACGGCATCCCGGGTGTGGTCGGAACCCGCGAGGCAACGGAACGAATCGCCAACGGCGTGCTGGTCCGCGTCGACGGGGATGCCGGGGAAGTCACGGTGCTCGGATGAAAAAGGTGGTCTCCTTCGCGAAGGCGCGCGAGACTTCGCAATACGGATCGAAGGCCGTGGGGCTGGGCCAGGCGGTGCGAGAGGGCCTCCAGGTTCCGCCTGGCGTGGCGCTTTCGGGCGACTTGGTCGAGGCCGTCGCCTCCGGTCAGGAGAGCGCCGTTGAAAAGGTGGCAAAGGCGGTCGCAGGCTTGCCTCCGCCGTTCGCCGTCCGGTCATCCGCCGTCGACGAAGACGGTGCAGCGGCAAGCTTCGCCGGCCAGCACCTGACTGTGCTCAACGTCCATTCGGCGGCCGACGTCCCCGGAGCTGTCCGCGAAGTCTGGTGGTCTGCGAACTCGGACTCGGCCATTACCTATCGTCAGCGCGTCGGCCGGTTCACGCGGCCGAGCGTCGGGGTCGTCGTCCAGACGTTCCTCAACCCTACCGTCGCAGGGGTTATGTTCACCGAGAATCCGGTCACGGGCGCCGACGAGCGTTTGATCGAAGCGAGTTGGGGCCTCGGTGAAGTCGTGGTCAACGGCCTTGTCGTCCCGGACCACATCCGCCTTGATCGCTCCGGCCAAGTTCTGGAGCGCAAGGCCGGGCGCAAGCGTATCGCGCTACGCCCGCTCCCTACTGGCGGCACTTTCGAGGAGCAGGTGTCGCCTGCGCAGGTGAGCCAGCTTTGCCTCGACAACGCCCAGCTTGCGGCCTTGGGCGAACTCGCTCTGCAATGCGAGAAGGCTTACGGTCCGCGGCGCGACATCGAATGGGCATACCAGGATGGGACGCTCTACCTCCTCCAGTGCCGCGCTATCACCACCGGCAAAGCGAGCAGCGAGGCCGCGCCGCCCGGCCCGCCAGCGCGCGATCCGGTGGCCGCACTCCGGCGCGTGCAACTCTTCGCCGATATGGACAGGAGGCAGACTGAGCAAATTGCCCGCCTGCTCAAGGAGCGCCATTTTGCGAAAGGCGAGACCGTGATCGTCGAAGGTTCTGGGGGCGCGGCCTTCTTCCTCATCGACTCCGGGCAAGCCACGGTCTCGCGCAAAGGCCTCGAACTCGCCACTCTCGGCCCGGGTGACTACTTCGGCGAAGTCGCCCTGATCGACGGCGGCCCACGCTCGGCCACGGTGACCGCTGCGACGGAGTTATTCTGCTATGGGCTCACCTTCTGGGAGTTCCGCCCACTGGTCGAAGGGAACGGCGCCATCGGATGGAAACTTCTGCAAGCGCTGGCGAAACGGTTGCGCTCCGCCGAGCCGAAGTAACGGGTGGCCACCTCTAAGGCGGCGATGCCTCGTCAAGCCGGTGTCTTCGCTAGAAGAAGTCCCTACAACATTGTCAGAAGATAAACGCTAGAGCTCTATCGTCGGTGCCCTGATGAATTTGCCCTCCCCATCGGTCCAACCTCTCACACATCAACCCAGGCTTTTCAGAAAGCCGTTATAGCGCCGACCGTAATCCCTCGATAACGGCACACGATGTAGGGGGACGGCTTGCCGTCCCCTGCCCTACTCCGGTGCAGACGGGGGTACGGCAAGCCCTATCCCTACACCAACCGGGTGCAGTCGAGTCGGCTGAAGAGGCGCATGGCGTGCGCCCCTACGAAGTTGCGCTGCCGCTATCGACGGATTGGGGTGCCGACCTACCCTCTTTACAAACGTTGAAGGAAGCTGTCAGGATGCGCTGACGATGTTTCTCCGCAGCAAACGACGATGCAAGGACGGCAAGGAGCACCGCTACTGGAGTGTCGTGGAGAACCGTCGGGTGCGTTCGGGGCGGGTTGTGCAGCGGCAGGTTTGGCTTTTAGGAGAGATCAATGACCGTTGGCTATTTGTATACCGTGATGGCGCTGGGCAGTTTTGGATTACTAGGAATCCTCAACAAAGTCGCCGAGGTCAAGAAGTGCCGCCCGAGCGCCGTGAGCGCGTCGTTGTGCCTGTGGTCCGCCGCGATGGTTTTTGCATACCTTCGCTTTTCCCGGCATTCCGGCCCCGGCGCGCCACAGAACGTGATCGTGGTGGCTACCGTCTTTGGAATAACGGGGGCCATCGCTTCGATAGCTTTCCTGGCCGGTTTGAAGTACGGTAAAATCTCCACCAGTTGGCTGATCATCAACTTGTCCTCCGCGGTTCCTGCTATCGCATCGATCTTGCTCTACGGGGAGAGCGTGACGCTGCGCAAGGGCGCCGGACTAGCCGTGGCTGCGGCGGCGCTTTTTCTGCTCTATAAGGACAAAGTAGCGGAAGAGTCCGACCGAGTGAATCGATCGACGGGAAAGTCCGAAAACGGTCCCAGGAATTCGAGGGCTTCGAAGGACAAACGTTTGTGGCTGCAACTCATGTTCGTGGCATTTTTGACAAACGGGCTCGGGGCGTTCGGGCTAAAGTTCTTGGCGGAGAAGCATTTATCCGGGCAATACCAGTTCCAGTATCTCTTTTTCTGGTATCTCGCTTCTTCGATCATCTCTGCCCTCGCCTTCTTAACAAAGCACTCCAAGCCTCTGAAGCGGGAGATTGTGATGGGCGCGGGCATGGGCCTCTGCAGTTTGCTGGGCCAACTGGGGATGGTGCTGGCCATGAGCTCGCGAGTTCCCGGCTACCTGGTGTTTCCACTCGCCATTGGGGGAAACCTCTTCATCGTGGTCGCAGGTGGACTTATCCTCTTCAAGGAGCGTCTAAGGGCCTATGGCTTCGTGGGGCTGGGGCTCGGAGTCGCCGCACTTGTGATCCTGGCAGTTCCTTGAGCCTTAGAACGCGTGGAGGTGTAAAGTGCCCCCTATACGGAACGAGCGGGTTCACCTGAAGAGCCACCCCGAAATTCCCTTCCAATCACATAGAGCGTCACCCCTTTCTGGCAGACGGCTGCGAAATGCATCATCAACACCACGCCAGGGTGGTGCGCGCGCACTTCCAACGGCGTCGACGTGTGGTCCGTGAAGTCATGCAGGCGGCCGATCAGGTCGCCTTGCCGGATGTCCGATCCCTGCTCGACAGCCGGTTCCCAGATGCCGTTGCCCGGGGCGGCGACATAGTCCTCGGCGCTCGTGGCCTGGAGCAGACGAGCCGGGCCCGAACGCTGGGAATCGATCTTCACCACCTCGCCCGGCAGGATACCGTAGTGCCGCAGGATATTCTTGATCCCCTCGTAAGCATGCAAAGTACCCTTGGGATCGACCGACTCTGCGAAGCCGAACTCCCCGCAGGCTACGATCTTGCCCTCCCGTTCCGCCTCAATGGGAAGAAGGCCGGTGCCCTCGGTTCCCCCCGCGATGTTAATGAAGCGGGAATCGAACAATTGGGCGATCTGGATCATCTCATCGAACTGGTTCTTATCTTCGACAACATAGACCGCCGGCAGCGGCATGGCGAAGCGGGCTTCATTTCCGCCCGAATGGATGTCGATCACCACGCGCACGCGCGGGAAAATGCAGGTTTTAACAAAGTGTGCAATACGATAAGAAATAGTACCGCGCGGGTTGCCGGGAAACGCCCGATTCATATTCACTCCGTCCAAGGGGGAGGTCCGCGTATTGGCGACACACGCGCTCTCGCTCAATTGTGGCACCAGGATCACCTGCCCGCTCATTTCCGCGGGGTCGAGGTCCCGGCAAAGCCGCTTAACCGCTACCTGCCCCTCCCGTTCATTGCCATGGGTGCCGCCAAACGCGGCCACCCCCGCAGGAGCGCTCTGGGATTTTGGCTCCCGCAGGCCGTTGATTACGGTCAGCGGAACGAGCGAGTAACCCCAGCTCGAATCAAGGTGGAAGGCGATCTGGTAGTGATGTTTGCCTGGCTTGGCGAAGTCGATCCCGGCATGGTCGTAAATGACAGTTGCCATAAAACGTATATTCCTTCGATTCAGGTTTTGCTCTTCGAGATATATCGTACAACAGATCTCCGCGTGGGCCACTGCCTCATTG
>Ga0310038_10003929_pt1 | contig 10651 bp, 11 predicted proteins | sample Sb_taG_6_FD_200461 | JGI IMG/M metagenome (GOLD analysis project Ga0310038, IMG submission 200461) | Peat soil microbial communities from Weissenstadt, Germany - Sb_50d_4_PS metaG (v2) (version 2) | ecosystem: Environmental > Terrestrial > Soil > Wetlands > Peat | place: Germany: Weissenstadt... | reverse complement strand
GGAGCCCGACAACGGCGAGGTGTTGATGCCGATGGTCATGGCCAGGCTCGGCTCGTCCACCAGGATCGCCGGTAACGGTCGGGGGTCGTCGGGATCCGCCAGGGTCTCCCCGATGGTCACCTCGGGGAATCCCGCCACCGCCACGATCTCGCCGGGGCCCGCCTCGTCGGTGTCGACTCGCTCGAGCGCCTTCGACGAGTACAGCTCGGTGATCTTGCCGCGCTGCACCGACCCGTCGAGCCGGCACCACGCCACGGTCTCGCCGCGTCGCAAGGTGCCGTTGTGCACGCGGCAGATGGCGAGGCGCCCCACGTACGGCGAGGCGTCGAGATTGGTGACGAGCGCCTGCAGCGGGACGTCGGGGTCGTAGTGCGGAGGGGGCACGCTCTCGACGATGGCGTCGAAGAGCGGGACCAGGTCCGGCCCGATGGCGTCGGGCGCGGTGCCGGCCCGCCCGGCGCGGGCGTCGGAGTACAGCACCGGGAACCCGACCTGGTCCTCGTCCGCGTCGAGATCGAGGAACAGCTCCTCGATCTCGTGGACGACCTCGGTCACCCTGGCGTCGGCCCGGTCCACCTTGTTCACCACGACCACGACCGGGAGGCGGGCCTCGAGCGTCTTGCGCAGCACGAATCGCGTCTGCGGCAAGGGGCCCTCGGACGCGTCCACCAGGAGGAGGACGCCGTCGACCATGGCCAGCGCCCGTTCCACCTCCCCGCCGAAGTCGGCGTGCCCGGGGGTGTCCACGATGGTGATCTTCACCGGGCCGTAGGGCACGGCCGTGTGTTTGGCCAGAATGGTGATGCCCTTCTCGCGCTCGAGGTCCCCCGAGTCGAGCACCCTGTCGGTCAGCTCCTGGTTGGCCCGGAACGCCCCGGTCTGGCGGAGCATGGCGTCGACCAGCGTCGTCTTGCCGTGATCGACGTGTGCCACGATGGCCACGTTGCGGAGGTCGGCTCGTACAGACACAGCTGACCAGGCTACCGCCCATGTGGACGCCCAAAGTCCGCAGCGGGTAGAATGGCACGGATTGGGTCTGCCGCTCGCGCCTACCCTGATCCTCGGTTTCCGATCCGGCCTTCGGACTCCTGAAGTCATGTGCGCGACGCTCCAGGAGAACCGGATATGCCATCTTCCCGCAAGCAACGGTCCCGCCCGCGTCCGACCGACGCCAAGAGCCGGATCAGGCGCGGCCGCCCCAAGGTCTGCGCGCTGTGCAAGGACAAGGTCGTCTACGTCGACTACAAGGACAGCGGCCTGCTGCGTCGCTTCATGAGCGAACGCGGCAAGATCAAGTCGCGCAGCAGCACCGGTACCTGCACCCAGCACCAGGCCGCGGTGGCCCTCGCCATCAAGAACGCCCGGGAGATGGCGCTCCTGCCCTATGTGGTTCGGACCCTGGCCGGCGACAAGGGCGGACGCCGGAGGGGTGGGCCCGGGGGAGGCCGCCCCGACCGCCCCGACCGCCCCGACCGTCCCGACGGGCCGCGTCCCGACGGGCCCCGGCCCGAGCGCTCTGCTCCCGCGGGCGAGGCCGACGAGACCGCGGCTGTCGTGACAGGAGATTCGTTGCCCGAGGGCCCGGCCCCCGACGGCGACTCCCCCGTGGCGGTAGGTGCGGACGCCGTCGCCGAGCCGGCGTCCTGAGCTGATGGCCGCGCAACGCAGTAGCGCGTCGAAGCGCCAGCGGGACATCGACAAGCGTTCCCGGGCTGCCGAGAAGCGGGACCGCCGTCAACGGAAGAGCGATCCCGCCACCGACGATCCCTCGGACGTCACTGCCGTCGAGGACGGAGCAGTCCAGGCCGACAGTGGCGCCATCCTCGAGCGGATCGAGCAGCTGCAGCGGGAATTCGATGCCGACGTCATCGACTTCGAGACCTACGACGCCCGCAAGGCCGAGCTCCTCAGCCACATCCAGATCTGACCGGGCCCGACCCGGCCCCGGGCGGGGCGCAGCGGCGACGCAGCCGGCGCGGCTACAACGCAGCCAGCACCGACTCGGCCGAGCTGACGTTCAGCCCGCGCTCGGGCTCGACGAACAGCGCCGTCACGACGCCGTCTTCGATCACGGCCGCGTACCGCTGCGAGCGCATGCCGAGCCCGGCTCCGCTCATATCCGCCTCGAGGCCCATGGCCCGCGTGAACGCGCCGTTACCGTCCGCCAGCATCACCACGTCGTCACCCACCTTCTGGTCACGACCCCACGCCGCCATCACGAAGGGGTCGTTGACCGATACGCACGCGATGGTGTCGACGTTCTTGGCACGCAGGTCGTCGGCCCGGAGGACGAAGCCGGGCAGGTGGTAGTCCGAGCACGTCGGCGTGAAGGCCCCCGGCACCGCCAAGAGCACGACCTTGCCCTTTCCCAGAGCGTCGACGCTGCGCACGGGCTCGGGGGTCTTGCCCACCATGGTTCGTAACTCGACGTCGGGGATGCGGTCACCGATGGCGACGGTCATGCTCGGTGCTCTCGATCTGCTCAGGGTTGCGGTCCGCGCAGAATCTACCGCTTCCGTGCCCCCGGACCAACGGTGGGACCGGTGGGACCGGTGGGACCGGCACATCGTGGTCGCGACGCGGGCGGTCAGCCCAGTCTCTTGAGGCGCCCGGTCTTCTTCGCCCATCGCTCGGCACCGGAGAACGCGGCCAGTGAGCCGGGGATCATCACGACACCGAAGGCCCCCAGAACGACCAGCGTCCTGAGTTGGCCGCCGACGCCGACGCCGCCGATGACCGCGGCCCGGATGCCGCGCAGCATGTAGGTCGTGGGGGCGAGGGCCGAGCACGCCTGGAGCCAGCCCGGAAGGACGTCGATCCCGTAGTAGACACCCGAGACCAGCAAGATCAGGGCCTGGACCATGAACGACATCTGCTCACCGCGTTCGGGATAGAGCATGGGGAGGATCCCCGTGAGGATGCCCAGTCCCACCAGGCTGAGGCTCCCGACGGCGACGACCACCGCCGCCGCCGTCCACGACGCGTGGGGGAAGCCGATGTCGAAGAACGGCAGCGCGCACACCAGGATCAGCAGCGTCCGCAACGTGGCATGGACCACCCCGAACACCGACATCCCCACCAGGTGCACGACCCTCGAGACCGGAGTCATGAAGGTGTGCTCGATGGTGCCCTCCCACCGCTCCCACATGATCACGAGGCTCATGTCGTCGAGCACGGCCGACAGGTATGCCCACGTGAGCGTGCCGATCAGCAGGAACAGCACGAGCTTGGGCACCTCCGAGACGCTGGCCAGACCACTGCGGCCGGCCTGCTTGGCGATGAAGGTGATGGCCAGGGTGTTGACCACCCCGTAGACCAGCCACACGACCTCCCAGGCCCAGTAGCGCTTCCACAGGTTGGCCTGGCGCTCGAAGAACGCCCACCCGAGCGCCACCCGTCTCGGACTTCGGAGCGCGACCGCTCCCTCAGCCGCCCTCATCTCCCACCTCCTCGTCGTCCTCGATGCTGCGGCCCGTGAGTGTCATGAAGACCGCTTCCATGTCGACGTCCTCCACGCGCCGGTCGGTGCCGGCGACTTCGGTCCTGAGCTCCAACGGCGTTCCCTCGGCGACGATCCGCCCCCCGGCCAGGAAGGAGATGCGGTCACAGAGCAGGTCCGCCTCCTCCATGTCGTGCGTCGTCAGCAGGATCGCCACCTCGTCGTGGCGCCGGACCTCGGCCACGAAGCTCTGCACGTCGCGCTTGCTCCTCGGGTCCAGTCCCGTGGTGGGCTCGTCGAGCAGCATCAGCCGGGGCGAGGTCAGGAACGCCCTCGCCACCGCCACCTTCTGCTGTTGGCCCCGCGACAGGTGCAACATGGGCTCCCGGAGGTACCGGGCCTCGAGACCCAGGCGTTCGAGGATCTCCGCGCTGCGAAGCCTCACCACCGGGCCCGAGAGCCCATAGGCCCGTCCGTAGAACAACAGGTTCTCGAGCGGGGACATCGCCCGGAAGAACGACGGGTCCGCCGACACCCGGTTCAGAAGGGGCCGGACCGAGAGCGGTTCACGCAGTGCGTCGCGGCCGAAGACCCGGACCTCGCCGGCGTCGGGCACGAGCAGCGTCGAGAGCACCCTGATGAGGGTGGACTTCCCCGACCCGTTGGCCCCGATCACCCCGTAGATCTCGGCGGGTGCGATCCGGAACGAGACCCGGTCGACGGCGGTGTGGAACGCCTGGGCGCGGCGCGGGCCCCGCCAGCCGCCGCGACCACGTCGCTTTCTGAATGTCTTCGTCACGGCGCGCACGTCGAGCGGCGTGCCACCGGGCTCCAATCTTGCGAATCGCGCTTTGGCCGAACTCATGCCCATCTCCCCATTCGAGTGTTGCGGTGCGAGCGACGCGCTGCGTGCAGCGGCGCGTCGACAGAGGACGCGGCCGCTCGCCGAATGAGGGGGGCCGCGTACCTAGTGGTGCTTGAAACCAGCCATGGGAAAAACGATAGCAAACGGGTCGGCGTCCCGGAACAGCGCGCCCGCGGTCGCCGGCTCGGACATTGCGCCGGCGTCAGGGGGCCCGCGGCGCCGGGCCAACCGGCGTCCGGAGCAGACAACGCCGAGTCGCGACGAGGTGGCGGGCCGAGTGCGAGGATGGTCGACGTGGATGAACACGTGGAGGAATCACCACCCGGCGCCGCACTGGAGACCATCCGAGAGCGGCTCGACGACGTCGACCGGAGGCTCGTGACGCTTCTCGCCGAACGGGCGGAGCTCATCGGCGAGGTGATCGACTTCAAGCGGGCGGTGGGAATGAGTGTCGTGGACCGTGTCCGTGAAGACGAGATGCTCGCACGCATCGAGGCCATGGCGTCACAAGTCGGGCTCGACCCCCGGATGGCGCGGCAGGTCCTTCGGGCCGTGATCGACGCATTCACGCTGTTGGAGGTGGAGCAGCTAGGGGGCGGTTGAGCTGCTACTGCAACCCGGGATCTCCGTCTCCCGAGCCGTGCGCGTCCTCCCATTGCGGAGGCGGCCCGATCGTCGAGGCCTCGGGACCGAAGCGATCGACGTAGGTGGAACGAAGCTCCTTCCAGCGATCGGGTGCCGACACCGGCGCCGGCCTTCCGGCGACTTCGTAGCCGAGCAGGTCCAGACACGAGTGCCATCCGGCCCCGTCGCGCGCCGATTTGCCGAGCTCGTCCACCACGGCGATGAACACGAGCACGCTCTCGGCGCCCCGGGCCTCGACCTCGAAGCGCAGGACGTCGACCCCCCACCGCAGCTCCATCAACGACGGCGGGTCGAAGGCCAGCATCTCGCCGTCGAACGGGTCAGCGTCGATGTCCCGGAACGAGAAGCGAAGGCGCGCTCCCACCGTTCGCTCCCCCTCGATGGTGGTCGGGAACCACGCCGCGAGGTGGTCGGGCTCGGTGAGCACCCGCCAGACCGTCTCTGCGGGATACCGGAGCCGACGCCTGAAGGTCAGGAGCACCTGGCCGTCACGTCGGTGCAGTTGCCCGAGGTCGTCGGGTTCGGAGAGGTCCGCGTCCATGGCGAGCTCAGCTCCTGGGGGGGCGTCCGGGTCCGTCGAGCCGGGGCAGATCGTCGGCGACGGTCCCGAGGTGCCGTTCGAGAGCGTCGAGGCGTGATGCCCACGACGCTCGATAGGGGGCCAGCCACTCGTCCATGGCGCGCAGCGGCTCGGTACGGACCCGGTAGATGCGGCGTTGCGCTTCTGTCCGGAACTCGACGAGGCCCGCCTGGCGCAACACCCTCAGGTGCTTGGAAACTGCAGGTTGGCTCACCGACAGGGCCTCGACCAGGTCCCCCACGGGGCGCTCCCCGGCAAGGAGCAGGTCCAGGATCGAGCGGCGATTCGGTTCGGCGACCACGTCGAAGGTCGTGCTCACCAGGTAATATTCTCGTACATTCATATAACTGTCAAGGCATCTTCGCTCCCCGGCCCGCAGCGCAGGAGCGGTTCGGGCGCGGTATCGTCGCCGCCGAAGCCCATCGTCTGGGGCCGGGGGGGAACTGAGGAGACGAGCCTCGGCCCAGTCCCTGCCGAGGGCGTCGTTCTTCCGGGCCCCGACATCCGACGCCGTTGCCGTCACGCGCGAGCGATATCGAGACGAGCGGTCGTGGCGGGTGTGTGGTGAGGCGGCACGCCGGCGCGGACAGGGCGCAGGGCTGGGCACGACGCGCCTTCGGACGCAATTACCCTGGTTGCATGGAAGATGGCGCAGCCGGCTCGATGTCAGTCCCTGAGCTGCCGGTCACCGAGTTGCCTGTCCCCGAGCCCGGCCCGACCCGCTCCGCCACCGTCGAGCTCGTGGTGGGCGGCATGCACTGCCAGTCCTGCGCCGAGCTCATCGAAGAGACCCTGACCGGCGACCCCGCCGTCCGCCACGCCACGGTGGACCTCGACGCCGCCCGGGCGTCGGTGACCTACGACCCCGCCACCCTCACCGTCGACGACCTGTGTGCGGCGGTGACCGGGGTCGGCTATAGGGCCACCCGCGCCGCGCCCGCTGCTCCCGGCTCCTGATGCTGACCGTCCCCTCGGACCCGGCCGCCCCGCCCGGCGAAGACGGACATCGGGTCGCGACGGTGGAGCTCGCCCTGGGGGGCATGCACTGCAACGCGTGCGCCACGCGCATCGAGCGAGCCCTCGGCAACCAGAGTGCGGTGCTGAGCGCGTCGGTGAACCTGGCCACCAACCGGGCCTTCGTGACCTACGACGCCGGCGAGGCCACGCCGGCGGACCTGTGCGCGACGGTCGGCACCGTCGGCTACTCGGCGTCGCCGGCCGACGTCGACCAGACCCCTCGCCCGCAGGGCGACACCGAGCACTGGGGCCTCCGGGCGGCCGTGTCGTGGCCGACGGCCCTCGCCGCCCTGGCCGTGGCCGTCTTCGCCCCCCAAGACGCATTTTCGGGTTGGCTCGTCCTGGGGCTCGCCATCGCCGTGGAGCTGGCCGGGGGGTGGCCCTTCCTCCGAACGAGCGTCCGGCTCCTGCGCCACGGCGCCACCAGCATGGACACGTTGATCGCGGTGGGCACGTTGGCCGCCCTGGCGGTCAGCGCGGTGGAGGCCATCGCCCTTGGTGGACGACACGTGCACCTCGGCGGTGGCGGGGAGTTCGCGGCGCGCCTTCACGGCGTCATGGCGCCGCTCATCGTCGCCATCCTCGTCACGGGACGCTTCATCGAGGCGCGGGCGCGGGGCCGGGCTGCACAGGCGATGCACTCGTTGATGGCGCTCCGACCTCCCACCGCCCGGGTGGTGTCGGGCGCTGAGGACGTCGAGGGCCGCCTGGTCGCTCCCGAGAGCGTGCCGGTGGGTGCGATGGTGCGCGTCCGCCCCAACGAGGCCATCCCCCTCGACGGGGTGGTCGTGGACGGTTGGTCCGCAGTGGACGAGTCGATGCTCACGGGTGAGCCGCTGCCGGTGGACCACGGTCCCGACAGCCGTGTCACGGGAGGAACCCGCAACGGGGCCGGCGCGCTGGTCGTGAGGGTGGAGTCCATCGCCGCGGAGTCCGTGCTGGCCCGGATGCAACGGCTGGTCGAAGACGCGCAGCGCGACAAGCCTCCGACGCAGAAGCTCGCCGATCGCATCAGCGGTGTCTTCGTGCCCGTCGTCCTGACCGGGTCCGTGCTCACGTTCCTCGCCTGGTGGCTGCTGGACGGGAACTTTGGGACCGCGGTGCTGAGCGGGGTGGCGGTGCTGCTGGTGGCGTGTCCCTGCGCCATGGGTCTGGCCACCCCGGTGGCGATGATGGTCGGCACCGGCCGGGCCTCGGCCATGGGCATCCTGGTGCGCAGCGGGGACGCCCTCGAACGGCTGGCGCGAGCCGACATGGTGGTGTTCGACAAGACCGGGACCCTGACCGAACGCTTCGCCCACGTGACAGGTGTGGCGGCAGTCCCCGGCGTACCCGACGACCGGGTGCTGGCCATGGCGTGCGCGGTGGAGGCCGAGAGCGAACACCCCATCGCGGTGGCCATCTGCGGCGCGGCTCGACCCCTGGGGCGGGCGACCGACGTCGAGGTGCTCCCCGGTGCCGGCGTCCTGGGGACGGTCGACGGCTACCGGGTCCGCGTGGGGCGCCTGGACGCGTCGGCTGCTCCCCCGTCCCTCGCCGCCGCCATCTCCTCGTACCAGGATCGGGGCGACACGGTGGTGTCTGTCACCTGCGACGACCGCACGGTGGGGGTCGTCGCCGTCGCCACGCCGATCCGACCCGACGCGGCGCCGGCGATCGCCACCCTCCACCGCATAGGGCTCAAGACCGCCATCTTGAGCGGCGACGCGACGCCGGCGGTTGCCAACGTGGCGTCCACACTCGACATCGACTGGGCCCGGGGCGGCTTGAGCCCGTCGGAGAAGCTCGACGAGCTGCGCGCCATGCAAGGCGACGGCCACCGGGTGATGATGGTCGGTGACGGGGTCAACGACGCGCCGGCCCTGGCTGCGGCGGACGTGGGGTGCGCGGTGGGGAGTGGCTCGGAGTCGGCGCTCGCCAACAGCGACGTCGCACTGCTCGGCAGCGACCTCGAGGGAGTGCCCGCCGCCGTCGGCATCGCCGGTGCCACTTCTGCGGTCATCGTGCAGAACTTCGGCTGGGCCATGGGATACAACATCTCCGCACTGCCCCTGGCGGCGGCCGGGCTCCTCGACCCGCTCGTCGCCGCCGTCGCCATGGGCTTCTCGAGCTTGGTCGTGGTGCTCAACAGCCTGCGGCTGGTGAGGCTCGGGCGCACGGGCATGGAGCGGATCCGCCCACCGGCGGTGATGCGCGGGTTGCGGGGTTTCGTGCTCTCGGTGGCGGTGCCGGTGGTGATCTTCGCCGGCGCCACCGTGGCCGCTCAAGCCGTGTCACCGAGTCGCGGACAGCCACTGCTGCCCAGCTTGCCGAGCATCTCCGATGTCAGCCTGGCCCACGGGGTGGCGGCCGAGGTGTATCTCCAGTCGTCGCGAGCGGGCGTGAACCAGTTCCACGTGATCTTCACCACGTCGGGGGCGGGTTCGGCGGTCGAGGGCCCTCCCCACGTGACGGCGTCGCCTCCAGGCGGCTCCCCGATGTCGCTGCGGATGGTCAGGCTGAGCCCCGGGCACTACACCGCATACGCCGTCTTCGAGCCGCCGGGCACCTGGCGCTTCACCACGACGGAGGAGATCGACGGTCGATCGCAGTCCTTCTCGGTCGAACGCGGCCTCTCATGACGTCCTGAGGTCACCGATTCCCAGAACCCACTCGGGCACAGCGCGACCCGGAGCTCACAATGCGGGAAGTTACGCTGACGGCGTGCCCAACCCGAGATCTCACGCCGTCGTGGGGATCGCGGCCGTGATCGCGCTGGTGGCGGCCGGCTGCGGATCGTCGACTCCGGGTTCGGTGCGGTCCTCGGGATCGCCAGCGAACGTCACCACGACCGAAGCCCCCCGACCGGCGGGGCGGTTCCCCTCCACGATCTCCCAGATGGTGTGTCGTCCCGAGGCACAGCGCGAAATCGCCGAGGTCATCGGCGAGAAGCCGGTGAGGATCTCCACTCCTACCTGGATCGACCACCTGTACGCGTGCCGGTACGAGTACACCAGCGGAGTGATGACCCTTTCGGTGAAGGAATTGTCGAGCTGGGCCCAGACCCTCACCTACTTCCACGGCCTGGGAAGCCAGTTCGGCAGCCCCCGGTCCTTGGCCAACCTGGGGCAAGGGGCATTCAGCGAGAACGACGGCTCGGTGGTGGTCCGCAAGGACTGGAAGGTGCTGACCGTCGACGTCACCGCGTTGCCCGGGCAGTTCGGAGTGCCGCCCACCAGCGCGGGGGACGTGGCCGTGACGGTGGCAGACGTGATCCTGGGTTGTTGGGCCGGGGACTGAGCCGGCCGGGCCGGCGCCGACCTGGTCATCGGGGTGAAAGGTACGATCTCCCCAGGCGATCGCCGGCACGGGCTCGGGTTCTCGATCCTTGAGGCTGGAAGTCGAGGGGAGACGGTGGGCAGGACGTCTGAGGCTGTCGGGGCCACGCCGCTCCCGGAGTCGACGGAATCCGGGCTGCTGTGGCGGCCCCCCGACGAACGGCGGGTGCTGCAACTGGTGCTGGCCACCATCTGGCTGTTCGACGCGGTCTTGCAGCTGCAGCCGATGATGTTCACCCGGCAGTTCGGGATCGCCATGATCGCACCGCAGGCCCACGGGAACCCGAGCGCCGTGGCCCACTCCATCACCTGGGCCTCCCGTGTCATCGCGCACCACTCGGTCCCGGCCGACGCCGCCTTCGCCGCCATCCAGATACTGATCGGGCTGGGGATCGCGTGGCGCCCGACGGTCAAGATGGCACTCGCTACCTCGATTGCGTGGGCGGCCGTGGTGTGGTGGTTCGGCGAGGGCCTGGGCGGTGTGGCCTCGGGCGCGGCCCACACCTTCAGCGGAGCTCCGGGGGCGGTCCTGATCTACGCCGTGCTCGCCGTGCTCCTCTGGCCCACCGACCGGATCGCGCCCGCATCCTCTTGCACCGCCGCTCGTGGGGTCGGGGACCGTGTGGCGCGCCCGATCTGGGTGCTGCTGTGGGGCGGCCTCGCGTTCTTCGCGTTGTCGGGCACCAACCGCTCGCCCGACGGGCTACGCAACGTCGTGAACAGTCTGATCCCCGGGGAGCCGCGGTGGCTCGCCACCCTGGATCGGCACGCCGCCGACCTGTTGGGCG
>Ga0310038_10003927_pt1 | contig 10653 bp, 12 predicted proteins | sample Sb_taG_6_FD_200461 | JGI IMG/M metagenome (GOLD analysis project Ga0310038, IMG submission 200461) | Peat soil microbial communities from Weissenstadt, Germany - Sb_50d_4_PS metaG (v2) (version 2) | ecosystem: Environmental > Terrestrial > Soil > Wetlands > Peat | place: Germany: Weissenstadt... | reverse complement strand
GCGTCATCGATTCGTCTCGTGCACATCTTCAAAACTGCCTTCGCGTGAAACGACCATGAGACTCGAGTCCACAAGTCCGAAAAGAGCCCGCGTTCGACCTTCTCGAACTGTCTGCTGCGAGCAGCCAAGGAGGAGGGCGCACTCGTGAACGGAGTAATGCTCCAGAACTGAGATCACGAAAACGAACCGCTCAAAATCCTCAAGGGCCAACACAGCGTCGCTTTCGAAATGCTGGATCGCATCACTCGACAGGTCGTGGGTGTGGGTAAGAGCAGGGCGGTACAGAGACAACCCGGAACGGCTTGGACGCGGCTTGAGTTCACGAATTGCATTCTGGATAATCGTGCGCTTTGCCCAAGAATGTACCGATTCCTTAAATATGTGATTCGAATTAACCCAGTCCTCGATTCCAGCAAGCAAGCATCGCTCTGCCTTCTCGTGATCACCTGCCAGGAGGAAGGAAAGCTGATAAAGACCAGTCAGGTCCTCAGTGAAGGCCTTGAGAAACTCCTCGCTTCCTACGTACCTTGCTTCGCCTCCGATGCGATTTCTGGTAGGCCAAGTCATCTCGTCGTCTCCTTGACGTTCCTGCGACGCTCGTTGGCGAGTTGCCTCAAAATCTGTTTCGCAAAGACGCCACGGCAGCGAAATTTCGCTCCTTCATTCATCAGTGCAAGCAGGGTGTCCTCGCCCTCTTGGCTGATACCGGTTAAGTTCTTCACGTCAATCACAAGACCACGGCCATCAAGACCGTTTTTCCGTTTTCGCACGCAGTCCGTAGCTTCGTTTGCCCAGGGCGCGATGAGTTTGCCTTCCCAACGCCACGCCGCTTTTCCAGTACTAATCCCGAGGCTGAGGATCAGACTAATTTTGGATTCCCGACCAACCGCGAGCTATGCATCGGGAATGCCTTGTTGTACTTCGCCCGCACTCGAGCAAAATGCTTCAGAGTGCTTCCGCAGGAGCCGCCCCGCCAATTTGTCCTTTCCCTGAATGAGCGCTTTCACAATCTCGTCGTGAAGATCCAACGTGGATTGAAGGCTTGGTGTGGAGTGGCCCAGGAAGACTCGCGTACGAATGTCGAAGTGAAGTGCGTCCCAGCTTTCCAAAAGCACTTGATTGCCCGCGGCCGCGACAATCATGCGATGAAACGCCAGGTCCTGACGCGCATATTCCTCCATGTTTCCTTTCTCGTATGCTCTCCTGACCTTGTCTGCCTGTCGTTGCAAGAAAGTCTCCCTCCCGCCAAACTGTCCGGCGGCCAGTTCTCCTGCAAGTTGTTCGAGGACAGCGCGTACCTGGTAGGCTTCGCCCAGTTCTCTCGCCGAGACGGTACGCACGCGGCTTCCTCGATGCGGTTCACTTTCGATAACGCCGGTGGCCTCAAGTTCGCGCAAAGCTTCGCGGACGGGCGCCTGGCTCGTATTAAATTCCCGCGCTAGCTCCATCTCTTTCAGCCGATGTCCGGGTGGGTATTGCCCATCCATGATCCTCTGAAGGATCAGGGTCCTCAGTCGTGCCGAGGTGCTTTCACGAATTAAGGGAGAAGAACTTTTCATTTTTTCCTGAATCTTTATCGATTATCGATAATCTATAAGGTTGTGTCAAGGGGCAAACAAAAAAAGTTGTTAGTCCCAAACCGGGCACAAGGAGAGGAACTATGAAGATATTCGTAACCGGAGCGACTGGCTACATTGGAGGCTCGGTCGCAGAACGCCTTATCGCCTCAGGTCATCACGTAGTGGGCCTGGTCAGGTCCGCTCAAAGTATCCCCCTGCTGAAGGACCGTGGGATTGAATCGGTTCTCGGAAATCTCGATGACCCGGAAATAATCACGAAGACCGCCCATGAGGCGGATGCGGTCATACACGCAGCCAGTGCCGATCATCCAGGATCCGTCGTGACGCTGATCGCTGCACTCGAACGCAGCGGAAAAACGCTGATCTGCACAACCGGTTCAGGCATTGTTGTCGATTCCGCGGATGGCGAGTATGCCGGTTCTGTCGTCTACGCAGAGGACACCTACTTCGAGGCAGTCCCGTTCCGCCGGCCCCGCGTAGCAATGAACCGCCTGGTTCGCGAGGCAGCCATCGATAAGGGGATCCGGTCCGTCGTGATCTGCCCTCCCATGATCTATGGAAAGGGACGGGGGCTACAGCCGAACAGCGATCAATTCCCGAAAATCATTGCACTTTCCAAACAGGCGGGCGCAGGCGTCTATTTCGGAAAAGGCCTCAATCGCTACTCGAATGTCCACATCGACGACCTCGTCGAACTGTACCTCCTCGCGCTGGAAAAGGCTCCGGGAGGCTCGTTCTTTTTCGCGGAAAACGGCCATGCATCCTTCAAGGAAATTGCGGAGATGGTCAGCCGCTCTCTTGGGTTCGGCGGCAAAACCGTCAGCCTGAGTGTAGAGGATTTGGTGCGGCAATACGGCGATGCCGGTCGCTACGGCGCGGCCTCCAACAGCCTGGTCAGCGCGGTCAACGCGCGGCGGCTCGGCTGGTCCCCCAAAGCGCCTTCTCTTGCCGAATATTTCGAGAGCCTGCGGTGACGCCGAGGTTCGTGCAATGGACGGGAATGGGTGCGCAGGCATGGGAAGAGCGAACCGGATTCGGATGGTGATGAAGGAAGCAGAACTGATCGAAGACAGCAAATGAAAGCACAAGTTTAAGCAAAGGAGAACATCGGAAGAATAAGGAGAAGATCATGGCATATCAAAGCATTAATCCGTTGAACGGTGAATTACTGCAAAAGTTCGATCAGCATACCGATGCGCAGATAGAAAGCGCACTGGCAAAGGCTGACAGCACTTTTCAAAACGTATGGTCCAAAGCAAGCTTCCGCGACCGCGCCAAGGTCGTGGGCAAGGCTGCGTCTCTAATGTTGGAACGAAAAGAACAACTGGCTCGCCTTGCCGCGATCGAAATGGGAAAAAGGATTTCGGAAGGCCGCGACGAAGTGGAGATGAGCGCCGGGATTCTTCAATACTTTGCCGACCACGCGGAGGCGTTTCTTGCGCCGCAGCCCATCGGCACACCGATGGGTGACGCGCATCTGGAATTTTCTCCGCTTGGAGTGTTGGTCGGCGTTCAACCATGGAACTTTCCCTACTACCAGCTGGCGCGGTTTGCCGCCCCGAACCTGATGGCCGGCAACGTCCTTCTGGTAAAGCATTCCTCAAGCGTGCCCCAATGTGCGCTCGCCTTCCAGCAGCTGTTCACGGATGCCGGGGCGCCCTTCGGTGTTTACACCAATCTCTTTGCTTCAAGCGATCAAGTGGGGAGGTTGCTGGATGATCCGCGTACCAAGGGCGTGGCTCTTACCGGATCGGAGCAGGCGGGCGAATCGCTGGCATCACGCGCCGGCAAGAACCTGAAGAGATCGACGATGGAGCTGGGTGGAAGCGACGCGTTCATCGTGTTGCAGGATTGCGATCTTGAGTTCGCCGTGAAGATGGCCGTCCTGGGCCGCATCGGCAATGTAGGTCAAACCTGCATCGGCGCGAAACGCTTTATCGTGGTGGGGCCGCGTGCGGAACAGTTCCTCCATGCGTTTCGTGACGTTTTAGCGCAACTGAACCCCGGCGATCCGTTTGATGAGAGCACGACGCTGGGGCCGTTGTCTTCTGAGGCCGCGCTGGATCTCTTGCTAAAGCAGGTGCGTGAAGCTGTTGCTCATGGCGCGAGAGTATTCGCGGGAGGCGCTCGCATCGGCCATCAGGGCGCATTTATGCAGCCGACGATCCTCACCGACGTCAAGCCCGATAATCCCGCCTTCCGGCAGGAGTTCTTTGGGCCGGTGGCTCTCTTTTTCCCAGCGAGAGATGAGGAGGAGGCGATTGCAATCGCCAATAACTCTCCCTTTGGCCTGGGCGGTTCGGTCTACACATCCGATATCGAGCACGGCAAGCGAGTCGCCAGCCGCATCGAGACCGGCATGGTCTTTGTCAATTATCCCTTTATCAGCGCTCCAGACCTGCCATTTGGCGGAATCAAGCGGTCGGGATACGGCAAGGAACTTTCCAGCCTGGGCATCCAGGAGTTCGTGAACAAGAAGTTGATTTGCGCGATTAAACCCAAGACCGGAAAGGCATAAGAGGAGGCTCAAAATGACGAATCTGACTATCGCAAAAGGCGTTGGAGTACAGGTGCCGCTCTCACCACGGCAGGTTGCTGAAACCTATTTCTCAAGCCTGGAGCAGGGCAGGATACAGGACGCTCAAGCCCTATTGGATGAGAACGTTGTGTGGGAAAACATTCCATCGACGCCGGGCGTCAGCGATTTGGCGCCATGGCTGGGAACTTACCACGGTGTGCCGGCAGCCATGAAGAGTATCGAGGTTTGGGCGAAGCATGCGCGGCTGCTCTCGTTCAAGCTGCTGCGGTTGATAGTGGATGGTCCCGAAGCAGTCGGCATTGTGCATGAACACGGCCAGATTTTGGCCAACAACAACGAGTACGACGTTTATGTAGCCGAGAACATCAGGATTGAAGGCGGCAAGATCACGCGCTATCGGGTCTATTGGGACGTCTCACCGATAATTAAGGCCCTCCGAAGCATTTAGCCAGCGACGAGGGCCGAACTCAAACAGAATTGTCCGTCAGAAGGCAGGATCGACTCTTTATGAACTTACAACTAGACAGCAAGACTGCATTGGTTACAGGAAGCACTGCTGGCATCGGTTTCGCAATCGCGCAAACATTAGCCAACGAAGGTGCGTCGGTCATAGTCAATGGACGAGCCAACAACAGAGTGGATGCTGCACTAAAGAAGATGCATAACTCCGGAGCGCACGGCAAATTGCAAGGGATTGCCGCCGATCTTGGGACCGCCGACGGAACTCGCTGCGTGATCGAGCGCTTTCCTCAACTCGACATTCTGGTCAACAACTTGGGAATCTACGAACCAAAGCCGTTCGAGCAAATTAGCGATGACGATTGGCAGCGCTTTTTCGAGGTAAATGTATTGAGCGGTGTGCGTCTAAGCCGGCACTATCTCACTGGCATGAAAGAACGCAACTGGGGACGCATTGTATTCATCTCCAGCGAGAGCGCGGTTCAGATTCCCACTGAGATGATCCACTACGGGATGACAAAGACCGCACAACTCGCCATCTCGCGCGGACTGGCGGAGACAACGGAGGGCACAAGCGTAACGGTAAACACGGTGCTGGCAGGGCCCACAGCATCGGAAGGTATTAACGACTTTGTCCGCCGATTGGCTCAAGACCAGAAGACAGACGCGGCCACGGTGGAGAAGGAGATCTTTCGCAGCGTGCGTCCTACGTCTCTGCTAAAACGTTTCGCAACACCAGAGGAAATCGCGGCACTGGTGGTCTTCGTCTGCAGTCCATTGTCCTCGGCGACCAATGGCGCGGCCCTACGGGCTGACGGAGGCGTCGTCCGATCGATTCTCTAACGCTTTCCACGATCGGTTCGAGCGCCGCCGTGTGAAGGTCACCGGCGCGGAGCCAGGGATCTTCGCACAACGTGCGCTGGGTCTCTTGGCACTCCGAATGGGAAGGGCGGTCCGGCCGGTACCGCCCCGTCGTTAGAACGACTGGGAGAAGCGGGTTTCCAAGAATTCTCCGAGCTTCGCTGTCGCCTTGAATTGTGGGACGGGATCGAGTTCCTTGAATGCAGAGGTAAACGCATTGGAGAGACTCCAGATCGTTCGCGGCTGGAATTCCTCGTACTTCGGCTCGAAGTACAGGTCATGCACGGTGCGTGCGAGGTGTTTGGGAGCTTCGAGTCTGCCTTCGACAAAGGCCTCGTAGATAACCACCTTGGCCGTCACGTCCGTCAGTTCACTTCTCTGCCAGGCTTCCACTTGCTTCCGCATCGGCTCGAAGTTGCGCTGCATTCGATCGACGCCAACCGAAATGCAGTCGATGAGCGAGAACGACTTGGAGTGTTTCGCAAGGACTGGCGTAAAGTCCCCGGCGAACGCCATGTTCGAGCACACGAACACCCGATAGCCACAGGTCATCGCCAAACGCATGCTCTTGTCGTGGGAGTTGCGCAAACCGATGGAGAAGCGGCATCCTTCCATCTCGGTTGCGAGATCGAGAATGCCAAACGCTTTCATGCCGTCGGGCGAGACTGCATACTCGTCGTGAACAACTCCGATGTGGCGAAACCCGAGCGTCTCGACCAATGCTCGCACGATCTCGTGGTGCGGGACCGGGCGGTGCGTTTCGGTTGCCACTGGTGTCGGCACCAGTGCAAGTTCTTCGCGGCCAATCGTTCGGCCGTCGTAGCCAATGCATTATGAAAGAGCGCCCCGCTTCAGAAGGTGGAAGCTGGGAGTGGCGCCGCCTCCGCTGCGCTGCGCTGTGCAGGGCTTCGCTCCGCTACGGCGGCGCTAGGGAGTAACTGCAATAGTGTGTCCGGTGCGAAAGGACTACAGGAGAGCATAGGCAAATCAGCTGGAGAATGGCACTTTACCTTGAGGGAAAGACAAGCGTTGACACGAATGATCTTTCCCCCAAGGAGGCAACTCAAATGAGTCACGACGTCAAATATATCGGAATGGATGTGCATCAGGAAGCGATGGTGATCGCCGTCCTGAATGGCAGCGGGAAGCTGGTCATGGAAACCATCGTCGAAACCAAAGCCAGCAGCATTCTGCAGTTCCTCCACGGTCTACGGGGCGAACTCCATGTGACCTGGGAAGAAGGAACCTGGGCGGCCTGGCTCTATGATCTGCTGCAGCCGCAGGTGCAGGAAGTTGTGGTCTGCAATCCGCGCCGCAATGCCTTATTAAAGGAGGGCAGCAAGAGCGACAAGGTGGATGCACGCAAGCTGGCCGAGTTGCTGCGCACCGGAATGTTGCGGCCGGTCTACCACGGAGAAAATGGACTCCGGACGCTGCGCGAGTTGGGGCGCAGTTATCAGACCATCGGCAAAGATTTGACCCGAGTGATGAATCGGCTGAAGGCACTGTATCGCGGCTGGGGCATTGCCTGTGCCGGCACCCAGGTCTATGCCCCGCGCTATCGGGAGGAATGGTTGAGCAAGATCGCGCAAGCGGGGGTGCGCCGCCGCGCAGAGCTGCTCTACCAACAGCTGGATGGATTGCAGGCCTTGCGGCGAAGCCTACGACCCGAGTTTTTGGCCGAGAGCCGGAAACATAAAGCCGCGAAACTGCTGCGCCAGATTCCCTGCATCGGTCCGATTCGAGCCGCCCGCTTGATCGCGCTGATGCAAACCCCGCACCGGTTCCGCAGCAAGCGGCAACTGTGGACCTATAGTGGCTTGGGCATTGAGACGCACGACAGTGCGCAATACCGATATGTTGGCGGACAAGTGCAGCGTTCCAAAAAACCCCAGCAGATCCGTGGTCTCAATCAGAACCACAACCATGAGATGAAAGAGATCTTCAAGAGTACGGCCACCCGGGCCAGCTGTGGCACGGGGCCGTTCCACGATTTCTACGCGGCTTTGCTGGCCAAGGGGATGAAGCCCGAGATGGCTCGTCTGACGCTGGCGCGCAAGATCGCGGCCATTACTTTGACACTTTGGAAGAAGGAGGAACGTTTCGACGCAGAACAACTGAAAACGCAAGCAGCTTGAGTATCGAACAGAACCCAGGTGATCTCCCAGGTTTCATGCCTCGGTGGTGGCCAAATCGGTTCGTGCGATGCTCGGGTTCGAGGGAGAGTATCTATACGCTCATTAGGCGCTCTGCGTGCTGTAGTTTGGCACCGAGTCTCCGGGTCAATCCTATGCCCCCTCGGATAACCCAAAAAAGCTGTAGGCCTCGAGTCTCACATAGGATCTTGGTGTGCGCTGAGCAGCGCGTTGATCAGGAGGGTTCAAGTCCCTCCGGTGCTCGGATGAGGAGCGCCGTATCCAAAAGCGGGGTTGAAAGCCTCGCTGGCCGGAGAAGTGGAAGGTATGGAGACGTCTAAACGGGCACGAAGACGAAAGTCGGATACAGCCAAGGCGGACCTGAAGCCAGCACTTGCAGTCTCCGGAGGGCAGGGTGTCCATCGCGAGATGGAATCCGAAGGGCATGAGGAGAAGTTCCGGGCCGTAATCAAAGGGTCACCCAGCGATGAACCGGTCGGCCAAAGGTGGGTTCGGTCGAGCCCGCACCATGAGGGCGAAGGCGTTCTCATTCACCCACCGTACCAAGGTGATTGCGGACGGCACGGAACGGAAGAACAGCGCGTGACCTCAGGAGGACTGACAGAGTCTCTGGGTGGCACCAGAGTAAGCGGACCTATAAGCGCAAGCGAAGGGGCGAGCCACGCTCTGCCAGTAGACGGACGGCTGTGTAGTACCACAAACGCAGTGAAAGCTGTGGGACCGAGCAATCGGCGATCGGAAGTGGATCGGGGAAGGCAGCCGGCGAAGACGGTTGGGAAGAGAGAGGAAGCCAGATGAGTAAAGGCGAGAAGGTGGATCAGTTCCATGAGTGAAATACCCGTACATTCTCGTCCGAGGAGACTGGCGGACTGGATCAACCCGACAGGAGCCAAGAAGGTCCACTCATTAGTGGATAAGGTGTACAAGCGGAAGAACCTGGAGATGGCCTGGGAAAAGGTGAAAGCGAACCGCGGCAGTGGAGGTGTGGATGGGCAGACCCTGGAGACTTTCGAAGCGCAACTGGAGCAACAGCTGGAACGGTTGCATCGAGAGCTAAGAGAGGAAACCTATCAGCCGCTGCCGGTACGACAACATCGGATTCCGAAGCAAGGGAAACCGGGTGAGTTTCGAATGCTAGGCATTCCTGCGATCTATGATCGTGTGTGTCAGCAAGCGCTGCTCAATCGGTTGGAACCTATCTTCGAGCCGCTATTCGATGAAGCCAGCTTCGGATATCGGCGAGGGCGATCGACGAAGGATGCCATGCGCAAGGTGTGGAAAGAAATCGACGGTGGACGGGAGTGGATCGTGGACGGAGACTTGAAAGATTTTTTTGGGTCTGTGGACCACGAGAAGCTACTGACACTGATCGCCCAACGAGTAGCCGATAGCCGAGTGCTACGTCTGATTAAGGCGATGCTCAAAGCGGGAAGCTACGGCCAAGGGAAACTCTTTCCCAGCGAGCGCGGGACCCCACAAGGCGGAGTAGCTTCTCCACTGCTCAGTAACATTCTTCTGACGCCGTTTGATCAGGAGATGCGACGCAAAGGATATCAGTTGACGCGGTTCGCCGACGATTGGGTGATTACCTGTAAGTCGGCGGCTGACGCGCGTGCAGCGTTGGCAGCTGCGACTCGGATACTGGAACGGTTGGGTGTGCGGCTGAATCCGCAGAAGACGCGGATTGTGCACATTCAGCAGGGATTTGATTTTCTGGGATACCGAATGGTGCGAACTAGCGGGAAAAGCAAGATTCCCCGCGGCATTATTCAGCGATGGAACCCAAAAGGGCTGATCGCATATCCCACACGCAAATCCATCCGACGATTCCGGGATCGGGTGCGGATGTTGACGCGACGCAGTGCTCAGCGAAAGACAGCGGCACTGATAGAGGAACTGAATCCGACCTTGCGGGGGTGGGCCGAGTATTACAAGCGAGCCCACGTTCGAACCCTCTTCCACAAACTCGACGGCTGGATCGTGCGGCGCATTTGGTCGCACCGTTTCTGCCGCTGGCGGACCCGGGGCTGGATCCAGTTGCCTCAGGCGAAGCTGTATGCTGAGTTTGGCTTGGTGAACCTCATCTCTCTGATACCCTCGCTCGGTTCTCCCTCCCGTTCACGAGCGTCTTCGTGAAAGCTGTATGCCGGAAATCGGCACGTACAGTTTGAGCGGCGGACGGAGGCTAGCGCAACAGCGCGCCTCCTCCGACCCGACTGGCACTTTTAGCCAACGTTTTAGCTTGCGTAGCTTCGTAACCGAATGGCGTCGAGCACCACTGCTTCATGAAACCGTCGAGTTGGGACAAGCAACTGGGGTTGGCCTCGCCGCTGGAATGCGCGGCGAGCCAAAGCGGCCAAACCAATAACCCCTCTAAGAGTGTGGTGGGGCTGGATGTAAGTCACCATACCCGCATCTTCCCGAGGGGCGGGGAGAAGCTTTTTTCCTTGACATCCTCTTTCATAGGATGAGCGTTATCGGGATATAACGTCAACTGAGAATTTGGTCCACGCGGACCGATTAAGGACGATCAGCCCGGACTCAGCCTGCCTGTTTGGATCAACGCTTTAGCTTCGGACGTGCGCCGCGGTGTTCGCCGGATATGCCCCAGTTCGGGAAGATTTGTGCAATGGAATATGCAACTAAGGCAGGTCTTTGTCGCCGCCTCTCTCGGAGGGTGAACATGATAGCAAGGAAAAATCCTGTTAACGCCCCGAGGAATGCTTCTGTAATTGAGAGGCTGTTGAAAGTTCGCAGCCCCTGCCCGGTCAGAAGGAATCCGGTATATGCCATAGCAACCGTCCAGAAAATTACGCGAACAGAGAACATGGGGGATCCCAAAGCAGGAATGAATTTGTTGCTTGCGTCACGCGGCCCTGGAGCTAGCCCACAATTCCTCTGGTCCCCAGCCCAGCAGTGACAGCACTTCGCCCATTCCCGCAATCTCAACCGCAGCGGCGGAGCGGGTGCGCTCTAGGCTCTGTCGCACACCGGCAGGGGGATCAAACACCTTGAATTGAATGCCATAGTCACGAGTCCACATTTGCAAAAATAGCAG
>Ga0310038_10003915_pt1 | contig 10662 bp, 7 predicted proteins | sample Sb_taG_6_FD_200461 | JGI IMG/M metagenome (GOLD analysis project Ga0310038, IMG submission 200461) | Peat soil microbial communities from Weissenstadt, Germany - Sb_50d_4_PS metaG (v2) (version 2) | ecosystem: Environmental > Terrestrial > Soil > Wetlands > Peat | place: Germany: Weissenstadt... | reverse complement strand
GTCCGCGGGTCTGCAGGAGTTGGCTGAGCGCCTTGTTCTTGCTCGCCGCGAAATACACCTTGATGGCGCCTTCGGCCTTCCGCCTGACGTCCGTCAGATTCGTTTCGCTGCCGTCTGCGAGCTCGACCATGACGTTGCCGATCTGGTCGATCATGCCCTGGCGGCGGACGTATTGGAAGATCCTTGAGTGCTGGCTGATCCGCTCCGGCGACTCAAGTACCGCGAGCGTCGCCGTGTGCTCCATGCTGGTCACGATCGAGGAGAGCAGGGCACCGGAGGCGGGGTCAAGCGAGTCGCGTCCCGCGGTCGGGGAAAGGCGATCGCAGTCGATGACGCCCGAGACGCCGATGTCGGTGCCGACAGTGGTGCTGCAGATCTTAAAGCCGCGCTTGAGGACCGCTATCGGCCCGTTCTCGAACCGCAGCCAGCCTCGGACTCTCACCGGCTCGCTGTCGATCGTCATCTCCCGCACCTCGGCCTGCAGCTGGTGACCGGGTGTTTCATAGAGTTGCCCGTTGAGCTCGACGCTGCCGTTGCTCCAGCGGGTCTCGGGGTCGGTGATCGCGGTCAGGTTCCTGGTGCTCTCGCTGGGAAGCTGAAACGCACGCCGTGAGACGGGCTCGTCGTTGAAGAATACGTTCTCTTCGGCGTACTGGACGAAGTCCCGCACGAAGCTGAGCAGTGCGTCAGTGTCTGCCGCCTCCTTCAGGGTTCCCCGGACGACCGTGCCTCGCGGGGCCGCCTCCGCTGAAGGGCCGTGCGATACCCGCGGGATCGCCCCGCCGGCCTGCTCGATGTCGCCTCGTGCCAGCTGCGTCCAGTGTCCGTCGGGCTCTCCGGCTGCCTGTGAGACCACCCGCAGCTCATCACAGACCCCGAAGTTCGCGAAGCCGCCGATACCGAACATGCCGACGCACCCGGCGGCGCGTGCCTCCTCTGTTCGCTTGCCGCTCGCGCCGATCGTCCAGAAGAGGTTACGCAGATCCTCAAGGCTCATGCCGATGCCGTTGTCGGTGATCTCGCACACGTTGCCGTCGACGAGGATTCGCACGCTGAGGCTCGAGTCCGAGGAGGGGATCCCCTGACGGGAGGCCTGCATCCGTAGCGCGTCGATCGCGTTCTGTACGTTCTCGCGGATGAACGCCAGCGGCGTCTCATAGATCTGCTTTGAGATCGCTGCCAGGACCGAGTCGAACTCGATCCCCACCTGGAAGCCGTCGTCCTCACTCATGGGTCACGCCTGTTGCCGCATGCTCAATCGCGTCGCGTAGCGAGTCATCTCCGGTCCTGGTCATCAAATCGCGCGCGTGGGAGATTAGCCGGGTGCTCCCGGGCCACCGTGTGATCGCCTCGCCGGTGAGCGCTACCGAACGGTCAGGTTCGCCGTTGACCTCGAAGGCTGCGGCTGCGAGCAAATAGTCCTCCTCGCCCGCAGCCTGGTCCGTGACGAGCTGCTCGGCCAGCACCGCCGCCTGCTGGCGCTTCGGCCCTTCGTCGCTGCGCATCAGCGCCTGGGCGAGCATTCGCGTGGAGAGCTTCGCGAGCGCGGCGTTCGAGCCTCCGAGCGCCCGGCGTGCCTGCGGCTCGAGGAGCTGCCAGTCCTCGCAGGCGGCGAGCTCACGAAGCAGGGCGACAGTGTGCGGCGCGGAGGCGCCGGCGTCGTCGCCGGCCGGCCCTGTGGACACCTCGCTTACGCGAGCACGGCATGCCTCGTCGAGCTGGGCTCTCTTCTCCAGCCAGGCGGCGAAGTGCTGCATCGCCTCGGCGTGTTCGGCCACGCGCTCCCCGAGCGGTACGTCCGCTCTGTGAATCCGCAGGAGGTTGCGCAGCGCTAGAAACGCGGTCGCGGGCACGACCTGATCCGGGTCGCTGTCGCACGCCATCGTCGGCGTGACGAATGTGACCGTGCTGTCTATCACCATCGGGATCTCCTCTTTCTGGCGCAGGAGCAGCGCCGCCATATAGCCCGCATACTGCGCGGCTTGAGGGGCGACCGCAGCGATTGCGCCCGAGAGCTCCTCGCCGGTGCCCGGGATCTTCCCGCCCAGCTCGCACGGCGTCACGATGGCGGGCGCCTCCTCGAACACGCCGTCCTGCACACGGTAGGTGTACTCGTGGACGGACGACGCGCCTGCGGCAAGGTCTACGCTGACCACGTTGTACGAGTTCGGGTGAAACCGGCTGGCGTGCGCCGAGCCAGCGGCGACGAGAACACACTTTCGTTGCGGTGCTGTCGATACGTCCGCCGTATGCAGATGCCCGCGGTGCAGGAAGTGCGCGGTACCGAGCAGCCGGTTGCGGCAACTCGTCTGGTCCCAGTCGGTCAGCCACTCCAGTGGATGATGTGCCATCGCGATCACGAGTTGAGGGTCGACGCCTCGAACGATCTCGAGCGCCGAGATCACCTGGCGCTCACCGATGAGCAGTGATTTCTCTTCCCCGTCGGTGCCGCACATCCACGCCGAGTTGAGCCCAGCGACCGCCACCGTCAGTGGCTCGAGCTCGACCGCTGCCACCCACCCCAGACCGTCCGGGGTCTCGGTGCGCTCCTGCCCGTCAGTGAAGCCCTGCACGAACGCCCGGTAGGCACGCTGGCGGTCGGCGAGATCCGCCATCCGCGCCGGGTCGCTGAGAGCCTGATCGACCGCCTGCTGCGACCTGAGAACCTGTCGCGCGCCGATCGGGGAGTAGGCGTGAAGCTCGCGGTCGACGTCGTGGTTCCCGGGGACCAAGAAGAACCGCCGCGGCTCGATCGAAAGGTGCTCGGCGAGGGCGCTCATGAACTCGGCTGCCCGCTCGTACTCCGCCGGCTGGCCGGAGAATGCGATGTCACCGCTCACCAGCACGAAGCAGAACGGCCCGTGCTCCTCGGCCCGGACGGCGGCGTCCTCCATCAGAGCCCGGCAGGCCACATCCTGGGAGAAGCTGTCCCCGCTGCTCCTGAAGTGAAAGTCCGAGACGTGCAGCCAGGTAAGCCGGTCGATCAAGACATCCCCCTGCCGAATGGGTTCGTGGGGGCATTATGCGCGTCCGGCTGGCAACCGGGGCTCGTCATGCGCCTGCGTCCGGCATAGGCGGTGGTCTTACCACCGCCTATGCCGGACGGCTCGCCTACGGTCGGTGTGCCTTACCCAATCCTTGCCCATTAGCGCCGCGACGCAGTCGCGGCGCTAGCAGGCGGTGACTCTGTCGTTTTTCGTTTGGCCGCTGTGCTTGGCTCATTGTGGCCGCCTCGCATCTGACTGCGCCGTCGTGGTGTGGCGCTCGACCGTCGTGGCCCCCGTGGGAATGCACACACCCGACGTAAACGACCCCAGCGTTGTCATTCAGAAGACCTCAGAATCACCCCTTAAGGGCCGCGACGGTCGAGCGCCACACCACGCCACCCAGCCAGGAAGTACAGGCCTTTCCGCCGGATTCCAAATCCGCGGAGCAATCCGCGGATGAATCCGGCCAGTCGCGGCGCGAGCCGCGACTGGCCGCAGGCACATCCTCTGCCCGAAGGGCCGTAACGAACGGTTCCTCGCAAAACGTCGCGCCCGGTTCGATCCCGCCAACATGGTCCATGCGGGCCTTCGCGTGCGGCTGCACCTCACGCCACTCGCACTGACTCATCGCTGCTACGTCCTTGGGAACGGTCAGAAGCGAGCCCGACACGAGGACCCACCCCGACCTGTCCTGCACGAGGACTCCGCAAAGCACAGCGGCCTCGCCGTCTCCGGGTCCCATCTCCTCGGGTACGTGGAGCACCGGATCGGAGTCTACGCCTGCGACTCGACCACGCCTATGAGACGCAGGTGGGCGATCTCAAGGACTACGGGCACGCTCAGATACAGCAGCGTCCCTCCGGCTGCGCACGCACGGTACGTCTTGCCTGTGTCGAGCTTGACGTCAGCGTCACGCGAGATGTCTCCACCCTGTCGCCGACGGGCTTGAGCCCGCGGACATCGGGTAACACCGCGTGCGACCCTCGACGCGTCGTATATACCTCTGGAGTGCCTTTCCATGTGGTGATATGGCCAGCGAGTTCCCGCGAGCAGGCGAACAGAGAGCTTTACGCCTTCGACCTGGACGAGTCCACACTGCGCGAGCGCTTCATCCGGCCCTACGAGCAGGGAGAGCCGATCACATGGAACGGACGGGCGCTTGACGGAGGTGACATTCAGTACCTGCGCGTCAGCGAGACGGCAGCGCCTGTCGATGAGCAGGAGGTCCTCAAGGGGTACCGAGAGTACGAGGTGTGGGAGTCCGGCGCGAACGTCACGAACAACTGGATATCGGGGCCTCCGGGCACGGCACCCGCGAGCGGTGACGCCGCCGTAGCAAGTCCCGAGATGCTGGACAAGGTCGTGCACCTCTGCCGGCGCTTCGATGCCGTCGCGCGCCAACTTACTCGACGGCGTGAGTCGCGCCCCACGATCGCAATCGACGATGAGTACGACGTTCAAGACCTCATGCACGCACTGCTTCTCGTCGAGTTTGACGACGTGCGGGCCGAGTCGTGGAACCCAAGCTATCTGGGAGGCTCCTCCCGGATCGACTTCTTGATCCCAGCTGCTGGCATCATCGTCGAGGTCAAGAAGACACGCGACAAGCTGGGCGATCGTGAGATTGGCAATCAGCTCGCCGAGGACGTCACCCGATACAGCGACCCCTCCGCTAACCGAGGTGCCGATCAGCTCGTTTGCTTCATCTACGACCCTGGACGGCTACTCGCGAATCCGCGCGGCCTTGAGAGTGACCTAGATGCGACATCAAATGAGCGCCTTCAGGTCGTCGGCGTAGTCGGCTAGACCCAACTGGCTCAAACTAGGGACTCGCCTCGCCCGTTTCGGGATCGATCTTCAAGGCACCGCACAGTTTCCCGAACAGGCCGACGACGGCCTTTTGGCGCACGCCGCGGAGAAGCAGAGATCCGCGAGAGCCCACCTCGCCGTCAGTCGGCCCCGGCCACCTCATGACGCTACCCGCGGAGACCAGCCCCGCCTCGGTCTTGATCGCCTTTCGGTCTGGCCGGTCGAGCGTGCGCTACGTGCCAGGACCAGCTGCGACAGGTGGTGCTTGAATCCCGAGCTACTGGTACTCGCTGGCGACACGCGCCTGCTGTGCGGCAGATAGTCCGTATGCCTCGTAGACGGCGGCATCGACATCTCGTTCAAGAAGGACGCGCTCGGACTCAAGCCCGGTGATCCGGTCGACGCTCTCGGTCAGCTCTTGACCGATGCGCTCACGTTCTGGACGGCGTCGCGGATCTATGGTGAGCCGGCTGGCGTTCTTGTCGAGGACGGCGAGCACGCCGTCGAGTCCGGTCTGTGAATAGTTGGTCAGGGCTTCGGCACCGGCGAGATCGCGTGGACGAGCCCCGATGATTGAGGACAGCCAGTCGAGGAACCCGCTCCGCTCGGCTTCGGCCAGAGCGACAAGCTCGTGCAGGCGCGTGCCCGCCATCTCGAGATCGCTGGGGAGCTCGGTGGATACGGGCAACCAGGCAACGAACTGCTTGTTGGCCGTGTAGAAGCCGTTTTGGAGCGGTGCAGCGCCACGCCGGAAAGCGAAATCGATGGCTCGTGAGTTGAGTACCGCGGTCAACATCGGCAGGGATGGGCCGTCATCGCGGGGAAGGATGCCGTTGACGCGAACGTTGTGGAAATAGGCAGCGCCCTCTGGGTCCGCGGCGACCTCGAGTCGCTTGACGGTCGCCGCGACCCCAAGCTTGGGTTGGCCGTGCAGGCCCAGACTCTGCGTACGACCGAACGCCCACCAGCCGTCGTGATCCATCTTGCCCTTCTCGCGGCGGCGCAGCTCAACCTCATTCGCGCACAGGTACTCCCAGGTGAGTGGAAGGGTCTGCAGCTCTTCTTCGCTGAGTAGTCGCATTTTGTCTTTGTCACGGCGATAGGGGAAGAGCAGGAGCGAATTGAGCGTGCGCAGCGCATAGCGCTCCACATCGGAGCCGCTGGCGAGCGGATGGAGAAGATCAGGCTCCAGTTCGAGCTCAGTGCCCGCCTTTGTGGTAACAACTCGGCGTGCGCCTCGCGTGCCACGGTCCTCGACGATATAGATCGGGTCGGCACTCGTGATGAGCCCTTGAAAAATCTGCCGCGTCGCGTTGCTCAAGAGGGGTCCGGCTTCTCGCATCGTGTCGAGAATCTGGCGCTCATCTCTCGGTAGGAGGATCCACGGAGCTTCGCCGAGCTCGCTGGATCGGTAGTGCTCTGCAGCCGGTAAGGCATGTGTCGCGACCGCGCGGCGCACTTCCTCCGAATTCCCTCGGACCGCAACGTAGCCGAGGTCATTGTGGCCTTCGCGTTCGAGCACGACGATGCACGTGTAGTTTGTCGCCGCCTCGAACACTTGGGCGTGTCCGAAGTCGATGATCTCCTCGACCAGGCAGCGCTCAGCGAAGCAGGCGCGTAGGCGAGTGCCGTACTCGAGCTTCAGGAACGTGCTCGGCACGATGAACCCGAGCCGGCCGTGAGCGCGGAGCAGGCTGACTCCGCGCTCGATGAACGGCACATAGGCATCGAACGAGCCCGTGGTGGTGTCGTAGCGCTGCCGGCAATACTCCGCCACGTCGCGGCCCAACTCCTGTATCCGCAGGTAGGGCGGGTTGCCGATCACGGCATCGAATCCGCCGTCGGGCAGCGGCTCGCCACGCGAGTCGAGGAAACGCTCGGGGTATTCGATCTGCCAGTGCAGCGGTCGTCCTGCGCTTGGTCCGACGGGCGGGGCGACGGCTTGGTCGCAGATGCTCAGCAGCGGCGCCTTGAGCGAGTCGAGCTCCCCCTGGATGCGTTCCTTCTCGTGCGCCTGCTGGCCTGTAGTCGTGTCTGTCGAGGTGATCGCGCCGATTCGATCGAGCATGTCGCGGGCACGGGTCGCAAGCTCAGGCGCAAACAGATCCTTCTGCTCATCGAGAAGGGTCGTGAGGTCGCATGACACGAGTGAGTTGCCGTGGCGCAGGTTGGCGAGAAATCTCAGAGGCCGGTCGGAGCGCACCGTGCTCAGCCACAGGGCGAGGCGGGCGATCTCCACGGCCATCGGGTTGACGTCGACGCCGTAGAGGCAGCGCTCGGCAACGAGGCCCTGCAGCTCTGGGAGCGAGAGCTCTGCGTCGTAGCTGGGGTCGTTGGCGATCCTTCGCGCGATGTAGGCAGCCGCGCTGACGAGGAAGTGTCCGCTGCCCATCGCGGGATCGAGCACGTGTACGTCGAGCAGTCGCTTGAACGCCTGCGCGCCGGTCAGATCCGCTTCGGCGATTTCGCTGGAGCGTCGGTCGAAGATCGGGGCGAGCGTTCGCTCGACGATGTCGTCCACGATGTGGTCGGGGGTGAAGTAGGCGCCGGTCGCCTTGCGCCCACCGGCGGGAACAAGCGTGAGCTTGCCCGTAGCGTCCTCGGCGAGTTGGAACGCGAGGAGCTGCTCAAAGATCGCGCCCAGATGACGAACAGATAGGTCTCGATAGTCGACCTGCTCACGGTCGACGCGGTAGAGCAGGTCAAGCGCCTGGGCCATCTGCTCGTCGTTCACGGTGCGCCCGTGTAGCCAGGGATGGCCGTTGGCGGAGAACAGACCACCGTTGTACTCGTTGACCGCGAGTGCGGGGTCGCCTTGGTCGATGATCCGAAAGAGGGCCCGCAGGTCGTTGAACAGGTCATCGGAACGGCTGCTGAACACGCGGTCGCCATCGAGGTCTCGGGCAAGATGGTTACGCTGGTTGCGAAGGCTGTACGGGAGGTAGTGAGGGTTCTCGACCGGAAGCAGGCCACGATCCTCGGCGTGGAGGCAGAACAGGACGCGATAGAGCACGACCAGGGCGTTGTCGAAAGCGGCTGCAAGCGCCGCATCCGTGCGCTGTTCGTCGCTCAGGAGACCTTCCGCTACCAGCGGAACGGCCCCGAACACCTGCCGACGCAGCGCGTCACCAACGGCGATCGCCTGCGCACGGCTTCCAGCGAGGGCGCGGTCGAGCAGGCATCTCCCCTGCGGGTCGGGAGTCAACGCCGACGCCGTGAACAGCGCGGCGAAGTAGCGAAACGCCTCGTGATCGCGGGCGTCGAGTAGCGCACACAGGTCCACCTCGAAGCATGCGCCCTCTACAAGATCACCCTCTGCGGCGTAGAGTCGCCATAGCCGCCCATTGGTCAAGATCCCCCAGCGAGTGCGGGTGATGACGACGTAGTGGATGATCTGAGCGACCGGATCCTCGCTGAGCTCGCCCTTGACCCGTCGCTGGTCGAGCGAGCGACCGAAGCGCTTGGCATCGCCGACCGCGACAGCGCCGACGAACCGATCGGCGCCGGCCCTCTCCGCCGCCGCCGCGCGAGTGTCGTCGTCAACAAACAGGGCATAGTCGGGCTGACGGTGCCCCGATGCTGTCGGGATACCGGCCTGCACCGTGAAGAAGAACCCGAGCCGCTGGAGCACTGGCTTGATGAACCGCTCCTCCGTCTGACTCTCGTTGGCGTGCTCGAGACCGGCCCTCTCGGCCTCCCATAGATCCGCGAGATCGTCGAGGAGTCGGCGGGCATCGACGGCCGTGAACTCTGGCCAAGTCGGCAGGATGTCCTCGAGGAAGTGATCTGAGAACAGCTTGCGGTTCTGATACGGCCCGAGCGCGAGCCTGAGCTGCTCAGCCCGCGAGTCGGCCATACGACTCAGCCGACGAACAGCGGCTGCTGAACGTCCGTACTTGTCTCGGGCACGGACAGCGTCGACGCGGACTCGCGCGCCTCCGCGTAGTGGGCGACGATTAGATAGGAGGAGTCGAGGAAAGACGCCGCCTCATTGCCGAAGGACCGCATGCGCGCCTCGGGGTGCAGCCGTGCGACTACGCTGACAAGTTGGGCGCGCTGGCCAGCCTCATCGGTCGGAGCGTCGACGTCCAGCTCCTGGCGGGTGCGCGCGTCCGTATCCAGATCGCGGGCTTCCACGATCAGGCGGCGAGGCAGGGTATAGGAGCGAACCATGATGAGCAGCCTACGCCGCGCCTAGGACGAAATCGTGGATCCGCCGCGAAGAGCACGCGTTTTGCTTGCAAACAGCGACCGGGAGTCGCGATCAGACGGCGAGGCGCTCTTGATCCGGGACGGCATAGAAGGTCGCTTGGAGCAGCCGGCGGTGCTCTTGGCGCAGGCGCTCCTCGCTCTCTTCAAGCGCAGCCACCAAGTGCCGCTCGGCGCCGTCTCGCGTAAGCGCGACACGAGCCCGCTCGGCCCGCTCGCGCGCCTCGGAGATGTAGAGCAGAACCTTCTCGACTTCGCTGTGATGGACCTCGTTCAACGTCGATGACTCCTCGAACTGGACACGAGCAACTGTACGGGTCACCGGGGACGGCATATCGCGGGCCACCCGGCCCCACCGTGGCTGTTAGCGGTGTGGCTTTTCGTGCGCCGACTGCGCCGAACTGTGCCCGGATGGAGCGACGATCTCGTGAATGCCTGTCACCGCTCCGACCAATGTGACCGCGATCGTTAGGAAAAGCCTGGCTGCTTTCGAGTGTATGCCCATCCGGACTCCAAGCGCAACGAGCAGGCCACCGATCACGATCGCGCCGACCAGAGCCCAGCTAGTCAGCCAGCCCGTGAGCCAGGGAACAAGAGCCGCCGAGAGCCCGACTACCACGAGTACTGCGGCGCCTCCACGGCGTACGCCGCGTTTGACATGCTCGCTTCGTCGTTCGGCGGCACTAGCTCGGGAATCGGCAGCAGCAATGCGCTGCTCAGTAGCGGAGACGCGCTCCTCCAGTGCTTGTTGCTTACGTACAGCCTGACCCGATAGCTCCGCAAGTTGGCGATCAAGTTCTTCACGCGCTACGCATTCAGAGTCGGCACGGTCGCGCTCGCTGGCAACATCGTGGCTGGTGGTAACGACCTGGGCCTCGACCCTGGCTCTTGCGTTTCGTTCCGCTTCGAGTTGCTTCTCCGTCTCCGCGAGTTGCCGCTCCATATCGCGAGTCTTCTCAGCCACTATGGCTTCGATGCGCGTGTCCCGAGTTGCGCCTGACTCCGCCTCGATCTCGACCATGGCCGCCGAGTCCAGCATCACGCGGGCCGCGACTGCCTCGGTCGAGTCCGACACCAGCAGGTCAATGCGCCCAAGCACCTCCGCAATTGTCTGGGGGTTGATCACGCCACGTGGGCGCAGCGACGGCGTATCCAGCAAATCAACAAGGGTCTTATCGAAGTCCTCGGTGCGTGCCGTGAGGCCACGCACGATCTGAGTCCAGGCGGTGAGCGACACCGCGAATGGAAGGGCATTTGGTGCTCGACCGGCAAGCCCATAGGGGATCAGGCCTCCGTCTCTCGTAAGGAACCAGTAGCCCGCATCCGAGAATCTGCGGTCGTTGCTACCCCGCAGTTTCTCCACGAGGAGGCGGTGCCTAACGTCGTGTTCCTTCACGCGGTCGCTCTTCGACTCACTACCACGAACATGCTCGATCAGCGACATCTGCTCGCTTATCGGGTCGAACCGGCGTTCGATCTCGAAACAACCGTCGTCGCAAATTGCGATGTCGAGCTTCTCGATCAGGCCCTCGATCTGTTCGTGTAGGTCGCAGAAGTCTTTGGGTGTGACCCCTGTCTCCTTGTACTTTCGCCAGTACGCCGTGATGAAAGATCCCTCTCCGGCCGCGTCGGCCGCGATGTCGGCCAGCGCGCGGGG
>Ga0310038_10003910_pt1 | contig 10670 bp, 10 predicted proteins | sample Sb_taG_6_FD_200461 | JGI IMG/M metagenome (GOLD analysis project Ga0310038, IMG submission 200461) | Peat soil microbial communities from Weissenstadt, Germany - Sb_50d_4_PS metaG (v2) (version 2) | ecosystem: Environmental > Terrestrial > Soil > Wetlands > Peat | place: Germany: Weissenstadt... | reverse complement strand
TTTCGTGACTTCCTGAAACAGGGCCTCCGCTTTCTCTGGCCGGCCGGTGTTGGCGTAGGCGTGGGCGAGTAGAGCGGGTGCGCGATGGAAGTCGTATTTCGGATCCTGCGAAACCACCCGCTCCAAGTCGGTTACTGCGGCAGCAAAGTCGCCTAGTTCGATCTCGGCGATGCCGCGGCGGTAAAACGGGTCGGGAGAATCCGTGCGAACCGAGATGGATTCGTCAAAGCACTGCCGCGCGCGAGCAAACTCCCCTTCTTCGAGATATAAGTCGCCCAGTTCCTCGTAATTTCCGGCCGAAGGATTGTCCAGAATGGCGGACTCGAGTTCGCGAATCCGTTTGCGCCGGGGAAAAACCTTGAACGATTGCCGCAGCAGGCCGGCGTCGGGGATGACCTCGACCGCAATGTACACCAGTGCGCCGAGCCAGTGGATCAGGATGATCCAGAGCCAGAAAAAGTCCGGCCGGCGGCGAATAAAATGCACGATCGCCACCACCCGCAGCAGAATGGCCCACCAACTAAAAGCAAAGAATAGCAAGCCCATGCGTTTGACGGACTATAGCACGCGGCGGAGGCAACGTCTTATGGGTCATTCTGAGCAAAGTTCGATCTGCGCACTGCGCAGGTCGAACGCAGTCGAAGAATCCCTAATTCCGGAAAGGTCCAGGTCAAAAGGTAGGGATGCTTCGACTTCGAGCGACCGCTCGCCGGCGAGCAGTCGCTCTGCGCTCAGCATGACAAATCCAACTTATCCTCGCAGGCGGCAGGCGCTGCGCCGCTCCTGCGATGCTAAAATCTTCTATGGTGACGCCTTCCATCCGCCTGTTGGCCGTTGATATCGACGGCACCTTGCTCAATCCCGAGTTCAAGATTTCCGATGCCGATCTGGCCGCGTTGCGGCGTGCTCATCGCGAAGGTGTTGAAGTTGTGGTCGTGACCGGACGGCGGCATACGTTCGCCCTGCCCATCGTGCAACAGCTTGGTTTTGATCTCTGGCTGATCAGCTCCAACGGCGCCGTCACCCGGTCTCTGTTCGGCGAGACGTTTCACCGCGACCTGCTGCCGAAGGAGACCTGCCGCAAACTCTGTATGGTCATGCAAGATTTCCGTGGCTACTCCGTTCTGACCTTTGACATTGAAGGCAAGGGCGCGATCGTGCTCGAGCGGATGGACCAGCTGAGCGGCAGCATTCAACGCTGGCTGGAAAAAAATCTCCAGTACATCGAGTTTGTCATTCCGATTGAAAAATCGCTGACGACCGACCCGGTGCAGTTGATGTTTTGCGGCCCGATTGCGCGGATGCATGAAGGATTGGCCGTGATGGCGGCCAGCACTCTGGCGGCGGACATTACCGTCCTGCGCACGGAATATCCCGTGCGCGACTTGTCCATTGTCGACGTGCTGAACCGGGGATGCACCAAAGGCCACTCACTCGAACGATGGGCCAAATATCGCGGCATTCCCCGCGAACAGGTCATGGCCATTGGTGACAACTACAACGACATTGAAATGCTTGCCTTCGCCGGAGTGCCCTTTATCATGGGACAAGCATCAGAAGAGTTACGCGCGAAGGGATGGGCGGTGACTCTGCCCAACGATCAGAACGGCGTCGCCGCGGCGATCGAGCAGGTGCTGGGCCGCTCGCGGGTCGGCGCAAAGGTTGCGTATTGAAATGTCATAAACAAGTTTTGATGGAGACCGGGCGTCCGCGCCCGGCTGGGTGTCTGACGGTGGGGATTTAGCTTCTGTGTGCCACGGTGTGCGCGACAGCCGCTGATGTTGCCATCCTGCGCAATGGATTTTCGATTCGTCATGAACGGCGGGAAGTGGTCGGTGCGGTGACTCGCCTGTATTTGAGCCCGACCGACAAGAACGGTTATGTGGATGTGCCCACCAGCGAGATCGACCGGCTTGAAACGGAGCCTTCAGCCGCTCAATTAACGCCAGCGCTGCCTGAAGTCATCAACCTGGCGAGCGTTCGTTACCATCTTGATCCGGACCTGGTGAACAGCGTCATCCACGCCGAGAGCGGTTTCAACGCGAACGCCGTCTCGCGCAAGGGCGCGCAGGGATTAATGCAACTGATGCCACAGACGGCATCGCAACTGGGCGTGAGGAATGCCTTCGATCCCGGCGCAAACGTCGATGGTGGAACACGCTATCTGCGCGAATTGCTGGTGCGCTACAACTTCGACCTGATCAAAGCTCTGGCGGCTTACAACGCCGGGACTCAGCGGGTGGAGCAATATCACGGCGTACCGCCATTCAACGAGACCCAGGCCTACGTGGCGAAAGTTGTGCGCGATTTTAATCACAAGAAGCTGGCCGAACGCAAAGCTGCGGGAAAGCATCCTCAAAAACCGGCGACTGGTTCGCAGCAGCAAGCAGCGGCAGCGGATCCCGGAAGGCCGGCCACACCGTAGAATGGCGGCCAGGTTTAAATGGAAGCGATCCGAACGCGCGATTATTCTGTCGCAAAGAACGCGACAGTTCGCGCGGCTCGCCCAGATCCTTCGCTGCGCAAAAGCAGCTTGCTCAGGATGACAAGCAGGCTACTGCGTTGACCCTCGCGTCCGCGTGATTTACCTTCAAGAAGGCCCTGTGCAGTAAACATCTCTATTCTCCCGCACATGAACAAACATCGCCTCATGATTTACGGGCTGGTGCTGGCGGTCCTTGCGGCCCTCGTCTATCTCCAATTCCGGGAGTGGCGCACGTTTGACTGGGCAAAGTTTGTCGAGAACACTCGTGATGTCGCCTGGCGGCACGTTATTCACGGAATTCTTCTGACGTATTTCGCCTATATTCTTCGGGCCATCCGCTGGAAAATTTTCCTGCGTCCGGTTCGCAAGAATGTTTCCAGTGCGAGCCTGGTTTCACCCACGGTCGTCGGTTTCACAGGACTGGCGCTGCTGGGCCGCCCGGGAGAGTTGATCCGTCCCTACCTGATTGCTAGTCGAGCGAATCTGACTTTTTCCTCGCAACTGGCGGTGTGGGCAGTGGAGCGGATTTTTGATCTGGCGGCATTCACCGTCATCATGGTGTCGGCGATCTTTCTTCCAACCAAGCTGCGGGCTTTTGCAGCCGCACGTCCGGTATACGACCATTGGCTGCATGTTGCGGGATATCTGCTCACCGCACTCGTGCTCGGCCTGTTTGTGATTGCCATGCTGGTGAGCTATCAAGGCCCGAGGATTGCGGATTGGTTCGAAATCCGCTTTGTTCATCTGGCAAAGAATCTGGGAAATCGTATCGCGCAGCGGGTGCGGGAATTCGCCAGCGGGCTAAACACCATTCATGGACCACTTTCGTTCCTGCAGATATCTGTGGTTTCGGTGCTGATGTGGTGGCTGATCGCCGTCTCTTATAAAGAAGTGACGCATGCCTACGGTGCGCCGATGCAGGAGATGAGCGTGACCCGCGTCTTGCTGCTCATGGGCGCCAGCATGGTGGGATCGATGCTGCAGTTGCCCGGGGTTGGTGGCGGCTCGCAACTGGCTACCATCGAGGCGATGGACAAAGTTTTCAATATCCCACGCGAAATCGCGGTCAGCTGCGGAATTCTGCTCTGGCTGGTCAGCTTCATGGCAATCGTTCCCATCGGGCTGCTGCTCGCCCATTATGAACGGCTGTCCCTGCGGAAGGTGGTGGAAGAGAGCGAGAGGGCGGAAGCCCAGGCCGTCATTCCGGAATCGCCGCCGGCCACGCCGTAAATAAGCGTTGGTGTTCTAGAGCGCCACTAGGTTTAAGGCTCGCTTAAGCCGGGCTTAAGGCTAGATTTGGAAACGTTGATAATGTAAGCCAGAGAAAAGGGGGTGGGTTGCCCTTCCCCCGCGCCTGCTTGGACGGCCTCCTAGCAGGCGTTTCCTTTGCCATCACCAATCTTCAACGCACTCTTAGGACACTTCCTAATAAGCGAGGCACCCGCCTTGCATCGTTTCCTGCCTGTTACAATCGGACAGTAACCTCCAAGCGCCATGAAGTGTCCTTTCTGCGGGTTCGCAAATGACAAAGTGGTGGATTCGCGCGAGAGCAAGGAAGCCGACTCCATCCGCCGCCGCCGCGAGTGTCTGAAGTGCGGCAAGCGCTTTACCACCTACGAGCGCATTGACGAGATTCCTTACATGGTGGTCAAGAAGGACGGCCGGCGGGAAAAGTTTGACCGGCAGAAAGTGTTGAACGGACTGCTGCGCGCCTGCGAGAAGCGTCCAGTGCCGATCAGCAAACTGGAGCAGATTGTGAACGAGGCCGAGAGCTTCGTGATCGAGTCCGCGGAGCGCGAGCGCAAGACCAGCGAGATCGGCGAACTCATCATGAACCGTTTGCGCCGCTACGACAAAGTGGCGTACGTGCGTTTCGCCTCGGTTTACCTCGATTTCAAAGACGTGCAGGAGTTCATGACGGAGCTGAAGGACCTGGTAAAGTCCAAGGACGCCGCGGAAGTTCGCGGCAAGAGCGCGGCGAAGACCCAATAGCGGTTTCCGATCGAGGACGGGCGTTCCTTCGACTTCGCTCAGGACAGGCTCCCGCACGTCTTATTTTGTGGCCTACAAAATCACTCTAATTCCCGGCGATGGCATCGGCCCCGAAGTCACCCGGGCGGCAGTGCGGGTGCTGGAAGCAACGGGCGTGAAGTTCGATTGGGAGACGTTCGCCGCTGGCGCCGACGCTTACGAAAAATATCACGAATACATTCCCAAGGAATTGGGCGAATCGATCGAGCGCACTCGGGTAGGACTGAAAGGCCCGGTGACGACGCCCATCGGCGGCGGCTTCGCCAGCATCAACGTTGAACTGCGCAAGAAGTTTGAGCTTTACGCCAACTTTCGTCCCATCCGCAACCTGCCCCATATTCCTACACGCTATCCGGACGTCGATCTGATCGTGGTGCGGGAAAACACCGACGGACTCTACTCCGGGATCGAGCACGAAGTCGTGCCAGGCGTGGTGGAGAGCCTGAAAATCATGACCGAGAAGGCGTGCACGCGCATCTCGCGCTTCGCCTTCGAGTACGCACGGAAGAACAAACGCAAGAAAATTCACGCCATTCACAAAGCCAACATCATGAAGTTGTCGGATGGGCTGTTCCTGCGCTGCGCGCGCCTTGTGGCCAAGGATTACCCCGAGGTCACCTACGCCGAGCACATCGTGGACAACACCTGCATGCAGCTGGTAATGAATCCTTACCAGTACGACATGCTGCTGATGGAGAACCTTTACGGGGACATCATTTCCGATCTCTGTGCCGCATTTGTCGGTGGCCTGGGCATGGTGCCAAGCGCGAACTTCGGCGACCACTGCGCGATTTTCGAAGCTGTTCATGGCTCGGCGCCCGACATCGCCGGCAAGAACATTGCCAATCCGACAGCCGTGATTCGATGCTCTTTGCTGATGCTGCGGCATCTGGGTGAGTTCGATGCCGCGCTGAAGATTCGCAATGCGCTGGAAAACGTTTATCGCACGCGAGAGAAGCTGACGCGCGATGTTGGGGGCAGCGCGGGAACGTCGGAGTTTGCCGATTCGATCATTGAGGCGATGGAAACCGCGAAAGCAAGATCAAATGCATAAACACAGAGGCCACAAGGGGCACAGAGAACTACGAAACCTCTGTGGACCCTGTGGCCTATGTGGTGGATGGTTTCGTCGGGATGACAGAGCTGCCGCAGTCGCCCTGAACCCGGCGTTTGACGCCGCGCGTGAGTTTTGAGTAACATCCTTTGTTCTGCAAGGATTCCAGGGGGATGGCAATCTCAACTCGGCGCATAGGTGTGGTGCTATTCCAGCTCGGTGGGCCGGACACGCTGGAAGCGATTGAACCTTTTCTTTTTAATCTGTTTTGCGATCCCGACATTATTGACTTCCCCTTCGCCCGCATCGGGCGTAAACCCCTCGCCAAGCTGATTTCCAGCACGCGCGCACGTAGAGTGCAGCACCACTACGCCGCGATCGGCGGCGGCTCGCCCATCCGGCGCTACACCGAGCAACAGGCCCGCGCCTTGCAGCTCAAGTTGACTGCCTCTGGATTGGACGCGCGTTGTTTTGTGGCCATGCGCTACTGGCATCCCTTCACGCGCGAGGCGATTGAACAGCTGCGGGCGGCGCAGTGCGATGAAGTGGTTCTGCTCCCGCTGTATCCGCAATATTCCAGCACCACCACCGGCAGCAGTTTGAATGAGTGGCGGCGTCTGTTCCAGGACGCTTTGCCGGTGCACTGCGTGGAGCCGTTTTATCGCCATGAACTTTATCTCGAAGCCCTGGTCGAAAAAATAGATGAGGCGTTGGCGCGCTTTCCCGAGCCTGAACGCCCGGTCATCGTGTTCAGCGCGCACAGCGTTCCGGTGTCGGTGATTGAAAAGGGCGATCCGTACCAGCGGCAGATCGAAGAGACCGTCGAATTGTTGATGGAGGTGGGCGGCTGGGCGAATCCGCATCGTCTCTGCTATCAGAGCAAAGTGGGAGCGAGTAAGTGGCTGCAGCCTTCCCTGCATCGGACTTTGAAGGACCTCTCGGCAGAAAAAGCGCAGCAAGTGTGCGTGGTGCCGGTTTCGTTCGTCTCCGATCACGTGGAAACGCTGGGAGAGATTGATCATCACGCGCGCCAGGAGGCTGCTGCGCTTGGAATCGAGCAATTCGAAATGAGCGAGGGCCTGAATAATTCTCCAAAGTTCATTGCGGCGCTGGCCGAGTTAGTAGGCTCCGCCATTGGTATTGATTTGCGGAAAGAAGCTCAGGTCCGGCGGTTTGCTTTCGCCGACTGAGCATCACGAAGCTTAAAGGGGTGAGGACGGGATGGCAGACGACTCCGCCAAAGGAGTGCTTGGGCATCTTCCGCCATGGCCGCGGAAGGCGCTCAATAATTCGGTCATCGGCATGGAGCAGGCCTATCGCCAGCGCAAGGGCTTGCCTCTGCTCACGGATGCTGATGTCGAGGCGCTGAAGGCCGGCGTGCCCATGGCTTGGGAGAGCGGCGATGGAGTTCCGGCGCCAGCGGCTCCGGCTGCGGCCGCGCCGGCAAGCGCCGCTCCTGTTGCCACGGCAGCACCAGCCGCTCCTGCCAAACCCGCGGCGGTCGCCGGTGGCGCAATCAGCGAGGAAGTTGCCAAGTGGGTAGCTCAGGGAAAAAAGTGGAGCAAGTCCGCGATTGCTGCCGAACAGGCACGGCGCGGTCGCAAGGGCCTGCCTCCGCTGAATGACGCCGAGATCACTGCGTTGCTGGGTGAGCCAGCGGAAGCTCCTGCAGGGGCACCTGCGGCAGCAGCGGCTCCGGTCGCAGCTCGACCAGCCGCGCCCGCAGTCGCGGCGTCGGCTGCGGCATCTGTGGCGCGGTCGGGCGAATCGACAAGATACGTGGGCACGCCGGCAGTGGGAACTTCCAAGGCCGCAGCGGCCGGCGGAGTGGCCTCAGTCGGTCCGGAGGACAACGAGATCAATCGCGCCCGCCGTCGAATGATCTGGGCAACCGTGGCGGCGTTCCTGACTGCCTGGTTCATCGCCTTCTTCCGATTTTTCCTGCCGCGCACGTTGTTCGAGCCGGCTACGTCGTTCAAGATCGGTTATCCCTCCGACTACGGCCTCGGCGTGGACACGAAATTCCAGCAGAGATACCGCATCTGGGTGGATCGAACGCCCGACCGCCTGTTCGTGATTTACGCCCGTTGCACTCACCTGGGCTGCACGCCGGACTGGAAGCCCAGCGAAAACAAGTTCAAGTGCCCGTGCCACGGCAGTGGATACGACAGCGAAGGCGTCAATTTCGAGGGACCGGCGCCGCGACCCATGGACCGCGCCCACATCGAAATCGCGCCGGACGGACAGATTCTGGTGGATGTAGCCAAGCTCTATCAGTGGCCCAAAGGGCAGCCGAGCCAATTCAATGATTCCGGCGCGTATTTACCGGGGTAGGACGATGCGCGATGAGGTTTGATGGCAGCGGGTCAATAAAAAAGCGAGCCAAGCGGGCGATTCATGCGTCGCAGAAAAAGCGACGCTTCGCGCGGCTCGCCCAGATCCTTCGTTGCGCAACAAACGCGCACTCAGGATGACAAGACAGGAAAACAATGGCTGAAGAAAACCGCAACGGAAAAAATGGCAACCGCGTTCGTTTGCTGGAGCGGGTAAAGGCCGGCGTCAAAGAAGACGTCCAATCGCTCAAGACTGATATACCGGTCAAAGCGAAAGAGCAGATTGAAGGCCTGAAAGACCCGACGAAAACCCAGGTCTACACCTCAATCTTCCGCCACAAGCACGATGACACGCCGCGCAATCGCGCGCTGGGTGTGCTTTCGAACGTCTTTCTGCACCTGCATCCGGCGAAGATCAACCGCGACGCGGTGCGCTACAGCTACACCTGGGGCATGGGCGGCATCACGTTTTATCTGTTCATCGTGCTGACGCTCACCGGCGTGATGCTGATGTTTTACTACCATCCGTCAAAAGTGCAGGCGTTCCGCGATGTGCTGTACCTGGAACACGACGTCCCATTCGGCAAGCTGCTACGCAACATGCACCGCTGGGCGGCACACCTGATGGTGATTGCGGTCTGGCTGCACATGTTCCGCGTGTTTCTGACCGGTTCGTACAAGAAACCGCGGGAGTTCAACTGGAACATCGGTGTGCTGCTGCTGGTGTTCACGCTGCTGCTTTCGTTCACCGGCTACCTGCTTCCCGACGATCAACTGGGATTCTGGGCCGTCACGGTGGGAACGAATATGGCGCGCGCCACGCCGTTGCTGGGACACGAGGGGCCGTTCGGCCATCAGTTGGGCATGACTCCATACAACGACGTGCGCTTTGGCTTACTGGGTGGATCGATCGTCGATGCCAACGCGTTGCTGCGATCCTATATCTGGCATTGCATCGGCATTCCGATTGTGGCGTCGGTGTTGATGATTGTTCACTTCTGGCGGGTCAGGAAAGATGGTGGCATCTCCGGGCCGGCGCCAGTGATGCTGACGGAAGAAGCCGACAAACCGCGGCGGCGGGTTGAATAACGACAGGAAATGTACTGTCATCCTGAGCGAAGTATGACGTTCGAGCAAACGGACGTCATACGAAGTCGAAGGAACCCTCGGATCTTCGGAGCCGCTTCGGACGGTGCAAGGGATTTTTTCGATGAAGTATGGTGGGGACACCTTGCAGTCGTGTTGGTACGGACAAGTTTATAGGGGTCCTTCGACTTCGTTGCTCATTCGCCTCGCGGATGAGCAACTCCGCTCAGGATGACAGGCTGTAGATCGTTCGTGGTGGTGGAGAAATTATGGACTGGCATCAACTTTGGGAGATCGCGTCCGCGCCCGACAATGTGCCCATCGTCGGCATGATTCCTTTGCTGGCCTTTTTCTGCTACCTGGCATGGAAGCAGGCCAGGGCGAACGACGAACTGATTGCCGAGCTTGAAACCAATCCCGCGATGGCCAAGACTCATCATCGTAAGACCTGGCCGTTCCGCCCCGGCTGGCAGAAAGAAGTTCACGTCTGGCCATTTCTGCTGCGAATTGAATTCCTGGCCGCGATCATCGTCACTATTATTCTGATGATCTGGTCGATCACGCTGTATGCGCCGCTGGAAGAGCCGTCGAATCCGAACCTGACCATGAATCCGGCCAAGGCGCCGTGGTATTTCCTCGGGCTGCAGGAAATGCTGGTGTACTTCGATCCGTGGATCGCCGGTGTGGTGATGCCGACGCTGATTATCGTCGGACTGATGGTGATTCCTTACATCGACACCAATCCGCTGGGCAGCGGTTACTACACCTGGAAGCAACGGAAGTTTGCCATTGGGACGTTCCTCTTCGGTTTCATCGTGCTGTGGGTGGCGATGATCATCATTGGCACGTTTATTCGAGGGCCAGGCTGGCAGTGGTTCTGGCCGGGACAAACCTGGGACCACAACCGGCTGATCTATGAAGTGAACCGCGACTTGCCGGACATTTTTGGCATCACGTCGAACCTGGCGAAGGGAATTTTCGGCGCGATCGTTGTCGGAGGATATTACGCGGTCGGTGGATTTCTGGTGCATGCGCTGTTCCGGCGTTACAACCCGAAAGATTACAAGCGCATGAGCCTGCTGCAGTATTCGATGATGATGTTTTTCTGGCTGACCATGGTCGCACTGCCACTCAAGATGGTGCTGCGCCTGGCTTGGCACATCAAGTACGTATGGATTACGCCGTGGTTCAACGTGTGAGATCGTCCTTCGTCGCACGTCGTTAGTCGTTGGCTTTTCGTGCCGATGCGAACGACACAGGACGAACGACGTTTTGGGAGATTCTTTTGGCCGAACAACCTATCCCCGAGCAAGATCCGATAGTCACCAAGTCGTACGCGGTGCCCTACATGATCGCCATGGTCATTCTCATGGGCACGCTGTTCTGGGCGCTGTGGGACGAAGCCTATGGCCAGCGTCCGTGGAAGGCCTACCAGCACGAATGGCAGACACGCTACATGGCGCTGCTGCAGAAGACGACTTCGAAGTCGGAAGCGTCGCAGAAGACCGTCGAGAGCAGCCCGGATTACCAGTCCCTGCTGCGCGCCTATCAGCAGGCAGAGGAACAAAGCAAGGAACCGGCCGCAAAGATCAAGGAGCAGTTGGCGGAGGCCAACGGCGAGCTGCTGGCGGTGCGTTCGGTCTTCACCGACCGGCGGGCCTACGTCAATGCGCTGAACTAC
>Ga0310038_10003903_pt1 | contig 10674 bp, 6 predicted proteins | sample Sb_taG_6_FD_200461 | JGI IMG/M metagenome (GOLD analysis project Ga0310038, IMG submission 200461) | Peat soil microbial communities from Weissenstadt, Germany - Sb_50d_4_PS metaG (v2) (version 2) | ecosystem: Environmental > Terrestrial > Soil > Wetlands > Peat | place: Germany: Weissenstadt... | reverse complement strand
TGGCACCCAGAGTCAGCCCAGACTTGGTGGGATCCGAATCGACAGCCCCGGTGACGTCGACGTCCACGGTTCGTGACAACAGGCGGTTGCAGATCCGAACACCGATCGGACCGAGCCCGAAGACGACGACCGGAACCGCGTTCCCGGTCAAGGTGTCGTCGCCCGTACGCCCTCGAGCGCAAGGGGATGCTCGGTGGTTTCTGTGTCACTCGGCGCCGGATGTGGCGCAACCGGCTCGAAACGCACGGGGAAGAAGCGGGGAGCGGCCGGGGTCATAGGTGGGCGCCAGCCCGCCCACACCGTCAGCGTGCGCGCAGACATCGATGGCAGTCTCTCCGGTGACGTCCATGTGGGAGTGCGTGCACGCACGCCACGGGATCGTGGGTTGCGCGAGTTCGAGCCGGGGGGACGTTTCCTCTCGGTGACGGGGTCGCACCCTGCCGACACCACGCCTCGCTCCATGCTCCGCACGCCCAAGTCAGCGTGAATCGCCGCCGCAGGCGACTGAGCGGACAGTTCGTCCTCGGGCACGTGCGGCACGATAGCGAGAGCGTTGAGCTAGACGTCGTGGCCTCCCAAATAGACAGGACGATCGGGAACGTCCAATCGATGCAACCGCCGCACCTACAGCGAGCCGTGGGAGCCTGCCCTTCCCCCAAGTTACCTGGACTCAACACCGAGAACGAGCATGTGAGCTCAGCGTCGCACACCCTGGCGTAACACTTTCACACCAGAGCCAATCTCATGAGGCCGGACTTCCGGTCGACCGGCAGCCGCCGGAGCGGCTCGCTCGGTGGCCTTACGATGGGGTCAGAGCAGCACGAGGTTGCTCGGCCGGGTTGCGCCGATGTCACCAGCCGCGTCTCCGCGACGCCGGACTTGTCGAGGTCTACCAGAGGGCTCAGTTTCGGATCCACTTGCACCCGATCCGCTTGCGCAGCTCGACGCGTGGCCTATCGCTGCCAATCCTCTGGGCGCCACAGCAGCAAATCAGTCGACGCTTCGGGGGGCGCAGGCCGCCGTGCGCGGCCACGTGGGTCCGTTGCCGCAAGGGGTCGTGTGGGACCTCGAGCCGCCTGCTACTGTTTGCTTGCGACGGCGACTGAGCCGCAGGGAGTTCTGTCGCTCGCTGACAGTTCTGCCCACCATTTCCGCACGCAGAGGCTGGCACGCTGATGCACCGCTCGAGAGGCACGCTCGCTGCCGCCGCCGGGGTGATCCTCTCGCTCGGCCTCCTGGGCGCATGCAGCTCTACGAGTCCCAGCCCGAAGCGTACCGATCTGACGCTCGAAGAGTGTGATCCCGCGGGATACGTGGCCTGCAACCAGCAGGCCGCCTACCTGTCGATTCCGATTGTCGACACGGGACTATCGCTGACCTATTCGAGCCAGTGGGCGCCCGGGCGATCGGATCGCCCCGACTGGAACGCCGGCTCGCTGGGGCTCGGTGGTTGGTCCGTGAACGTGATCCAGGGGTACGACGCGGAGAACGGCATTCTGGTCGGGGGCGACGGTTCGTGGCGATTCGCGAATGCGACGCCGGCGGGCGGCGGGGACTCGGCGGTCCCCTCATTCGACGGCTCGCTGGCGTATGTATTCAACGCTGCCGGCAGGCAGGTGCGCACCGTGGACGGGCACCTCGGCACCGTCCTTCTCAGACTTTCGTACGACGCCGCGGGACGCCTCTCCCGAATCGCCGGCACCGTGAGCGGCCAGGCGGTGTCACTCGAAGTCAAGCGATCGGCCAAGGGCGCCCCGCTCGCTCTCGTGGGCATCGACGGTGCGATGACGTCATTGGCGCTCGATGCGACCGGTCACCTGGTCGGGATCCAGGATCCCGGCGACGCTGTAACCGAGTTCGCGTGGGCACAGGGCGGCCTCCTCACGTCTGAAACGGATGCACTCGGCGGTGTGAGCCGGTACACCTACAACGCAGCCGGCTTGCTCGCGTCCGAAAGTGACCCCGACGGCGTGAGCCAACTGCTCAGCCGGACGACCACCGCGACATCGGTCGAGGTTCGCGTCACCACGACACTTGGGCGCGTCTCGACCTACCGCGCACAGCAGGTCGACGGTGGCATCAAGCGGACGGACACCGCGACTGACGGCACCACCACCACCGAGACGACCGCCCGCAATGGATCGCTGACCGTTGTGCTTCCCGACGGAACGAACAGCCGGATTGGCGCCGAACCGAGCGCCATCTGGGGGATGGCTGCACCAATCCCGGCTCCGAACGTGGAAACGCGTCCGGGTGGCGTTACCTCGCGTACTGAGATCGTGCAACACCTGGCCGAGCAGGGCGGGTCGCCTTACACCCTTTCGGGAACAGTGACAACGACCGTCAATGGGCAACGGTCTGTCGAGACGTTCGACCCTGCGACGCGAACCACGACGCGTGTCGACTCCACCGGTCGCAAGACCATCGATACCTATGACGCGAGTGGGCGCCTGGTCGCCGAATCGGCGCCGGAGACCGCTGCGGTGACGTACGCCTACGACGTTCAAGGGCGCGAGACGAGCGAGACGATCGGGTCCGGGAGTCTCGCGCAAACGACGCGCTACGCGTACAACGCATCGGCCGGCAGCATCACTACGACCAGACCTGGCGGAAGCGCTGAGAGGCTCGCCCTCGACGCCGACGGCAACGTCACCGCCTCGACCGGCCCAGGCGGGTCGACGGTCGTCGACGCGTACGACGCCGATGACAACCTCACGCAGGTGCAGCCGCCCGGCGGTCTGAGCTTCACGCTCGGCAGCAGCCCGGCCGGCCGGCCCACGGCCCTTCTGCCCCCACAGACCGGCGATACCTCGGCGATCGAGACGGCCAGCTACGACCCAGACGGGAACCTGGCGAGCATCTCGGGGTTGGGGACGCAGCCCGTAACGTTCGCCTACAACGCTGCGGGCCAGAACACCGTCGTGACCTTCGATCAGGGGAAGGCCACCGCCTCGTATAACGCCAGTTCCGGCCTGCTCTCCGGAGCGACTGACCCCGATGGCGTGAGCACCGCCTTTGCATTCGACGGCGATCTGCCAAGCCAGCTCACGTGGTCAGGCGCTGTCAGCGGTTCGGTATCGGTCAACTATGACGCCAACAACCGCGACATCGCCGAGGCGACTGATGGTGGGCCGGCCATGACCCTGGCGTATGACGGCGCGGGCAACCTCATCGGCGTAGGTCAGCTTGCGCTCACTCGCGACCACGTGAGCGGTCTCGTGACCGGAACCACACTCGGGGCGGTCCAGACAGTGGAGCAATACAACGCCAACGACTGGCTGATGCGCGCTACAACAACCGTGCAGGGGCGCGTCGTTCTCGACCTCCAATACACCCGCGACGCACTCGGCCGCATCACGTCCGTGGTCGACACCGGGCCGACCGGATCGACCACAACCACGGGGCACGAGTACAACTCCGGCGATGAACTGGCACAGGTCACCGTCGACGGTCGTGTGGTCGAGAGGGACACCTACGATGCCGCGGGCAACCGGACGAGCGTGGCGAGCCCGGCCGGCACCACCACGGCCACCTACAACGCCCGCGACCAACTGGTGACCTGGGGCACGTCCTCGTACTCGTGGGCGCCCGACGGCAACCTGACAGAGACGACCGGCGCCACGGGTTCAACGTCGTACACGTTCGACGACTTCGGCCGCCTGCGAGGCGTAACGCTGGCCAACGGAGAGTCGGTGACCTACCTTGTTGATGCAGATGGGGAGCGGGTCGGGCGTGAGGTCGATGGACGTCTGGTCGCGGGATATCTTTACGACGCAGCGGGCAACGTGATTGCTGAGACCGACGGCGGTGGCGCCGTCGTCGCTCGCTTCGGCTACGACGAGCTCGGACATCTCGCACTGGTCCAGCGGGGCGGTACCACGTATCGCGTCTTGACTGATCCGGTCGGCAGCCCACTGCTGGTCATAGACTCGCAGACTGGCGCGGTCGCCGACGCGATCACCTATGACGCCTGGGGCCGCATCGTCACCGAGACCGCACCGGGGACGATCCCGTTTGGCTTCGGTGGCGGCCTGGTCGATCCCGACACGGGACTCGTTCACATCGGCGCCCGTGACTACGACCCGGCGACCGGTCGCTGGACGAGCGCCGACCCCATCGGCTTCTCGGGCGGCGACCCGGATCTCTATCGCTACGCTGACGGCGATCCCGTCGATAACTCCGACCCGACGGGGCTGTCGACTGTCACTCCCGAGATGTGCTGGCCGCCGAGTAGTTGCTCTCCCGGAGACGAGGGATCCGGGGGCGAACCGGGCTCGAGTGGCGCGGAGACGTTTTGGCCGTGTGGAGAAAAAGACATATACAACTACTGCGGGTGGGCACCGCCATCCACCTGCCTTACTTGTTTGGGTCCGCACGGCTTCGAATGCGATACATGGTTTGGGTGCTGGGGCAATGTTGGCCCGCAAGGACCAATCGAGTGCTATTTCGGGAGCTGCTCAGCCACGCCCGAGGGCGACTACGCCTGCAATGCGGTGGTTTGCATCGGCCCCACGAACCCTTGCAGAGTATGGTGCCAATACGGTGACACCCACTTCCTGACCGGCGACGGGGTTCACGTCGACTTCCAGGCCGCCGGCGAGTTCACCGCCATCACATCGCCCGACGGTAAGATCGATGTCCAGGTGCGCCAACAACCCTGGGGCACGTTCACAGAAATTTCCTTTGCGACGGCCGTGGCCGTCGACGTAGACGGTGATCGGGTGGGGGTGTACGCGCGCGAACCGTCGTTCCTCCTTGTAAACGGGGTGGCAGTCAATGCGCCGGACATTGCCGAGCGACTGCCAGACGGCGGCACCCTCGAGCGCCATGGCGGCCTCGTCACGATTGGCTGGCTCGACGGGAGCCGGTTGACGGTCACTGAGGTTGGTGACACGCTCAACTACAACTTCAGCCCGGGCACCGGGGTGGGCGCCACCCTGACCGGCCTGCTTGGCAGCTCCATCAGCACCCCGGCGCCGCAGCTGGTCGACAGCGACGGTACCGTGCTCACGCTCTCCGATCCCGACTTCAGCACGAAGCTCTACTCGCAGTTCGCCAACAGCTGGCGCATCACCCAGGCGGAATCGCTCTTCCACTACTGGCCGGGTGAGAGCACCGCAACGTTCACACTCCTCAACGTCCCAACGGCGACGTTCACCAGCAGCTCGCTCTCCGCGTCCGCGAGAGCGTATGCCGAGACCGTCTGCCGGGCCGTCGGCGTCGAGGCAGAGCCAACACTCGATGACTGCATCCTCGACGTTGGGGCGACTGGCGATCCGGCCTTTGCGGCGGGCGAGGCCGCCGTCGCGGCTGCCGGCACCCCCGCGAGCGCCTCGTCAACCGGGACCGCCCGCCTGCTGACACTCGGCAGGGCGGTGTCGGGGACGATCAGCTCGCCGTCGCAGCACGCCGACTACACCTTCGCGGCGAGCGCGGGCGAGATCGTCTACCTCGAGGCTCACGGCGCCTGCGTGACTGGGCTCGGCTGGAACCTGACGGCGCCCGACGGCAGTCTCCAGGCCTTTAGCGTGGCCTGCCGGGACATCGGCCGCGAGGTGCTGCCCACCGCGGGGATCTGGACGGTGGAGGTGAGTTCGCAGGGCACCGCTACGGGCGCCTACGGATTCACTGTCCTTGCGGTCCCAGCGCCGACGACGATGGCGCTCAGCCTCGGCCAACCCGTCAGCGGCTCGATTGGCCAGATCGGCCAAGAGGACAATTACACTTTCGCGGCGAGCGCGGGCGAGATCGTCTATCTCAAGGCTCAGGGAGCTTGCGTGACCGGGCTCGGCTGGAGCCTGTTCGGGCCCGGTGACAGCCTCCAGGGCTTCAACGTGGCTTGTGGGGACATCGGCCGCCAGGTGCTCCCCACTTCGGGCATCTGGACGGTGCAGGTGGGTTCGCAGGGCACCGCCACAGGCGGGTATGAGTTCACTGTCAGCTCGAGCCACTAGCGGACGTAGTGTGAACTGCCCCTCGCGTGGCGCCAGATGACCAGGTTCGCCGTCTGTACGTCCGCCCGATTGAACACGTAACGACATCGAGGGAGCTCAGTCTCCGCCACCCCAGCGTGCAATTAACACTGGGATGCTCTCGATGTGCCCACGATCGCCCGCACTCCCATCTCGAATCACGCGTGTGCCGTGATGCCACGTGCGCGGCTGCCATGATGCGCGCCGGAGAGCCTCTCGCCCGGGCCTGACCCGAATTAACACTGGCCGGGTGCCTCCCAACGTGATCTGTCGACCCGCCAGCGGGAGGTTCCCCGGTGTCGTCAGCGAGGCGGAACGTGACTTGATAGAAGCGCGCTTGCGTAGCTCGTCCCAGTGCTGTCCGTCCGCCCCGCTGACTCACCAACCCCAGTCAGACCCTGTTGTAACAAGGGGATGTGAAGACATGAGGATGGCTTCCCGGAGCATGGCACAGCCGGACCACGGCGTCATCGTGGGCGTTGACACTCATGGTGATGGTCACGTCGCCGCCGCATTCACGAGCGACCTCGGCCGGCCGCTCGGACACCTCAACATCGCGACCACGCCGGCGGTGTACCGCAGGCTGTTGGGGTGGGCCCGCGACCTCGGCAGCGACCCGCGATTCGGCGTTGAAGGCACCGGATCGTACGGTGCTGGCCTGGCTCGGTTTCTGGTCGCGGCGGGCTGCACGGTCATCGAGGTGAACCGCCCCAACCGCCAGACCCGGTACGCACGCGGCAAGTCGGATCCCGTTGATGCCGAGGCCGCGGCGCGTGCCGTGCTCTCCGGCGAAGCCACCGGGCTTGCCAAGGTGGACACCGATTCCATCGGCATGATCCGCGCGCTCCGGGTCGCCCGGCGCTCGGCAATGAAGATGCGCACCCAGACGTTCCAACAGATGAAGGCGCTAACCGTCACCGCGCCCGCAGAGCTGCGCAAGAGCAGTTGCGCTCGCTCTCGCACGACGCCCTGGTTGACACCGCAGCGCGCCTGCGTCCGAGTCCGGTCGCCAGCGTGGCAGCTGCGGTCAAGCTGGCCCTCCAATGTCTGGCGCGGCGCCACCAGCTGCTGAGCGCCGAACTGGCGACCTTGGACCGTGATCTGGATCGGCTGGTGGCCGCCGCTGCACCGGCACTCTGCGCACTCAAGGGTGTCGGTACGGACGTCGCCGGCGCCGTGCTCGTGGCCGCAGGCGACAACCCGGAGCGACTTCGATCAGAAGGTGCGTTCGCGAATCTCTGCGGTGTGGCGCCGCTGCCGGCGTCGTCTGGCAAGACCAGCGGTCGCCATCGGCTCAACCGGGGCGGCGATCGGCACGCCAACTGCGCGCTCTGGCGCGTCGTCATCGTGCGTCTCGCCAGCGATACGCCGACCAAGCACTACATGGCCCGGCGCACCCAGGAGGGCATGTCCAAGGCGGAGATCATCAGGTGCCTCAAGCGCTACGTCGCTCGCGAAATCTACCGCGAGCTCGTACCTCGCGTCGCACTCGACGCAGCGGCTTGACAAACAATAGAAGCCACACCAGAGAATCGAATGCTTCGAGAATGCTCGCAGGGTCGGTGTGCTTCGAGGGGGAGAGGGAGTCGAACCCCGACACGCACCTTGAACGGTGATCTCAGATTCACGCGATCGTATTCGATTTCGCAGCCGTTGCGGGACACGACGGCCGCGGGGACGGGGTTTAGGCGCATTGGAGGGACAGCAGCGATACCGTGCGGCGCCCTTCCGTTTGACAGCGAGCTAGCAATGGGAAACCCGGTAGACCGCACACCCGCCCAATGGTCAGAGCTGATCCGCACGGACCCGAGTAAGGCCGCGACCGACATGGACGCCGACGCCGCTAGGACCGTGCCCGCGGGGACAAACTCGGCCAGCTAACCGCGGCGCTGCGCGAAGATACGGCCCTGGACGGTGCAGTGGGCTCGCAGGGCACCTCCACAGGCGGCTATGAATTCACGGTCAGCGCGAGCCACTAGCGAATGTGGTGTGATCTGACTATCCGTGGCGCGAGATGGCCAGCTTCGTCGCATGTACGACCGCCCGATTGAACACGTCGCGATATCGAGGCAGCTCAGCCGCCGGAGCTCTTGTCAATTCTTGTGGAATTTCTTCCAGGGAAGACGGTGAGATGAGCTAGGCGGCGACACCCTCCGTGTTCGTTTGACGTTGCAGCTTGCCGTCGATGAATCGCTCGCCGGCGAGCAAGAGGAGCAGCTGGTCGGGACCGTTGACGGCGCGCCAGTTCATGCTGAGCCGCGTTACGAGCTTGAAGACCAGATAGAGCGCGTTCTCGCGCACGCGCATGCGCTTGGCCGCGTCGGTGCGCAGGCGAACGCCGGCGAAGATGCTCTCGATGGGGTTGCTGGTGCGCAGGTGGGTCCAGTGCTCCTCGGGGAAGTCGTAGAAGGCGACGAAGTCCTCCCAGTCGCGCTCCAGGCAGGCGGCCGCATCCGCCTGGCCCTGCAGCCGGAGTTGTTGACCGAGTGCAGCACGCAGTTGGGTGCACTCGGCCCGTGTCGGCGCCGTGTAGAGCGCGTGCAGCTGCTTGCTCGTTTCCGCGTGCAACCGGCGGGGCAGCTTGTCGAGCACGTTGAGGCGGCGATGGTTCCAGCAGCGCTGATGCCGGGTGTGGGGAAACACCTGGTCGAGGCCGCCCCACAGACCGAGCGCGCCGTCACCGACGGCGAGCAGCGGCGCCTCCTGCAGCCCACGATCGCGCAGCCCGCGGAGCACGCCCGCCCACGACGCCGTGCTCTCGCGGTAGCCCTCCTCCATGGCGAGCAGGTCCTTGCGCCCATCTGCGGTGACTCCGATGACGATCAGCACCGCGGTCTTCTCGGCCTCAAGCCCCGCCTTGAGATAGAGGCCGTCGGCGAACAGGTACACGTAGCGCTCGCTGAGCGGCCGGCAGCGCCAGAGCTGATACTCGTCGGCCCACTCCTGCTTGAGACGCAGGATGCTGCTCGGTGAGAGTGCCGCAGTGCTGCCCACCAGCTCGCGGAACACCGGCTCGAAGTCAGCGCTGGCCAGACCCTCGAGGTACAAGCGAGCCAGCAGCCGCGCCTGGGTCTCAGAACGACGCTCGTAGCGCCCCACGATCTCCGACCTGAACGGCTCCGCGCCGGCGGGCACGTCGCTCGACCGCGGTTGCCGAATCGCCACCGCACCCATGCCGGTGCCCACGCTCCGCTCCGGTGCGTAGCCGTTGCGGTACCCGTGGAACTCGGCGCCGCGCTGGTAGCTGAGCCGACCGAGGAACTCCTCGCGTTCGATCTCGAGCGCGCGAGCCAGCATGCGGCGTGCTCCCTCTCGAGCCATCGCTTCGAGCATGTCATCGGGCGCAGGGACCGGTGCAGGCGGGGGCAGAACTTGATACCTTGCAGACACGGCGTGACCTCCAGGACGACCCGTTGGCTCGGGCCGCTTGTTTGTTGAGATTCCTGGAAGGCTACGCCGTCTTCATGCCCGGGTCGACCGGCATGTCAGCGTCAATTTCCACAAGTTCTGAAATTAGCTCCAGCCGCCGCCACACCGGCGTAACACTTTCACACCAGACCCTGTGACCAGCCCACGGGGGTCAGGCCAGGCAAATGCCCTCCAGCATCTCGGCATAGATGATGTCAACGCGACGCTGAGCGCGCCCGAGCACCGCACCCCCTTCATCGCTCAACCGGGCTTCGCGAATTCGACCGTGTTTGGGGTGATGGGACCCGATAGAGGAATCCTTCTCGCTCCAGGTCTCCGACGATTCGCGGCGGACGCGAGTTGGCAGGCGCTGACGAGACATCAGTGAGCTGGTCTCGAACTCCGTGAGGAGCCGACTTGACACAATGGCTCTCTTGTGACCACCACCGCCCCACGTATTCGTCGCCTCCGTGCCGCGAGCGCTACCACCATCATGGCCTCGGTAATCTTCGTGGCCATAGTCATCGGAATGTCCACAACGGCGGTTAGGGCGGGGAACATTCCTGCGCCAGATCCCTCATGCCAGAGAGAGCCCGGGTTGAAATCCATCGAGGGGACACAGCCGACCACGCTCCAGTTCGTCAACAACACGTCCGAAACTCTGCAGATCCTGTGGCTGAACTACCAAGGGAACCGCACCTTCTACGCTCAGATCCCCGCCGGCGGCAGCTACTCACAGCGCACGTGGGTCACCCACCCGTGGGTGGTTGCCGATCTCACCGGTAAGTGTCTGAAGCTGTTTGTGACCAATGGTGTGCAGAGTGTCGTTGTGGTGGGGACGATACCGACCGCAACTCCGGCCCCAGCATCGCCATCGGCAGCCCCATCGGCCACGCCACTAGGTACTGGGGCGATTGCGGCCGACCTACACAACGAGTCCCCTGGGGTGCCCTGGGAGGTGATCCTCGCTGCAGCAGCAGCAATAGCTGCGGCAATCGCCGCAGGGGCTTTCCTGGTGAACGCTCGGTCAGGCAAGGGGATGATCTCCGACGATTTCGGGGGACCCGCCGACGAACCGGGTGGCCAGCAAATGGGCGAAAGGGGCGGCGGACCTCCTGACCCCGGCGGGGCCGGCGGCGGACCTGCTCCTGACCCCGGCGGGGCCGTCGGCGGACCTGCTCCTGACCCCGGCGGGGCCGTCGGCGGACCTGCTCCTGACCCCGGCGGGGCCGTCGGCGGACCTGCTCCTGACCCCGGCGGGGCCGTCGGCGGACCTGCTCCTGACCCCGGCGGG
>Ga0310038_10003902_pt1 | contig 10675 bp, 6 predicted proteins | sample Sb_taG_6_FD_200461 | JGI IMG/M metagenome (GOLD analysis project Ga0310038, IMG submission 200461) | Peat soil microbial communities from Weissenstadt, Germany - Sb_50d_4_PS metaG (v2) (version 2) | ecosystem: Environmental > Terrestrial > Soil > Wetlands > Peat | place: Germany: Weissenstadt... | reverse complement strand
GACGACAACGATCAGAAATCAAACAATCCTCATCCGGTCAGCCGGAGGACCTTTGCCAAGGGCTTAACGGTGGCTGGGTTGGGTGCAGCATTCGGCGGTGTATTGCAACCCATCTCTGCGATGGCCGACAGGGATGACAGACATGACGACGACGGTGGCCATCACAAATGGGTACAAGAGGAAGCGCGGAAGATTCCCGTTGCCGCAGAAGTTGATGTTCTTGTGGTAGGGGGTGGCGCCGCTGGCTCTGCTGCAGCCCTGGCTGCGGCACGCATGGGCGCATCGACCCTCGTCGTTGAATTCTTTGGCTGTCTGGGCGGCAACGGCACCAACGGGCTGGTAAGCGGTTACTGCGGCATCACCACCACCGGGCCAGGGAGTACGGGGATACAACTCGTCAAAGGCGTCGGCAACGACATCATCAATGCCCTCGCTGCTCTCGACCCAACTGCGGGGACGACCTACAAAGCCCCGCAATTCAATCCAGAGATCCTGAAGCGGGTGTTGGACCAGATGGCCGCCGACGCCAAGCTAAACATCCTGTACTACACCCAGTTTTCCGAGCCCATCATGCACGGAAACCGGGTGATCGGAGCCATCATCCAGAACAAGGGTGGGCGCCAGGCTATTCTGGCCAAGCGCGTGGTGGACGCCAGCGGTGACGGTGACGTGTGCGCATTCGCCGGCGCTCCGTTCGTCAACGGCGATGGCCTCGGCCTTCTCGCCAGCGATTTCGAGGCCTCGGACCTGGTCTTCCAGGTTGCCAACGTGGATCCGGGCACCAATACCGCTGAGATCGGGGCGGCGGTCGCGGCTGCCACGCCCGCCGAACTGGCAAGCTACATGATCACCCGAACAGCGGTCATCGTCGAGGGGATAAAGATCGGAGGGTGTTACTGGTTCAACTGGAATAACATTGCGCTAGACGGGAATAAAACCGATCCCGCCTATCTCACCCAAGCCGCCATTGTGGGCCGCGAGTCTGCCGCAGGGCTGATGCAATTCCTGCACGACAAGTGCCCAGGGTTCGAGAATGCGAAGATTGTCACGACGGCTCCGAAGATCGGGCTGCGCGAGAGTCGTCGCGTTACGGGCGACTACATACTCACCGCACCCGACATGCTAGCGGCCACCAAGTTCCCCGATAGCATTGGCGCCAACGCCTGGCCGTTCGAGGTCGTAACCGCCACCGGCCGCACGTTCCAATACATGGGTGGCGACAACTTCTACACCATTCCTTACCGCAGCTTGCTGCCGCTGGGAGTGGAGAATGTGATCATGGCAGGACGCTTTATCTCGGGCACCAATCAGGCGGAAGCCTCCTACCGCGTCATGGGACCGGCCATGGTCATGGGACAAGCCGCCGGCACTGCTGCTGTGCTCTCCATCAAGGAAAGAGTGTCGCCGAGGCACTTGAATGTGGGATTGCTGCAGCAGGAACTGCTAAATAACGGAGCCTTTTTGGGAATATAGGAATACAACCCTACTCTGAGGGTGTCAGGATTTGCGGATTCGCGTTATCGCGAGACCAACGAACCTGACACCTTATTTCTTGCATCTGCGACTTGGGAGTTTGATGAAGGGTTTAGGTGGTGAGCGTTGATGCCTGCGAGAGGAGCCAGACCACAAGAGGAGGCCGCAGCGGTTTCGCAAGAGCGGACTATCGAGGGCGTGCGCGTTCGGCCTCACGAATATGGGACGTGAGCCGGCACATAACTTGCGAGTTGCCTGTAATTCATTTCAGAAACTTTTTCGTAGCTTATGTCGGACGGGGTGGCTCGTCCACTCAATCTCCCATTTTCACTCGGCTGTCCGTCTGGTAAGCTGGCCTCTCTCCTATGCGAACAGAAGGTACCGATGTCAGGGATGAAAGACCTACTCCGAAGGTGTGCACTGGGCTTGGCGTTTTCGCTCTGCCTCGCTCCAGGTAACCGCAGCGCCGCATCCGCTCCTCTCGCGCAGAAAGACGACGTCCTGCTTTCCACCATGCAGCGGGAATTACAGCGCGCCCAAGACAGCCTGGGCACGCTCGATCCCGCCCCCTACTTCCTAAGCTATTCCGTGTATGACCAAAGCCGGTGGACCGTCCTCTGCATCCAGGGCAGCCTGGTAAGCTCCTTCCACATGCGCAGGCGTTCGGCGAACGTCAGCATACGGATTGGAAGCGCGGAGCTCGATAACACGCATGGCGCGGAGCGCAAGTCGGATTCGTGCCCACTGGGAGGCAGGGCAACCTGATCGTCACCTCCTCGCGCACCGTCAAAGACTCCGAGTTGCGCAAGAAGCTGATCCAGGAGATCAAGCGCGCACTGGCCAAACTCGACTTCGATCCCCAGCCCTGGCCCCGGATGCTCGAGGATGCCTCGGCGGTGTTCAGGTCCGATCCCCGGATTGCAACCTCGGGATCGAACCTGAAATTTGAGGCGGTGAACCAGTACTTCCTCAATTCGGAAGGCACGGTCGTGCGCAGCGGCCGAACCCTTTACGAGATGACCATTTCATGTAGCACGCAAGCCAGCGACGGCATGAGCCTGCAGCGCAACAACGGCTTTGTGGTGGAAAACATCAAGGAGCTGCCTTCGGCCACGGAGTTCGTCGCGCGCGCCACCAAGCTGGCGGAGACCCTGAAGGAACTGCGCAGCGCCCCCGTCGTCGATGAAGAGTACCGTGGGCCAGTGCTGTTCTCCGCCGATGCCGCCACCTCCGCGTTCGCCGTCCTGGTCGGCGAGAATGTTCTGGGGCGACGACCGAAACTGGGCAAAACGGCGCGTACCACAGGCGCATTTGCCACCAGCTACAAGAGCCGCGTGCTTCCCGATTTCTTGTCGGTGGTGGACGATCCCACCAGCCCGTCCTATCGCGGCCAATCGCTCGTCGGCCACTACGACATCGACGATGAAGGCGTTCCCGCGCAGCGCGTAGCGGTGATCGACAAAGGAAATCTCGTGAATTATCTGATCGGCCGCGAGCCGATTCGAGACTTCCCGGTGTCCAACGGGCACGCGCGAGCCCGTATTCCGGGGAATGCTCCGGCCCTCACCCATGCGGTTCCCCACGTCGGCAACCTTATCGTCAATTCCTCTCAAACCGTCTCGCCAGAACAATTGAAGAAGAAGCTCATCGAACTCTGCCAGCAGCGTGACCTTCCCTATTGTTACTACGTCGAGACCTTTGGTCCGAGACTTGCTCCTCGCCTGCTGTATAAAGTCTGGGCCAAGGACGGACACCAGGAATTGGTGCGCGGCGCGAGCTTTGGCGATCTCGATACCCGCGCCCTGCGCAACAACCTGATCGCCGCGGGCGACGAATTGTACGTCGAGAACCATCCCCTGAACGTCCCCCACAGCATCGCGGCCCCATCGATTTTGTTCGACGAACTGGAAATCAAGCGTGCCACCACGAACCGCGAAAAGCTCCCTGAGTACCCGGCGCCAGCTCTGAGTTCGGGGAAGTAGGCGCAACGACCACCCCGGCTTTCGACAACGCGTCATACCCCGCGCCAGGCGGCCCCGATCTCGCCCGCCGCGTCCAGACGCTGCTCGCTTCTCATCCTTCACCCCACTGAAATAAATAGGGGCACGCTCACTCCGAATAGCCGCCGTCGTTGTCGTCATCATGGTCATCAGCTTTGCCCTCGCCTTCGTCTTCCTGTTCGTCTTCTTCCTCGTCTGGCTCTTGTCGAAGGAGGGCATCGGCAGCTACCGGCACTGTGGGGCTATCGCAATGGCGCTTGATGCACCTACGGCGGAGCATCAGTTTAAAATAGGTATTCAGCACGAAAGCAGCACTGCCGTGACTCACGACACCGTCACAATCTCGCCGGGTTCGCGCTTTCGAGCTGCCATGGTGTTGGCCATCGTTGCGGATGCACTCCAAATCGTCGTTTTTCCGCTATTCGTCGAAGGCGCTTTGTCGCCCGCTGATGACATACTCGATTTCGGTATCGCAGCCGTGCTGGTTCACCTTCTTGGCTGGCACTGGGAATTTCTGCCATCGTTTCTTGCCAAGCTCGTGCCCGGAGTCGATTTGGTTCCTTTCTGGACGATGGCGGTTGCAAACGTCTATCGGAAATCGAAGCGGATCGCGGTCGCCGCAGAAGAAAGTCGTGAGCAGCATCCGGTGCCAAGAGACCCACAACATTCTTAGTTCACGTGGGCTCGCAACCTTGTCGGGTTAAAGTCGCCAAGCCTGATCGACGGTGACGCTGTCCTGCACGCCGCCAACGAGGCCGAGATCGCCATCGTCGCCTGGCGACTCTAAACACCTGCTGCAAAACATTGCATCTTGACATTTGCTACTGATCGACTAAAGTGTCGGCGCTCTCTTTATGGGCTTCCCCCGCCTGCAAGCCGGACTCCTGGGTAAATAGGCCGCGACATTCAACATCCCCGGGGCCACGTCCACTACTCTGACGTTCCCGGCGATCATCCTGGCGAATGGAACCGAATATCGCGCCGTCTTCACCAACACCTTTGGGACGGCGGCTACGAACGCCGCCACCCTGACGGTGGATTTCGATCCCCAGATCACCAATCAGCCGAACGATCAACACGTGAAGAAAGGGCACTCGGTCACATTCACCGCCGCGGCCATCGGCAGGCCGACGCCCACCGTGCCTGCGAACCGTGCGCAATGAAGATGAAGATTTCCTGTTTCGACTGTGACGGGCAACACCTGCGGCAGTTTGCTGGCGCAGGGATTGAGTTGCACCATCAGCGTGACTTTTAGGCCCAAAGCCAAGGGCTAACGGTCGGCGACTGTCTATCAAGACAACCCAATCGTGCTCGGGGAAACGGTAACCTTCGACTTTCCGACTACGCCAGGGAGCTTTCAGCCTGTTCCGCCCACCCTACCCCCCATTCGGTGCTTTGCGTCTGCCCGCAAAAGAAAGCTGCTGGGCATGATCGATTTTTCCTCTGATTGGCGCATGAGTAAGTGAGAGCTGTTGCGTCAAAAAGAAATCTGTGCTGATAAGATCGATACTCCGTTTGGCGACTGCGAATGCCCTTCTTTCTGTTGGTAGTGCCCTCCTGCTCACTGGCTGCGGCACCAGCAGTTCCCCTCCTCCGCCCCCGACCCCGTCCGTCGCTCCCCTATTCAACGTGTCGGGAATGCAGCAGTCGCCGTTTCCCAGCGACTTTTTCACGGTCGCCGACGCGGGCCAGAACACTGCGTTGCGAGTGAACCTGCCGGAACCGGACTGCAATGCCAGGCCATCGGATTGCCAGGACGTTGCCATCATCAACCAGCTTGACGGGTTCAGCGCTCAGACTCGGCTGGAGATTCCTTTCAATGGCGCGATTGATCCCAGCACGGTGAATACCTCGACGGTTTTCTTCGTGAGCCTGGGAGACGTTGTTCCTGGAGGCGCCGCGGGCGGCACACGCATCGGAGTGAATCAGATTGTGTGGGACCCGGCGAGTTCCACGCTTTTCGTGGAATCCGATCAATTGCTCGAGCAGCATACACGCTACGTCGCGGTGGTGACCACGGGAGTGCAGGACACCAACGGCAGACCGGTGGTCGCGCCGTCAACATTTACGCAGTTCCTGAGCCCGCAATTCGTTGCCCCCGACCCGCAGACCGCCGCATATCACACGGAGTTGGTAGCTGCGCTCGCGAACAACGCGCTAACCTCGGTTCCTGCTGGTTCGATTGCGGCGGCGACGGTATTCACGACCCAGAGCGTCACGTCGTTTCTAGAGAAGGTACGCGATCAGATCAAGGCTGCCACGCCAGCGCCAGCCAACTTCCTGATCGGGACCATGGGCGAGAGGACTGTTTTCGCCAAGAGCGCGGTTAGCAGCATCGTCTTTAATGACGAGGTCACCACTGCTCCAACGTTTACATCGACCAATCTGGACCTTTCCTTGCTGGACTTGGTGCCCTCCAGCGTCGGTACTATCGCGTTCGGGAAATACCAGTCGCTGGATTACCAGATCGCGCTTGGCGTGCTACCGGAACTGCCTACAAGCTCCGGCGTCCCGCAGGTGCAGGGCACGCCAGATATCTACTTTAATCTGTATCTACCCTCGTCTGCCAAGCCCGCCACGGGCTGGCCGGTAGCGATCTTCGGGCACGGCGGAGGCGCCGGGGACAAAAATCTTGCGCCGGTGACGGTGGCCTCGATAATGGCAGCGAACGGGATCGCCACGATTATCATCAATATGCTCGGATTCGGCGGGGGCCCCCTAGGAACTCTCGTGGTGACCGCCGGAAACACCAACGTCACCCTGCCGGCCGGCGGGCGAACTGTGTATGTGGATGGGGACGGGATATTCGTACCGGGAGAGTACTCCCCTGGCACGATACTCACTACTAGCGACGGCCGCCGCCAGATGGTTGTGGATCTGATGCAGCTGGTGCGCGTGATTCAGGTCGGCGTCGACGTGGACGGGGATGGCATTCCGGACCTGGACCCCTCGCGTGTCTATTATTTCGGAGGTTCGCTCGGGGGCATTATTGGCGTCATTTTCCTTGGTGCGGAGCCGGACGTTCATGCCGGAGTGCTAAACACCTTCGCCGACAACAATGCCGACTATTTCCGCTTGAGGCCAAACCGAAATACCATCGGCTACTTGCTTTACGCGCGAACTCCTTCGCTCCTGAACGCTGGGCCTCCGGATTTGGTCAACGGCATATACCCTTTCAATGAGAATCTGCCGCTGCGGAACCAGCCTCCGGTGATCAACACGGTTGCGGGCGCCATCGCCATCCAGGAGTACCTCGCCCGAATGCGCTGGACGCAGATGTCCGGTTCTCCCATGGCGTACGCGCCCTATTTTCAGAGGGAACCGCTGGCTGGATCTGCAGCGAAATCCGTCGTCATGCAGTTTGCGAAAGGCGATATGAGCATTCCGAATCCAGATTCCACGGCAACGCTTAGAGCTGGAGGTCTCGCCAATCAAACGACGTATTTCCGCAACGATCTCGCCTACGCGGCCAACCAGAATTTTGGAACGGATCCGCACCCGTTCCTCGTTCGGACAGAACCGGGCTGGGATCCGGCCATCATCAAAGTGGCAATGCAGGCCCAGACGCAAATTGGCGTTTTCTTCGCCTCCAATGGGCAGACGGTGATCGACCCCGATGGCCCCGGCCCGTTGTTTGAAGTGCCAATCGCGGGCCCTCTGCCAGAGGTTTTGAACTTCATTCCGTACTGAAGCAGCACCCTCGCCGCAGGCGCGTGAACGCGCCACCCAGAAGACCGCGCAGAATGGGAGGGAGCCATGAGCCGGAAGGTTTACGCCAGCATCCTCGGTTTAGTTTGCCTAGCCTTAGGTTTCTTGATGAGTTGCAGTTCGAGCTCGAATTCGAGCTCGACGCCGCCTCCCAGTGGGCTGAACGTCAACAATGCAGGGAGCCTCCAGAAGCTGTGGAGCTACGCCACCGGCGACGTTGTGTTTTCCTCGCCCGCCGTGGTGAATGGGGTGGTTTATTTCGGCTCGGAGGACTTCAACGTGTACGCGCTGAACGCCAGCACCGGCGTCATGCTGTGGAGCTACACCACTGGCAATTCTGTGAATTCCTCGCCCGCCGTGGTGAATGGTGTGGTTTATGTCGGCTCGGACGACTCCAACGTGTACGCGTTGAACGCCAGTACCGGCGCCATGCTGTGGAGCTACGCCACGGGCAGTTCTGTGAATTCCTCGCCCGCAGTGGTGAATGGTGTGGTCTATATCGGCTCGTATGACAACAACGTATACGCACTGAACGCCAGCACCGGCGCCAAGCTGTGGAGCTACACCACCGGGGGCGACGTGACTTCTTCGCCCGCGGTGGTGAATGGTGTGGTTTATGTCGGCTCGGAGGACGACAACGTGTACGCACTGAACGCCAGCACCGGCGTCAAGCTGTGGAGCTACACCACCGGCGGGGGGGTAGGTTCCTCGCCCGCGGTGGCGAATGGTGTGGTTTATGTCGGCTCGGGAGACGACAATGTCTACGCGCTGAACGCCAGCACCGGCACCAAGCTGTGGAGCTACACCACCGGCGACGTTGTGTTTTCCTCGCCCGCGGTGGTGAATGGGATGGTCTATGTCGGCTCGGACGACTTCAGCGTGTACGCGTTGAACGCCAGCACCGGTGCTAAGCTGTGGAGCTACACCACCAGCAACGTTGTGTTTTCCTCGCCCGCGGTGGTGAATGGTGTGGTTTATGTCGGCTCGTATGACGAGAGCATGTACGCGCTGAACGCCAGCACCGGCGCCAAGCTGTGGAGCTACGCCATCGGAGCGGTGAATGCCAGGCCCGCGGTGGCGAATAATGTGGTTTATGTCGGCTCGGGAGACGACAACGTCTACGCCTTCGGCCTCCAGTGAAGTGGATGCCAGTCTGGGCAAATGCGGTTTGCGAGGAAAAGGTGCGCTTTCCGTCGCCGCTGGCGAGCCAGTTGCGACGCCCCCGGTCGAATTTCCGAAATAATAGACACGCGAGGGGTCCAGGTCCGGAATTCCATCCCCGTCCACGTTGACACCGACCTGCATCACACGCACCCGCTTAGGACAGGTGGGTCGAAGGCAGGCTGAGCGGTGTACAATGCCGCCACCACCCAAGTTCAGCGTTTTCAATAGGCAGGCCATGTCTGCCACCCACGAAGTGACGCGACTGCTGGTCGAGTGGGCGAAGGGCGACCAGCAAGCCCTCGATGACCTGACGCCACTGGTGTATCGGGAACTCCGCCAACTTGCCGCCAGCTACCTGCGGAAGGAATACCAAGGCCACACCTTGCAACCCACGGCGCTCGTCCACGAGGCTTACCTGCGCCTCGTTGATCAGAAGAACCCTACCTGGCAGAACCGGTCGCATTTTTTCGGAGTGGCGGCGCGCCTGATGCGTCAAATCCTGGTGGACCACGCGCGCCGAAGACAGGCGGGTAAGCGGCAGGTGAGCAAAGTGTCTCTGGATGAGACTGTGAGCTTGCAGAATGGGCGCAGCCGAGATCTGGTAGCCCTCGACAGCGGCCTTAACGCGCTGGAGAAATTCGATCCGCGGAAATGCAAAGCGATCGAACTACGCTATTTCGGCGGGCTCTCCATGGATGAGATAGCGCAAACCCTCGAGGTGTCGACCGTCACCGTACGGCGCGACTTGCGGATGGCGGAAGCGTGGCTGCACCGCGAAATGCAAAGCGGATAGGTGCTCGTTGACTCCGCAACGCTGGGCGCAAATCGAGGATTTGTTCCATCGCGCTGCGGAGTGCGGCCCGAAGGAACGCACCGCTCTGCTGGACGAGGCCTGCAGCAGCGATCCGGAATTGCGGCGAGAGGTTGCGGGGCTTCTCTCTTGCGAAGCAAGCGCAGGCGATCACGTGCAAGAAGCCGTGCGCGACAGCCTGGATTCGTTTGCGTTTCCACGGGCGGGCGAAACCGTCTCTCACTACCGCATTCTGGATGGGCTGGGCGGCGGCGGAATGGGGTTGGTATACCGGGCCGAAGACTTGAAACTGGGGCGCCGGGTGGCACTCAAGTTCTTGCCCGAAGAGTCCGCCAAAGATCCCGCGGCTCTCGGGCGCTTCGAGCGCGAAGCCCGCTCGGCATCGGCGCTGGAGCATCCCAACATCTGCCCCATCTACGAATTCGGAGAACACGCGGGCCAGCCATTCCTCGTCATGCAGTTGTTGGAAGGGCAGACGCTCCGGGGATTGATCTCCGCGACGGCCCCCGGGAAAGCGCCGTTGGAACTCAATAAGCTGCTGGATCTCGCCATTCAGATTACGGATGGATTGGAAGCGGCTCACCGCCGGGACATCATCCATCGCGACATCAAGCCAGCAAACATCTTCGTCACCGGCCAGGGCCAGGCCAAGATTTTGGATTTCGGTCTGGCGAAACTTGCTGGTCCTGTGACCGCCGCAGGGGGTGACTCGGAAAGTGACCCGCGCGACCATGGCGGCGCACACCGAACCCCGCTCGAAACCGCACCCCTGGCGGCTCCCGATCCGTTCCTCAGCCGAACCGGCGCGGCGATGGGAACGGCGGGTTACATGTCTCCGGAGCAGGTGCGCGGCGAAGGGTTGGACGCGCGCACGGATCTGTTTTCCTTTGGTTTGGTGCTCTACGAAATGGCGACCGGACAACGCGCCTTCCTGGGGGGCACCGGGCCCGTGCTACAGGAAGCGATCCTCAAGCTGACGCCTAGCCCGGCACGACGGTTGAATCCCAAACTGCCTGTAAAGCTCGAAAAGATCATCAATCAGGCGCTCGAAAAGAATCGCGAGGCGCGCTATCAGACCGCTTCGGAGTTGAACGCAGATTTGGAGGCTCTGCGGCGCGAGATGGGAACACGAACTCGGCTGCACTGGGGGATTCCTGCTTCCACGCTTGTTTTCGCGCTATTGATCGCGGGCGCGGCATTTTGGTTTGCGAAGCGGCAGCCTTCATCCACGCAAGCTGCTCCCCAGATCAAGTTTCGGCGACTCACCACAAATTCCTCTGAAAGCCGGGTGAATACCGGATCGATTTCGCCCGACGGTAAATTTCTCGCGTACTCCGACCCACAAGGAATCCACGTCAAAGAGATTGAAACTGGCGCGACTCATACAGTTCTTCCGCCGGAGACGCTCAAGAATGAGAGCGTGGACTGGCAGATTATGAGTGCCGGTTGGTTTCCGGACAGCACGCGATTCATTGCCAATGCCCATTCGGCAAAAGTTGCCTGGTCCTCGCGGGACATT